>Ga0114956_1000383_pt1 | contig 31597 bp, 22 predicted proteins | sample MaitaG_FD_87304 | JGI IMG/M metagenome (GOLD analysis project Ga0114956, IMG submission 87304) | Marine algal microbial communities from Maine, USA - Maine_Asex2 metaG | ecosystem: Host-associated > Algae > Red algae > Unclassified | place: Maine, USA | collected 2015-01-05
AGTAAAGTCTGAAAACGATGAACCGAAAAGAAAACCAGGACGACCAAAAAAAGTAAAGTCTGAAAACGATGAACCGAAAAGAAAACCAGGACGACCAAAAAAAAGAAAAATTATTTCGGTTGAATTAAGTAGGAAACCAGGATCTGTTAATAATCTCGCAAAAAAAGACGCCAAAGCTGAAACGAAAACTGACAACCCAGAGAAAAAAGAAGCAGTAGCGACTTTGCCTTTGCCAGAACAGAAAGGAAGAACTGCACCAAAAATTGTGAGAAAAGATTTTCTGCACAAATTAAAGCAGGTTACTGTTCTAGCACTGGAGCAATTGTACAGTATTGAGATTAAAACTGATGAGGTTCTCCTTCAAGATACTCGCAAAGAATTTGAGGGAAATGTAACCATCGTTATTTTTCCGTACACGAAAGTCGCCGGAAAAAAGCCCGAGGAAATGGGAACAGAATTAGGCGAATTTCTCGAAAGAGGATTGCCATTCGTAACGGGTTTCAATGTAATTCGTGGATTTCTGAACTTGAGTATTGCAGATAGTACTTGGATTTCTTGCTTGAAAGAAATGAACGAAATCGAAAACTACGGCAGCATGGATTCCAATGGTGAGGTAGTTGTAATAGAATATTGTGGCCCAAATACCAATAAGCCTTTGCACATTGGACATTTGCGCAACATGGTACTAGGTTACTCAATGGCTGAAATTTTAAAGGCCAATGGATACGAAACAAATAAAGTCAACATTCTGAATGATCGAGGCTTGGCTATTTCCAAGTCGATGTGGGCCTACATGAAAGAAGGAGCTGGAAAAACTCCGCAAAGTGAAGGCGTAAAAGGAGATCATTTTGTTGGCGATTATTATGTCCGCTTTGGTGTCTTGTACAAGGAAGAAATTGCTGCCATGGAAGCCAATGGTATGACCACTGGTGAAGCAGAGAAGAACAGTAAGATCATGGCAGAAGCGCGAGATCTTTTGCTGAAGTGGGAAGGCAAAGACTTAGAAACAAGAACCTTGTGGGCGCGGATGAATTCTTGGGTATATCAGGGATACGAAGAAACCTACGAGAAATTAGGAGTCGACTTTGAGCGCGATTATTACGAATCGGAAGTTTTTGAACAAGGGAAGGAAATTGCTCTTCAGGGCCTAGAAGATGGAGTGTTCGAAAAAGACGAAGACGGTTCCATTTTTGCCGACTTAAGTGAATACAAAATGGACCCGAAACGCATCTTACGTTCGGATGGGACATCATTGTACATCACACAAGATTTAGCGGTTGCTGAACAACGCTTCGAAGATTATAAAATGGATCGAAGTATTTATGTGGTTGCGGATGAGCAAAATCTTCACTTCCAACAATTGCAATTGATCTTGCACAAACTGGGTAAAGATTATTCGCAAGGAATTCATCACCTCTCATACGGAATGGTTCACCTCCCTGGAAATGTGCGCATGCGTACCCGTGAGGGCGTAATGGTTGATACGGATGATTTGATAAAAGAAGTCATATCCAAAGCTTCTGAGGCGACCAAAGAATCTGGAAAACTGAATCACTTGAGTGATGAAGAAGCAGAAATACTGTATCACAAATTGGGTATAGCTGCACTGAAGTTTTTCATTCTTACAGTGAATGCGAAAAAGAAAATGACTTTCGATCCTGCCGAGTCTGTATCATTAACGGGACGATCGGCCATCTTTATCATGTTCTCATTTGTAAGGACGCAATCTGTCTTGAGAAAATTTGGTAAAGAGATCGACAAGAATTTCAAATTAGATGCTATTGAGCCAATTGAACAAGAATTGATTCAATCGCTTTACAAATTCCCGTACACCATACAAGAAGCTGCCGATAGCTATGATCCATCATTGATTGCGAATCATACGTATGAAGTAGCGAAGTCTTTCAATCGCTTTTGGACAGAATGCCAAGTGCTGAACAACGAAGACGACAACCTCAATCATTTCAGAATGACTTTGGCTGATATGACTGGTAAAGTTTTGAAATTGGGATTGAATTTACTCGGCATTCAGACGACCGACTTTATGTAGAGATTGCCAGGTACTGGCGGAACTAAATGTGAATGGAAAATGAGTGCTTCAGGTAAAAATGATTACTTTGATAAATTGGAAAAATCCAAAGCTGAGGTATTGGCTTTTAGCAGGGAAGCTTCCGTTGAGCAACTCAATTTTCGTCCCGATGGCAAATGGTCGGTTTTGCAACACATTCACCATGTGATCTTAGCGGAAAATGCGATAGTGGCTTATATGCGAAAGAAAAAGCCTCATTTAACGAACCAAGACAAGACTGGGATTTCAGCAAAGCTAAAACTACAGTCTGTTAAGGTGGCATTGAATGTGGGTTACAAGGCGAAGGCACCAAGTATTACTGCTGACTTGCCCGAAACTTCTGTTTTAGAAGCTGAAGAAAAGTTTTGGGAGGCTGGAAGAGCGGACCTCAAATCACTGCTGGACGAGATGCCCGAATCCACTATGGAGCTCGGCATTTTCAAACACCCAGTGGCCGGAAGACTCAATGGCTACCAAGCACTCGACTTTATGCTCTTTCACTTGGAACACCATCGCAAAGCAATGGTGAAGTGCCTGAACTGATTTCGGTTTTTCTTGTTGCTCTTTCTAGTTACAAGAGCTCAAAAGAACAACTTCACAAAATAATACTTAATGAGTAACTCGACTGTGGATTTTATGCGCAGCTTAATTGGCCAAGACACCGCAGGTAGTCCATCGGCGGTTACCAATTGGCTGCAAGCACGATTGCGAGAAGTTGAGGTGGGTCGTGTAGTGGTCCATGTGGTTCTTCGAGATGACATGATGAATCCTGGCGGCACCTTGCATGGTGGCGTTTCATCCTTGATTATGGATGACATCATTGGGGCGGCGACCTATACACTCAACGACGAAAATTACCATACTTCCGTAAACCTCACGGTTGACTTTCTATCGATTGCCCGAACGGGAGATACCGTAATTGTAGAGGCCAAGGTCTTGCGATATGGCAAGAATATGGTAAATTGTGATTGTTACATTCGCTCAGAGGAAGGAAAGCTAATTGCCCGTGGGACTAGCAATCTTTTCCGAACAGCAAACAAAGCTTTAAGACCCGGCTGATGATCATCCTGAGGGCTATAATTCCAGCCCTATTTTTTTGTCTTTTACTGCTAGGAATCGATGCTTACTCCAGTAATGCGATACAGAATATCTTCGCCCAATATTTTCCGAATCTCGGCACATTTCCCTTGACTTTTTGGAAGGCATCTAGTTGGTTTTTTCTAGTTTCTTTTGTATTGATTCTGGTGGTAGCAGGATCCAATAAAAATTCGCGCCCAATCAGTCGCTTGATCATTCCCTTGATCCTGTTCATTAGTATTCCCAAACTGATTTTTTCCAGCTTCCTTCTCCTAGAAGATCTAAGTCGATACGCAGAAGCCGCATGGCATCGCTACACGATGGGAGGATGGCACTTGCCTTTTCGACACAACACATTTGGACTGGTCGCCTTACTCTTATCAATTTACCCTCCCCTACTGTTGCTTTATGGAATATTCAATAAATACAAATACCGCTATTTCCGCTACAACATAAAAATTGACAACCTTCCGGAAGAACTCAAGGGGCTTAAAGTAGTGCAATTTTCAGATGCACACTTAGGTAGTTTAAACCGCCCGAAAAAAGTCATGAAAGGCATCGAGATGATCAATAAGGAAAAGCCTGATTTGATTTTCTTTACGGGTGACTTGGTTAATAACCTCGCCAACGAAACAGATAAATTCACAGAATGCTTATCGGCCCTAAAATGCAAACATGGTATTTTCTCTATTTTGGGTAACCACGATTATGCCGACTACTATTACTTCTCCAATAAGGAAGACAAACTAAAAAACATTCAATCACTCATTCACAAGCAGGAATCTTACGGGTGGCGGGTGCTGATGGATGAAAATGAAATCCTAAAAATCGGAAACTCCTTAATTTCCATTGTGGGAATTCAAAATTGGAGCGCTTTACCTCAATTTACGAAATACGGAAATCTGCCCAAAGCTTACGTGGGATCAGAAAAAGGAGATTTACAATTACTACTTAGCCACGACCCCACTCATTGGGATGCAGAAGTCCGAAAAAATTTCCCAAATATTGATGTCATGTTTGCCGGCCACACACATGGCATGCAATTCGGTTTCGAAGCCTTCGGATTTAAAATTAGCCCCTCTCAATTGATGTTTAAACAATGGGCGGGCCTCTACCAAGAGGGGAAACAATACCTACTAGTTAATCGAGGTTTTGGAGTGGTTGGCTATCCGGGGCGTATCGGAATTATGCCAGAAATATCAGTCGTCACTTTCGAGTAAAAAATCACTACCCACTGGGAGCGCGGCGGAATAGCATTGGAGCTTATGCTTCAAGTTATCAAACAGCATTTAGCAACTTATCACAATTGAAATTTCCCACTATCTAGTGGGAGCGCGGCGTCTCGCCGCGCGGAAAAAAATAGCATTGGAGCTCTGCTCCAAATCCTGCACTAGATGTGGAAACTAGCCTCTAATTCTTCGCAACATAAATACGATACTCCCAAGGCTTCAACTTAAAATTCTGACCCGACTCCTGACCAAATCGCGAGCGCGTCATCAGCATTTCACCCGTAAAATATTCGATTTGCCCATAAACCAGAAAGGGTAATTTGTCTACCGTGATCTCCTCCTCCGATAAATTGAAAATGGCTGTAACAGTATTGGCACTTCGAGACTCATTCAGCACCTCTAAATACGTCCGCTGAAAGGACAATAAAGCGGAATTACTCGAGTCGATTTTTACGGTGAAATTGCCGCCTCTTCCACGGAAATCGCCATTGGCCATTACTGGATTTTCATGCTTCAATGCAAATAGTTTTTTATACAATTCGCCCATCGGGTGATCTTTCTGCGACCAATCCACCGAGTCTTTGTCATAGCTTTTTAGACGGCGATCCAAGCCCACTTCTTGACCCGTATACAACAAGGGCATTCCCGGAGCCACTGCGGACAAAACAGCCATGCAATAAGGCGCCTCCTTTCCCATTCGCTCCCAGACAGTTCCAACCTGTGAGTTTTCATCGTGATTACTAATAAAATTCAAGCGGTAAGCATCTTGCCCGAAACGCGTTTGGTCTCTTTCTAAGTAAGTAGCCACATCGTGGGCGGTTTTTTCTCCCTTATAAAGCGAGTTCATCATGTCATAAAACGCTGAAGAATAAGACATGTCAAATGCCTTCTTGTGGAGCTTAGGGTCATCTCCTTCAGCTAACATAAAAACAGGCTTTACCTTCTCTAGTTCTTCCCGAGCTTCATTCCAAAAATCGAGCGGAACCATGCCTGCACCGTCACATCGAAAACCATCAATATCGCATTCTTCCACCCAATATTTCATGGCAGCAATTTGATATTCCCACAAAGCCTTTTCTTCATAATTCAACTCCAAAACATCCTCAGATAGAATCGATTTTCCCGCTCTCTCTCCGTACCAATGCGGATGATCCTTGATCAAATGATTGTCTTTCCCAGTGTGATCGGCTACCCAGTCCAGAATAACTTTCATACCCTTGCTGTGGGCCAATTGAACCGTCTTCTTGAAATCTTCTATTGTTCCGTGTTCTGGGTTTACCCCTTTGTAGTCCGCCACCGAATAACACGACCCTAAAGAGCCCTTTCTTTTTTCCCTACTAATTGGATAAATGGGCATGAACCACAAAATATCCACTCCCATTTCTTTTAAGCGATCGAGGTGATTATTGAAAGAAGTAAAATCGCCTGCTTCGCTATATTGACGCAAATTAACCTCGTAAATGGTCGCATTTTTCGCCCAAGCCGGAGTTACCTTTCTGTGATATTTTGCCTTTCCCTTTTTGCTCAGTCTGTTCTTCTCTCCATCAGGACCAACAGATTTAACCGGTCCATTTTTTAAGCTAATTTGCTTTCTCTGTTCCGATTTTTCGGCGACTACCGTCTGTATTTTGGGAGCCTCATTGTCACTATTCTCAGCAGCACTTTTCTTCAATGATGAGCAAGCGCAAAACGTAAACAATAATAGAACTAAAATCGAAAGGGAGAACCTCTTCATACTGGCCTTATTTGGTTACGTCAAAAATGTGTTGCATTAATCCATTCGTACTACTATCAGCATTCTTCAGTAATTCCTGATTTTCGAGCGCTGGCAATATATTTCCAGCAAGCTCTTTGCCCAATTGAACGCCCCACTGATCGTAAGAAAAAAGATTCCAAAAAATTCCTTGCACGAAAATTTTGTGTTCATACATGGCAATCAACTCACCTAGAGTTTCAGGACTCAATTCTTTCAACATGAGCATCGTCGATGGACGATTGCCCTGAAAGACTTTGTGCGGAATAATATTAGCAAGCTCGTCCCCTTCTTTTCCTTTGTCGGCAAATTCGCTAATGACAGTTTGCTCGTCCTTGCCCGTCATCAATGCCTGAGATTGTGCCAATAAATTAGCTAAGAGTTTTTCATGATGCCCCTTTAGGTCGTGGTGCGTATTAACTACCCCAATAAAGTCGACAGGAATTACATCAGTGCCTTGGTGCAATAATTGAAAAAACGCATGCTGTCCGTTGGTGCCCGGCTCGCCCCAAATAACAGGACAAGTTGCGTAATTTACCGCCTTCCCGTTGCGATCCACTGCCTTTCCATTACTCTCCATTTCGCCCTGCTGTAAGTAAGCAGCGAAACGATGCAGCCTTTGATCGTAAGGGATAATGGCTTGGGAGCTCGAGTTGTAGAAATTGCGGTACCAAAATCCTAAAAAGCCCATTAAAACGGGCACATTCTCCTTCCAATCTTTTTTCTTGAAATGCTCGTCCATCTTATGAGCACCCTGCAACAATTGTTCGAAGCAATCCCAACTCGTAGCTAAGGCAATGGAAACACCAATGGCCGACCAAAGAGAAAATCGTCCGCCAACCCAATCCCAAAAACCAAAAACGTTTTTAGCTTGAATGCCGAATTCCGTTGCCTTTTCTATGTTGGTGCTCAGCGCAATGAAATGCTGTCCAACCGCCTCTTGACCCAACTTTCCTATCAACCACTGCCGAGCAGTCTCGGCATTGGTCATCGTTTCTTGGGTCGTAAATGATTTCGAAGCTACAATGAAGAGCGTTCTTTTCGCTTTGATCTTGGAGAGAACCGCTTGCATATCATGGCCGTCTACATTGGATACGAAATGTACTTTCACACGATCGTTGCGATAGGATTCTAATGCCTCAACCGCCATCTTGGGGCCCAAATCCGACCCACCGATGCCAATATTCACAACATGACGAATCGACTTTCCAGTAGCTCCTTTCCACTCACCAGAGATCACGGAATTCACTAAAGCTCGTAAAGCCTTTTTGGAATCTTTCACCAAAGCGTTCAAATCTTCGCCTTCTAAATTCAAAGGCTCCTTTCCATCCGATCGCAATGCTGTATGTAGAACCGCTCGGTCTTCCGTCTCATTGATTTTCGCTCCTTGAAAATATTGAGCTCTCCATTCACTCAATTTCATACCATCGCAAAAAGAGGACATTTCATCCAGTACTTCATCGTTGATTCGATTCTTCGAAAAATCAAATAACCAATTATCTGTACGAATGTGAAACCTAGCAAATCGCTGTGAATCTTCTTGAAACAGCTCGCTTAGGGATTGTTCTCCCAATTCGGAACTGTAAAAACGTAGTTTCTCCCAGCTATCCGTTTGAACCGGAGATACTTTTTCCGGGAAGGGGTTTTCCGACATGTGTATTTTTGATTAGCGCTTAAAAGTCAAAATCTCAAAGCTATTTGGTTTCATTTCAAGAAGCAATTGCCCCTGTTGTTGCACCTGTATTTGAGAATCACCGAATAATTCTGGCTGAAATTCGGCAAATTCTATCGGAATTTCAGCTTGAAGCACCTGCGATTTGGAAGATTTATTGAAAAATACCAAAACATAGTCGTCTAAATAGCGTCTCGAATAGACCATTTGCTTGCCCTCAGAGAACTGAATCTGTAAATCGCCGTAAATCAAAGCCATGTTGCTAGAACGCAACTTGCCCAATGCTGAGGCGTTTTTGAAGGTAGCCACCTCCTCGGAGCTCAAATTGGTGAATCGCATGTCTCGGTGATTGTCTGGACTAGCCGCGCCGGGCATCCCGATTTCATCTCCGTAATAGATCACCGGTAAACCAGGTATTGTCATTATAAAAGCAGTGAGGCTCTGCAGTTTAGCATAGCCCAGCATCTTCTTTACTTTAATGTTTCGCTTCCAACCCACCGCCTTGGCATCTTCTTCGAATTTCATGGCCCCACTGGCATACGAAATGAAACGAGGCAGCTCGTCACTGCCCGTGATGTTGCCCATCAAATGATGGTATCCATAGGTATCCAAGCTGGTCATTAAGGAATTCCCCAGCTCTTCAAATCCGCCACTGCTGTTGGCAAAAGCTGTTCTGGCATCGTAATACAGATTGTAGTCAAATTGAGCATCTAGCTGGCCAGCACTCACGTAACCACCAATTTGTGATCGACTTCCAGCAGTCTCACCTATTTGAAAGATGGATTGTTGCTCATCGGAATGGATTACATCCTTTTTCAATTTCTTGCTGAGTGCTCTCCAATATTCGGACGGAACACGATTAGCGGCAGTATGACTAAATCCATCCAAATCATATTTTTTGATCCAATAGATGGCCGAATCAGACACCATGTCGATCACTGCACGTTGACTAAAATCCAAAGCTGGCAAAAAAGTATCTGCCCATGTGGTGATTGGATGTTTATCCCATTCGCGCACATTCTTTGAACCATCGCGTAGGCTCAAGCTCGTTTTGTATTCCGGATTTTGCTTCAGAATAGGATGCTCTTTGTGTAGGTGGTTCGACACAAAATCAAGCAAGACATTCATTTGCATATTGTGCGCTGAGCTCACCAATTGCTTAAATTCTGTTTCAGTTCCAAATCGGTGATCGATTTGTGTAAACGAAGTGGGCCAATTGCCATGGTAAGCTGAAGAAGTGCGATGAGGCGGTTCGTAATCTGCATATCCCCCAAGCGGATTTTGCACGATGGGCGACAAGCAAATGGTGTTCACATTTAAACTTGAAAAATAACCGTCATTAATTCTTTGATTGACGCCGGCAATATCACCACCGTGGTAATTCGCTTTCTTATGAATCTTCTTATCCTTCGAAGGCGCATCATTGCCATGATTGCCATTGGCGAAACGATCTACCATCATGAAATACAGGATCTGAGCTTCCTTGTCGCTTCGAGTTAAGTTCTTCGTTGAATTCATCACTCTACCCAACTCTAAAGGCACCAAAACATCATTGTACTCGCGTTTGCCGTCGTGGGCATAAACCCGAAGATGAGATCGCAATTGCTTGCTAGCTCCTTCTGGAATGGGAATGCGGTAACGACCGTCGCCCTCTTTAAAACTGCGCAAAAGTTCCTGATCCCAAAAGACAAACATCTCAGCTACTTTACCCGAAGGCTTTACATACACGTTGTCTTTGTCGTAGCCATCGAGCACCAATTGAAGCGCCTCGCCTTCTTCTTTCTGAGGCTCACCGACTTTCATCAGAGAATTGAAACTTCCTTTGTCATTCTCGACCTTGGCTTTGTTGGTTGGATCAAGCATCCACTTGCCATCCACTACTATCTGATATTGATAACTGCCCGGCTCTATCATGAGGGTCGTCTCCCACAATCTACCCTTGCGCTCCATGCGCGTGGCTTTAGAATTCCAAGCATTCATTTCACCCACCACCGTAACGGTTTGAACCAGCTCATCTCCCATGTCATAGGAAAGCCTGTGCGCTACTTTTCTGGACTTGCGAAGCAAGAGCTCGTACTGAGCGTCTTCTTCCAGCACTTTCAATAAGGAGAGTGGGGCTACGTTTGAAGCTTTGCTGACCTTGATGCCAACGCGTTGCTTCTGTGGCCCCAATGACGCAATCAAGCCCGACGGAGCAATGATTCGGTCTACTCGATAAGTTCTGCTAAAATGGTCAGTCAAATGAATCGTTGTCTCATCTGCCGTCAACTGAATGGGCTTCGAATCAGACCAGCGGATGGTTTGAGGACGTTCCGATTTCTGGACGTCCTTTCGCGATTTGCATGCTCCAAACAGCAATGAAAACAATACAATACACCACATCCAACGCACCATTGCTGCTCTTAATTTTAACCTAGGGGTTCGAGCGAAAATAATCACTTTTGAACTAGTTGCAAACAAAGAGCCAAAGCTGTTTTTATCGCATTGGACGGCAGCTTAATATAGATTTACATAAAGACAAAACATGATGTGTTTGGCGCTAAATTCTTGGAGATCGAACGATTGCCCTTAAAAAAAGAAGCTCAATAAGTGCCTAGTCCTTGATCGTATATCTAAATCCAATATAGAATTCTCGGCCCTTTGTTGGACCCCAGACAGAGGCCGTATCGAAGTATGCTCCAAATGGATTTTCCCACGAAACAATCGGTCTCTCTTGACGAAAACCGAGAATGTTCTCGCAGCCAAAATACAGGTCCCAAGATTTCCAAGAACGGGTGAATTGGGCATTCCAAGTGAAGTAATCTCCAGAGATTTCAGGCGTCTGAAACTCCTCCGGATTCGCATCCGTATTGGGCAATCGTTTACTTCCGTGCCAATGGAGATTGATGTCGAGATGCCAAAGCTTGCTTTCCGGCTTAAACGAAATGGAACTCATGAGCCGATGACGCGAAATGAAAGGCAAAACAAACTTCTCCTCATTCACCATCCGGTAAACATCTAGAAAATTGTAAGCGAATTTCAATTCCAACTTTTGATCAAACTTCGCACTTGCTTCGGCTTGAAAACTATTGCTCACCGCTTTTCCAGAAAAGTTACCTACGAATGCTTTGGTGGCTGTGTCGTAATCAGGAAAAATCTGGTTACTGAAATCAGTCCGATAAAAATCAACTGCCAGTTGGCTTTCCACACGATCGCCGTAAATCTTGTGTGTTAAACTTGTCCCATAATTATTTGCTTCTTCCGGATTCAAATCGTGTGCGATCACTACGTCTCTTGAACTTGCCAGTAAATTGATGTTCTCTGTAAAGAGATTAATCGTTCGCCAACCAGAACCAAAGGCTACTCGCCATGCAGTGTATTCACTAAAGTCGTATTTCGCTAAAAAGCGCGGCGTTAATTTCCATCCAAAATCGTTGTGATGATCCAAACGCAGTCCCGAAGTAATGGTTAAATTCCAATCGGGCCAATAAAAGGTATTCTCCGCAAAAACTCCAGGCACCGTTTCTTCCCTTAAATAATTGCCATCATAGTTTCGATCCAAGTCAGAATTTACAAAACTGATGTCTTCTTCTAGTCGTATTTTTCGAATGCTCAATCCGGTTTTCAATGCGTGCTTTTTCCAATCTAATTCGTACTGAATGTTTCCGTACAAATTCAATTGTTTCGCATCGTATTTTGTTGTGCCAAACCAGGAATCTTGCTGATGGTAAAAGGAAGATGCAAACAAAACAAGCTGTTCACGGCTATTGAACTTAAATGCATTTTTAGTAAATACTTCTGGTTGAAAATAATTCAATGTTTGCCCATAAACCTCAGAAGAACCCTTGTCCGTACTCGGATCAAAATCAACCTGACCGCCATTTCTGGTTTCTTTTACCATTCTCCATCCCATGGAAGAAAACCATCCTTTCTCCCCCAACTTACCCTTGCCCCATTTATTCAGAATACTGTAACGAGTAGTTTTGGGTAAATCAAGAAAAGCATCCTCGTCTCCATCGATAGTCGTCGCAGGCTGTGTAGTATGCAATGCCCACATCGAAGCCCACTTACCCGCCTTGTGACTCGTATTTACATTTAATTGTTTTTCCAGAAAACTATTCGTGTATAAATTTACCAGCAATTTTTCAGCAAGAGGCTCTTTGTACAAGACATTGATTTGTCCTGAAATATTTTCATAACCCTGCAAAACTGAATTTGCTCCTTTGGCTACAAAAATGTTTTTTACAACCGTTCCAGGAATGTTGCTAATGCCGTACGTGTAGGTGGTTCCATGAATCATGGGAAAGCCTTCCACCAATAATTGATTGTATACACCCGAGATGCCCAAAATTCTCAATTCTTTGGACTGGGTGATCACATTTGAGGTCGTACTTTCTACGCTAGCTTGGGTATTGAAACATCCAGCCAAATCGCAACATGCCGCTTTGGTTAATTCTATTTCGGTAATGACTTCGGTCTTGACAGCATTCAAATTCGAAACAAAAGACCCACTGCGTTCTTCCTCAATGGTCACCTCTTCCAATAATCCACTTGGGTTGAGTAATACGGTTACATAGGTTTCTTCCGAAACATCTAAAGTATCGTTTTGATAGCCCACGAAACTCACAACGAGTGGATGCGTTCTGTTGTCGCGAAAAGCCAACTCAAATCGACCGATCTGATTGCTTACTGTTCCTTCTGTTGAACCCGACCAATAAACACTTGCACCAGGCAGAGCTACCCCGCTGTTATCAATGATGATGCCTTTGATAAGATCTTGTGCCATACAAGTTCCAATGCTTGCCACTGCAAACAGCCAGCAAAGCAAATATTTCGAGAACTTGCTAATCACTTCTTCATCTTAAAAAGCATTCACTGCAATACAGCAATTAAGTAGCCACGATTGCTACTTCTGCTTGATGAGCGTTTTCTTATTGGGCAATTGATTGCCACCTAAAGACGGTCGATCTGTTCGACGCATGATTTTTCGTTCCTTTTTGAAAACGTAAGGCCCATCTTCAGCTCCCCAAACATGTTCGTCATTGTCGTCAAATCCACGATCCCAAGAGGAAATTCGATCGTAGAAAACTTCTACCTCAGAAGTGGCATAACTGGCTCCGCGCATACTGCTCAAGCACTCCTTTTTGTAGGTTGAACCTGAATAGGAACCGTCCGACTCTTTCTCAAGAAAAACAGCACATCCCTCACGAACTTGTAAAGAATCTAAATTCAATTCAGCAAAAAGAGAATCATTCTCCCACTGCCCATAATAGTTCTCCTCCTCAGGAATTCGATAAACCGCACTTTCAAACAAATTATCAAAGTAAGTCAGTCGATAAACTCTTACTCGGTAGGGTTTCTCTTTCTTTGAGGTCAGTGCTTGTTCAACGTACAACCAAATGGTGTCGTTGTTGCTCTCCCAAATCTCATGCATCTCCAGGCTGATAGAGTAGTAACTAGTGTCTTCTTCTGCTTGCTCAGCCGAACTAAAACTTCCCGTCATGAAAGTCGCTAAACTTCGCAGAGCGGTGCTGTCACTTACTTCGTTTTGAGCGGAGCTCTGCAAACTACTGAATGCCAGTAGAAAGATAAAAGCACATTTAAGTATCTTCATGATTGGCGTATTGATTCGTTAAACGCTCAGTTTGACGACCTTAGATCGCCATTCGTAGTTCACTGGAAAGGTACGAAAACACTAGCGATAAGGGAAGTATTTGACGACAGATGCGTTCAAATTGTCAATCACTTCATTCGCTGCATTGGAATAGTCGGTCTCTTTGGTTTGAGAAATCGTCCACAAAACGGTCCCATCCGAGCCGTCCATCAACGAGCTGCGAATGTAGATGTCGCCGCTCTTGTGCAGATTCTTGCCACCAATCAAGGGTAAAACACTCTTGGTGAACAAGCTAATGAGTTTAACACCTAGCTGAATTCCATAGGAAGTCAGATCATCGAAGAACTGCTTCTTTTCAATCTCATTGCGAACAACGGCATCTACACCCAGTATCTCAGCCAGCTCTGAAGGATCTTTTTCCCAAGATTCGCGCAAAGTCATCTGGTCCCGTAAAATCTTATTCGTTGTGGAAACCGACTGTAAGCTAACTTTCAAGGGCTTCTTCGTACTGTGTTCGAGCAATTGATTCATAAAGGATATCTGGAAGGCCTCGCTCTCAGCCTCTTCTATCTCAGAACGATCTCGCTCGCTCGCTTTTAACAACGGACTTCCCTTGAAGACCATCTTCACTGGCAAAACGGCAATGGTTTGATGGTCTCTTGTGGTCTTTTTGAAGCTTTCCGACTTAAAATACGGCTTTGCGCAAGAGGCCAGGAAGAGCAAACAGGCCACTAAGGCTAATACGGGAATCGTCTTTTTCATCGCTTGATATTCGTTTGAATGTTTCTGTTGTTTTTCTTGAAAATGATTGCAAAAAAGCAGCCTAAATACTGCTGAGAGCGTAGATCTCAAGTTTAGGACGGCGAAAACAGCCAAAGGTTCACAATTAAGCTTTGCTTTCCCAGTTCATTCTTCCAATTGACAAAATTGTAAGATTCGTTCCCCTGCTCAATCAAAGTTTGATTCGGCGAAATGTTCCATGGAAAGTTCCATCACGTACCCAATAGAACGACTACGGTTTCTGAGAGCTGCAGTTTGTCTTTGATCTATTTCGACGTCTAATACAGGCAACCCAAAAGTAATCACTTCCGTTTCCCAACTAGAAGTTCTCTAACGATTCGCCTTAAGAAAGTGACTTCTTGATCTATCATTCTATCACTTCCCTTTGAGAGAAATATCCAAAGGGAGCAACTAAAAATCCATCATTCATCTCTCTCGATTCACCTTTATTATGCTACTTTTTCAATTCGCAAATATTGTAGCCCAAAATGACATTCGAATTTCTGAAGCTGAAGGCTGGACCTTCGGATGTGCTCTGGCGGGCACAGTGGAAGAAGTAGAATTACACATCGAACCGCAAGGACTATACACCTCTATGGAAATGTATTTGGATTTTTCAGCGGCTGGTGTTGAGTCCGGAAATAGCACTTCCGAAATTGTTTTTGACTTCAATTTACCACAAGGGACCATCGTTAACGATGCATGGTTGTGGATGCCATCACCCTCTCTATCTTTCTAAAAATAAATTGATCAGAAAAACATTAACTCTTTTCCAATTTTGTCAATGCTGAGCTTCCCACCAATTTACCTTTCTTATTGTAAGATTCACTTTTCACCATTCCAACATCTTTGGCCATCCACAAAACTGCAGAGCCTTTCACTTTGATGAATCCGATTTTCGTTTCATAATCGTAGGTGATTTTTTGGCATTCAAATGAACCCGCATCGGTTTTTACCGTTTCCGTGGCATGCACCACTCGATTCATGATTGTCATTTTAATTGTTGCAATGGTCGTTCCTTCAGTGCCAAATTTCAACTCAATAGCTCCATCAGGCAACTGATCACCCGCCTTCATGTTGGCCGGAAACTCGAGAAAACTGGCATCCATAGTAACGTCCATATCTTTGTACGCCTCCATTTGTGAAGGGTCGAGAAACATCGACATATCGATATAAAACACCCCGTCCTCACACTTCACAGCGAACTCGCCTTCGCTGATGGTCTTGCCTTTTTTGTCCAGCATTTCCATTTTGATCTGGGCTGAATTTCCATCGGCCTTAATCACTTCATTCTTGCTAACTCCATCTACATTTCCCTTCTTGTCGTAGTTGGTAATTTCGTACTTCGAACCCTCCGTCATCGGGGCAAAGCTTGTACAATCCTGGCCTCTAGCTGCTCCAGCCACCAGAATGATTAGCAATAGTTTGAGTAATTGTTTCATGATGAATTTGTTTTGAGGTTATCTCACATCCATCATTAAGATAATAAGAAAAGCTTGCAGATTATAATGGCTTTCAAAATTGATCACTTTAGGAGCGTTTCAAGTTTAACAATTGCTCTCTTGAATTTCCCACTACATTGAGAGGGCAACGCTCTCATCTCGTTGCCCGGCGGAATACTTTCGGAACTCTGTTACAAGTCTAATACATGTCGAATTTCGGAACTGGAAAACTAACGAATGAAAAAACTGTTACTTCTCCCAACACTAAATCATTCCGCGAGCTTTTAATTCGAGGTATTTATTGATGGTGTCAACCGTGAGGTTTTCGGGCTCAGTCAATACGGCTTGAATTCCGTATTTCTCTAACTCCCGAGCGATTTGTCGCTTTTCAGATGCGAAGCGCTCCCCTACCACTTTCTGGTACACACTCTCCAAATCTCCCACGTCTCGTTTCAGGTAATCGCTGAGTTCAGTATCTTGAAAAAAAATCACAACCAACACATGACCTCGCGCAATTTTTCGTAGGTAAGGCAGGCGTCTTTGCAAGCCGCTCATGCTGGTGAAATTGGTAAACAACAAAATCAAACTCCTTGTCGATAAGCGAGTGCGAAAGAGCGAATACAGTTTGCCGAAATCCGTTTCTTCAAAATCGGAACGTTCTCGGTACAAGAGTTCCTGAATTTTCTTCATTTGCCCACCCAACTTATTCGCCTTCAAAACAGCATTCAATTGTGAATTAATCGTTACCAAACCAGCACGATCACTTTTCTTAATGGCGATATTGCAAATTACCAAACTCGCATTAATGGCATAATCCAGCAGCGTCATTCCTTCAAATGGAAAACGCATGGTTCGCCCCTTGTCTATCACCGCATAAACTCGCTGTGATTTTTCATCCTGAAACTGATTAATGATCAATTTACCAGTGCGAGCAGATGCCTTCCAATTTACCGTACGATAATCGTCTCCCCCAACGTATTCCTTAATTTGCTCGAACTCCATGCTGTGCCCGATCCGTCGAATCTTCTTGATTCCGTATTCATGCAAACGATTCGAGATAGCCATCAACTCATACTTGCGCATTTGAATGTAGGAGGGGTAAACCGGCACCATTTTATCTTGGGCAAATTGGTAGCGACGCATCAGCAATCCAATCGGCGAACGCACAAATACATTGAGTGCACCAAAAGAATATTCCCCCCGCTCCGTTGGATGCAAAGTGTAGCGAATTTGCTTTTCGGAAACCTTCGACAAATTGGTTTTAAAATTCTTGTCTCTTGCTTGAAACTGAAAAGGCACCTCATCAATAATGGTAACTTTCGTGTCGAATTTGTAGCGGTTTTCCAAGTACACATCGATGTTGTTATCATCGCCGTTTGACAAGCGATCCGCACAAGTTCTTCTCGCAAAAAAAGCATCCTGAGGCAAATACAATAGCAATAAATCGACCACAACTAAAATGGCCAAGCCAATTGTGGCAATTTTTGCCGCCCAAAGCATAGGCGGCCAGAAAAAAGCCAACAGCAATAGCAATGCTGCCAAAACGGTCAGCACAAAAAGTCTTCTATGTCCGAATAAGCTCCTCAAATTACCTCGGAATTTCTACGCGACTCAATAGAGTATCAATAACTTTATCAGCTGATACGCCCTCCATTTCCAACTCGGGGCTCAATATTACTCGGTGGCGCAGAACTGGCTTTGCAACGAATTTTATGTCTTCTGGAGTTACGAAATCACGACCTTGCATGGCTGCATAAGCCTTCGAGCTTATCATCAATGCCAAGGAAGCACGCGGACTGGCTCCCAAATACAAGCTTTTGTTTTCGCGCGTCATTTGAACGCCTTCTGCAATGTATCGGATGAGGTCTTTCTCGATACGGATGGCGCGCACTTTCTCCTTGAAAGTTCGTAGCTCTTCGGGAGTTACAACGGCTTGTACTTCCTCGAGCAAGTTTCGGTTCCCGCTGTCGTGAAATGCTTGAATGATCTGCGCCTCCTCTTCCACCGAAGGATAACCAACGTTAATTTTGAAAAGGAATCGATCTAGCTGCGCCTCGGGCAAGCGATAGGTTCCTTCCTGCTCTATCGGGTTTTGTGTGGCTAAAACCATAAATGGAGGCTCCATCTTAAATTGTAAGCCGTCAATGGTAATTTGCCTTTCTTCCATCACTTCAAAAAGAGCTGCTTGGGTTTTTGCAGGAGCTCGATTAATTTCATCGATGAGCACCATGTTCGAGAAGATCGGCCCCTTTTTAAAATCGAACTCGCTCGATTGAAAGTTAAATACCGAAGTTCCCAATACATCCGAAGGCATTAAATCGGGCGTAAATTGAATCCGAGAAAAATTGGTGGCAACGGTTCGAGCCATCAACTTCGCCGTTAAGGTTTTGGCCACTCCCGGCACTCCTTCAATCAAGGCATGCCCTTCCGTTAAAAGGCAAATAATGAGCAAGTCAATCATTTGGGATTGCCCAATGACGACCTTGGCGATCTCCTTGCGAATGCGCTCGATGCCTCTTCCAAGATCATCGATGTCTATTCGATTTTCGAAAACCGATTCCGTATGCCCCTCGGCTCCCAAATTTGTCGACTCCCCCAACTCATTGTTGGATTCGGGGATGTTTGGATCTAGTGGTTCCATATTTCGTTTTTAGGAGAAGCTGCCTGCTCCCATGTCCTTGTATAATTCGTCAATAATTCGGTTCACATTAACCAAGTCTGTATCGTACACCTCTTTCCGTAATTCCATGTTCCGAATTACGGAAAATAGTCTCATTATTTTCTCCTGCGACAAGCCCGTTTTCGCCGAAATAGCTTTGGCCCCTTTCTTCGTAGTTTCAATTTCCTGCAAGTAATAATTTCGACGGAGGTATTCAAAAAAATGAGACACTTTTCGATTCGCCAAACTTTTATGTCCTCGATCATTGAAATAAAGCATACCCAAGGTTTCAATAAAATCTATCGTCTCATTCCTCACCGGCGTAATCACCGGTATAATTCTTTGCTTGCGCTTAATCAAACTAAATATCAAAAAAAGTATACCCACAAAAGACAAAGTCCTCAACCAACGCATCGGCTCCGATTTCAACAATACTTTTAAACGACTCTTGTCCGCTGGCGCTTTTTGCCTCCAAGGCTTATAATAGTTGTCGTAAATCAAGACATCGGGCTCAAGATTTGCAAATACTTTCTCAATGTAAGCAAGACTCGTATCATTGCTCATGTGATAATTCGTAAACGTCTCTAAGTAATTGTGGAAATAGAAAAATCCTTCTCCATACTTTATTCGCACATAATGGGGATAACAAATTTCATTTGATTCAGTTTTCGCATGCACCATGGTGCCGATTGTATCGGCTGCTTCGTCATCATCTATCTCATTGAAGAAAAAAGGGTCGTACTTCGTCTTGTAATAGGCTAAAACATCGTAGGGCTTTTTCACACTATCGGGTTCTAAACCAAAAGATTCAAATGATCCCAATCTATATTTACTTGGGAAATAATGCTCGGGACCTTCCTGTAAATAGGAATCAATAAATTCAAACTGCACAAAACTCTTCCCGTCTTTCGTAGAATCTAGCTTAGTAAAACTTCTATCAAAATCAAGGAACTCATGGACAATTCTCAGGGAGTCAAAAATCAAACCCTCCGAAACATAGTCTCCCAGTGCAAAAAAGGCGGAATTCCCTCGCTCTACAAAATCCAACATAGATCTAGAATCGACCAGACTCATCACGTATTGATCCTCTAAGATCAAATACAAAGTATCTTGCCCTTGCCCTTGCTCGAGCCCTTGCTCTTCCGATTCCCCTCTCAGCGTTGTATAAATGGAAGAGTCGGTCTTCTCGATTCTGGCGTTTGGAAATAAATCTGGTAAAGACTGATCGAAAATATAGCCACCATACGGCTCCTTACTTTCAGGATACAAAGTCAAACTCCAATCGAACTGCCGTGGCTTATTCTCCATTATATAGAAAATAAATGCCGCGATGACAAGCAAAACAATCACGTATGGTAAGTAAGCTCTCAAGTCTCGCTTATGTTTGTTGAATATTTTTATGAAATTGGACGAATGACTTTTTAAAACCTTCAAAGGAAGATTTATCGATTGGAAATTCACCGTACCAAACGTAGTCAAAAACCGATGTTATTTCATCAAAACCACCTTCAAATCCACTGCCTCGCAACTCGTAGCGATAGTCGCTATTGGTTTTATTAATTTCCCAATCGATCAGTTCTTCTCCAGTCATCAATTTCAAGGTCTTCAGATAATACAAACGCACTGCTTTTCTATATTGACCACTTTTCACGGCCCGATCAATCCGTTCATCAATATCTACATCGAGTAAATTCTCCTCAATTTCTTCGAAGGACATTTTCATGGAACTGCGAGGACTCTCTGAAAAGACTCGATTCAAGCGCATCTTCCATAAAACATATACTGCAAGTCCAGAAACAGCCAATAAAGCCAGCACACGCATCAAAGACCAACCAGATCGCACATTGGAATTACCAAACAATTTACGCATCTGTCGATTAAACCAATACTTCAACCTCTGTAACCAACCCACATCGTTTCGTGCCTCCACATCGTATTGAAGGTCCAGGTCATTTCTGAATTGTTCACGTTTTGATTCGCTTACTTTATTAATTTGTGTTGGCTCTGCATTTGTCACATGATGCGTGGTATCGATTGGAGCATCACCGACGCCAGCTGACGCCGTAACACAAAAGCACGATAGAATCATAAGAAAAATCGATATGGAAAGTAGTAGCGCTCTTGTCAAAACAAACGTTTTTCCAATTCTTCATCGGCCTTTTCATAATGAAAAACCAAACCATCAATTTCTTTCCTCAGTTCTTCAGAAGTCATCTTCTCCCACAAATTACAGTAGCGAACAGCAAATGCAACAAAAAAGAAAATAGTACTCAATACAACAGTCGCGACATAAAGAGGGATCGTTAAAAATTGCAGATAAATCATTCCCATTCCATACAATTCAGTGGTAATACCGATTACAATTCCCATCAAAAAGGAAATTAAAAAAACAGGGGAGTAAACTACAATAGTCAACAGAACAGTATAACCCAAATTCGCTAAGAACTCCTGCCTACTCAATGCAAAACAATTGGCGATTGAATCTCCCACTGAATCCTTTCCCAAAATAAGATGAGAACAGACCAAGCCATAAACGGTGAATGCATAAATACCCAATCCTACAAATGCGAATGAAAATAAAATACTAAATAGAGCTCCTAAAATCGAAGATGCTGCTAAGCTCAGTGGCAGCATCACAATAACGTAGGAGATACCAACCAGCAAGCTAAAAAGGATTGTGACTCCTACAATCTTCAGGGTGTACTTTTTCACATAGAAAAACAAATCCTTCAGATTAGGAGCGATTTTATTTTTACTCCAAAAATCAACTCCACCGATGGCCATTGCAATCATTGCAGCTTGTAATACTCCGTAGGCAATAAAGATGATTAATCCGATCCACCCCATCGTAATCAGCGTTTCATCGAAACTATTTGCCACCGACATTCCGTTGGGATTCTCCAATGGGGCAAACAACTTCTTTAAATTCGAAGAAATAAGAATCAAAGTCATAATCACCAATGGCGATAATAAACTGATGATTCCCTTCGAAAGTGGCGACCACAATTTGCGCATCAACGCAATGGATAATTGCATGTCGCTGGCAAAGTCTCTTACCTGTCGCAATTCTTGATCAGACCGATTCATGGTGGCGTCTGTTTACGATGACAGGATAAATCAGAAAATATCCAATAATGAAAAGGGCGGAAAGCATGATGATCGTCAAATTGACCACTGGATTCAATTGATAATGACGGGTAACAAAACTCTCTAAAAAACCCGCCATGATAAAGACCGGCACCAAGCCCAACAAAATTTTAAGTCCATCACGAGCTCCTTGTTTAAATCCGTGCCAGCGAGAATAGGTACCCGGAAAAACAAAACTATTTCCAAAGACCAAACCCGCACATCCCGCAATAACGATGGCCGAAATTTCGAGTGTTCCATGAATCCAAATAGCCAAAAATGAGGTCAAAAACTGTCCCTCATTCACGAAAAAGTATTGAAAAGAACCCACCATAACACCATTGATGAACAAAATGTACAGTGTACCGAGAGGACCAATAACGCCAAACAAAAATGTCTTGAATGAAACAGTAATATTGTTGATGGTGATGTACAAAAACATCAGATACGGACTCATACCTTTGTAAACCCCCATGGGATCTCCTTTTTCAATATTGTCGAGGGTCATTTCGACATAGCCATCTCCCAAGACAAAACGCACAAAACCCGGCTCAACCGCAGCAGATAAAGCTCCAATGAAGACGGGAATAATGAACATCACAAAAGACAAATACAATTGCTTGCGGTGCTTGTACATCAACATCGGTAAATCTTGCAACCAAAATTCGGCAAAGCGCCGCTTTTTCTCTTTGCGATTGCGATAAACCTTTTCATGCACACGAGCTGCCAAGTTGTTGAGGTAAAGCTCCGCCTTGCTCCCACCATAGTAAGTGCGCGCATATGCAAGGTCTTCACTTACCTGCACGTAAATGTCTGCCATCTCATCGGGACCCGGATTGGCTCCTTCTTTCAATAGCTCTTCAAATGCAATCCATCTCTGCCGATTTTGCTCGCGAAAAGCTGGCTCTCTCATGGTATCTTTTGAACGTACGCTGGCAAAAATTGGTTTGATAAGCGGAAAGAAAACTGCTATTTTCGAACCAAAGTGGACGCCTTTTCAACGCTTAAATTACTAAATCTTTTAAATGCCTCGCATAAAAGTTACCACAACGCAAAATGTTCAGATCGAATTTGAATTGGCGAAGCTTGTAGAGCGCATTCTGGCTCGCCTGATCGACAACATGGTCATTATGGCTCCTGGGGCTTTTATTTTTTGGTTTATTCAAAAAAACAGCCGTTTGCTTCCCAGAGATGGAGATGCCGGATATTGGCTGCTGCTCACGGTCGTCTTTCTTTACTTCCTCATTTACATCGGCTACTATCTATTTTTTGAAATCATGGGCGATGGCCAATCAGTGGGAAAAAGATTGATGAAAATTAGAGTGGTTCGCCTCGATGGCTCGCAAGCTCAAATCACTGACTACCTGCTGAGATGGATTTTCCGACTCATCGATTTTCCGATGTCAGGCGGAATAATTGCCCTACTTACTGCAAGCCTCAGTCCGCACGGCCAGCGTCTGGGAGACATGGTTGCAGGAACTACCGTAATATCTCTGAAAACGAAATTGCAGAACTACCGTGAACTCCTGGAAAAACCCGATTTCTCGGAGGACTACGAAGTCCTTTACCCCCAAGTTGGAAAACTAATCGATGCCGACCTCATTTGGATCAAAAACCTGTATCGAAAATCGAGGGCATCTAACAATCCCGAGTTGATTCAAGTTCTGGCGAAAAAGGTGCGCAAACTCCTCAATATTAGCTCCGACGAACCTCCTGTCGTTTTTTTGCGTCGAATAATCAAAGACTACGAATTCATGAACAATCGCTGGTAGAAAGAAATACGATACTAGCTTAAAATAAGCTACGAATTGTAGAGATATGCGGGTCTCAAAACGTCGAGCAAACCCAATTCATCTCAAACCAACAAACCAGCGCTTCTCGGCATCGCATAATGCGAGAAAGCTCGATAGATAATGCATGCACCTGAGGGATTTTACAACCCGATTATGCCTATGGGTCGAAAAAAAAAACATTCCGTTTTCAACTTTGATACTTGAAAAATCTCCTTGTTCAAAATCGCAAACTTATTTACCATCGCCCTCTTATCTGCAGCCAATGGAATTTCCACTGCCCGTTTGAGTACGTCGCTCTTTCGGTATCCTTGGGCAGCGCAAGAAAAAGAATCGCTAAAAATTCCCCTTGACCGCAGCTCGGTCACGCTAGCTTAGCCGTAAATCGATAAAATCAATCGACCTCAGCGAGGTCGCTCTTTTCGTGCCCTCCCTTCGATTAAATTGGAGACTTTGATGAGACTTCTGTGTTTTGATTGGCTTAATTTTTTTTGATGAAGACTATTGCATTCGCCATTTACTGCTCCACCCCCATTGGCCTCGGAATTATCAACTCACTTTTCATTGGCACTCACTCCCACGAAACAGTACCCACCTATATTACAGATAGTCAGGAATATAGATTCTCTTAACCCCAGGGCGGTCACACTAGCTTAGGAAATAATTAATGACACAATCGACCTCAGCGAGGTCGCTCTTTCCCAGCCACTCTCATCTACCGCTTATTGCTTACAGCTTACAGCTTACAGCTAAATAAAGCCAAAATTAAGCGGCAGTGCCAGAATCGAAACCACCTCCCTATTTTCATTGTAAATGCGCACATCAAATCCTAAACCTCATAACTCGATTTGTACTCCGGAATATTCACATTGTGAAATCCTGCTTTATCCAGCCTACCCGCGTATTCCTTCATTACGTCCGGATCACCATGAACCAAAAATATCTTTTGAATAATGTGCTTTTCTTGGCACTCTAAAAGTCGGATCATCTCCTCATAATCACCGTGAGCACTAAAAGGATTAATCACTTCTACATTGGCATTGACTTTATAGGTTTTCCCATAAATTCGTGCTTCTTCGATACCATCTCTCAGACGACCTCCCAAACTAGATTTTGAACAATAACCCACCAATAAAACGGTCGTATTCTCCTTCTCGATGTTATTGATCAAATGGTGCTTAATTCGGCCACCTTCAATCATACCCGAAGCAGAAATAATGATACAAGGACCCTTCAACGAGTTAATAGCCTTCGAATCCTCCACTTTTCGCACATAAGACAAGCCATTAAATCCGAAAGGATCGTCGTCTTTCTTCATGAATTCATGCATCCGCTCATTGAAACAATCCTCGTGGTTTTTTAATATCTCCGTGGCATTTACGGCCAACGGACTGTCCACAAAAACCTTGAGCTTCGGCAACTTCCCTTCAAACTCTAGGTCATTTAAAACGCTCACAATTTCCTGCGTTCTACCTACGCTAAAAGCTGGAATTAAAAGCTTTCCTTCATTTTCAACACAGGTGCGATGCACCACATCCAGTAATTTCTCTTTGGCACGTGCTGGCTTCGGATGAAGCTTATTCCCATAAGTTGATTCAGTGATCAAATAGTCGCACTGGGGGAAAGGCTGCGGTGATCTCAAAATACGATTGGTGTATCGACCGATATCTCCAGTAAATGCCACACGCTTGAATTGTTTTCCATCTTTCAAACGCAAGTTCACTACCGCGCTGCCCAAAATGTGCCCAGCATCGGTAAATGTCACTTCTATTTCGTCGCTTATTTTAACCTTCTCTCCGTAGGGGATGGAATGAAACTGCTTCAAAGCATTCTGCGCATCTTTCACCGTATAAAGCGGCTCAATCGGATCCTTGCCCTTTGCCTTCAAAGCACGATTGATGTACTTGACATCCGATTCTTGGATGTAGCCAGAATCTTGAAGCATAATGTCACAGAGGTCTTTTGTAGCAGGCGTACAATAAATCTTACCCTTGTAACCTTCTTTCACCAAACGAGGTATCAAACCAGCATGATCAATGTGCGCATGCGATAAAATGAGGTGGTCGATGCGCTTCGGGCTAAAACCAAAATGCCTGTTGAACTTGTCGACATCAGAGCCTCTGCCTTGGAACAATCCACAGTCCAATAATATAGTTGTGCCCGATTCAAGCGTAATCAAATGCTTACTACCTGTTACTTGTTGAGCTGCTCCGAAAAAGCCGATTTTCATAGTTGTATAATTTCCTGTTTCTTTCAATGGGTTCTTGAAAAACCCGCTTCATAGTTGTACGTAAAAATAACCTAAGGGGTCGATAATAAATAAGTTTCCGATTTTGAACAAGGAGATTTTTAAAAGTACGAGGCATGAAAACGTAGTCACAGCAGGGCTATGGCGAGGCTTTCTAACGAAGTAATTTTGAAAATGTCAAAGTTGAAAACGGAATGTTATTTTTTATCGACCCCTAAGTGGGTGTGCCCTGCCTGCTTCCCTATTACGGCTGCACTAGACATAAAAAAAGCCCGACCTATCTGGCCGGGCTTCAGGTGTTTCGTTGTACTCAACGCGAAGAAGTTAATTACTCTACAATAAACTTCTTCACTATGACAGATTCACCCTTATTCAATCTTACTAAGTAGCTGCCTGCTGCATAAGCATTGACATCTACTCTATGCTGATTCAAACCTTCGATGGTTTCCACTTGAATGACTTCAATCATTCTTCCGGTTACATCGTAGATTTCAAATGCTATCTTCTCGCGTTCTGTGCCAATGAATTCCAAGTCAATGAAATCGGTAGTCGGAATTGGTGTAATGGCGAAATCGGTTGCTTCGTCCGCGCGGAACAAAGGCACAATGTTCGTCTCTTCAACATTTCCATGAACGTCAACAATTTCCAATTGGTAATACGCCCAACCTCTTGGAGCATCCTCGTCCAAGTGGTAGTAGTTCGTTGTAATGTTGCTGTTTCCAGTCGCATCCACTTGAGCTACCTGTTCGAATGTATTTCCATCAGTACTTCGCATCAAATTAAAGAAGTCGTTTTCTACTTCCGAGGCTGTTGCCCAGTACAATAGGTTTCCTTCCACTTCAACTCGACCCGCAAACTCAATCAACTCAATGGCTGTAGTAACACAGTCGAATTGCGCTACCTCGGTCGTCAAACCGCACTCCGCAAATCCTGTAGGAGAAACGGTAACAGAGATCGGTGTTCCGGAGTCAAATGGACCGAGGACCGTATTGGTCTCACCCGCCAACAAGTTCACGGTGGTACCGTTCGCATTGTCAACAACTGTATACCCACCCGATCCAGGACCTCCAAGTGCCGTTACAACAAGCACATAAGTCAAGTCGTCGTCCGCACAAGTTGTCTCTACTGTTGCAGTAAAGTCCGAACAATCAACCACACATTCTTCAACAGTTACTGTAAAGGAATCGCTTCCTCCACAAGTACCGCCAATGGTGTAAGTGATTACGTGTGTTCCAACTCCTGCAACTGCTGGATCGAAAATTCCTGCAGCAGAAACGGTAATTCCATTTCCTGCCCAGATTCCTCCGTTGGTGGCAGCGGTAAATAATACCTCACCGTTTTCGATGCACAACGCACCTACTGGATCGATCGTCGCATCAGCACTGGCCTCAACCGTAATCGTGGTACTAGCCGATGCTGAACATCCGTTGGCGTCTGTGTAATCATATGATACGCTGTAGCTTCCCGCTCCTTGAGAAGGACTGAACAAGCCACTTGCATCAGCACCTGTCCAAGCTCCACCCGCCGGGCTAGCGGTCAACAGCACGTCTCCGTCTGTTTCGCACAAATCGCCTTGAGCGTCAATGGAAACCGTAGGTAGATTGCTGATGGTTACGCTTGAGCTTGCAAATGATGAACATCCGTTGGCATCTGTATACAAGTAGCTTACGTCGTAAGTACCCGCACCAAGACCCGCAGGATCAATGATTCCTCCAGCACTGGCAGCGCCTCCCCAGCTTCCGCCAGCAGGACTTGCAGTGAGCTGAATCTGAGCTCCATCAACGCAAACCGAACCAACAGGATCGATGCTTGCCACCGGCAATGCATTTACTGTAACAGTTGTACTTGCTGATCCGCTACATCCATTGGCATCTGTGTAATCGTAAGTGATCGAGTGAGCGCCTTCTCCCGCCAAAGCAGGATCAAACATTCCACCCGTTACTCCTGGTCCTGAATAACTTCCGCCAGCTGGTGAACCAACAGTCAACATGACTGAAGCATCGCCTGCACAGAAATCTCCAATAGTTCCAAGAGCCACTGTTGGGCTTTCGTTGATCGTTACTGGGTAGCTCAATGTTTGGCTACAACCAGCGCTGTTCGTAATCGTCAAATCGTAACTGCCACTAGCCGAAACTTCAATGCTTTGATCAGATGAACCAGAAGACCAGTTGTAACTGTAACCATTCGGCCCAGTCAAAACAACACTTCCATCAGCAGAACAAGCAGTCGCAGCATCTGGAGCAGACTCAGTAGGTAGTGAGTTTACCTGAACCAAATAGTTGAGCGTTTGCGTACATCCTGCAGCATTGGTCAACTCAACCGAGTAAACACCAGCACCACCAGCCACAAGCGACTGAGCCGAACTGCCATCATTCCAATTGTAGCTGTAACCAGCTGGAGCATCAAGACTGATTGGTAATTCGCCTGTACAAACAGACTGAACTCCACCGTCTTGCTCAGACGGACTGTCATTCACCGTTACCTCATAAGCAATCGATAGGTTGCATCCAGCATCGTTCGTAATCACTACTGTGTAAGTTCCACTCGCATCAACTGAAATGCTCCCTTCAGAGCTACCATCTTCCCAGCTGTACGTGTAACCCTCAGGAGCAACAACTTCTATCGCACCATCTGCACTACATCCTGAAAGAGCAATCATCGATTCCTCTCCCGGAGCGTCCAAGATGCTAACGTCATAACTCAATGTTTGACTACAAGCAGTTCCGTTTCCAAGCTCAACATCGTAGATGCCGCTGTCGGTCACGCTAATAGACTGAGATGAGCTTCCGTCTGACCAGCTGTACGTGTATCCAGCAGGTGCTGTCAACATTACTGGTCCAGCTTCTGCACAACTTGCGATCGGCGTTGGAGCTTCTTCAGAAGGAGTTTGTTCAATGGTAACATCGTAGTTCAAAGTTTGACTACATCCGCCATTGCTCAAATTCACTGAATAGCTTCCTGAAACTGATACTACTAGATTGCTAGCTGTTGAGCCATCACTCCAAACGTAATCATAATCGGCAGGAGCCGTCAAAGTAACAGGGCCATCGCAAACTGAAATCGCTTCAGGAGCTGCTTCTTCAGGAGCTGGAAGAACCAGTACTGAGTAGGACAAATCCTGACTGCAACCGGCAGCATTGGTAATGGTCACTACATAAGAACCAGTAGCTGAAACATCAATTGATTGATCCATGCTACCACTTGCCCAAGCGTATGAGTATCCGTCAGGAGCATTCAAGCTCACTGGTACATCATCAGAACAAACAATCTGAGAAACGTTTGCACTCTCCGACGGGACGTCAAGAACAGTGATGTCATAAGTCAAAACTTGTGAACATCCTTCTGCTGTTGAAATTGTCAAAGTATAAGCACCGCTTTGATCGAAAGCTTCGTATTGATTCGTTGATCCAGTTGACCACAAGTAATTGTAACCTGCAGGGCCCAAAAGATTTACTGGCGTTTCATCGGCACAAACAACAATTGCGTCTGCTCCTGCTTCAATAGGCTGAGTTCCGATGGTCAAATCGTACACCAAATCCTGAGTACAATTTCCATTCGAAATCTGCAAACCGTATGAACCTCCTGCACTTACCACAATGCTGCTTCCTGTACTTCCATCAAACCAGATGTAGGTATAGCCAGCAGGCGCCGTAAGTGTAGCTGTTCCGTCTGCGCTACAGGCAGTCACCGGTACCGGCGACATTTCTGCAGGGCTTGTATTCAAAGTCACGATCACATCAGCACTGGCTGAAGGACATGATCCATTTGCTCCCACAGTGTATGTGTAAGTTCCACCTGCATCCACTGCTGGATCGAAGATGTTTCCTCCACCCAATGCTGGAGACCACGTACCTCCCGAAGAAGGCGTGCCACCCAATGCAGTGAATAGATCAACAGCTCCGTCGTTGTCGCAGAGTGTCAAGCTTCCATCTATTCCAGCCTCTAGCTGAACGTCGATGCTAACTTCCACCTTAGCGCTAGAAACAGCACATGGTCCGCCGCTTGCCACTGTGTAAGTGTACAAACCTGCAGCATCACCTGAATCGATCACACCGTCATCGGCCTGACCCGCAGGATTTGTCCATGTACCACCAGCAGAAGGAGTTCCTCCTAAAGCAGCGAACAAATCTGTTGCATCTGTTACGTCTCCACAAAAACTCACAGCGGCATTATCACCAGCATTCAACTGTTCGAAAATCGTCACCGTTACAGATGCCGAACTTTCACCACAAGAGCCCATTGCTGGAACCGTGTAAGTATAAACTCCAGCAGCGTCAGCGGCTGGATCGTAAACGCCAGTTCCACTTGCTAATGTAGGGGCCCATGTTCCACCGCTAGCAGGAGTTCCTGCCAGTTGATCAAACAAATCATAAGTCGCTGCATCAGTATCACAAAGATTCAAGTTGCCATCAGCACCTGCTGATGCACTTTCGTCAATTACTATGGTAAGGGTAGCTTCATCTGGAACACAAGGTGCTCCCGGATCAACCACATAAGTGTAATCACCTGGTGGTGAAAAGCCAATGTTGAATACAACTGACACTGGTGAACCAGTTGGTCCAAACCATTGACCTCCAAGGTCTGGCCCTCCACTCAATTCCTGAGTCAAGTTGATGGCAGCTGCGTCTTCACAAAGAGTGATCATAGCATCTTCACCCGCATACGGCTGTGCTGTTACTTGAACAGTTGCTGTTGCTTCATCGCTACAGATTGCATTGCTTACTGTATATGTGAAAGTATAAACACCTGATCCCACAGTTGGGTCAAATGTTCCGTCACCTTCCGACCAAACTCCACCCGCATCTCCTCCGAGCAAAGCTCCGAGATCTACTGGGTCAGCAGTTTCGCACAACAACAGTTCAGCATCTGTTCCTGCATTTGGAACATCAAATACTTCGAAAGTGACCATTGCTTGATCGCTACAACCAGCTGAAGTACTGAAATCGTAAGTAACCATATAGATTCCGGCTCCAGTCGCTGTGTCAAAAGTTCCATCAGAACTATCACCACCCCATATTCCGCCAGCTGGGCCAGCAGTCAAAGTGATGACTCCATCTGAAGTACAGAATGGACCCGTAGGATCAATCGTAACAGTAGGATATGCCTGAACCTCAATTGTAGTAGAAGCAACGTCGGTGCAACCATTGGCGCTTACAGTATAGCTAGCAGTGTAAGTGCCAGCACCTACTGCAGGATCAAATGCTCCTGTTGCGTCAACATCACCCGACCAAACACCTCCTGCTGGAGATGAGATCAAAGTAATTGCTGCTGCATCATCACAGAAAGGTCCAACTGGGTCGATGCTCGCCGTTGGAGCTTCATTTACCACAACTGTGACCGTTTCAAACCCAACACATCCACCCACAGTTACTGTGTAGGTTGCTGTGTAGCTCCCTGCTCCAACTGAAGGATCAAATGTGCCATCCGTGCTATCGCCAGTCCAGTCTCCGCCAGCTGGGCTAGCGGTAAAAGTGATGGCTGCATCGTCTGTACAGAAAGGACCTTCTGGATCAATCGTTACAGTAGGATTAGATAAGATGTCGAAACAAACAAAGTCTGTCAAGAAATCAGCGTTGAAACATCCAGCAGTCGTTGACCCAATTGTCGACGGATCATCGCCAACCCCTGGAAGGGGATCGGGAACGTCTATCGGGTTGTAGTTCAAAGCGTGAATTTGATAGCTAAAACCAGCCATCACATCTGTCGTAAAATCTCCTGTTGCATTCGTCGCAGTTACCAATCCAGTCGCTACATTAACCAAGTAATACGCTTGTGTATAGCCAGTAGTACCGCCTGAAGAAGTTGCTATCACTGGTGCGCCCAAGCACACTTCGGTTGGCACACAATCTATCGTACAATCCAAAATATTGAAGCAAACAAAGTCTGTCAAGAAATCTGGATTGAAACATCCAGCCGTAGTAGATCCAATAGTTGAAGGATCGTCGCCCACTCCAGGAATTGGATCGGGTGCATCGGTTGGGTTGTAATTCAAAGCATGAACTTGGTAGCTTCCGAGAGCAACTACATCACTAGTGAAATCACCAGTGCCATTTGTAGCAGCAATCAAACCATTTGCCAAATCAATCAGAAAGTACTGTTGGGTATAACCCACTGTACCACCAGAAGAAGTTGCAATCACTGGATCACCTGCACAAACATC
>Ga0114956_1000387_pt1 | contig 31493 bp, 20 predicted proteins | sample MaitaG_FD_87304 | JGI IMG/M metagenome (GOLD analysis project Ga0114956, IMG submission 87304) | Marine algal microbial communities from Maine, USA - Maine_Asex2 metaG | ecosystem: Host-associated > Algae > Red algae > Unclassified | place: Maine, USA | collected 2015-01-05
ACTGGGTTCGACCACACCCGCATCACCGACATACACAAATTCCTGTTCAGAATGCAGCATCCATAATGCAGCATTGACAATCATGCGCGGATGTGGTTTCCAGAAAAGACCGAGATCAGCTCCATACGCTGCAGGCAGGTATCCCCGATCAGGTTGATCAATTACGATCCGACTATCATTTGAGTGAAAGCCTATGCCTGACTTCGCAAAAAATTGTATCGTATTGCTGTAGTTGTAAACAAAGTTAAGCTTTGGACTTACGCGTGCCGCGGTGTGCGATGAAACAGAAAAAGTCGGAGCAAGATGGTCTTCATAACTGAAATCCAGGACATCGAGTCTCAAGCCTGGATTTATCATGAGGCGTCCGACTTCCATCTCCAAATTGAGGTAGCCGAAGTAGTTTGTTTCGTCGATATTACCCCGCCGCAAGGGTTCGAGCGTTTCCACCCGATTGCGTGTGCGTGCCAGCTCATTGTCCCTGGAGAAATCGTTTCTGATGCCCATACCTGCCTGAATGAGTGAGGAGTAGGATCCGAGTTCTAGTGCATGATTCAGCTCTGTTTGAAACCCAAATAAGTTACGACCTTCTTGTTGTCTGATTTGATCAGAATTGACGGGGTCAACAAGGAAGAAGGTAAAGTTTGAATATAAATCAAAATTGTAGTTACTGTAGTACAGTTGATTCTTTATCAGTGTTTTATCGCTTATATTTTTGTTGTAGGTCAGTGATACATTCGTGCGATCGGTAAAACCACCCTCGGTATCATCGATGGCTCCAAACCGAGTGATAAGTCCGGTTTCGACTGCTCGCACCGGGACCTGGCCAGATGCATTCCAGCGACTATTGAACCGAGAAAACATCACCGAAATCTTATCTTGATTGTGAAATCGATAGGTGTACTTTGCCATCACATTTAGTCTTCGAAAATCTTGCGGAGATTCAAACGGACCGTCTGAGCTCAAGTACTCTCCAGCGACATAAAGATTGTGGTGATCTGTAGACATAAGGCTGATCAGGGCAGAGTTTCGGATTGTATTAAATTGGCCCACCTCGATGCCAATTGCGCTTTCGTCCACTTTTTCTTTCAATCGAAAATCAACGTATCCGGCGGTAGCAAAATTGCCGCGATCTGCGAAGTAGGGGCCCTTGCCAAAATCGATTTTTTCAATGGTCTCTGGAATCACAAAATGCAGGTCGGCGTAGCCTTGTCCATGAGCATGCGATACCATATTTACCGGAAGCCCATCGACCGTCAGATTCACATCAGTACCATGGTCTATATCAAATCCGCGCAGGAAGATCTGCTCGGCTTTGCCACCTCCGGCATGCTGACCAATAAATAGACCCGGTACCTTTCGCAGTATCTCCTGGCTCGAGTTTACGGGGTTGGTGGCAAGATCAATTTGCGAAATCACATTCACGTCTCGACGAGTCTGACCCACGACTATTTGATCTAGCAGGTAGTTGGTAGGAGCGAGGGTCACTTTGATCGCCTCCATATCTTCGATGATCACATATTTGGTCTGATATCCCAGGTGCATGATTTGGAGGCTATCTCCAATCTGCGCAAGATCAATTGAAAAGTTGCCAGACTCATTGGAGTGCGTGTGCTGATCACTGGGTAAGTGAATAATGTACGCTCCCAGCACAGGGACCCGGTCACTCGTGAGGATGCGACCAGAAATTGATTGCTGTGCTCCAGCAACAGCAGAGCAAAGGACCAGGGCAATTATGGTAAGTAATCGAATCTGCATGATATCGTAAATAGAAAAAGTGTAGACTTGGTTTAATCTTTTTGCGAAAAAGAAAGTGCGGCAGAAAGTAGATCGCCTGTGGGCCCTGTACGGAGGAATTCATAGGGATTCTTAACATCATGTGGTCGATATTCAATTTCGACACACTTGCCCAAATCAAAGCGATCTGCCAGGTCCAGAAATATGTTCATGATAACTTGATCTTCCAAAGCCCATCCAGTAGAGTCAAAAATCGTTAGCTCGGATTGATGGGCAGCATAGTCAGACGGTGACTTGATTATCTTATGGAGGTCTGGCCCAAGGCGTGCAGCATCAAGCTGTTGGGATTCACCCTCCAGCAGGGCTTGAGCTTGAAAGTCAGGGACGACGAATCCCTTTTCCAATAGCTCCACCGGGAGCTCTATCTTGCCCGGAAAGTCAGATCCCACCGCATTGATATGCAAGTGCGATTTGTGCGGGTAGTCTTTAAAGAGCGGGCCTGCACCAACGGCCAGGGAAGTTACGGTACATAATATGTCTGACTCGGAAACTATTTCCTCAATACTTGCAGCTCTATAGGTGAGATCTAGTTTCAGGGTTTTGCAACGTTCTGCGAAGGTCTCCTGCGCAGTTTTTTCTACATCGTAACAGAGCACTTCTTGCAAATCATAGATTCTGCTCAATGCATGAAGTTGCGTTATGGCTTGTGCGCCGCAACCGATGAGCCCCAGTACATTGCTGTCTGGCTTTGCCAGGTTTTCCGTAGCAAGTGCTGATGCAGCTCCTGTGCGCAGCGCTGTGAGCAATACACCATCAACAAGGCCCTCTAGGTGGCCATTGCTGGTATCGTACTTCGAAATGGTAGAAATAATGGTTGGCAGTCCATATTGCCGTGGGCTTTCTGGATGATATCCAACGACCTTAATGATGACCTCCGATTGATTTGCATAGAGGGGCATCCATTCGATCAGACCAGGATTGGGTAGCTGATAGTTAAAGCCCGATCGAATTGGTATTTGAGTCGTAGCAGGGGTGTATTGGGCAAAGGATACTCGCATCGAATCAATGGCCAGATCCATCACCTCATTCATGCCCAGCCGACGTACAATCTCTTGCACATCTGTTGCTTCAAGCAGCCTAGTCGTCACATTTTCCTTCTTCATACTCTCGACCACAAATATACACTTCTCTCTCCGCTCTCGCGTGGCTCCAATACGCTATGCATATATGCGGACTTTTATTAATCTATTCTTCAATCTAGCCTCTTTTACTAGTGCGATGTCTTATTTTGCACCTCAAATACAATGCATGCATACATACTCCATCAGATATTGTGCCACCTTTGCTTTGACGGTGTTCTTGCTCTTTATGCAAAAAGATGTTTTTGCACACGCCAAGGATCAGAGCTACCTCTATCTCCGGGTGTATCAGACGGAGATGGAAGGCACGGTCGAAACCACCTACAAGGATCTAAATACCGCGCTTGGACTTGACCTTCGAGATGAAATGGGTCTTGACGAATTGAGGCCGTATCTGCCGCAGATTCAGAGATATATCCTGGAGAGAGTGGACATCTCATCGGTATTGGGAGTTCACAACATCACTTTTGTGGAGCCGCGCCTCATGCCCTCAAAGCTGATGGGTACATTTCTCAAGTCTGATTTTGTGCTTGATAATGTAGACAGCATCCCAGACGCGCTCGAGGTCAGCTATAACTTGATTTTCGACCAAGATCCCGCTCACACTGCTTTTCTCGTGGTACGGCACAACTGGAAAGCCGGGATCATTGACAACGAAGGTCTGCCTTCGGCAACCTTCACTCGTAACAGCACCACGACGACGCTGTCGCTCACCGAAGTATCGGTAATGAAGGGTGTGTGGAAAATGGCAAAGTTAGGCATGCGGCATATCCTGATCGGATTGGACCATATTTTGTTTTTGATAGCATTGCTCCTTCCCTTGGTGATGCGACGTAAGAATGGCAATGGAGAGGCAAGCTGGGAGCCACTCGATTCCCTAGGGACGGCCCTAAAGTATGTGATTCAAGTTGTGATCGCTTTTTCGGTCGGCTACAGTCTTACTCTGCACCTGGGGGCGCGTGGCGTCATCCCATATTCTGCGCGCATTGCAGAATCAATGATTGCGCTATCAATTGGCTTGGCTGCGCTTCATATTCTTAAGCCAGTGTTTGGGCGACGAGAATGGATCATCGCTTTGCTATTTGGCTTATTTCATGGTTTGGGATTTGCATCTATGCTCGGCGAAAAGGGTCTGCGTGGTGAGTATTTGATACCATCATTGGCCGGATTTAATTTTGGTATCGAAGCGGGGCAAATTCTCTTAGTTGCCATACTCTTTCCTCTGTTCTATTTCTTTCGCAAGTCTCCACGCTATCAAAAGGTACTCTATTATGGATCGATTTTGTTGATCCTGATCGCACTCTATTGGTTTATTGAGCGTTTTTTCGAAGTGGACTTTATCATTGACAATTACATAGGAAAGGCCTTTGGCAAAGTAGTTTCTATTTTTCACCATCATTAGATGGCTGAGTTCTTGAAGATGCATAGAGAAATACATACCCAGTGATGCCCGGTGATGACCAAAGTGCTGATGCAAAATCCCTACTGAGCCGTTGGAAAAACCGTTCTGTGGCGGTAAAGAAGAGCATTGAGTCGAGAGGAAACGCAGCAACTGCCAGACTTTCGACTGGGCAAGAGCGGCTCTTTTTTTTACAAAATCTATATCCCGATAATCCATTTTATAACTACGCTGACATCTATCATTTCAGCGGGAGTATCGATGTTGACATACTGCTGGCAGGGCTGAAAGCAGTTGTGAAACATCATAAGATCTTGCACACCACTTACGCTTTTGAAGAAGGTCATGTAGCCCAAAGGGCGCAACTGCAGGAGCTCAACGTGCTGGACAAAGACTTGACGAAAGTGCCTCTTGGGAAGTTGGATCAAGAAATGCACAGGCTCTTGCGTGCTGGTGCCAGCGAGATATTTGATTTGGAGCATGGACCACTGATACACGTTTTGCTCCTGCGCACAAGGCAGGGTTGCAGCGTCTTACTAAACATGCATCACATTGTCATGGATAAATGGTCCATGCGCATCCTACGTGAGCAGTGGGCCGAAGCCACGCGCCTGCTTAGCCGAGGAGAAATCTACCAGCCGCAGGTGCATGCAATCGATTACCTGGATTATGCCCACTGGGAGCAAGGGCAGACAGTTGATTCAATTCACACAGAGTACTGGAAAACGCAACTCAGTGGCGAAATTCCAAAGCTCGATTTACCTTATGACTATCTACGCCCGGCTCGAGCGACCTTCGCCGGTAGTTTTAGCCGTTTGGATCTGGAGCCAGAACTTTCTGAAAAACTGAAGCAAACTGCGGGCGAACTAAACTGCACCCTATTCGTCCTCATCCTTGCAGCTTTTAAGCTGGTGATGTCTCGCTATGGGGACCAAAAGGACGTGCTGATCGGCACTCCGGTGACGACGAGGGATCTTCCCGAACTGGAGTCCCTCATCGGGTTCTTTAATGACACCGTGGTGTTGCGGAGTGCCGTGAAATTGACAGTTACGTTCCGACATTTTGTGCAGAATTTGAAGAAGACGGTATTTGATGCGTTCGCACATAAGAAGGTATCCTTTACAGAGGTAATCAATGAACTGGGCCTTCCGCGCGACGACGGACGGAATCCTCTTTTTCAGGTGATGTTCCTCTATCACGATGTACCTTTAATGCCTCAGTTTGGTGATCGTATTGAGGTGCATCATGAGCCTTTCGATCTGGGGGTGGCAAAATTTGATCTTACCCTATATGTAGAGAATCGGAATGGAAAGTTGGCCTTGATCCATGAGTATTCCACCGAGCTTTTTGAAGCAGTGACTATTCGTCAGTTTGAAGACTCTCTGGTGCATGTATTGGAACAAGTGACCGCAAATCCGCAAAAGGAGTTGGGGCAAATTAGTCTGCTCACGGAGACACAGACCCGAACCATGGTCAATACATGGAACGACACAGCTCATCCGCTAGAGGAGCAGCCTGGCATTCTAAACCGGATGCATCAGCAGGCAATTGCCAAGCCTACTTCCATTGCAGTTCATGCAGACGGATTGGATCTAACCTATGAGCAGCTGGAAAAACAATCTGACAACATCGCTACGGTGCTGCGCGGATATGTGGAAAGCAATCAGAAAATAGGACTGTGTGTGCCGCCTTCGCCAGCAACGATTTTGGGCATCACTGGCATACTGAAGGCGGGCTGTGCATATGTGCCGCTTGATCCTTCGTATCCAGAAGAACGATTACGGTTCATGATCGAAGATTCGCAGATGACCATGTTGCTCACCAGCAGAGGAGCCAATTATACTTGGAGTGATTTAAAAATTCTCTTTATCGAGGATATGGTAGAAGACCTACCAGAAGAATTAGACCCACCCGTTGAAGATCCTTCAGACTTGGCCTATTTGATCTATACCTCGGGCAGTAGTGGTCGGCCAAAAGGTGTGATGGTAACCCGCGAAAACCTGAAATACAGCACGCTGGCTCGGCCCATGGTCTATGAAAACGTGCCTGAGTCGTTCTTGTTGATGTCTTCTTTTTCATTTGATAGTTCGGTGGCAGGCATCTTTTGGACGCTCATAGCTGGAGGTAAATTGGTCATGGCACCTCGTCACCTCGAGCAAGACCTCGAAGCCTTGCAAAGCTTGATCGAGCAGCAGGAGGTCACGCATACCCTCATGCTTCCCTCTCTCTACCAGCTGCTGTTGGAGTTTGGAGATCCAAATCGGCTCTCGTCTCTCAAGTGTATCATTGTTGCCGGAGAAGCTTGTACACCAGCCTTGGTCAAATTGCATTTGGCCCGGCTCCCGACAGCCAAACTCTACAATGAGTATGGCCCCACAGAAGCGACCGTTTGGTGCACCGTGCAGAACCTTAGTCAAACCAGTGGTTCGCGAAGAGTGGCCATTGGCAAACCGATTCCAAACGCCAAGGCGTACATTGTCAATGCCGACCACAGACCTGCTCCGCCCGGCAGCGCAGGAGAACTATTGATCGGTGGGAAGGGTCTGACCAGGGGTTACTTTCGCAGAGAGGATTTGACACGTGAGCGCTTTATTCAAAATCCCTTCGTCCCCGGTGAGAAGCTGTATCGCACCGGTGATCGTGCCCGCTTTCGCAGCGATGGGGTCATCGATTTTTTGGGTAGGATGGATGATCAAGTAAAGATCAGAGGATATCGCATCGAACCGCGTGAAATTGCAGAAACCATCGAGCGCCACGAAGAGGTAAGGCAGGCTGTGGTACTTACTCCCGTTGACGACTTCGGCAATGTTGCTTTGGTGGCTTATGTGATTGCATCTAATGCACTGAATATAAATAATTTACGAAGTTGGTTGAAAGAATTACTTCCTGGGTATATGGTGCCTGAGCAGCTTCATTTTATAGAGACTTTCCCCCTCTTGCCCAATGGTAAGATCGATATCTTGACCTTGAAATCAACAGTGGTTAGAGAAGAGAATCCCGAGCGGGAGGAGGCCTCTGCAAGAAGTGCCAAAGAGGAGAAATTAGCACAGATCTGGGCGGATGTTTTGGGGAAGCCGGAGATAGGAATCCATCAAAATTTCTTTTCGATTGGTGGGGACTCGATTAAGAGTATTCAAATTATTGCAAAGGCCCGCGCTTTGGGACTGAAAATAGCACCTGATCTTATTTTCAAGCATCAGACGGTGGCTGAGATGGTCGATTTAGTTGAAGAACTTACGGAAGTGACCATTGACCAGGGACAGGGCCGTGGGCAGCTGCCTTGGTCACCGATCCAACACTGGTTTTTTGTTCAGCATCAGACCGCTCCGGAATACTGGAATCAGGGGCACCGTATCCGGTTCCGCAATGCAATACCCAAAGTTCGTATTTCCTCTGCGGTGAGCAGGTTGATTCAACACCATGATAGTCTGCGTTTGGGATTTCTCGAAGATGGCAGTGCTCAGTATATCGAAGGTAATTCCCTTCGATTGCACTCTGCATCGGCTCAGACATTGCCAGAAGTATTGCAAAAATTACAGAAGGGTTTTCGACTCGATGCAGGAAATCTCTTTCAAGCGATTACAATTGAAGATGAGTTTGGATTGATAACCGATCTGGTCCTTGTTGCTCACCATCTCATCGTCGATGCGATATCCTGGGATATATTATTTGATGATTTACACACGATTTTGGATGCTTCTCCCCTCGTCCGGAAGGTGACCCTGCCTCACAAAACGAATTCGTATCAGGACTGGACGATTTCGCTTGTAGCCGCAGCTGAGACCTACTCGCGAGATCTCTCTTGGTGGAAAAATCAAATCGACAGCACAGTCAACATTCCTACCAAAAAGCAGGTGGAAATTCCCATTCTGGAGGATGATATCAGTGTATCTCACCTCATCATCGATCGTGACTTGACTAAGCGGATCACAAGCAGGTCGATCCAGGCGATGAAATTCTCCGTTGAAGATGTTCTGATGCTTGCGTTCTATCGCTCTTGGCGCACATGGTCTGGCAGCAAAGGACTTAATCTGATGCTCGAGCGTCACGGTCGGGACCTGGATCCAGATTTAGACCTTAGCCGCACAGTGGGTTGGTTTACTTCGTTCTTTCCCCTAAATCTGGATCTCTCAGCAGCGGATTCACTGCTTGATCAATTGAGTGCAGTGCGTGCGCTGCGACTGGAAGCTCCCCGCAAAGGTCGAGACTTTGGGGTGCTCAAGTACCTCCTAAATGAACCCCTTGACTACCATTGGACACAGGTCGTTTTTAATTTCTTGGGTGAGACGAATCCTGTCCAGAGACCACTCTTTAAGAAAATTGATTTTCTAACCGAACATCTGCGAGATCCAGGAAGTGAACGCAGCTACCTGCTCGAGGTAAATTTATTGATGCGAGATCAGCAGCTGCACACAACGATCAGCTATCCGAAATCCTATCTTGATCCATATGAAATGGAGAAGCTATTGGGCGCGTTTGATGGCGAACTCGAACTGATTGTGGATTATTTTGAAAATGTCGATAAGCAGACGCTGCAAGCGGGTGATTTTCCCGAAACAGGATTAAGCCAGGAAGGCCTCGATCATCTTTTGAGTGAGCTGACGTGATGAGCAAGCCCGTAGTCGAAAATATTTACCCCCTTTCCTCATTGCAACAAGCTATGTTGCTGCATCACCTGCAGGCCAAGATCGACCAAGGACTCTTGCAAGTAACCTGCGAAGTGAAAGGCAACTTCGACCGTGACTTGCTAGGTACTGCTTGGCAGAAGATAGTGGATCGCCATGAAGTGCTGCGAAGTTCACTGCACCATGAGAAGGTAGAGCGGCCGGTACAGGTTGTACGTGCACAGGCAGTATCAGAAGTAGAATGGGTCGATGGGAGAGGATGGAGTAGCGACGAGTTGAGAAAGTGGCAGCTCGCGCAGTATGAAGATGGACTTGATTTTCTCAAACCTCCCATTTCTCGCATTGCGATTGTCCGGTTGGAATCAGAAAAGCACTTGCTCTGCTGGTTGTGTCATCACATCTTGATCGATGGCTGGTCGACGACGATCATTTTGAGTGAGCTTTTTGAGGGGTATGATGCCCTCAATAGAGGTGGCCAGCCTTCCTGGGGCAAGTTGCCCACGCATGGCAGCTACCTGGCGTGGAAGAAAGATCAGGACCTCTCATCGATCCATTCCCTCTGGTCTGAAGGGTTTGGTCGCAGCAAAACCCTCAGCTGGTTGCAGAGTGAGGCAGTTGAGTCAGCATTCGTGGACTATAATCGTGTGCTGCCATCTGCGCTCGGAGCAAACATCGAGGAGTTGGCGCAAGCCTGGCAAGTGAGCCTGAATGTAATCTACCAGCTGGCCTGGATTTTGTTTTTGGCAAAGCAGGAGAAGGACCAGGAGGTGCGGTATGGCCTTACAGTTTCTGGTCGCTCAGGTGATCTGGCGCAGCTTGATGAGATGGTGGGGCTCTACATGAATGTGCTGCCAGTTGTAAGAAAGGTGGAACCAGCAAAGAGCTTGAAGACGGTAGCCAGCGAGCTGCAAATGTGGCTCTTAAGAGCTGTTCAGTTTGATCATCTCACCATCGCGGAAATAGCAGAGACCATTGATGAGCGCGATTTTATACCCGAAACGCTCTTTACCTTTGAAAACCTTCCTTGGTCACCAATTGAATTGGGCGAAATCAATGTAGATACTTTTAAAGGAGGGATTACCTCAAATTTTCCCTTGGCACTGGTTGTGATTCCGGGCAGCCAACCTCTACTGGTTTTTCGCTACAATCAGAGTATCCTGACTGAGCAAAAAATAGTCACGGTTGCTGACGCCTTGCAAAACTGTCTTGAACAATTTTGGCAAGAGGCATCAGTCAGTGACATACTTGCACTGCTGCCGACAATGGAGTTAGGATCGTATTCTGCTGCGGCAATGAGCGAACGTTATCAGTTGGACTATGCGCCGCCGACAAATGAGGTCGAACTTAAGATGACGAAATTGTGGGAGTCTATCTTGCGGAGACAACCCCTTGGCATGGATCAAGATTTTTTCGCATTGGGAGGAAAGTCACTTGATGCAATACGTTTGTTTGTCCAGATCCAGCAGGAATTTGACAGAAACCTCTCGCCCGCGTTGTTGCTCCAACATGGTACGATCCGATCCCTGGCGAACTTGGTTGGTTCTTCGGGAGAGGGAGACAAAAGTTGGTCCTCACTCGTGCCACTGCGCGCGAATGGCAGCAAGCCACCGCTTTTTTGCATTCATGCAGGAGGCGCACATGTCTTCTTTTACCAGGGTTTGATGCAACACCTTGATGATGACCAACCAGTCTATGGCATTCAGCCTTCTGGTCTCGATGGTGTTTCAGAAACCGAGTCTAGCATTGAGGAAATGGCTGCCGCTTACTTTCATGCAATGCGACGGCTTCAACCGCAGGGACCCTATTGCATTTTGGGTTATTGTTTCAGTGTACCCGTATGCATTGAGATCGACAAGTTGATTCGCAAAGAGCAAGCGGGCGAATCACTGATTCTGATTGTTGATTCGGGGCCCTGGTTTGATGCTGACGAGCCTGTTTCGATGAGTGAAAAATTACACAAGCTGGTGACCATCGCTCGCAATCGCAATTGGAGCAGACTTGGCGACATCATTGAAGATAAGTCTAAGAAAGTGCGCTCACGCTACCTGAAGAACATTGAGAGCAAGCATTCTGCCGACTTGCTGGCCATGGAAAACCAACTACGCGAGATCTATCAAGCGTATCAATGGCAACCCTTTGAGGGGGCCATAAACTTGCTGCGAAGTCGGGAGTTTGCCGATCGGGCCGACAAGGAGTTCCATCTCATCGAGTGGAAGCGCTTGGCTTTGGCTGGCCTCGAGGTGAATGTCGTAGAGGGTCATCACAAATCGCTTTTTGATGAGCCTGACGTGAAAAATTTGGCAGCGGCCGTTCAATCAAGTGTGGATCAAGTAAGCAGGTAGGCTATGAAAGCTCTCATACCGACTCAGCGTTTACAGCAAGATTCAGTTCACATATGGGTACTGGACACATCAAATCTAGTGGTCGCTGATCTTCCAATTGCATTGCTTGCTGCCGATGAGCAGAAACGCCTCGCGTTTTTTCACTACGAAGCAGACCGTGTTCGCTTTGCCTTAGGGCGGATGGCTTTACGCACATTGTGCTCTTCATATCTATCTGTAAATGAGTTAGATATAAAATATGATCTAAATGAATATGGAAAGCCGTTTATGCCTGGGTCAGCACTGCAGTTCAATCTCAGTCATTCGGGCGATCGGGTAGCTCTGGCATTTTGTTGGGAGGACCTAATAGGCATCGATGTAGAGGAGATGCTTCCGCAAAAGGACTTCCTTCAGGTGGCTTCACGCTTTTTTTCTCCCAGCGAGCGAGCGGCCCTACACAACCTCGAAGGGGAGGAGCAGCGACTTTCATTTTATCGCTGCTGGACCCGAAAGGAAGCTTTTGTCAAAGCACTTGGGCTGGGCGTATCGGCTCCGCTCGATCGATTTTCGGTTGAGTTTCGCAGTGACCTCCCTGCACGAATGCTTGAAATGGATGGTACGCTAGGGACCCGGGAAGAATGGTTGCTGCAAGATGTATCCTTGTCCGGAAATTATGCATCGGCGATAGCCTGCAAAGCTCAGACCAAGGAAGTGATTTGCTACACACGCACGATGACTTCCTTGATGAGCTCACTCATCTGACGAGTCAGTCCCTTGCGTTTGTAAGTGCCATGATCGTATTTGACGGGTTGCACCTCTTGCTTTGTCAGCAGCTCAACGATCAGTTTTTTTATGGCCGTATTTTCAGGAGAGTGCAGCAAAATCGAAGGGCCAAGGATTTTCTCGATGTCGCCTGTTTGCGGCCCAAATACGATGATACGGCTTCCAGCCGCCATATATTCATAGAGTTTGGCAGGAAGTCGCCCCCTGGCATTTCGTTCGTCATTGTTGATCAATAGCAATAAAATGTGCGAGCTCTTCATGTGGGTGAGGGCTTCACGATGGGAAGTGAAGCCGAGATACCGTGTGTATTTCTCCAGGCCATGATGAGCGATGCTCGATTTTACACCTTCCGCCACTAGACCGACCAGCCTTATCTCGAGGCGCTCCTTAAATCCCTCTTGCTCTTTCACTAGATTGGCAAGCAAGCTCCAGAACTCGTCAGGATCACGATCATCTTGCAATGTACCGATGTGGCTTATTACAAATTTGTTGGTCTTCTCAGGAATAATCTGCTCAAAGTCGGAGGGATCATAGCCATTTGTGATCACGGATATCGCTTTTGCTCCGGCTGCCCTAAATTCTTCAGACCAGCTCCACGAGACGGTCAGTACATGATCGGCTGTAGTTAGGACTTTGCGCTCTAGTGAGGCATGATGCTTGCGTGCCCAGGATGTGAGAGGCATGCGATTAAAATACTCTGTATTGGTCCAGGGATCGCGAAAATCAGCAATCCACTTGAGTTGCGGGAAAGATTGCTTCACCCGTAATGCGATGAGGTGACAGGAGTGTGGCGGTCCGGTACTGATGATCGCATCAACCTCGTTTTCCTTTAGATAATTCTTGATCGCTCGTGCGCACGGTCGAATCCAAGTCATGCGCGCATCGGGAAAGATCAGATTGGATCTGATCCAGAGTGAGATGCGTTGCTTGAGTGACTGCTGCTTGCTGTCCAGATAAAAAACGCCGTCAATGCCAGACTTACCCGCCGTTTGTTTCCTCATCAGTTTCGTGTAGACGTTGCGAATCTCCCAGATAGGCACTTTATGGATCTCCAAACCTGCTGCAACTTGCTGATCCAGTTCGGGCTCCAATAGGGGATAGCTGGCATTTTCAGGCACAAAGATGAGTGGTTCTACTCCAAATTCGGGAAGATATCGAGCAAACTTTAACCAACGTTGCACTGACACTCCTCCTGCGGGTGGCCAATAGTATGATACGATCAGAACTCTCAAGAAGTACCTTTCTTTTTCTTCTTGACCTTCTTTTTCGCTTTCCTCGATTTCTTTGCAGAGGCGGCTGCAGATGATTTCTTTTTGGTTGGCTTCTGCTTACTCGGCAAAGGTTTGGAGCGATAGTCCTGTACCTGTTGGTAGCCCAGAAAACCCATCAAACCCACGACGCAAAGAGAGAAGAAAGTGCTAATCCACTCTCCATATGTATAAAGATCAGGATCAAATACAAATTCAATCCGATGATCACCGGCCGGGATGCGAAGACCCCGCAAAAGGTAGTTTACCCGGATGTGGTCATGAGGCTCGCCATCAATGTAGACTTTCCAGCCCTTGTTGGGCCCATAGTAGATTTCGGAAAAGACTGCCAGGCGTTCTCCGATGCCCTCGCTCTCGTAGACCATGTGATTGGGCTCGTAGCTGATCAATTCGATTGCTCCCTCGCGCGCCGGCACCATGCCCTCGAGATAATCTCGAAACTCCTCATGGACTATGGCGTCCATTTTGGGATCAAAATAATTGAGGGCATTAATCTCATCATCTGCAGACTCGACCCAGCGTATATTTTCCACGTACCACACATTGCCAAGTATTTCTCGATTACCTCGGGCCACCACCTCGCCATTTTCATCCAGTTGGAGTATGTATTTGGCATTGAGCATATTAATCACTTTGGTATTAAGCTCCTTAATATGCAACTCGATCACATCCTCATAGCGTCGTAATTTTGCCGCGTGGTAGCCTCCGATTGATTTATGATAATACGAGGCCATTGATGAGTTAAATGTATTGGTTGTTTGATCCAGCACTCGAAAATGAATGTCTGGATCATCCATAATGCTTTGGTCTGCTGGCGACGGTGCTACTGCATTGGCAAGCTCTTTGGGCGTCTCGAAACTTGCATCCCAAATATATCTACGATCCACCAACCAAAAGTCGACCAGCATGAGGAGTCCTAGTCCGGCAATAAAATAGTGTGCCTTGTATTTGTATTTCAAAAATGACCAAATAATACCCAAGGCGAGCAAAACAAAAAGTATTGATCTCAAAGTGTCTGACCTCATGAAGCTGATCCGTTCTGCCGACAATATAGCAGGATCCATGCCCAGATTTGCAAAATTTACATCGGTCGATCTCGTAAGCGCGTCCATAGATGGCGAAGCAAAATAGAAGCTTATCAATAATACGGCAAATGCTGCAGCCACAATTAATATTTTTCGCAATAGCCCGGGTTCTTCTCTGTGATCTATGAAATATTTAATTGCCGGAAAAGCCAATATCGGTGCAAAACAAATCGCAAGGCTCATGACTGAGTTGGGAGAACGGAAGGATTTATAGAGCGGAAAATAATCAAAAAGTAATCGGTTGAACCATTCCATGTGTCTCCCCATGGACATCATCGCTGCCAAGATGAGGGAGCCAAGCACCCACCAGCGCACGGTGCCCTTGAGAATCACCACGCCGACCATTGCCAGGAATAGAAGTACAATGCCGAGATACGGTGTGCCGGATGAAAAAGGAAGACTGCCCCAATATAATTCTGTACCGGAATCCTCCCACAAATAGCCTGCACGAATGAATTCTTTAGAGATGGGGGAGTTTTTTCGAATTCGTTCAGCACTGCTGCCACCGACCGCACCTGGTACCACCAGAGACTTTATATCTCCCCAACCATTTGAGAACTGCATATTGTATTCCCATTGACCAGTGAGGCTCGAGTCTTGGCTGGTCCATAAATTCTCTTGCGAAAGAATTTGCGGACCCCGTATCGACTCTTTGGCATACTCATAGGTGGTCATCAGTTTTGTTGCCCCAGGCCCGACACCTAGCAAAACGCTAGCCAGCAGTGCCAATCCCGCTTTCCTCAAGTGAACGAAGTCTTTGGTCCGAATAATTTTTATTAATTCAATGAGCGTAAAAATTCCGAAGAAAATTGCGATGTAGTAGGTCATTTGAAAGTGATTCTTGTAGACATTTAAACCAATGCCCAGAGTAAGAATCAATGCTCCTAAAATGTACTTGCGCTTAAATATCGAGAGCAATCCTGCCAAGATGAGTGGAGCTCCCAGAATCACAAATAATTTAGTGTTGTGACCGGCTTCAAATAATATTAGATTACTTGTGCTGAAAGTAAAGACCAGACCACCAGCCATGCTGAGCCAGGGGCCCAGACCCATCACTAAAAATAGGATGTAGGCAGAAAATGCACCGAAGACAAAATAGCCGATGGGTCTGTTCAGTCCCAGTCGCACGAAGTTCTCCAAGTAGCGAAAGATGTTGCGGTGCTGGATACCACCAATTTGATAGGTAGGCATTCCACCAAACATGGAATTTGTCCAAAGCGTTTTCTTACCATATTTAGCATAGTAGGCCTTTGTTTCTGATGCCATCCCATTAAATGCAGTGATATCTGACTGATTTATGACTTCGCCTTGTATTTGTGGTAAGAAATAAATCGAACTCACCAGAACGAAAACTGAAATGGCAACTAGGTGCTTCCAATTGTGAGAGATAAATGTTCGAAACATAATTGTCGTATTACGGTAGCGTCTTTACTAAGTGGTGAATTTCAATCTAATTTTATGAATTAGCGCATTTACAATTCGATTGTAATCATCAGAAATATTGAATAAATAGACTGGCACTAAAAACCCAAAAAAGACAACCACTGCTTTCAGAAATAGATTTAATATTGGATGAAAACCATCAATGCCAAGCCATGAGAGCACTGTGAATAGCAGTATTGCCACGCCGGTAAGTATCCAAGTCTTTTTGCTAAACGGAATCATACCAAAAGAAGAGTAAACAAGAATCGTCTTCAAAATGTTGAAAAGACTGTAGGAAATACTTACTGCCACAGCAGCACCTGTAATGCCAAAAGATGGAATGAGCCAATAGTTCAATCCAAAAGCCACACTCCCCATGATAACAAGAAAAGTCAAAATGTAGGGATATTTTTTTGAATACATGATAATCTCGGTAGTGAGACTCATGGATAGATCAAGCAGTTTCGATAATCCTAAGAATAAGAAGACCCAACGATGTTGATAGAACATTTTATCGCCAGGTGAAAGTTTGTCTAAATCGTGTAGCGACGACCATATCATGAGAAACAATGCTATACCAACAATCAATAAGATGACGGATGAACGCTGATAGAGTTCTTCGATCTTGCCATAATCTTTGTCATTCCAAGCTTTTGAGATAAAAGGTGCTGTAATCTTAGACAATGCGCGACGCGGAATGTTGATCGAATTTGCCAGAAAAACCATGATGACATAGGTGCCTGTACTGCCAAAATCGAGCAACAGTGAAAGCAAAATCACATCAATTCGGAATAGAAACGTCGAGCCTACATTCGTAACCATATTAAAGCTGGCAAAGGCCTGCATGTCTTTTCTCACCGGTCTTGCGATAGCGCGTACACTGCCACTTTCTGTGCCCAGTCCTCCAATCCTGGCCAGATAGATAAACATAGCCGTAACCACGAAGAGATAGAATACATTTTGACCCAGTGCAACTTGTCCTTTACTCAGATAACCGTGATAGCCCAAAAGTATGAGAATAGGTAGGCAGATCTTGTAAGCAAAACTACTGAGCAGTTCTGGCACCACGATGCGTCTCATATTTGCAGATTGCGCGATCAACACAGAAGAAACCCCCATCAGGAGTGCCAAGGGCAGGAAGTAGACCCAGTTTTCCTGGAGGATGCCATTCTTGTCCAATCCCAATAATCGCATCAATGAAAATATTTGATCTCCAGCTATAAAAAAGATGATCAGAAATGTCGTGAATGTACCGAGCAGTAGCTTCAGGAGTATGTTAAGAAAAGCGGGAGCGCTCGTACCCTCCTGGATCATTACCGGAAAAAATTTGACAACCAAACCTGTAATTCCCAGTGTACAAAAAGGAATGAGAAAACTAGCTGAGGCAAAGATGAATTGAGCGAATCCGTAGAGTTCGCGGTCCAGTTTGTAGATAAACAGCGTGCTAAAAAAACCGATTGCAACACCTCCATAACTCACCGCCGCATTGCGGATCGATTGCTGTTGGATCGTTCCCATCTATCTCTTTTCCTCTTAGTTACTCGTTATAAGTATATTACAGATTACGAATATATGTAATATAATTCTAGATCAAGCGCTTTTCCACGTCGCCATAATGTTTACCTTTGCGCGCCTAAATCAGTTGCTAGTGACAGCTCTCCGTAATATCGCCATCATCGCTCACGTAGATCATGGCAAAACAACATTGGTCGACAAGCTTTTGCTTGCTGGCAAGCTCTTTGAGGATCACGAAGATCCGGGAGAACTCATCATGGATAGCAATGATCTTGAAAAAGAGCGCGGCATCACCATTGTCTCCAAAAACGTCTCTGTACGGTACCAAGACACCAAGATCAATATCATCGACACTCCAGGTCACGCAGACTTTGGTGGTGAGGTAGAGCGAGTACTCAACATGGCCGATGGGGCTTTGCTACTAGTCGATGCGTTTGAAGGGCCGATGCCGCAAACACGTTTTGTATTGCAAAAGGCCATTGAGCTTGGCCTCAAGATTATCGTCGTTGTCAACAAAGTCGACAAGGAAAATTGCGATCCTGAACAGGCGGTCGAAGATGTCTTTGATTTGATGTTTCAGTTGGATGCTTCCGAAGATCAGTTGGATTTTCCAGTTGTCTATGGTTCTGCCAAATTTGGCTGGATGGGGGAAGACTGGAAAGAAAAGACAGAGGATATTAACTACCTGATTGAGACAGTGATCAAGCATTTTCCTGCACCGACGGTTCATGAAGGAGATGTACAGATGCTTATTACGGCCTTGGATTTTTCATCCTATGTGGGTCGCATTGCTATCGGACGCGTGCATCGAGGTACGCTGCGAGCGGGTAAGGACATCACTTTGGTCAAAGCTGATGGTTCAGTAAAGAAGGTTCGTATCAAGGAGCTTTTTGTTTTCGAAGGTTTCAAACGAGTGAAAGTAGAAGAGGTCACCTCCGGTGAAGTCTGTGCAGCAGTCGGTCTTGAAGGGTTTGAAATCGGTGATACGGTCGCCAGTGTTGAAAAGCCAGAATCCCTTGGACGCATCAAAATCGACGAGCCAACGATGAGTATGTTTTTCACCATCAATGACTCACCGTTTTTTGGCAAGGAGGGAAAATTTGTGACCTCGCGACATATTAAAGAGCGATTGGAGCATGAGCTGGAGAAAAACCTTGCCCTACGAGTAGAACCGGGCGAAACGGCAGACTCCTTTAGAGTCTACGGCCGAGGTGTGCTACATCTCGCAGTCTTGATTGAGACCATGCGTCGTGAAGGTTACGAGGTGCAGATCGGACAGCCTCAAGTAATTTTTAAAGAAATCGACGGCCGCAAATGCGAACCGATCGAAATACTTCATATGGATTCGCCCGAAGATCTTTCTGGAAAAATCATCGAGGAAGTGACCAAGCGACTCGGCACGCTGACCAGCATGACCACCAAAGGTGACAGATCCTTCATGGAGTTTCACGTGCCTTCGCGTGGCCTCATCGGCATGCGAAGCTGGATGCTCACGATGACCTCTGGCCAAGCCATCATGAATCATCGCTTTATGGAATACCAGCCCTTTAAAGGAGCGATTCCGGGCCGTCTTACCGGGTCACTGATCAGCCTCGAAGCGGGCAAGGCAATCCCATTTAGCCTCAATAACTTGCAGGAACGTGGCACCTTTTTTATCGAGCCCAATGAAGAGATTTATGAAGGTCAGGTGATTGGGGCAAATACCCGCCCAACCGATTTGAACATCAATGTGACCAAGACCAAGAAGCTCACCAACATTCGATCTGCCGGCGCAGATGACAAGGTAAAGCTCGCTCCGCCACGCAAATTTTCACTCGAAGAAGCGTTGGAGTACATTCAAGCTGACGAGTACGTCGAGGCTACGCCGTCATCGCTGCGCATTCGTAAGATTTTTCTGAAAGAGCACGACCGGAAGAAGGCACGAATTGCTGTGGGAGCATCTTAGCACACCTAGCTGACGTATTCGCCGTACATTTGCGAAAAAAACAGCCATGATCTGGGACGAACTTACCTCCCCCCAACTGGATAACCTCGACCGGGACATACCGGTGTTCTTACCGATTTCTGCCACGGAGCAGCACGGTGCGCACTTGCCACTTGCCACCGATCGCATGATAGGATGGCATTTTCTTAAAGAGCTCGATGCATTGATCAGTGACCGCATCCTCATCCTGCCGCCAGTCGCTGTGGGATGTTCTGAGCACCACATGGATTTTGCGGGCACCCTTACCGTTTCCCACGATTCGATGCATGCCTATGTCGAGGAAATTGTCGAAGCTGTAAGTACCCACGGTTTTAGAAATGTCGTTATTTTCAATAGCCACGGTGGTAATTCTGCTTTGTCTCAGGTACTTGTCGAAAGCCTTGGCCCTCGTTTTTCTGGCAATCTGGTGGCGGCAACCTGGTGGCGCCTGGCTGTCACATCTCTGCTGGCCGAATCGCAGACCGGACCGGGTGGAGTGGGTCATGCGGGAGAGTTTGAGACGTCACTGATGCTGCTCATTGCTCCAAACTTAGTCTCGATGGATCAGGTAAAACCCAAAGCGAATCGAAAGACATTTCCCTGGGCGGAGGGTGACTTATTGCGCGGTGCACATGCCAGCTATTTTCGATCTATGCAAGAGATGACTCCCACGGGCGTGTTTGGTGATCCTGCCAAATCAAGTGCTGCCCAAGGACAGCGGATTACGGAAATTGTGATCGAGCGATTACGTCACCTGGTGGACGATCTGTATACCAACCGATCATACGACTTGGCCAATTGATTGAATTTAGCGACCTTCTAACCTTAATGAAAAAGTTTTTCTCGTTCGGACTGCCTGCGATCATGTTGAGTGTGGTTGTATTCACTTCATCTGGTTGTGGCTTGTTGCAAAAAAACGAGGTAAAGGGTGGATATTGGAAAGCAGACGAAGGGGAGGTCCAGTTGGCTATTTTGCCTTTCGTGGTGAGATCATTGAGCGACACGCTGCCTCGATTTAATACCGTCTCTGAATTGCGGGATGCAGATCGCAGCACTGGCATTCTCCTGCAGCGGGATTTTTATCGCTACTGTCTTCGTAAGATGAATTCGTACGATTACCCCAATAGCTTTATTCAAGATCCCAACAAGACCAACAAAATGCTCGAGCCTTACGAGATCAATATTGATGATCTGGAGGATAAGGACCTCGCGGATGTCTCGCAGATCCTTGGCGTAGAGGGAGTCATTTGTGGCTTTGTTGATCATCGTTACCCAGACAAATCGACGGTATCTGGACTCCTCAATGGAGGCTTGCGTGGGCAAGTTATGATCGAATCGAATATCTACTGGTACGATACCTCACGCGAACGCAGACGCTGGCGGCACAATTCTCAGCTTCCCAAGGCCAATGGCAAAGAGGACTATACACTTACTAAGGACCTGCTTCGCGAAGCTTCGGCTCGATTTCCCTTCTGAATACGTTCTAAAATATTACTGTCTTATTGTGAAGTGGCAAGATTTTGTGTTGCAACTGCAGCCAAATTGCTCTAGATAGAACCTGCTTTTCCAGATCCCTCCCTTTGCGCTTCATGTCATCGACAGAGTCGCGATGAGAAATTGCTTCGACATCCTGGGTGATGATTGGACCTTCGTCGAGATTGGCTGTAACAAAGTGACTGGTCGCGCCGATGATCTTTACACCTCGTTCATGAGCCTGGTGGTATGGACGTGCACCAGCGAAAGCCGGTAAGAAGGAATGATGGATATTAATTATTTTATTTTCGAAAATTCGGACAAATTTATCGGTAAGAATTTGCATATATCGCGCCAGCACAATAAAATCGATTTGGGCCTCTTGCAATATTCTTATCTGCGTGGCTTCTTGCTGTGCTTTGTTTTCTTTCGTGATGGGTAGGTGATGAAATTTGATGTTGGTCCGATCTGCAATCCCGCGAAGTCTTTCATGGTTGCTGATGATGAGGGGTATTTCTATCCTCCATTCTCCAGATTCATAGCGCTGCAAAATGTCGTAGAGGCAGTGAGACTCTTTGCTTACGAAAATAGCCATGCGAGGTGGTACGTCTGTGAACTGCAATTGCCACACCATATCAAAACGATGGCCGATTACTTCCTGAAATGTGGTCCCAATCTCCGATCGACTGATTTCGAAATCTGAAAGGTCCCATTCTACTCGCATAAAAAAGTGGCCAATGGAAGGGTCAACGTGCTGCTCGATATCAACAACATTGGCATCGTAGGACAGGAGAAAGCGAGTTACTTCTGCAACAATTCCCTTTCGGTCGGGGCAGTGAATAAGCAGCGTGGCATGACTTTTTCGCATCAATGAAAATTACTCCTCTTTTAAATAATATCCTTGCGAATCAAAAGTGTAAAATTTTCCTGGGCTATTCGGCAGTCTGTAAAGAATCCCGCGATCCAGGATTTGCTCGATCGCAGTCTCATCGGCCAAAATGGGCTCACGTACATTTTTCAGAAACGCCCTTCGAGTGCTTTTTGAAAGTGCCACCAGATGACGTCGATACAACTCACTCTTGCGCAACGACACTTCTAGCCATTTCTTTCTTTGCCAGATCCAAATCATCGTGATCGCATCCAGCGAACGACCAATCAGAATGGCTAGCCAGATTCCAAAGTAGTCCATCTCTAAATGAAATGCAAAGAGCCACGCCAAGACCAGCGTTGCCACATTGCGAAAAGCCAGGGTGCTAATCATTGCTGGCTTCGTGTCTCCCGCGCCACGGAGATTGCCCGATATGACAATGCTGGCAGCTGCAAGTGGCATGGAAAGCAGCGCTGTCATGAAATACCAATGCGCCCCTTCGATCACCATCTCATTCGCGCTCGGATCAAACCATCCGATGATCGTGGCGGGATAGAGAAATGCGAGCAGTGTAAATACGCTCATCATCAATATACCAAGCAATACGGCCGCATTGCCCTTGCGAAATGCCTGTCGAGTTTGCCAGCGGCCAAGGTCTCTTCCAATTAGGGAAGTGGAAGCTACATTGATGCCCACGATGGGCTGAGCCATGAGGGCTTCAAGCTGGATGATAATCGCCATCACTGCGGCTCCCAATGTACCCAGTTGGGTGGCGGTGAGCAGCGATAGAAGAATCAAATTTGCTCCCCTGCGAAAGACTCCTTGCACTCCAGAGGGAAGCCCAATATCCAGGATGTCTCGCTGCATCTGCAGATTTCTTTTCCATTTGCTGAGGTGCAGACGTATCACATTGCGGCCAGACAAAAACAGCAGAAGGGCCGCTCCAAAAGACAACGCCCTCGCTGCTATTGTACCCAGAGCGGCTCCCATGACTCCGTATGCGGGTATCTCCCAGAAACCAAAGATGAAGATGTAGTCAAAGCCGATGTTGAGCAACACGACGACGAAGGTGAGGTAGAGCGGTGTTTGCATATCGCCGGCTCCTTGCATCAGACGCACGGCTACGACCTGCAGCATCATAAAAGGCACGCCGAGAAAGATGACACGTAAGTAAGCGGTAGCCTCAGCGACAACCTCGACATTGCCCGACTGGTCCATGAGATTGAGTAGAGGCTCCGCCAAAAGATATCCTGCCATCCCGAGCAGAATGCCGACCACCAGACCCGCCAAAAGTGATTGCCGAGTCACCTCCCGCATGCGATCTTCATCCTGTGCACCCTTGGCCTGGGCGATCAAACTCATCGACCCCACAGAAACACTCAGCACCATGATCAGTAAGAGCGCTCGGATCGCATTGGCCAGCCCAATCGCCGCCAGTGCCTCGGGACCCAACTGTCCGATCATCAGCGTATCAACAACGGCAACGGTCGTCTCCAAGAAGTTGGTCAGTACCACCGGGAGCGAAAGCAACCCTATTTCTTTCAGAAGTGCTCTGCGCGAGAATCCCGTCATCAGTAGTCTTGCGAAAATTTCAAAAAGGAATCCATACTTTGCTTTATCCTTGGGGAAATCTTCCTTGCATGAGTATTAAAAACGAATATCATAAATCTGGTCTGGCCGAGTATGAACAATGGCTGCAAGATAACGATGGTCTGGACTTCGAGACGTACCATGAGCTCTGGCAGTGGTCGATAGATGATGTGGGGCACTTTTGGGAGACCATTTTGCGGTATTTTGATGTGCGCTACGATGGCACCTACGAGCAGGTACTGCAAGATGCTGGGATGCCTGATGTGCAATGGTTTGATGGCATCTCGCTAAATTACGCTGAGCATATATTCGCTAAAGCCGTGCCTGACCAACCGGCGTTGTTGACGCGACAGGAGGGAGGACCACTACAGGAGATCAGTTGGGGAGACCTGCGGAAATCTGTTGGTGCGCTTGCTGCCTGGATGAGCGAGAGGGGTATCTCGAGTGGAGATCGGGTCGTTGCATACGTACCCAATATCGCTGAGGCAGTGATTGCTTTTCTGGCCGTAAACTCCCTCGGGGCTGTTTGGTCAAGTTGCTCACCCGACTTTGGCCAGCAGAGTGTGGTGGAGCGGTTTGCACAAATAGAACCCAAAATGCTGTTTACCATTTCCAGCTATCAGTATGCCGGAAAGCAGCATGATCGAGGCTCGGTTGTCTCGGAGATAATCAATCAGTTACCTACGTTGCAAGAACTAGTTGTGCTGGATGATGGGGTTCTGAACACCTCCGTGACCACGACTCATTGGGAAGAAGCGCTCAAGTCACCAGCAGATTTGGCGTTTACCCGGGTACCATTCGCTGACCCCATTTGGGTCTTGTTCTCCTCGGGTACGACGGGACAGCCCAAAGCAATCACGCACGGAGTAGGAGGGGTGCTGCTCGAGCACTTTAAGTACCTCGTTCTGATGAATGATGTGCGGAGGGGTGAGCGATTTTTCTGGTATACGACGACCGGCTGGATGATGTGGAATTTCTTGCAAGCATCGATGCTCGCGGGAGCGACTCCGGTACTCTATCAGGGCAGCCCCACGTACCCCCATGATCTTGCGCTTTGGGATCTTGCCGACCAGGCACGCATCCATCACTTTGGTACCAGCCCCACCTATCTGATGCATCTTAGCAAGCAAAGCTTTTCGCCCCGTAAGTCGCATCGTCTTGACAGTTTGCGCAGCATCGGATCGACAGGCTCGCCATTGTCTCCGGCCATGTTTGAGTATGTCTACGAGCACATCAAGCCCGATGTATGGTTGTGCTCGATGAGTGGCGGCACCGATGTCTGTACCGCCTTTATGGGAAGTGTGCCGGGTAGGCAGGTCATCATCGGTGAGATTCAGGGCGCTGCACTGGGAGTTTCGATGTATGCATACGATGAGTCAGGAGAAGCTGTGCAAAATGAAGTCGGCGAGATGGTGATTACCAAACCCATGCCTTCTATGCCAATCTACTTTTGGAATGACCCTGACCAAAGGCGCTATCGATCCAGCTATTTTGAGATGTATCCCGGCGGTATCTGGCGGCATGGCGACTGGATAAAGATCAGCGATCAGGGAGGTGTCGTCATCTTGGGTCGATCGGATGCCACATTAAATCGGCGCGGCGTACGGATTGGCACGGCAGAAATCTATCGGCCGCTGAGCACTATGCCTGAGATTGCAGATAGCCTCATCGTAAATCTTGAATATCCCGATGGCACTGACTTTATGCCGCTCTTTGTGAAGTTGGTTCCGGACTCTTCTTTGAGTGATGACCTTGTCTCACGCGTAAAATTCATCTTGCGCACTACCTACTCTCCGCGCCACGTTCCCGACCAAATTATTGCCGTACCGGATATACCATACACGATCAGTGGAAAGAAAATGGAGGCTCCGGTGAAGCGCATATTACTTGGTCAGACCATCGAAAAGGCAGCAAACTTGGGCGCCATGCGAAACCCCCAAGCGCTGCAGTTTTTTGTGAGCTTCAGCAAGAATGATGTTACCTAATTTCAACGACCTTTTACGCTAGTTGAAATCAAGTATTTTATCTTGTAGATAAATCTACGAGTGACTCGGTAATTATTCGATGATCTCCGATCTATGATTTTATCCTGGACAGCATTTTAGAAATTCACCTTAGTATGAAAATGTCAAACATCAGTTTCATCTCGATTGCCCTTTTTGCTACGTTCTTCTTCAGCTGCCAGCCAACGGATAGCAAAGAGGAAGCACGCCCCAATATCATCTTTATCATGACAGATGATCACTCTTATCAGACATTTAGTGCCTACCAGGATCACCTTATCGAGACACCTCACCTAGACCGGATTGCCGAAGAAGGCGTGTTGTTTACCAACAGTTTTGTCAGCAACTCCATCTGTGCACCTAGTCGGGCTGTATTGCTGACCGGTAAACATAGCCATATCAATGGCCAAATCGACAATAAGGTGCGGTTTGATAGCTCGCAGAATACCTTTGTCAAAGAGCTTCAAGGAAGTGGTTATCAAACAGCAATCATTGGGAAGTGGCATCTCAAATCTCAGCCCATGGGCTTTGATCATCATGAAGTATTGATCGGCCAGGGAAATTACTACAATACAGATTTCATCGAAAACGGAGAGCGCATTCGATCTGACGGGTATGTAACAGATGTAATTACAGACAAAAGTCTGGATTGGATAAAAGACCGAGATGACTCCAAGCCATTTTGCCTGTTGCTCCATCACAAAGCCACTCATCGTATTTGGATGCCCGACACAACATTGTTTCAAGAATTTGAAGGCGTCGACTTTCCCGTACCCGAGACATTTTTTGATGACTACGAGGGCAGGCAGGCAGCAGCAGAGCAAGAGATGAGTATTGCCACTCACATGGATCTGGTATGGGACAATAAAATGCTCGATTCGGCCGGTGTCGTCGAAACCAGACTGCGTGAACCTTATGAAAAGCGCATGTACAGTCGAATGGATGGGGCGGAGAAGGCTGCCTGGGATAATTATTATGATCCGATCATCGATGAATTTTTAGCTGCGGGTCGCACGGGTGATGAACTTTCGCTGTGGAAATATCAGAGATACATGAATGATTATTTAAAATGCGTGCGATCGGTCGATAACAATGTTGGTCGCGTACTCGACTATCTGGATGAGTCGGGACTTGCTGAAAATACGATCCTGGTTTATACCTCCGATCAAGGATTTTATATGGGAGAGCATGGCTGGTTTGATAAGCGGTTTATGTACGAGGAGAGTTTTCGCACGCCGCTGGTGATGCGATGGCCAGCTCAGATAAAGGCAGGAGGCAGGATAGAGGAATTGGTCCAAAACATTGACCACGCACCTACATTGCTTGATTTATTGGATTTACCAGTTCCTAGTGACATGCAAGGCGTCTCGATGAAACCACTGTTGTTTGATCAGGCCACTGTTTGGCGGGAAGAATTGTATTACCACTACTACGAATATCCCGGTGCACACGCAGTGAAAAAACATTACGGTATTCGAACCGACCGCTATAAATTAATTCACTTTTACGATCATATCGATGAGTGGGAGTTTTATGATTTAGAGCGAGATCCCAATGAGATGCAAAATCAAATCAATGCGGTTGCGTACAAAGACGAAATTGATGATTTACGAGAACGCTTAAAAGCATTAAGAATTAAATATTTAGTAGACTAGTAAAGATCTGAGACAATAGACACAAGACCCTAGATTTACTCGGAATTATTGATGTCTTACCATACTGGATTCGAAGTTGTCCACAATTAATAGGTCTCGAACCAATTGTCCATTGTCAATTATCCATTATTTCCAGCTCTAAATTTCGAAAATCAATATTCATGTCTCGATTCGGGTGCAGTTGCAAACCGATGGGGCCTTCTTCAAGTACGTCTTCCGTGGTATAGGTCATGACTTCTTCGCCATTGAGCCATACGGTTGCCATATTTCCCACAGCCTGGATCTTCATCGTGTTCCAATCGCTGGGCTTGAGCAAGCGTGCTACATTTACTGCCTCGACTGGATATCCTTTTCCAGGGATATAGGGCGAAGCAGTCATATCACGCTTAAGGGATCCCGACTCTCCGATTTGTATCTGAAATGTTGTTTCTCGAATAAATACCCCTGAGTCTACGATGCCATCTCCCATCTTAAATTCAAGATCCAGCACAAAATTTCGATATTTTTTTTCCGTCCAAAGGATGCTACCCTTCTGTGCGGGGTCACTTTGTGCGGACAAGATGCCATCTTGGGCAGACCAATAGACATTGCTGTCTGGAACCATCCAGCCCTGCAAGTCAGATCCATTAAAAATCGAAGTGCTCGAATTCTGACCCTCAGAGGTGGCCAGCATTGTGCAGGCAAGAAGCAGTAGGGTGCAAAGACTTTTCATGATGTAATATCTTTAGTTAGCAAAAGATAAGCATGATCTCTGAAAGTGTAGGATTATCTTTGTGTCTAAATTTGAAGCAATGAGCGATCTGAAAAGTAAAGTCACCACCATCGACCTCAATTTTCATGGTCGGCCGAAGTCGATTGCCGCATTTTTGCTCGATGCACCAGCTGGTCCGATTCTATTCGAGACGGGACCCCATTCCACCATTGCAAGCCTCGAGGCTGGAATTCGGGCAGCAGGGTTTGAGCCAGAGGAAATCAAGCATGTATTTATCACACACATACACCTTGATCACGCCGGAGCAGCCTGGACTTTCGCCGATCGAGGAGCTCAGATTTATCTTCATCCACTTGGTGCCAGACACATGATAGATCCGTCGAGATTTGTTGCTTCTGCAAAACAGATTTACGGAGAGCTTATGGATGCCCTCTGGGGTGAGCTGAGACCGATATCGGAAAGTTGTCTTACCGTCGTCGACGATGGGGAGGCCATCACGATTGGAGACACAAAGGTCACCTCACACCACACGCCGGGTCATGCCAAACATCACATTGCCTGGCAAGTAGAGAATGTAGCTTTTGTTGGAGACGTTGCCGGAATATCGATCGAGGGTGGCCCGGTAGTGCCTCCCTGTCCACCTCCGGATATTGACGTTCAGCTATGGGTAGAATCCATCAAAAAATTGGATAAAATCAAGGAGATTGATTCGTATTATTTAGGGCATTTTGGAAAAATTGACGAGGTTCGCCCACATATGCAAGAACTGATTTCTTCGCTCCATGCGCATGCAAATTTTATCGAGCCTTTTTACAGAGCGGGTAAAAAACCGGAAGATGTCATGAGTCAGTTTCAGACCTTTAGCAGAGAGTACCTGCTCGCACGAGGCATAACCAAAAAGACCGCTGAGATCTATGAAGTAGCAAATCCTGCCTATATGGGTGTCTACGGCTTGATGCGCTACTGGCGAAAATTTGAAGAAGGAAAAAATATAAACGACAATCGAGAAAAGAGATGAATCAATATGTTTTTCAAAACGGAGATGAAATGCCGATTCTGGGTCTGGGGACCTGGAGATCGGAACCCGGCGAAGTTGCTCAGGCGGTGCGAGCCGCAATCGAGATAGGGTATCGACACATCGACTGTGCATGGATTTATGGCAACGAGCCCGAAATCGGGCAGACCATCAATGCTCTAATCAAGGACGGCATTGTGACTCGCGAAGAATTGTGGATTACCTCCAAGCTATGGAACGATTGCCATGCTCCCGAAGACGTGCGGGGAGCGATTGAGATTTCGCTTCGGCAACTTCAACTCGATTACCTTGATCTCTACCTTGTGCATTGGCCCGTCTGCGTGAGAAAGGGCGTCTATGTACCAAAGAAGATGTCAGACTATCGCGAAGTGCATGTCCCCGCCGAAAAGACCTGGCAAGCTATGGAAAGTCTCCAGTCGGAAGGTCTTACCAGACATATCGGAGTGAGTAATTTTAGTAAGACGAAGCTGCTAGATTTACTTCCCAAGGCCAAGATCAGGCCTGAGATCAACCAGATCGAATCTCATCCATATCTGCAGCAGACCGATCTTTTTGATTTTTGCCAAGAGCAAAATATTGGCATCACTGCCTATGCACCGCTCGGTTCGCGAGGTCGCCCCGATCGTCTAAAAGAGGCCGATGAGCCCATCTTGCTTGAAGATCCGACCATCCTTCAGATTGCCGAGAGTCTTGGGGTACTGCCTGCACAGGTTTTGATCAGCTGGGCCATCCATCGCAATTGCTCGGTGATCCCAAAATCAACCAATCCTGGAAGGCTCAAACAAAATTTTGGAGCAGCCTCCCTCAGTCTCAGTGCTGCGGATATGGAAGCCATCGCCAAGTTGGACTTGCATCGGCGTTACATAAATGGCGAGACCTGGACATTGAATGGCTCTCCCTATACACTCAATTCGATTTGGGACGAGAACTAAGATGAGAGGGTTTAGTCTTCGAGACGAATTTCTGAAAAGTCTGCTGAAATGTCAATATTTGCCTTGCCAGAGCCGATGGTTCCGCGATATTCCTTATTGAGACCGACATCAAATCCAGATTTTTTTTCCGCTGCAATATCAAAGTCAGTTCGGTTATTTAGATTTCCGAAACTGGTTTGAATATCGTAACGAGCAGATAGATTTCTGGGTAGTTTGAGTGTGGCATTTGAATTTTTTGCCACAAGGTCAATATTGGTAAAATTTTCAGCGATACCGATCTCGCAATCATTGCTAAACTCGAGGGTGAGTTCTAGATCACCACTCGCTTGTTCAATAGTTAAGTGTGAAAATTTTGAACTAATTTCTGCATCATGCACGCGCTCAATATCACTGCCACCAAACTCAACTTCGAGGGATTTTAGCCGATCCAATTCACCGGCGTAAAGTTTTCCAAATTTGCAAACAATTTCCAATTCACCCCGATAGTCAGGAATTTGTACGTCGCCAAATTCCATGGTAATATCTAAGGGTTGGGTTGCCGGAATATAGACCCTCATCTCCACATCAAATCCGATTTCCTTGGCTTTGCCTTTTGATTGCACATTGCCTCCGCGTCCCACTTTGGTGACAAATGACACGTCATTGCCTCTTCTGCGATCAACGATTTCGAGATCATCCAATATTTCTTGTGCTCTCCGCTCGCTTCTAGCGGATGCTGTGATGGTCGCATCGATCTTTACCTCGTCCCTGTCCCAAACGCTGACTACGATGCTTCCAAATCTATTTTCGATCTCGACGAGATCGGTTGCATTAAGTTTATACGATTTACTGTAGTTTTTCTCGATGTCAATATCACTAGCGTATGCTTGCAGTGCTGTCGTTGTAAATAATATTAAAGTAACAAGACTAAATAGGTGTACTGCTTTCATCTTCCATTGTATTTTTTATGCGTTCAATTATGGTGAGTTGGTTTTCCAACACGTTTATTTGCAACTGTAAATTTCCGATCATCGCCCTGAGCAATACTTCTTGATTGGCATTGTATGGCAAGTCTTCTTTTAGCTTGCTATAGGTGGAGCTGAGTTTTTGCAAGTCTTCTCTAAATCGCATTTCCAGATCGGGATACGCTGCAATCATTTTCTGAATTGTAATTTGGCGCTCATCAATGCTGTTTTGAGCCAGCGCAATTTGCCGTGCATAATCTCGATCCACTTGCACCAATTCCTGATCCAGTGCCAGCTGGTTTAAAACGTTATTTGCTTCGCCTGAGCCCTTCATATAGAATAATGCAGAGATAAGAATCAAGAGCGATGCTGCAATTCCCCAATATTGCGACCTTAGACTTCTTGTTTTCGCAATCCGCGGTAAGTTTTTCTGGACCTCCTCCCATGCCTCCTGAGGTGGATCGTGGATGTCCAGATTGTCGCGCTGACTGCGGAGATATTCTTCTAAATTTTTCATAATTGTACTGCGTTGAGGTTTTCTTGCAATTTCTTTTTCGCCCGAATAAATTGGGTGCGTGTAGTGGACTCAGCGACATTGAGTATTTGCGCAATTTCCTGATGGTCGTATCCTTCCAGTAAATAGAGACTCAGTACTGCCCGATATCCCGGAGCCAGTGCCTGGATGCCAGCATGCACATGTCGTATGTCCAGATGACTGTATTGATCCTCATCGTGGTTCTCTTTTTCCGCATAGTCTTCCACATGTTCTGTGCTCACGATCTTCTTGCCCTTGCGAAGTTCAGTGATCGACTCATTTACCATGATGCGCTTAAGCCAGTAGCCAAAAGTCGATCGCTCATCAAAGCGTTGCATCTGCGCAAAGGCCTTGATAAATCCTTCTTGCATGGCATCTTTTGCAGCCTCGTGATTATTCAAAATGCGAAAGCACGTATTGTACATCGCCTTGCAATAGCGATCATAGAGATGTCTGAAAGCGGCTTCTTTGCCAGCTCTACACTCTTCAAG
>Ga0114956_1000389_pt1 | contig 31456 bp, 22 predicted proteins | sample MaitaG_FD_87304 | JGI IMG/M metagenome (GOLD analysis project Ga0114956, IMG submission 87304) | Marine algal microbial communities from Maine, USA - Maine_Asex2 metaG | ecosystem: Host-associated > Algae > Red algae > Unclassified | place: Maine, USA | collected 2015-01-05
CATTTTTAAGTGAATAGAATCCGTTTTTTTCTAATCGAACTAAATTGTCTGGTGTATATGACAAGAAAGAAACCCACTCTCTGTTACCATTCTCACTGTCTGAAAATGATACGGTAGGGCATTCTTCTGTACACTCTAAATCATGGTGGCTGACAATCAACTCATCATATTCTAAATCATAAGCACTTACGACCCGTCCTTCTTTACCTCTTGTTTTCTTGCTCGCTCTATCGAAATATTGGTTCATGCCATTATCTGAAATAGCTTGTTGGCCATTATTACTATATCTAATCCATTGACCATTATAGTCGTCCCAGTAGTATAGCCATGACCCATTCACCGATATGCTTTCTGGGTGAATTGTTCCCCAAGGCTCTTGCAAGGCATCACCTCTGTTTAAAAAATTGTCTGGATCACCTACTGCAATAACATCATTGTTTTGTGTTGTGATTGTTTGTTGTCTTATATAAAGCGGTGTTACTTTTGTAGCCTGGAATGCTAATAGTTGGTCCCGAACCTCTTTTAAAGCTGTAATTGGACCATCACTGCGCTCTGCCACTACCTTTAAGTTCCCCCCGTCCCAAGTCCCAAGTCCATTATACCCTAAAGTTGGGTTATATGGGTCGGAAAATCTTACTTGGTTTACAAGGCATTGGTATTTTTGATCTGCAAAGTTTATGTATCCCTTGCCCTTATCCCATGAATCTGATTTGGCAAAGTCCGTTGCACTACTGTCTTCTATATATCTATTTACAGCAGGGCCTATTTCATCAGGAACACCAGTTGGCATTCTTCTGTTTCGGTAATAAGTGTCTCCCTTCTCTAATTTTCCCTCGGTAACAGTATGCTTGCTATCTTCAATGAAATAACACTCACCAACAGTCCAGAAAGTTTTAAAATCCTCTTCCCCTTGTTTTTTAGGAGTCCATAATTCAAACACCCATCCTGGTTTTATTTCTGGGACTTTTTCTAAGAACTCCACAACAACTTTTGTTCCGATTACATACTTGATTCTAAAATCAAAATTCACAATCATCCCTTCATCATCATAAATAGCCTTTACCCTGTCACCTTTTACTGGCTCGAAACCAAAATAAGTAGAAAATCCTTCCCCCTCTATTATTTCAGACTGGTTTTCTTCGTTGTATAAAAGAAAGTTCGAGAAGTCCAAGACTATTTGCGTAGCATCCCCCGAATCGTAAGTTGTTTCATCAAATTCATCCACCCCATCAACATTCACCCCTTCGTATCTGCGACTATACGCTACATCACCTACTGCAAACTGGACATAACGACCTCTTGTTTGCTCGTCTGTAATCATTATCTGATATGATACCGCACCGTCAGGAGGCGCATGACCAATCTCCCAACACAAAACAGGAAATCCAGACTCATCAACTTCGCCTCGACATGGAATGCAAACTTGGCTTTCACCAGCTAAAGGGAATGTTCGCCCCAGCTTGTCTTTGTACAACAAGGAAATATCGTAAACACCACCTGTTTTCAAGCCTTTTACTATGTCCTGCAAAGTAGTCTGTACGATTATCTCAGTTATTTCGTAAGAATTTTCACAATTAAAGTCATCAAACCCTATATCTACTGGAACCCTAATGCAATTTGGGTCTATGCAACACCCTTCTCCCTGAGATATTATCAGGTCATCGGTTCTTTTGTCACAGTCAATGTCTTTTTGGTAGGTCTTTAATGAGAAACATCCATTCCTATCTGTTTTTTCAAATCTTCCATTATATTCTTGGACTATTTTTAGGTTCGATACGCCACATCCATCTTGGTTTTTTACCACACCTTCTATTGTGGTCTTACAATCACAATTCTCACGATGACCATAAGCGATGTTCTCAAACGTCCCCTCACTTAGATTCATGTTCTTTTTCTTAGAACCTAAATTCCCTTGGAACAATTGAGCAAGACCTGTCTCTCGGTATAATGTTTCGTTTCGTTTTTTCCACTTTTCATCCTGTCCAAACTTTACTCGGTACTCTCCTATTATATTAAAAGTAGGTATCCCTTCTGCAAACCACCAAAACCCATTATGATCTGTGTAATTTCTCCTGTTTTGGAAAATATTCGCAATGGCACTACTAAACAGTGAGTCAAAGGCATTAACAAGTAAATCAACTATGCTAACTATTGACAGGATAGGAATGTATGCGCCTAAAGACCATCTATACCACCTATATTCAGCACCCTCTACTCGGCAACCACGTTGCAAGTCTTCCTGTCCACTCTTCCCATCTGCATCTATTAAATACCCTTGTTGAACAGACGTTTTTCTTGGGTCAAGTATTGTTATGTTTATTCCAAGAAATCCATCATTAGGAACCGTTAAATCCGCTACCACTGTTGGGCCATAACCATTTGCCTCGGTTAACTCAAAGCAATATTCACCCGAATCATCTGTTTCTGGTAATTCGATTACCGCTTCTGTACCTGGAAAGTCATCTCCATTACATGATTTTCTTGTTTGTCCTGCGACTGCCAATGTATAAGTAGAAGTTTTCTGCCACAACAGATCTTGATTGTTAAGATCATAGTATTCGCCTTTACCCAAGACATCTCCTTTTGATACCCAGTGGCTTGCAATTCTAAGGATATATTTACCAGGAGGAACGCCTTTTATCTCAAATTCTGAGAAAACAACATTATCATCCATTGCATCTGCAATTTCCCTGCGATCACTTATTTTTTCCGCATCAAAAACATTGTCGTCTAAAGTAGAGATATTATTGGGATTAACCTGTCTGGTTATTGCCCAGTAAGGACATCCAGCCAAATAAACCACAAACCCACCTTCAGGTAATATCTGTTGGTATTTTTCTGTTACATCCCTTTCGTAAACCAAGTCGTTCAGCAAACGAGTTCTGCCAATACCACCAAAAGCAGGATAAGCAGTCCCGTTGTAGGTAGTATGAGAATCGTCTTGATAAATTGGCTGGTTTTTTTCATGGTTCCCTTTTAGATTTCTGCGATAATTGTGGATCTCAAATCGACCTTTTATGGTCCACAACTCTTCCCCACCACATGAATCGCTACCTACCCACTCGATTTTTGTTTCAATTTCTGGGCATTCAATGGGGTCATATCCTTCACATGGGCTACTTGCTACAAGTTTGTTGTCTGCATATCCTATCCCTGTGGCCAATCTTGGTATGTTGTTTTGATACCTGTTAACCTCCTGGTCGTTTAATGGAATGCCATCACTGTTGTTTTTAAAACACCATGTTTGTGAGTTGATTCCTAAATCACACCTATCTATTGTTTTGACCTTAAACCACAATCCTAAATTCCCTTCTCTTTTTGCTATGTGAATTTTACATATATAGCTGTCGATTGCTAATTCTGGTGCAGAAAAATCTACTTCAATACAGTTAAAATCACAAGAAACACAGTTATCATAGGATCCTATTGACTCGGATATGTCCGACCATGTAGATAATTGCCCATCACAATACTCGTATTGGACCATGAACTGGAAAGGCTCTCTATCCTTTACATAAGACAAGCCTTTGTCGCCATCACTCGCCAATGAAACTCTTGGAGCGCACTGTGGAGGACAAGTCCCGAATCCTATCTCACACCCATCTTGGAAATCTATTTTTTGCAGAATAAATTGTTGTGGGCTTTGGATTTGGATTTTTTCATCTGACTTTATCTCTAAACAATTTCCGCAATCATCTACCTCTATGCCTTCTATTTGTCTTATAAAGGCAAGCAAATCCCCACCCCCCTCATAAGGCACATCTCCTACTGTAACTATTGATTCTATTGATTCTGTAATTTCCCCTTGCGTTCCTTGAATTTCAGTAGCTACATATTCCTCACTCCAAAACCTGTAACAAAACGGACCTTCCTTGTTCTCGTAAAGACATACGTTAATGGATCTGATTGGATTGCCAGCTATCTCAGGAGATTTAACATCTTCCATTGAGACTGTTCCATCAGTCCATATCAAATAAGTATTGTCTATGAAAATCACATGAGTAATAAGCCAGTCAAGATTGAAATTCAAATCTTCACAGACCAATAAAACACAACATTCTTTTTTGTTTGGATAATATCGGACAATCGAATGATTCCCGTTAGAATTGTGATAAAAAACAAATATAGATTCTGTGGCAACATCCGCATACGCTCCTACAGACTTATTCTCTCCAAATGGGATGCTTGGGCAGCAAATCTTTTCTGTTCCCTTGATATTTTCTACCGCACCTAATGTACGCCCCTGACCGCCAAGCCTAATGTTCTTAGCATAACAATACATCTCATTTGGGACCAGTGTTGGCTCCAAATCCTGATTCATTCCCGTAAAAACATTGGTTGTAACCATCTCTACCTAACACCATAAACAGTGTGTTTGTGCCTTAAATTAATAATATCTTTTACTGTATAAGTGTATCTTCTTCTGGGCCACTTAAACGTTTTCTCTACTAAATACAGGTCGTGTTTTTCTCTTCTTTTTAGGTTGTTATTTTGGACCTTATCATAGTATTGGCTTTCCAGGTTAAATCTCAATCCCTTTGCCATATATTTAGGGAAGAAATCAAGGTTTTCTGCCCCATCAAGAGAATAATATTCTAAGACAACCATTGACCCAATTGGCAATCTGCTACAAGACTGATCTAAGATTATTCGACAATTCGCTTCATCTAATTTGTATAACGAAAGGTAATTGTAACCCGTACCTACTCCATACTTTTCACCAAGACTCCTATCTCCCCAAGAAACACCGCCATAGCAAGTACAACAGTGACTACCAAGCGTCCCACACTTATTGCATTGTGCTTTTTTAACTACAACACCGCCTTCCTCTACCTCGACTTCTGGATCACAATTTCTAAAATCAGCAGGAGGTAGATACTCGTTAGTAGTTGAACTAACAATTGTTTGTCCTGCACCTATACAATCTATGACTTGTTCTATTGCTTCTTCATTCGTCTCACACCCACACTTTTTTTGTTCTTCTATGAAAGCTGGTGGGCACAACTCATTACAAGTTCCAAGTGTTACAATCCTCCCATTACAACAAACCCCTATTTTCCCAAGCCCCACATAGTCGTCAGGCAAATCAACTGTTCTGTCAGCCAATATAGGTAACATTACTGTTTTGGCTTGCGTAAGTTTTTTACCAGCAGCCAAATCACACAACTCGTATTTCAACCAGTTAAGCATCTTCACATACAAAGACCCATCCTGATCGTCAAAGTCAAGTGTCAACCCACCCAAAAACTCATCTACCGATATTAAAGTCCCTTTGCTCATTTTTTTGTTGTACCATTAACTACACGTCCACTTCTGTCAGATTTTCTCATTTCAAGCCACTCTCTTGCGCTTTTTGCTGCATCCAAGGCTTTCTTATTGTAATCATGTGGTATTTGAGCATTTTTGTATTTAAGGCTTTCCTCAAACAGCAAGAGGAAGTCTTCAGGTCTTAAACCCTGACAAACCTCCTTTAATTTTTGAGCATCCTTTACTTTAATGCTTCCACCACAGCAGACTCCACCTATAACACTCACGAAATCCCCTTCTCCCACTTTGGTTTCTAGCTGTATTTTGATTCCTTCTTCCATAATTAACTACAAGAACCTCCACTTTCAGCGCATCCACTACAACAAGAACCTCCACCATCATGGTTGTGAGAATGCTTTTTTTTCTTTTTACGCTTTTTTTTACGTTTGGCTCTTCTGCTCTCGAACGAACCAGCTACTTTGTAATTAGCCATTGATATTATCTATTTCGTTTACCCTGTAATCTTTAGGACCAAACTTCTGTTCGGCTACCCACAGGCTGAGTTCTGTTAATACTTTTTTTTCAAACCCAAATGGGATTGGCAACTCTTCATCCATTCCTAGCTCTGAAATATTTGGAACCGATTCTACTGCCAAAAACTCTGTGTAAGGTGAAAGACTTCTCGTGAAATAAGCCCTGTCTCCCTCTAAGTAATAAGCAATACGGCTGCCCATTGATTTTTCTAACGTTTTTAAAGCAGAACAAGCACTTTTCATTACCTTCACAAATGAGCATCCACACTGAGGCGATATAGACAAAACACCATCAGAACCTCCTATCGGGTTTCTTCCTCCTGGCAATTCAATGTAATCCAACTCTCTGACCTTATCTTTCTCGACTTTCACCTCCCTAAAAGGCTTAGCAAGTTCTTGAGGGACACCCCTTGACATGATTCCATCTGCTCTTGCTTCATTTTTATCGCTGAAATACTTCTCTAAGATAGCTGAATTAATGCAAGCCTCCAAGACTACATCAAAATCCGTTCTCCAAACAGAAGCATCAGCACCAGGATTGCCCCCTGTCACCTTAATAATAACAGTATCTATTATGCCTTGTTTTGTCATTGACTTGGAAATTCTCTTGTGATACCATCATTGGCAAGATTTCTCATGTTAGAAGCCTCCATCGAAGATGATAGGTATTCTAACACCAGGCTCTCTAAAATAGGTAGTGCCGTTTTAGGCCACATAGAAATGCCTGATTTTTCCACTATCTTTTCATAAGAACCTTTCTCTGTTTTTACGACTTCTGACACCAATTCTACGTCTTTAGGGCAGCAGTAATAGTCTATAAAAACACTCTCAGCATCTTGCGGATAAACCCTTAACCCATTGGCTTCTCTTATATGATAAGCTATACCTCGATCTAAATTTGATTCTCTTACTGGAGAAGACTCATTAAAAGCCAAGGCGTTTGTCAACACTCCTTTACTGGCAACATGTTTATCATTATACATGTGATACACATGGTCTAAATGTCCATAATCCTCTGGGAATTTTGCCAGCAAGAACTTGCCAGATTTTTTCAAATCAACACAAGCCGTTTTTTTAAAGTCTTTTAAGAAGTCCTGTTGATATGCAGATTGTGAGCTTTTGTCAAACAAGCTATTAAACAAAGTCATTTGGACAGTACAAAAGCCATTGTTAAAATCAGCGACACTAATCCTATTGGTCACTTTCTTTCTTAACCTAGATGAAAGCCCATTATATATTTTTTCAAGATCCGTCATTTTCCAAATCAGTAATTCTTTTTAATAAGCTCTCTAGTAATTTACTCAAAGAATCAAGCCCCCCAAATCCAACTGGTGATCCATAAGCTCCATTCAAAACCTTCTCAAACATTTGCTCAACCCAAGCAGCATGTTCAGCAGGAGTCATCGACTCAGATGGGTATGGGCATAATTCAGATGGACTGACTCTTACTGGTCCACCTACTCCTATATTTTCTCTTATTGGAACCAATGATGGATTAGCCCCTTGTTTACAACATTCTACTGACATCCTTCTATTGTTAATAACGTGTCTCCTGGTAATCCACTAGCCCCAGAAATGGTTATTGTTCCCCCAGGATATTCCAAGCTAATGTTTACTTGATAAAACCCTGCTAATTGCTGACCATAACTTACAAGTTGAACGGAATTTGAAGCCCAAGGGAATGGTGGCGCACTCCCACTTAGCGGAAGACCAAACGTTCCTCCTGTAATTGGGACAGACCCTACATTTATCTCAACAAAAGTTTCGCCTGCCTCTCTTTTAAGGCTTGCTGACATTCCTGTGCAATTAAATGTAGGTACACACTCGAAATATTCCTCAGAAATACAATTGGGACCATCAGCTACAAGTACCTTAACCTTAAACCCAGTATCGGTATCATAAGTTATCTCCGCACTAGTCTCATCAGGAGGTCCAACCACCAAATTTACAACACCCGTTATTGGAATCCAACTTATTGTCAAATCCCCAACAGGAGTTGTGCCAGCATCTATGTTTACGATATTTAATGGCTTAACACTAATCATTTATCTCGATATTTAACTGGCCGCCCTCACCTTCTGGATTTTGAGCTAAAAAAATGTTCACTTGACCACAGCTTGTTTTTAATTTGAACCCATATACTGTGTTGGGGTCGTAATTATCCCAAGTGAAGGTATGCGTGTTGCCATCTTGATCGTAATTTGCATTATCAAACATAGGAATAGCCGTTCCATCTCCAATTCTGTTAGCACCAATAATTACAAACCTTAGTTGCCCATTTGCAATTCTCCATACACCTGTAACATCGCATTCTGACTCGTTGGTTCCAAATGGGTATTCTAATTCTTTTATGCAATTACCTGAGACAACAGTTGCAGTGACCAACCCTTCTATTGAGTCATCTACCACTACTGTAGCAATCAAAGAACCAGTTTCGGGTTGCTCTTGAAATGAAGCACCACCCGTTGCCTCCCATATTACACTAGTAATGTCACAACCCTCAGTCCCAGCGATATTTATATTCTTAATCATAAGTAAACTAAATTTCCTTATATTCTTTTGACAAATTGATACCCTGTTTGTGTAAACAGATTCTCTGCAATTGACTGGAAAGTATCTGTACTATAAACAAGAATTATGTCCTGCACAATATCATTGGCTTCTTGTACTGAATAGTCTGCTATTCCTTGAGCATCGACAAAGATAGGGTCTTTAATGTCTTGGCTATTTGTGTAAGCCATTGACGGGTCTTTGCCTAATTTTTGTTGGTAACGTGTGTTTGGCCAAGCATAAATGACCTGTTCCCAAATTTGTGTTATTGGGTTGTAAATGGCTTGGGTTTCTATTAATTTTTTATTGACATTAGATATTCCACTAATGTTAGAAACAAGGTTGTCATTTTCTATGAAATTCATAATCTAATTATTAGTATGACCAAACAATTATGTGCCCTTCAGACCAAACTACTGGTTGCCCTGCTGCATTTAACGCCTCTATCCGTATTGGAAAATGCCCTTCACCTGAAAAGCAGTGAATAGTGTTTTCAATAACCCCATCTCCTTCAGCGTGGTTTTCAACACCATGATCATAATTTGCCCCATCCAAAGAAATGTTTGCAGACACTATTTCTTCCCAAGTGCTGTCTGACGAATTATCCTCACTTTTCATGTTTGAAATTACTTCAAAACAACGTCCACATTTGTCAATAGGGCTTGTATTTCCAATTCGATAATACACCCTTAAAATATCCCCACCATTCGCTCCATTCCCTTCATGTGCAGTTGAGGTTAATGCCGAGATGTTAAAAGGTATTTTTGTTAAGTCATTATTAAATGTAGCTTGTACATCAACAAAGAAAGGGTCCACGTAATTTGCTTCATTATGACAAAATCTTGTTGAAGGAAACCCAGTCGAGGTTGTTGCAAAAAGAGTCCCATTCTGATTACTAATAGGACCACCATCGTATTGTAATAGCACATCTCCAACCAACGGCACTGGGTCGATTCCTGTATTAAAGCAGCTTGCCTGTATCAACAGGTTCCCCCCACCAACAAGGTTGTTATAATTGCAATTAGCAGGGTAAGTAGATCCATTTCCTGTTGACAAAGAAACGGAAAGACTTCCAATCTCATAATTTTTTTCAATTGTATCTATAGCTATATCACTTTCCAAACAGCCATTTTCTTTACAAGCTTGCACAGACAAGTTTATTTCTTGTCCCAAGTCCACACCCCACTGATTAGCAAGTTTTGAATAACTTAATTTATCAAAGGCTTTGCAATATCCTGAGCCTGACATAAGCAAGGGGTCTATTATTCCTGTTGCAAGGTTAGGAGCATACAAGTTTGCCCAAACACCACCAACATCATTCTGATACCCCGCAGGCGTTGTTGGGTCTTGTCCAGCAATTAGTTCAACACTCAAATTGTTCACATCGTCAGTGACTTTTAGCAAGTAACCATCCGCTATACCTACCCCTGTTATACAAATCTCATGTACACCTGTTCCTAATTCATTATCACAAGTTATTGACAACCCTACTTCTGTGTTTTCAACAACTACATTTGCATCTACACCCCCACAAAGCTGACAATTTTCTATTGAGGCTGCTCCTGTTACTCCCATTAATTCAGCATCGCTTGTAACCAAAAAATCTGAAACATAAAAAGGATAAGCAAACGAACCTGTTTCGCTATTACATAAACAGTCCAAGATATTACCTTCTGAATCAACAAGATTGAAGCAATCTACTGGACCAATAATTGAACAAGCTGGAGGTGACTGCCCACAATCGGTTTTTACAATCCAACAAAATTCTACATCTTCTTCGATTTCTGTTCTGATCACATCTGCCCCCATCACATTTCCTGAAAGCCATGTAGCACCTGATACCGAAACCGTATTAGCTGTAGCAAATGGCACAAACCCTGAATCATAAATGGTTCCACCTTGGTAAGTAACTACCAATTGGATTTCGGTAATACCTGAATCACACCCTTCGTCATTCCAGTCCTGTGGACACGCTTGACTTGTTACCTCATCTATCACCAACACTTTACTTCCAACAACAGGTGGTGGGGCTACATTCCCTTCCACAGAACCAACACCACAAAGACCTTTACAGTTTTTCATTGTCACCTCATAGCTGAAAGCAAGTAAGGGGTCAATGCCTACAGAGGCATAATCTGGAACATAAATGTCTAAAGTAGAAATAGGACCAATAACAATGTCAGTTATTGTAATACCCAATTGAGTAAGGGTTATTTCAAACTCCACATCATCCCCTAAACACCCTGGGGCTAATGACTGTGAAAAGTCAAAATATTTAGTGCCATCACCCATTACTTTTGTTTCCACAACAATTGTCGGCACATAACAAACTATTTCGTTCCTTAATGCGGCTGACCCATCACACCATGTTATTACCTGAATCTTATCTCCTGGTTTTAATACTGTAGGGACTGCTCCTTCAAGCACATCGTTTATGTAAACTTCCGTATTGTCTCCTGCCTCTAAAACACTCAATGTTTCGGACCCACAATTATCTATAATAAGTGAAGGCCATTTTAACTTGCCCTCTTCTGTGCAATTACTGTTTCCCCCATTAAATTCATAGGTTATCTCACAGCCTTGGTTAACTGGCAAATCAACAATCAAAGTTTGAGTATTACCAGTCAACGTGTTACTCAAAATGGTTCCACATGGTATTACCCAAGCCACTTGAGTCGTGTCAGTTAAGTAAGGGTTATTGTATGTTATTATTCTGTTCATGTTAACAGCAAGGAATTTCTGGTAAAAGACTTGTTGGCTCTTGACCGTTTCTAATTATAGCAGAACCGTTTGCAGCACCACTCCAGTTCAATGTAAATATATCAAATATTTCTGGGTCACTGTCTGGGATTATCTCGAATATGTATCTTTCAGTCCCACAGGTTAGGATGAATGAAGGGTTACAGTCTGGATATGGCAAGCACTCTATTTTCAATAGTTCGGCTGCTGGTAAAGCAGTAACAACAGAAGCAGCTACAGCATTCTCTATTGTAGAGCAACAGTTTCCAAAAGTCCCTTTTTCTATTGTCACTGACAAAGAGTTCGTATCTAAATTAAATGCAGTCACCCAGTCAACTGGAACCCACCAACGGGGGACATCCCCTTCATTACTGTTTAACTCAATAAATACCAGCCCATTACAATTTGAGAACATAGTGTTTATCTCATCAACACCAGATTGGGATGGAGTACCATTAAAGTCAATATTTATTGTGCAAACATTGTTTTCATCTTGAAACTCAACAGGTGAAGCCCCAAAATCAATCTGGATTGAAGATTGGATGTTGTTAGCAGCCCAATCCCAAGATCCATTGGTGACTCCTATTTCATAAAGACAGGGATCATAATTACCACAGACCTCAACTACCCCATCTACTAAATCCGTTCCATTTCCTCCACTCACAGACCAGCCTTCTGGAAGATTTGAGATAGTGTAACAACGTTGCCCATCTGGACCTTCGCTTCCCGTAAATAAAGGAGTAGCGGAAGTATCGCATTCTTCTTCTTCGTTTTCTTCTCCCTCAACAGTAATGGTTCCCTCTACCCCAAAACAAGGGTTGGAAACGCAAGTACATCCCGTTAATTCGCCACATTCTGTTTTTACTGGTTCAGCCTTGCCAGTATCTTCATCGACACAGGCTCCAACACATATATCTGCAACAGCACCTTCGATTTCAATAATAGCCATACTCCCCTTCATCTCCACAACTGTTCCGACTTCTACATAAAACTCGAAACACTCTAAGAAAAAGTTATTAGAAGCGCAGAAATCAATTACCACAGCGTAAGTGGCTTTATCTGATTTGCACTCTATTTTTTTAACTTTTAAAGGAATGGTCGCCTGACAGTTTTCAGGGGAATAAGAAAGGTCAATATCCTCAACCAGCTCTAAAGTGCCACAAGCCAACCCTCCTATTAAAAGAGTTACCTTCCCTTGTGTTCCTGAAAGAATTGTTACAACAGGATTTCCAATTGTGTCGGCATCAAAAATAATTGGGTCATCTACATCCGTTGCGTCAACTGACCATTCGTATGTCTCAAATCCTGTGTTTAATGAAGGGATACTGAAATTTGCAATCGTCAACTCATTACAAATAGGGGGTTTCCTTACCTGACAAATCTCCGACTCAATACCACAGGTTTTGTCAGCGTCATCAGCTGTAGGCCATACCGTAACTTGAGTGTAAATTCTGCCTCCATTCTGATTCCCTGCATTACTATCTGAGACCTCAAATTCCCAAAGCAGATCACACATTCCAGCCAATGGTCCTACCTCTGTGTTGTAAATAAGAGTTGGTCCTGTACCATAAAGGTTCCATGTTGCGCCCCCGTCCGAACTGTAAGACCACTTTCCATTAAAAGGAGATAACAATGTTACTTGGGGATTGCCTAAATTGCTATCAACCATCCCAGTAATAGAAAGGTTATTGTTAGATTGCCCGTTTTTTACAATTTCTGCTGTAAGGCCATTAATGTTGCAATCCAATATTTCTCCTTCATCCACGCAGCCATCAGGGTCAGACGCAGAAAAGGCTTTGTACCTCAAAGTACTGTCCTGATTGCATCCATCTTGGACTTCAACTTGAATCGAATCCACATCGCCAGGAGCATTAAGTAAATGCGTTAACGACTGCAATCCATTCTCACAAAACGTAACACACCCAGTCGCAGTCCATTGAACTGTGATTGGGTATTGAACACTTGATAGTGGGTCTGGCGTATAATTAACTGTTTTTTTAGGCATTGTCTTCTATTGTTATTATCCCGTTAATAGGATTGCAAATTGGTGATTTTGATGGTGATTCTACTATGTCAAATGTTATAGTGCAAGCATCTTCTACTTCCAAGTACGGGTCACAGCCCTCACACTCATCTACTTTTTTAGGAATCTCATAGTATTTTTGGGTAGATATTGTCCCACAAGCCACAGTTGTTTCTTTTAAGATTACTACTAAACAACAATACTCTGTGCTTTCTGGAATATGTATTTCTGCACACTGCTCGTTTTGGTTTGCTGGATGCCTACAGGTAGATGGACGCTTCATATCACAACTTTCCAAAAGCTCGTATTCCCAGCTAGTTGCAATAACATCCTCGGATAATTCGCTTTTACTCTCAAAGTAGAATTGGAAATTACCACCTACAATGTCATAGCCATTCATCTCGAAATCCACATACCCTTCACAATTCTCTGGGGCTTTTAAATCTGTCCCTACTGGCTCTGGCTCTGCTCCTGGTAATGGTACTGGTATTGACAAATCAATTGGTTCAACCTGTTTTAACTCGTCAACACATACTTCTAACTCTTCTATTTTCCCTAAAACACTAAGATAATCGAAATCTAATAATTCGACTAATCGAGCGTCCAAACCAACACAATAAATCGTTTGACCATCAATAATTTCTGGCTTTACAACAACACCCTTTTCTGGTTTTATTACTACTGAATTGTTTGTAGAGTCAAATACTGGATTGACCAATTCTGTATCTGATTCTGAACAGCCACAATCACACCCAGAAATTTCTTTTAGTTTCTCAAAGTGCCTGTTTACCTTGGTATAGTCTTTACATGCAAGCCAAGTATTTACATGTCCCAACTCAGCATTAAACGTTGTGTAAGTCTCTTTATCTTCCGAATCTAAGTTTTCCACTCCATTTTTTGCACCAATCTTTTTAGCCATTTTTAGATAAAAAGACTCTACGCATTTTTTGAAAGCACATTCATTAAACTCACACTTAACAATCAACTCCCTTACACAATTGATTTCCTGTTTTACTGTAGAACCGTCAATATCGGTAGTTAGTATCCCACTGACCTGAATGGTGTATGTTCCTGTGTATCCAAAATTATATTTGAAACTCCTTCCAATTGAAGTGCTACTTGGAAGATTTGTAGATGGCGGTGGAGTAATTACCATCTTGTATGATGAAATAACCCCATTGTATTCTGTTAAATCTCTTGCCTGAATGTTATAATCAAAACAATCATAAACAACATCCAATTCAGGCTTTATATCTATGCAAATATCCTCATCTATAGTAATAGTTTCACAAAAAACTTCACATCCATATAGGCAGGGAGAATCTTGGAATGTTTGCTCTATTTCTATCTTACAACAGGGGTCTGCCACAATTTTTATATCACCAATACTTATCTTGTAGGTGGTGATTAAAACACAATCTTCTTTTGTGATTTTGTGGGTAATATAGAAGTAGTCTCCTGCAAAGAAAGTGTCATCTATAAGGTAATTTTCATTTATCTCGGACTTAAATTTACCGATTTCTGTCGAAACAAACCAATGGTTATCAACATCTTCCTGGTTTGTAAATGAAAGATTTGAATACCTTATCCTTTTTTCTGGATAAAGAGTTTCTGTTGAATCCCCTGCCTCTGTTCGCAGACTCAAGGTTTTGACTTCCTTGCAATTCTTGAAATACAAACAATGTTTTTCCTTGCTTATTTCCTCTGTGAAATCACAATCTTCAAGGACGGACTGTATGGCATCAGAAACAGATTCGCCAACTACCCCCTCTATATCAATAAATGGCTCTCCATTAATGCCGATGCCTGTTATTTTGGTTCCAACCTCACCATCCCCACACGCATCTTTGGTATTTACAATATCTAAACAAACACTAAAATCGCACTCATTTAAAGAAGTACAGGTAATGCCTGTGTCTGTTATAGAAGCCTCTCCACCATAGACTCTTCTATCTACCCTGTATTCCCCTTTTGATATTTTATCGCCAAAATCAGTATCTACTCGGAACAACACTTTGTTCCCAGAAAAATCCAACCCAGATGTAGGAAAGTCCTTTATTAAACCATTTGGCCCTAAAATACGAAATGCCTCGCCATAACTGTTTGGGTTATAGCGAGACACCTCAATAAAATTGTTTGTTATATTCAACATCTATCTATTCAGTCGCTTTCTCAAGCTGTTTTATCTTGTCGAAGTAGAACTCTACCATTTTTAAAGCCTTCCTTCCACCAACTGTTTGCAGTTTTTCGTGCAACACAGTCACCATACTCTCTGTGTCAAACTTAAAGTCAGCAGGGACATTTAATGCGCCCTTTAATAAAGGCTCCAAAATCTCATCTGTCTCTACATTGTAAAAGTCCAAAAACGGCTTGTTGCTCTTGTCGGCATCAAATCTGAGTCGCAAAATCTTCTCATCAAACAAGGCTCTTATTTTTTCAGTTAAGCCACTTGCACTTTGCTTAATAACCAGATTCAACCACTTTGCCCACTTCGATTCACTTTCCTTAAACTTGTTAAGTAACAACTCATGTAATTCTGCAATGCTTGGATCATCTCCTTCTACTGATAGGAACACCCTGCCAAAAACAGCCTTCTTAAAATCATTTGAGTAACTAACCCCCCAAACTATTGCTCCTAAATCCTTATCATACCTTACAATACCTTTGTCTAAGGCATTTTGCACATAAGCACTTATATCAACAACATGCCCTCCTTGGGAGTCAGTTTTATAAGCACCGCTAATTTCGGCTTTGATTGCAGCTATTTTGTCAATGAAGACCTGATAATTTTCTGGTTTTGAGATTACAAAGTCGTAACAAGCAGACTTTATCTTCTCAGGATCATTAGTTTCCAAGAGTTTTTGGTAGTCATGGTTGTCCTTAAACCCTAACAAGAACGTTTTTAAATCAGAAATTTCACACAACTCTGGAATCACAAGGTTAATCATTGCAATAGCCAAAGCCATTTTATTGTTCCCTTTGCCCATCGCTTTTGCATAAGCAGCTTCTTTTTCAGCAGAAGTTATAACCAATTCATATCTTGGCGCTCTAGACGCAAATGGTGAGGACTTGCAGTGAGGACTTAAAATGTCAAATAAAAGTAAGTCGTAATCTTCCTCGTAAGTAAGCATAACGCCTCCAATTGACTGGTTTTCTGAACGCCTCTTCCCGTAAGAACTGACAAAAACATTCTTTTGGTAAACATCGTCAGCAATACCTCCTGTTTCCACATTTGGATAGTAGGTAAACCCTTTTTCACCATTTCTTCTTGCCTCTTTTTGGTAAGCCCATTTTAATGTGAAATTTGAAGGGACTGCAATCCCTAACGCTTCCATTTTTTCTGCAAACTCACTGTTGGCACTTCTTTTTACATTCACCTCGTAAGGTATAGCAGAATGTGGATGCGCCCAACGTCCTTGGTTGTCTCGCTTCCATCTTTTTGATCTAAGAATATAAGACTCTACTTCTGGGACAACAGAAAATTCACTGAGCAACGCTTTACATTGCTCAGTGGTTATTTCCACGTCATTAATATATACACTCATTTTTCTATTTTAGCAATTAACATCTGATAAATCACTGAAGAACCATTGGTTTCCACACATTCCATGAAATCCTACTTCTGCCATTACGCTATCAGAAGACACATCGCAGTGGTTTGGATTCACACGTCCTGGACCGTAAGATGCTGGCAAATCACCAATTCTTGTGTATCTCGTTAATCGAGAATATCCCTTCTTAGGGTCTGCACGATAACGAATCATCATTGGAGGATAATCGTCCTTTTGATTAATCATTGGGTTAGGACAGTTCATTCCTTGCATCTGCTCAGACAAACCACCATGAAAGAAGTTGTCAACATCCCAAGGGAATCCGATAAAGAAATCTGTATATCCTGCCGAACCCAACCAGTCTTTTCGTGAGAAACCAGGTAACGCTTTGAAAACAAACATTCTTTCTCCACACTGAAATCCTGCAAATCGAACTCTCTCAAACTGCATCTCACAGCCATCAAAAATTACATCCTTAATGAATTTACTTGCAGCATCGCCATATCCTGTCGCTCGGTCTTTCATTGAGCGTTGGAATGATTGCATAGCACCATTACCCATAACAACACAATAAGTTGATGGCGCACCTTCTGCCTCCAATTGGTTGTTAACCTGACAGAAAGTATCGTAGTTAAAACGACCTTTTTTGGTAGGCACTGCAATCCCGTACATCATAGCATAAGGAATCATGCCCGTAGTACCAGTCAAAGGAGCATTAGGAGCCTCGGTGTCAATACCAGCGATTTCCCCTTGAGTAATACCAGTATGATTTTGCTGACCAAGTAAGATTGCACTATTTAGGAAAGCCTTGAAGCGATACTCCATGTCTTTACCCATTTTTGTCCAATAACTGCTATGGCTGTTTCCTGCTGCGTCTTTAAACTTAACCGTGAAGCATTGAGCAACATCAGAATCACAAGTACAGTTGAACTCTTTGATAATTTGCAAGGTATTCTGGTATCTGTGGTGTCCAGAAATCATCCCCTGCGGTACACACGCACATTTAGCGAATGTATTGAAAATCAATGGGATGCAATCTTTTACCCTGAAGACATCAGCCAAAGCCCATTCATCTGCACATTCTCCCCAAGGAGCGACAATCAACTTAACCTGACCACCAGAAGTATCAACACTTTTGATAATGAAGTAAACCAATTGACCATTGAAAAGCTTGTGCCCAACGAATCCTGGTCGTGCTGGAGAAGATGTACTCATTGCATTTGCTGGTCCATATTCCATCACGCTTGATGGGTCCAAAACAAAACAAGCATCATCTCCTGCGGCTGCACCTCCTTGTACCTCTGCTATTTTAATGCTCTCAAAATGATCTTTTGCTTCTCTATGTCCAAACACCTCACCACAAACAGGGACCATTCCTCCCATGTTCATCATAAGATTCATCATTGTCATATTGTTATGCGCTGGTTGGCAATTCACCACTTCGCCTAAAATGTTCTTGTTAAACATCTCAGCGTCAATCGTGGTTAAGAACTCGTTTGATAAACACCCTGCTACAGCATTAGGATTTAACCCACACTGAGGGATTGGCTCAAACTCTGTTAGCTCAATATAGTTGCTAACCTGATTTGTATTTTTATTCACTTTTTTTATTTTTGATAATCAGCCAGTGTTCTGTTCTTTTTGAAGTTTCTTCGATTACCCTTTCCAGAAGTAGAGACAACTGCACCTTTGCTCTCAATGATTGCGTCTGGTGTCGGTTTCCCTTGGGAAGATGCGGTATCTAATGCCTTTCCTTTTAAACCTAAATTATAAGCATGCTTAGCAGCAGCAGTCATTATTTGCTTGAAGTTTTGCAAGAAATAAGTCTGTTGTGCAACATTTAAAGCTTCATTAAGATTTTCTTGATTGACATTTTTTTGATTAGCTACTAAATAATTCATAGCCGTATCATACCAAGCCTTCTGGTGGTTTTGAGGAAGTTCATACTTTAGCTCACCAATGCCTTCTAATTCTAAATTGTAAACATCTTTAATTCCAGAAACGGAAGTGCTTAGCGGAGTTTTCCAATTACTTTCTACTGCTTGCAGGGTTAATGGGTCTGGACCTTTTTGCACCGAATATCCTTTGATATTTTCGATAGCTTGGTCGTACTCGGTTTTTAAGGGTTGAATTAACTCCTTAAATTCCATCGCAGCATCAACAATATCTTCATTTGCCTTTTGCTCATCCCATCCTTCTTTCCATTCACCATCACCATCCTTATAAGCTTCTACATTGGTAGGGTACTTCTTTTTTAAGAAAGTCATCCCCTTTTCAATGGTATCAATCATTGGAAGATCTTTGTCGCTTACCAATGATTTAGCAACAACTTGGTATGGGTCTGAATTATCTATGCCTCCATTGGCATAATACCCAAGAAACATTTTCATTTTTTCCTCTGGCAACCCTGATGCTGCGAAAGCATCTATTTGTTTACCAAAGTCTGATTGATAACGATTCTTTTCCCAATTCTGCTTTTCCTGTTCAAATTGGCTAACTCTGCCATTAACATCTGTCCAAGCACTTTTAAAATCTTCTACCTTCTCATAAGTTCCTCCAGTCATTTGATTGACCTGTTCAAGAAATGACAATGGCTTTTCCTCTGGTGGCGTACCACCATTATCGCCCTGCCCCTTGTCTGAGTCATTTGCTGGAGCCTCTTCTTCTGAGTGATGAATTATCGTTTCCCCTCCTCCCAAGGAAGGGTAGTCTAAGGTATTTGATAAAGGCGAACCTTGATCCTGAATCACCTCTGACTCTGTAGGTATGAAATTTTCTGTACTGTCTGGCACTATTAATGTAGTTTAGAATACAAATATAGTGTTTTTAAAATGATTATTGTATTTAAGAAGACTGATTGGTTGTTACACCTGAATTAAGACCTGCTAATTCTGCTTGCTGCAAACCCTTTTGCACTTGGAGTCCTGCTGCTGTTTTTCGCTTTTCTTTTTCGATAATTATTGTCTCTCTTATTTTATTTCTTGAGGCATTGTTGTCTTTATCTATTTCTAATTTGTGCTTTAAGATAATGTTTTCCTTCTCCCCTGCGGCTGCGGCTGCGGCTGACTCTTGTTGGACCTTAGCATTCATTTGAATGTCTGCCTGTTTTCTTTCAGCGTCCTTCCTTTCTTGGTCTGAAATCATTGCACTAACAATATAAGTAGCATGTTTTATCATTCCTTTTTTTATAAACATCTGTATTCTGAGGAATGTCGCATCATCTATTCCCCCTGACCCTGTTGTGTCTCTTTTTTGTTTTAAAGAAGCAATTGTAGCTATTAGGTCTTGACGTTCTTGGTCTGTGAACATTACATCAACATCTACCCCCATATCCTCAAAGTCCAACTCTTTTGTCAGACTGATAATTTTTGCAGCCATAGACCCGAATGGGAAGAACTCAAAATCAATGTCGTTTTGCCCCAATACAATCTGCCACTCTCTTATGCCCCGTTCCATTAGCCCTTTAAACATCTGTTTGTGTGTGACAAATAATGGATACATAGCATTTGAAGAGGAAAGTACTGCCATCTCCGCAACACTTTTTAGTATTTTGGGGTTTGGAGTAGATCCGTCAACCACCTGGTTCAAACCAAAGGAGTTTTCAATCCGACCAAGTGCAATGCTTATTAGTGATAAAAAGGTTTGGACATTCTGCTCTGGGCTTGAACCATCTTTTTGGACTGGCTTTGAAACTCCTGGTGTTTGTCTTGGAAGCCCGTCTTCCGATTTCCCTCTAAAAACCCCTGCTCCTGTATAAAAGTAAGCCTCTAAAATGTCTAATGGTTCGTGATCATCCAAAACATCTTCTAGTAAATTAAGGTCAACCCAAAAACCACCACCAGGAGGAATCCTTGCTATCTCAGTTCTCATCTTATAGGTAGCAATACACATATCATCAATATCTCCAATCACTCTTGACATTAAAGACCCTGTTGGCACTCTATGTATTGCATAAGGGATCATTACTTTTTTGTATCCCGATTTTCCCCACTTAGGGGTTTCTTCAACAATACCATAATCGTATATAATGTCGGTTCCCACAACCCACTTTACTTTGTGTAGGAAAAGCTCTTTTAACTTGTGAATTTTTTTGCCTTTCTTCTTTTCTTTATCTTTTAGTTTGTAATCAGAATCTTGTTTTTTAAAGTGCATCTGATTTTGGTAGTATTTTTCTGTGTAGATATTTTCCTTAACATCTATAAAGAACAACTCAACAATCTCTATTGCTTGTGAATCTTGAATATCCAAACTTCCTTTATTGTACAAACTTGCTATTTCTCGGAGTTGCTTGCGGTCTAAGTCCCTGCCATTTTCCTCCACAATAGACCTAAAGGTTTGGCTCTTGACCTGACCACCATAGTCAATATCCCTGTAATCTAAGTAGTTACTGCAAGGACCAATAAATCTTTCTGGTTCTACCCTGTCGAATAAAACACGCCCTTCTTGGTTGTGGTAGGCTCTAGCAATACAATATCCTACATCAACTGCATCCCCCACAATATCCAGAATTAAAGTATCATTATAGTTACTACTATCCAAAGACCAAGTTAATGCCGCCTCCCCAGCTAGCTCGCTTGCTACTTTTATGCCGCCTAAGTTTAGGTACATATCAACGTCTTCCTGAGAGGTGAATTTTACGCCTAACTTTTCACTAATCGTTTCTGTGATGGGGATTCCTGTTTCTTTTTGGAGTTTGACCGTTTCATTCATGAACTTAAACTTCAAAAAAGACTCCTCTTCTCTTTTCCTAGCTACAGACATCGGGTTTTGAGTGGTCAATACAGGACCGATTTCCTGCTTTATAATGTTTGAGATAACCAAATCCCTATATTTTTGGACAATTCCAGGAGGCTCCCACGATATATTGTGAGTAGTCCTGCCTATCTGATAGTCTTTTTCAGATGTTATTCGTTGCTTATACTTGCCCACATCCTGACAAGATTTTGCATAAGCCCTTAAAACATGGAATGGTCTTCTACAGTTTTTTTGATGAGGATGGCTGACTGTATATTGCTCCCCACAATGACCATGATAGACCCCTTGGTTATATGGAATTAAGCCCATTCCATTATACTGAGATGCGGCTATGTGCTTAACCAATGCCAAATACCAGTTATAATCCCTTTCTTTGTCCTTGCTTGGCATAGGGTTTTGTCCTAAGTCTTTATACTTTTCAAATCCGATCATAATGGCTGGTATTTATAAACACTGTTTTTTAATTTATTTTTCTTGACTACTACTTTCTGCTTTTTCTCTCTGGACCTTAAAATCTGGTCAAATTTATAGTATGCTTCGTAAATGGCATAAGCGGCAGCAATGAATAAATCTGTTTTGCCTGTATCCTTGTAGGTGGCAATCAAGCATTCTTCTAGGAAATCATCATGTGCTTCCACCTCGATTCTGTTGTCAAGATACTGATTTACTCCCTGAAACAATTGAGAGCGAAAATCTCCCGTTGAATTACCACCACTAGTTGTTCTTTGCTTCCCATTCTTGCCATAGTCATGAGTCAAAAACCCCTGGCATCTGTTTTTAATGAAATATTTTGATACTATTTCAGCCCGTCTTTCCTCAAAAATACCACAACCAAGAAGCCAGCACAGTTTTAAACAGTCATCCGCATAAGAATCCGTTGAATCATGCCTATGATTATAAGTAACAAATATCCTTTCCGATGTGTGAGCAACCTTCCATAATATCTTTTGGTTTTCTGTAAGCATTCCTTCAGGCATATACTCCTCTATGTTGTCACCCATGTCATCTATGTACTGGTTCTTTTTCAGGAATGCCACAATCCCCCCATCTGACTTTACTTTGCCTTCAACGACATCGAAGTGAAATGGATCAGCCCCAACACATGCAAAATGTCTCTGTTCTGGCTTGAAGTAATCTCCACCTTGTCCAACATTCCTTGTTACTTTGTTTTGTTGAGAGCTATAAGGATAATATGAGAAGTAGAATAGTCCTGAGACATCATTCCTTCTTATTCCTACTTCTGGGGTTTGCTCTGAATAGAATGCCTCCCCTGGGTGAACTCCGTTTTTCCAATACAAATCATATCTAACCACATAAGGATTTTCGCAGTTTCCATTATCCATTCTGGACTTGCCGTTTTGGATGAAATGCTCTAACCTGTTGTTTATCGCACCTGTATTGAATGGGCAGTTTCCACCACCTCTAAGAAAGGCTTGTGTCCATTTCTCTGAATATTGACGAATATAGGCATACCTGTCGTTTAGGTTTGTTTTTGATTTAACGGTTTCCTGTATGTGGCTTGCAGCCGCCTGTTTATCGCATATTCCATACTTATTATAAAAGCCTGACAATCCATCACTAGCTGGTTGGTAAAACGACCATAATCCAGTCGATGTCTGTTTTGTTTTTTCGTTTATTTTCTTGTAAAATGAGTTTTTGAACATTTCCTCAAACTCGTCACAGCAATAAGTTTTGGTGTCATAATCATCCACCACTCCAACGAAAAACATTTTGCCCCAATAAGCATTTTCCTGTAATTTAACACAAGGGATTGTTGTCGATAAGCGTTTTCTAATCGAATATTGCTTTTTTGTTTCACCGACCTCATCTGATAAATACGTGTAAAGAGCCTCCGATGCGTAAGCACCTGGGGTTGCACTTCTTTGGTCAATTATGGAGTTCTGAGATTCTGTTAGGATTGCATAAATATCTTCAGGCAAACCTCTTGGCACTCTATCCTTTACCTCTTCAACTGTGACTATATCCCTATCCTTATTGCTGCGTTTTTTTGAGGCAGGATATTCAATACGAAGTTCTTTGGATGGCTTGTCAAATCCAGCACTAATTGGCTTGAACCACCAAGCCATATTTTTAAATGCAAGTGCCAACTCACCAAATGCTTTTTTGGACTTTTCCTCATTAGATGATTGGATTCCCCCATGTTTTCTTGGACCTTCAAGTGTGCTTCGGTTCAATAACACGCTCAGAACTTTTTTGGTCCACCCCTCACGCCTTCTTTTGGCAATTACACCACCAGCACTATTATCCCCATCCAAAATAGCTTGAATAGCATAATGTGACTCCCTGTCATTGTCCCGATAACTTGGTCTGTCCTGAGACGGATTATCTGCATTAAGCAGTGAGAAGTGGTTTAAAAATTTCCAATGGTGGCCTGTGATATAAGTCACGACTCCATTGTTCATAAAATAATGACCCTCTCTGTATTTCTTGTACTGGGATTGGATGAACTTGCTTTGCTTTTTCTCAAGGGTCTCAAACTCCTTAATCCTTTGCTCGTAGTCGAATATCTCATCTACAAGTTCTTCTATTCTCACATCAAAGTCTGGATCGTTCTTGCTTTCAAGCAACTCCCTTTCTTCCTCTCTTTCGTTTTTTGCTAAAACATCCCTATCGTAATCAGCATAGCACAGCACCTCACTCATGTAAGATGGTATCTCGCACCTTCTAAAGTATTGCTCTGATTTAGGCAAGTCTGAGCCAGCCACTTTTTTTAAGTTTGGCTCTTTTGGGGTCTGGTATGGTATATCGAAGTAAACTGACATTGACCACAAAAATAAGACATTAATGTAAGATTAAAGACAATGGGGTAAAGTGGAGTTGAAAATGCTCGATATTGGGCATGAAAAAACCCATAGTTTGGGACTACGGGTTATAACTTATGAAAGTAATATCTTATGTTATTTAACACTGACAAAGATACACTTTTAAATTCAAAGTAAAGATAATGATTTTTTGTTGAATAAAAAAGTGTCTGTGAGAAATGTGAATAAGAATGGAACAAGAGGCTCTTTAAAAACAGCTAATGAAAGCAAAAAAAAAGAGTCCACACTTCTTTAGCCACAGACACAATTATATAATGAAAAACAAAAACAACAGTGGAGCTGGTGGGAATCGAACCCACGTCCAGATAAAGTCGTAATAAGCTTTCTACACACATATTGGAAGATTTCTCCCTTCCACTGAATATCCAATTTCTACTGGCAATGGGGGCTGCACCAAGGCAGAGTCTAACTACTCACCTGAAATCCCCACATCAGGCTCGTCAAATAGTACTTGTAGATTAGGCTAATGCGTATTCTACTTCGGTTTCTTGGACTGTACTTCCGTCCTCAAAGAGAGAAGCCAACAATATTTCAGTTGCTTCACGATCTTGGTTGGTGATATTATCGCCAATTAAAGGTTATGCAATTAAGTTTTAAGAGTATTATTACGTTTACTCTGTGTGCTTACTTATCAAGAGCAATCCTGTCAATTCCAGTCAGCCCCATTTAAAAATATAGCAACCCATACTCTTTACGAGTATATCGTGAACTATCGCATAGGTGGTAGGACTCGAACCTACAACAATCAGTTTAGAAAACTGATATTCTATCCAGTTGAATTACACCTATAAAAAGGGCTGAGTCCTTGTTGATGAAAACCCAACCCTACCAAAAAGTAGTTTAATATCTATGTGGATACCTTTTTTTTAATATAAAGTAGTGGTACATACAAAGTCCAGCCTCAGAACAAGTACAACGAGGGTTTTTAATCCCAATCACCATATACCACCAGAACAATATGGGGAATAACCTTTTCATCTCCTTACAAAGCTAACACATCTTTTCTTCTGAACCTGAATTTTCCACGCACCCTGTCATCAATTTGGGTTATTTTATTGCCGATTGTATTTAAGGTTACTTTTGGATCTACGAAAATTCTGTCCCCTATCTTAATCTCATCCGTATCTGAAAGGTATTCACCCTCTACATAATCTTCCACCACATCTCCTAAGTGAGTAACATGACCCCAACCATGATGGTATTGTTTTGGTTTTGGGGGTACTTCTGTTAATCCATCTTCTCTGACCGAAAAAGGACTTTTAACCCAGACTTTTTCTGCTTCCATTAAGCACCAACCATTTAACATCACAAGGTCGCCAATACCCCCTGTGTTTTTGGACTTTAAATAATCTTCTGGTGAAACGCCTTTTATAGCACAATACAGCAAGTCGTAATCAATAACCATTCCCCCTGCATATTCTCTTCGACCTATAGAAGATGACTTGTGATTGTTTTCCGATAAATAATGAAACTGAACAATGTCCCCAACATCTAAGTTCATCCCAGACCTTGTTTTGCACTTTACTGTGTTTTTCATCAAGCCATGTATCTGGAACCCGTATGGTTCAGCCTCAGCATACAACCTTTGCATCTGAACTTCTTCCATTGCTAAGAGTTCCCCACCATGTTCGTCAGTATAATACAATCCATGAAATTCAGGTTTTGAAGCCACATTTTCATACTTTCTTATTTTTTCTCCATGATAGGCTATGTCCCAAGGAAGCATTTTTACAACCCCCATTATGTGAGGGTATTCTGTTTGTGATCTCATTCGACTGTAAAGGATTCCTCCCGAAGACTCTCTTGTAAGTCCTCTTAAATCTTCACTGTCCCTCATAAGAGGTTCAACTACAATTTTAGGCTGCATAATCACATTATCAACCGCAAAAACATAAGACTGTCGGATTTTAAGTAATTCCTGTCCATCAATCACAATCCATCCACCCGTTAGATGTCCGTAAGTGGCATAATCCCCAATCTCTACTGGGATACTGACTTTTTCACCAAAGGCTACTACCTCTCCAATTCCTACCTCAATGAACATGTCTGGAATTTCAATCAGCCCTGTCTCGCTGAAATCTTTTCCATTAATCGAAAGTGGCTTTATCAGTAGCCAGTCATTTAATAACTTCATACACACACTCTTGTAGATTTTAATACAATGGATCTTTAAATTGGCTGTATTTTCTTGGGTACGCAAAAAAGAACGAAGCAAGGTTGTCCTCTAATTTATGAACCAACAAGCCACTTCTTGCATGTGCGCTAATCTCAGCAGCAAACAAAACAAAAGTTTCTAAAACCATTCCCTCAAGTCCGTAGTATTTGACAGTGTATTTTGCACATCCAGCACTGTTACCTCCATGCCCAGCAGGATACGTGGGATGCTCGTCATAATCAATTACACAAAACCTCTCTCCTATTAAGTTCCTATCCCTTGATGAGTAAGGAGCTACCTTGTCCGACAAGTATTTAGCGATACGCCTTTGAGCATGTTTCCATTTAGCACCAAAGACTTTTCTCTCAATCTCATTCAACATTCTTTCCCAATCACCCCATTTACCCCAATTTCCATGAATAATTCCTTTATTCACTTTCGGGGTCTTGCCAATACGCTTCATCCATTTGTGAAATCCTACTTGTAATTCAACAGGGTCATCATCTATCACGAAATAAGAAATCTCCCTCCAAGAAGAAAATCCTAAATTGTGCATCAATAAAGGTATCGAATCTTTCAACGTCTCGAAATAAGCAATTTCCTTGTTTCCGTGAATGTCTATGTATTCAAGTCCTAACTTCTTCTCAGTTTTTAAAGGAGTGTGTTTGAACAAGATTTCTTTGACTTCTTCGGGCCATCCGCCACTGTGCGATTCATCTCTACTGAATGCCTCAAGGTTAAAAACATCATTATCCCTCATTCTTTTTACTGCCTCACAAAGAATGATTGAATCCTCCACTTGCTTTTCGTACTCAGGAGTACCCTCCTTACTTGGAGCTTTTAGCCCATGAGCATCGACTGGGACTCCTTTTCCCTTGTTTCCTAAGTATGTTGATGTGCCAACAGGTCCAGAATTTGTCATTTTATTGATTTTACAACAAAGATACTGATTTTAGGATAAACCCTAAGTGTCTTTTATGCAGCCTCCACCGAGGATATTTTAAAGGAACAATTTCTTGAATCAAGAACATAATCATCCTCAACCCCTCCACGATGCTTTTTTATACTCAAAACAACTTCATTGGGATTAACCGTTCTTGGTCCCCCATCGGTCATTACCTGTAGATCAGTATATTTAGCCCCATTGACAATAAACATTACCATATCCGCATCTTGTTCTATTGCTCCACTCTCTCTTAAATCTGATAATAAAGGGATTTTATTATTTCTCTTTTCTGGATCACGATTTACCTGACACCCAACAATTACTGGAATGTCTAACTCCATTGCCAGATTCTTAAAAGCTTTGGATATATACGAAACCTCTACTTCTCTTCTGGAATGTTTTGTGTCAGGAGTCACCAGTTGTAGGTAATCTATGTAAATTGCTTTAATTCCCTGTTGTCTTATGGCTTTTCGAGTAATAGCTGCAATTTCTGTTGGTCTAAGTCCTGGGTCAGAACAAATATAAAACGGCAACTGCTGAACTTTCGCAACTGGATCTGCAAATCCCTCTAATACTCTTGTTATTTCCTGTACCTGTCTTTGAGCCGACTCAGCCTTGTAGTCGCTTTCTTTGAGACTTTTGATCAACTTTTGCCGCTTCTCAATTAGATACTGCAACTTCCCATAATCAAATTCCATATCATTACAGACAATCCGATCCATCATTTCATCTGCTGGCATTTCCAAGTTAAAGTACAAAACAGGAAATCCTTCCGAGGCCTGATTTTTTGCAAACTGCCCCATTGCAATTGTCTTTCCATGTCCTGTTCTTCCTGCTACGATTATTAAATTACCGTTTTTAAAAGTAACATCCTCATCCAAAATAGGTATATGGGTCTTTAAGCCTCTTGGGGTCTCCGAAAAAAGTCTATCATAAAATCTTGGACCTATTGATTCCAAACTTTCTATTCTGGCAGTACTCAAATTCCCAACCAGTTCATTAATGCCAGATTCTAATTCATCGATTAATTCAAAAGGGTCTCTACCCTCGGATACCCCAACTCCTGTTTTTACGCTAAGGGAAGATAAATTCCTTAAAACGTGTTCCTCAATGATAAGTCTTGAATGCTTTTCTATGTTTGCCGTAGAACCAATTCTTGTTGATAACTGAGATAGATAATAAGCACCACCTATTTTATTTAACATTCCCGTTCTTTCCAACTCACGGGCTACTGTTAAAGCGTCAATCGGATTGTTCTCTTTTTGCAAAGCTCTTATCGCATGGAATATCCTTCGGTTTTCAGTAAGTCCAAAATGATGGGGCTTTAGGAAAGGTATTTTTTCTAATGCCTCACTATCCAGTAGCAAAGAACCAAGTACTACACCCTCAAGTCCATTTTTATCATTATTCATATCTACTTTTTGTTTTTACTTTGTTCTGACGCAGACCATTCGCCTGCATCTCAGATCTTGACTTAGACTTTTTTAAACGCCTTTTATCATTAAATTTACTGTAGTGAGTTACTAAGTCCGAAATATGCGGAACCCAATCTTCTGGTTTTTCTCCAAATGGCCAGTCTGGTACGGAATCTACTAACTCTTCAAGGCGCACCAAAACGGAACCTGGACCAACCTCTTTTTTTTCGTCATTAAGCGTTCCTTTTATTTTTGCTATTAACTTTTGAGTCAACTTTCCTGTTTTAGCGTCCTTTTCTGTACTACTTCCTTTCTGTATGTGTATGATTCTGAAGTACTCTTGGAAGATAGTCGAAAACTCATAGGGCTTCTTCCGATTTTTAGATTGTCCGTAAACTCCTACTACTTGGATTACGTTTTTACTGGATAGTGGATAGGCAGTGTTATTCAACTTTAGAAACTCATGTAAAGATTTTTTAGGAGAAGGAGGAGATTTACTTTCCTCTACTACTTCTGGAACGCTAGTGGAAGTAGTAGTATTACTTGTTGATATACCCTTGTTTATATATGTCGGTCCATTTGACCTAGTACGGTGGGTCAAATTGACCGACCTTGCATTTTTGAATTGGTCTTCACTCAGTTCTTTTTGAGCTATTATTCTGGGATTTTCAACGAACTCCTGCCAGTATAATTTTGTGGTTTTAATCCACATTTTATTTGAATGGTATTCTATTAATCCAATTTTAACTCCTAGTGATAATGCTCTTTTTGAAGTGCTTTCTGAAAGCCCAATCATTGAATACATGGTTTTTCTTCTAGCGGTACACCAACCAGGGTGCTTATTGTTTTGATTGGTTTGAAGATGGTAAACCAAATCGTATATGGCAGCGAAATTGTAGTCTAGCCCAAACTTTAATCTTGGGTAGTTTTCTATATGAGAGAATCGCCAAACTCTGAGTACTTGTTCTTTCATGGGAAAAGAAAAACCCGATACAGGTAATGGACTGATCGGGTTAAAAGGGGTTATCCTTTTCCCATACATCTTGACCATTACCTCAAGATGTATGGGAGTATTTTATTCTACAAAGTTAAGCTATTCTTTTTTAAGAAAGGCCATCCAGATAGTTTTTGATTGTTTTCCTGACTTATGGCCAAACAAGGGTTTTTGCGGTATTAAAGACAGAACCTTACTGGTCTTGATTTCGTACTCACTCCACTTAAATATTAGTGTCCCATTTGGCTTCAACACTCTCATGCACTCACTAAATCCTTTGGAAATCATAAACTCCCAGTCATCAGGAAGTCTCCCGTATTTTTTCGCCATCCATGAGTTTTTACCTAGTGTTTTTAGGTGCGGTGGGTCAAATATTACCATGTGAAAGGAGTTGTGATCAAGTGGTAAATCTGTGAAATCAGCTACTAAATCAGGAGCAACCTCTCCATACCTGACACCACCTTTTCTACTTTTATCCTTAAATGAATACTCTTCCTTTCTGTTGTCAACAAAAAGCACCTCTGGATTGTCTTTGTCGAACCAAAACATTTTCCCACCACAACAGGCATCAAGGACCAAGCAATCTTCTATTTTCTTACTTTTATTAATCATAATTCTGCTGGTATTTGGGTGAATAGTCGTTTTAGCTCAAAAACATTTTTGATTATGAAGTACCCCGAAGCCATATCAAAGAAAGGTTTGGACCCTATCTCATACCAAGCAACTTTAATTCTGTTCTGAAATGGTTCTCTTGGTGTTCTCATGTGAGAGATTTCTGTTATTCGCCCAGAAACATGTCTTTTCTCATAAACTTTGAAGTAGATAGCATTCTTACTTGATTTATCCTTGTTTTCTTCATACCCTAAATCAATGAAGTCTTGGTGGTGGAGTTCTCTGACTCTAATCTTGCCGCTTTTGATACCAGAAGTAGTTGGATAAGTCATGTTTTCTGGATCATCTGTGCCATTTACCCCATAAACAAGCTCATGCCATTTCTTCTCTGGTAAGTAGTCATAATCCTCGAATTGTTCGTATGGGAATCCTATCGAAAATTCTTCGATGGATGGTTGGTAATATCTATATTTCATAACATAAAAAAAGCCCAGATTAGAGTCCGAAGTCTAACTGGGCATGATTACTGGGTAATCAGTACCCATAGGTTAACTCGGACTCTTAACCTATGGGTTTATATTTTATTCTGCAAAGATAGCTTATTCTTTGGAATCCACTTCTAAATCTTTAAACATTGAAATTAGAATATTTAATTGAGTTTCTCTTGCATTAGCATTAGCAGGAGTATCATCAGCCGCAGCATAAGCAGCCGCATTAGCCGCATTAGCCGCAGCATAAGCAGCATCAGCATTAGCATCACCAGCATTAGCAACATAAGTAGCAGCAGCATAAGCAGCATTAGCAGCAACATAAGCAGCAGCAGCATCAGCATCAGCAGCAGCATTAGCAGCAGCATTAGCAGCAGCATAAGCAGCATAAGCAGCCGCAGCAGTATCATAAGCAGCAGGAGTATCAGCAGTAGCCGCAGCATAAGCAGCAACATAAGCAGCATTAAGATCGTCTTCAGTAGCCTCTCCATTAATGTATTTTTCACAAACACTAATAGCCTCCACGCTCCTTTTATCTACTAGTAAGTCATAGACAAATTTATCTTTACTCACCTTGCACTCCTTAATACACCTGACTGCGAATA
>Ga0114956_1000394_pt1 | contig 31267 bp, 27 predicted proteins | sample MaitaG_FD_87304 | JGI IMG/M metagenome (GOLD analysis project Ga0114956, IMG submission 87304) | Marine algal microbial communities from Maine, USA - Maine_Asex2 metaG | ecosystem: Host-associated > Algae > Red algae > Unclassified | place: Maine, USA | collected 2015-01-05
GACGAGTTTCAGGATACATCTCGTACGCAATTCGAGTTATATAAGCTCCTGGTTGCAGGCTGGCAGCAAGATGATGGACGAACATTTTTTGCTGTTGGCGATCCGATGCAATCTATCTATCGGTTTCGTGAAGGGGATGTCACTTTATTTTCGTTTGCGCGCGAACAGGGAGTAGGTTCAATCGGGCTTAATCCTTTGACTTTAACGGTAAATTTTCGTGCAGCACCCCCAGTGGTTGAATGGGTCAACAAAACATTTGCAGACGTATTCCCCGAAGAAGCTGACGACATAACGGGTGCCGTTCCATATGCGCCATCAATTGCGCACTTACAAGCGACTGGTGCTGTGGACATTCATGCGTTTGTTGACCAAGACGTCAGCGCTGAAGCGGAACAGGTGGCTTTGTTAGCTGAACAGGCATTGCAAAATCCACAAGATAAAGATGCAGCTACCAACAGCATTGCCATCCTGCTTCGCTCGCGATCACAAGCCGGTCCTATATTCACAGCTCTGCAGTCTCGAGGTATTGCTTACCAATCAGTTGAACTTGAATTACTCGGCGATAGGCATGTGGTTCGCGATCTGGAATCTTTAGCACTTGCCTTGCGCTATCCGCACGATCGATTGCATTGGCTGGCTGTGCTAAGAGCGCCGTGGTGCGGCTTAACGCTGAACGATCTACACGCGTTGGTAGACGGTGCTGATAAAGACACGATATTCGAGTTGTTATGCAATAAAGATCGCTTACAACAATTAAGCGAAGACGGTCAGGGGCGAGTGGAAAAACTATTACACATTCTTACACCTGCGGTACAGCAGGCTTCGCGTGGTGCACTCATGCCCTGGGTTGAAGCTTGTTGGCTGCAGCTTGGAGGGCCACTGGTTTGTAAAGATAAAATCGATCTTGATGCTGCCGAGCGTTGTATTGCGCAATTGCGTAAGTTAGAAGAGGCTGGTCAGTTATGGCAGCCTAGTGTGTTGTATTCGAGTATGGAGTCGTTGTACGCCGCACCGAGTGAAGGAGATGCGCAGGTTCAGGTTATGACCTTGCATAAATCCAAAGGGCTGGAATTTAATACGGTCATATTGCCGGCGCTTGATCGCAAGCCGCGCGGTGATCAGCAAAAAATATTGAACTGGTTTGAGGCAGGTAACGATGCCGATCAGCGATTATTGCTTGCTCCTATCTCTGAGCGTGGTCTTAATCCAAAAGATGCTGACCCTATCAATGGGTTGGTGCGACGCGCTGGCCAACTATGCGATGAACAGGAGAAACTTCGTCTGCTCTATGTTGCCTGCACAAGAGCAAAACAACAGCTTCACTTGCTGGCTCGCATTAAAACCGATATCAATGACGAGTTAAGTTCGCCCGATAAGCGTTCCTTGTTGCAGCCTTTGTGGCCTATGTTTGAGTCCGAAGCTAATAAATTGTTTGTGCGTGACGGAGCAGATGACGAAGTAGATTCAGATGACTCAGCGGACTCAGATGACGTAGCGGATACGAGCGCTCCAATGACCACGCCGCCAAAACTGCAGCGCACGCCTGCCGGCTGGGTGCTTCCGGAATTTGAAGTATTTCAATGGCCGGCAGACAGTGTTCGAGAAGCAGCAGTTCAGCAAGACATCGATTTTTTATGGGCAGGAACGTTGGCGCGCGATATTGGTACCGTTGTGCACGATCAGCTACAACTGATTTCCGTACAAGATGAACAGGATCGAGCGACTACGGTGGACCAAATGACCGAGCGAGCACGGCTCCAATTGCTCAATCTGGGCACATCAAGCGATCAATTGGAAAAGGCGGTTGAAAAAATTGTTGGTGCACTACAAAAAACGCTGTCGGACCGACGTGGCCTGTGGATTCTGAATCAGGATCATGCGCAAGCACGCTCGGAGTGGGAGATATCTGCACCGGTTGATGGCGTGGTCAAACGTATTGTGATTGATCGTACTTTTGTTGACGGTGACGGAGTTCGCTGGATTATTGATTATAAGACCGGCGATCACACAGGAGCGGAACTTGAAGCATTTTTGGATAGTGAGCAGGAACGCTACGCAGAACAACTATATCGTTATGCTGACATTGTTAGCCGGATGGAAAGCCGTACGGTTCGGGCTGCGTTGTATTTTCCTTTGCTGCAAGGTTGGCGCGAGTTCGACAGCATCAGTCCTGATGATGCAAACAAACCGACATTCACCGATTCTAAAAAGCTGCCACCGCAGCAAGCAGAACTATTCTGATAGAGCGAGTATCGATGTGCAACACCAGTTGCTGCCCAGTTGCTGCCCAGTTGAATCCGTTCGTTTGCCAGTTTTACAAGTCAGAAAAGTCACAGTAAAACGTTATATCAATCGGAACCAGGTACTCTTCTACCACCTGGTCTTCTTCGTCAAGACCATTGAAGGTCCAGTAAATATCTTCCGGTTCTTTGAAGTATTTCCAACTGAAAACCGCGAAGTTGCGGGCTGAATTTATTGTGAATGTCCCTGTCGTTGCCTCACACAGAGACGAATTATCAACGACTGCGCCAGTGAGGGAATAGGTAATATCATAAATATCACGGGCATCACCAAAACAGTCTCCATGATGCTGAAAACCCACCTGAGCTAAAGAACGTTCACTCACTCTTCTGGTTTCTGATCGGAATTGCCGCTCAACCCTGCAACCAAGTTCGATGTTAAAGCGTGAATGCGTACTTGCCCACTGGATTGAGGTACCAGTATTAGTTCGGGTACCTTCCTGATCTATCGACGTAAAATACGATACCGATTCTCGTGTAACTTCGGATTTTGCAAGCGTGCCATTGCCTTCAGCATCAATATCGATAGTTGAGCTAATACTATCGTTAAAACTTTCTCCGTTAAATTCTACCGGTGTTAGTACGTTAATATCTTCGAAATACGGTCGTTCATCAGGAATGTAGGCCTCATGAAAACCCGAATAAGTACTCAGGTTTAACACCGCCGTTGCGCCTAATCGATCCGGTCGATCCCGTATTTCAAGAGACAGACTCTCGTCAATCAGCGGGTCATTACCAGCGAGTAGTTCATTAAGATTGCTGATGCCGTCACCATCACTATCCCAGCGATCTGTGTCGAATTGATCAGCCTGAATCAGATAAGATTCTGCAGAGCCTGATGTTGTGACCAGCAACTGCTCATAGGTTCCTAGCGGTAGTTCCCCATTCCTGTCGGAGAATGTCATCACTAACAGGTTTTCTGTGTTAACCGGAAAGTGTTCAGAGATGAACCAGCTTTCATCACGTACCCAGGAGGCTGTTGTATTTATGCTTCCCCAGTTCAATCGAACTTGCAGAGCGTTTGAAGCATAGACCGGAACGTTGATGTCGAAACTTACTTTTATGGTATTTTGCGCATCTATCGCCGTTGAATCCTGAGTGGACTCCCCTGTGCTGACGTTAGGCTCTACCAAACTACCACTGGTGCTTTCACCGGTGTTCATAGGTTCCACCATATCGTCTTCACTAACATCGGTGCCGTTGTTTGCTACTGAGTCGGTGTTAGTGTCATCGTCGACGCTGGCAATATTGCCAATGTTGTCACTCGTTTCAGGAAGCGATTGAGCATCAGTTGAATTTGAGCCACTGGAACAACCGGTAACAATCAGTGCGCCGATAAGCAGCAACAGTGAACATCGAACATGAGCAGTCATAAATAGAGTCATTAAAATGTCCAGAGGTGTGTCACGAATTGCCGGGAATTAATCAGACTGATATAAGGCACTATGCTACGCCGAATCCAAAAACCTGATCGGGCATCAGTAAAACAATTGTTTCGGTATAAATACCGCTGTTGTGTGCGATGCTCAAGCTGCGCAATTTCGCACGAACAAATTACCATCAGGTTTTATTAATGCCTGCTCTGGGAAGAGACCGTGTGACAACGGTTGCCGGCTCATCTCTATTGGAGCTACAACCAGTAGCCGTTAGTATTGCAAGCAGTGCAATAATAGTTAGCGTTGATTTTTCACACTTGAGAGTTGGGAGTAACGGCAATGGAACCAGAGAAATGGCAGGCAAACTGGCGAGAGGGCAAACTGGGATTTCATCAGAAGCGATTTAACTCGCGCCTGGAGCAATTCTGGCCAACGCTGGGCCTGCCAACTGATGCGAGTGTACTAGTCCCTTTATGTGGTAAATCTCTCGACATGCTGTATTTGCACGAAGCCGGGCATCGCGTCGTTGGAGTGGAATTAAGTGAGATTGCTGCAGAGGCCTTCTTTAGCGAGAACCAGCTGACATTTGAGAAGCAGGAAACCGGGAATTTACAGGAGTTCACGGGTACCGGAACAGCGGCTGGTATACGGTTACTCACCGGGGATATATTTGACCTGCAGGCCAGTCAAACCGGACCTCTCAATGCTTTTTACGATCGTGCATCGTTAATTGCGTTGCCTACGGAAATACGCCAGCGCTATGCCGTAAAACTGTCATCTTTACTACGGGTTGGCGCACGTGGGCTCTTGATCAGCATTATTTACGACCCATCTAAGATGAATGGACCGCCGTTTTCGGTCCCGGACGAGGAGGTTCGAGGTCTGTTTGCAGATAATTTCGATCTGCAACAACTAGACATTTCCAGTGGGCCGGAGCGATTAGGTAACCTTGCCGAGCGTGGTTTGGATACTATGGAGGAGCGGGTTTACGCTCTGTTGCGAGCCTGAAACTATAATTGACGGAATTAATGATGCCAAAATCACTTCAACGTATAATCGGGTTTGTTATTTTGCTGGCGACGGTCGGGTTGTTATCGTGCCAGGCACTAATAAACGTGAGCTGATATGGCTGCTGTACGACGGATAAACTCTGAAAAGCCGAAAAAGTTTCATTGGCGTGGCTGGCTACTCTACATACTGCCATTGCCGTTGGTGATTGGTGCAGTATGGGCACTGTTGTCCGGACAAACGGGTATCGGCATTGCTATGGCGGCAGGCTTTGCTCTGGCTATGCTGGGTGCAACCTTAATTCGCAAAGGTATTCGTCTGGAAGCAGAAGGCCAATTGCGGCGCTTCAAGCGCCGAGCCAGCACCGTGCCTTATCGCCTCATCGGTTCTGTAGTCTTGTCAGTGGGCATGTTTATCGTTGCTTATTGGGGGGTTGGTCACGAAGTAGAAGCTAATCCCAAGCATGGTTTTTTCGACAGTATTCTTTTTGGACTGGCAACCCTGCTCGGTTGTTATTTGTATTACGAATTCGATCCAGCGCGTAATGATCCGGAAATTGCCGCAGTGGGTATTACCACTGAAGAGCTTGTTGAGTTACTCGATGAAGCAGAAGAACGCATCAGTGCGATTGAACAGGCCAGCAAGCAAATCAAGAACGTTGAATTCAAAGATCGGTTGCGTCGAATCGTAAGAGAGGCGCGGGCCATACTCGATACCATTGAGGAAGATCCCACCGATGCGCGTCGTGCCAGAAAATTCCTGAAGGTGTATCTCGACGGTGCAAAACAAGTTACCGAAGGTTATGCAAAAGCGCATCGAAACGATGCCAACCCAGTGCTTGAAGATAATTTCCGTCGGGTGCTTACCACTATCGAAACAGTCATTGCTACGCAGCAGGAAAAGCTCAGAGAGAACAATGTTAGTGAGCTCGATGTCAATATTGAAGTGTTGCAACTGCAAATAGAAAAAGAAGGTGTTGCGTAGCCTGGATCAATTCCCGGTTTATCTTCGTGACACGTAGTTTTAATATCAAAAGGAGACAATAAATGTCAGAAACACGCGTTGATATGGCAGAACAAGTCGATCTGCTACCCGGAACCGAGTTGCTACCCGACGTTAAATACGAAATGGTGACTTATGAGAAAGCCATGCCTGATGAACAGGCGCGTGTTGATCGGCTAATGGACGAGATTGATCTAAGCGATAGTAATTCAGTCATCTTCTTTGGTAGCAAGGCGCAACAAGAGCTAACGTCCATATCGGATAACATGCTTGAAGGTGTGCGCAATAAAGATCTTGGCTCTGCAGGCAATTCTCTGAACGAAATGGTTACGGTACTGCGCGGCTTTGAAGTTGAAGACTACGATCCGAACGAGCGCCCGGGTTTTTTCTCTCGTTTGTTTCGAAAACTCTTCGGTGGCATTACACCTGTGGCCAAATTCATACAACAGTATGAGGGAGTGCGTAAGCAGGTAGATGCCGTCACTGACGATCTTGAAGGGCACAAAACACAATTGTTACGTGACATTACCTCGCTCGATAAACTCTATGATGCAAATCTGGATTATTTCCACAATCTCGAATTCTATATTCTTGCAGGCGAGCGCAAGCTCAAATACATAGATGAAACGATGGTGCCAGCGGCTGAGAAAGCGGCTGAAAAAGTCGACGAAGTGTTGGCAGCGCAGGAACTGCGTGATGTTCGCAGCGGGCGTGATGATCTTGAACGGCGTATCCACGATCTGAAACTGACTCGGCAGGTAGCTATGCAAGGCTTGCCAAGCATCCGTCTCATTCAGGAGAATGATAAAGGTCTTGTTAACAAGATTAACTCGACGCTTGTGAATACAGTGCCATTGTGGCGTCAGCAGCTAGCTCAGGCAGTCACTATTTTCCGTTCGGCAGAAGCTGCGAAAAGCGTGCAGGCGGCCAGCGATCTGACCAACGATCTGCTTGAGAAAAATTCCGAAAATCTGCGTACAGCCAATCGAACCGTTCGTGAGGAACTTGAACGTGGCGTGTTTGATGTCAATGCTGTACGCAAGGCAAACGAGAATCTGATTGCAACGGTACAAGAGAGCTTGCAGATTGCAGACGAAGGCAAACGCCGTCGTGCAGAAGCTGAGAAAACGCTGGTCGAAATGGAAACCGATTTGAAGGACGCTTTAAAACAGGCTTCATCAAAAGCCTCTGGCAATACGGTAGGAACTTGATATGGGTTTGTTCAGTAAATTATTTCATGAGCTGGTCGACGTCATTGAATGGACTGATGATTCAAGCGACACCATGGTGTATCGGTTTGAGCGATACGGTAACGAGATAAAGTACGGCGCTAAACTGATTGTTCGTGAATCGCAATACGCAGTTTTCGTTAACGAAGGTGAAGTAGCCGATGTGCTTGGACCAGGTACTTACGAGCTCGAAACCAAGAACCTGCCGCTGCTCACTTCATTGCAAAACTGGCATCACGGATTTGAAAGCCCGTTCAAGGCAGAGGTTTATTTTTGTAATGCCAGGCGATTCACTGATTTAAAGTGGGGAACCAAACAACCGCTGATGCTGCGTGATGCAGAGTTTGGCGGGCTGCGTATTCGTGCGTTTGGTACCTACGGTGTCAGAATTGTTGATGCGCTTAAGTTCATTCGGGAAATTGTTGGTACCGAAGGTGTGTTTACTACCGATGAAATCAGCAATCAATTACGTAACCTGATTACCTCTCGATTTGCCACTATCATTGGCTCTGCCGGTATACCCGTGTTGGACATGGCAGGTAACTATGATCAACTTGGCGATTTTCTAACCAGACGCATTGCTCCTGAATTTGGTGAGTATGGTTTGGAATTGACGCGCATTCTTGTAGAGAATATTTCTTTGCCACCGGCAGTGTCTGAGGCATTGGATAAACGCACTAGCATGGGTATTACAGGTAATCTCGATCAGTATGTGCAATATCAGACAGGTGTTGCTATGGAACAAGCTGCCCGGAATCCTGGTGGCGGCGCATCCGACGGTATTGGCATGGGTGTTGGTCTGGCCATGGCCAATCGCATGGGCAATAGTGTTGGTGCGGGCGCAGTACCACCGCCGTTACCTCAGCCAGTAGAGTTTCATATGGTTCAAGCTGGCCAGGCTGCGGGTCCTTTTTCGGTTGCAGAAATGAAACTGCGCGTCTCCAACGGGGTTTTGACACCGGCTACGCTGGTATGGTCACCCGACATGAGTGAATGGTCGGCTGCTAATACGGTCGATGCATTGTCTGGGTTGTTTGACGATAAGAAGGGTAATCAGGCTGTAAAGCCGCCACCGCTGCCAGCAAGCTAGCGCGATTCATATGAAGCCTGCGTTTGATGAGTCCGAGTTTTCAGTCGGAGAGACGACCACTCGTTCTCTGACTGAAACCCGATTTCCATGTCAGCAATGTGGTGCTATGTTGCGCTATTCAATTGGTACTCAGTCGCTGGAATGTCAGTACTGCGGGCATCACAATCGGATAGTTGATAAACACGTCCACATAGAAGAGCTGGACTTTCATGCTGCTCTTCGCCGCTTGCAAACATCGCGTCAGGTTCTGCCTGAAACCAATGTCATCTCTTGCCCCAATTGTGCTGCGCAGTTTGCCCTGGACGCACATATTCATGCCGGTGAATGCCCGTTTTGTTCTACGACTGTGGTTACTTCAACAAGCCATGCCAAGCCGATCAAACCCAAAGCATTGTTACCGTTCAGGATAAGTTCGCAGCAAGCCAAACAGTTCTATACCGCCTGGTTGCAAAATCTTTGGTTCGCACCAGGAGAGCTCAAAGAATTCGCACGAGAAGATACGTCACTGAACGGTGTGTATATACCATACTGGACTTACGACAGCGATACAGTCACGGCATACGAAGGTGAACGCGGAGACGTCTACTATGTAAGCCAAACAGTCACTGAGGTAGTTAATGGTCGTCGTGTGCGGCGCAGACGCCAGGTGCCAAAAATTCGGTGGACGCGCGTCAGTGGTCGCACCTCACGACATTTTGACGACATGCTTGTCGGTGCAACACAAACTCTACCCAGAAAAATAACCGATTGGCTCGAGCCTTGGGATCTTCAAAATCTGGTGCCTTATACCGAGGAATATTTAAGCGGGTTTAGCAGTGAGGTCTATCAGGTTGAGCTCGATCAGGGCTTCAACCACGCACAAAGCAATATGGACAGAATTATTCGCCATGATGTGAACAGAGCAATCGGGGGTGACCAACAACGGATAAATCGGGTTCAAACTCACCACAGTGAAACCACATTCAAGCATGTGTTACTACCACTGTGGAGCGCCGCTTTCGATTTTCGCGGTAAGACGTTTCGATTTGTCGTAAACGGACGCACCGGAAAAGTGCGTGGAGAACGACCTTACAGTGTAATAAAAATTGCGCTCGCCGGTCTCGCCGGAGGCGCGGTTCTCATTGCTGTTATCGGCTTGGGTGCGACAAAAGGCACTGGGCTGACTTGGTTTGACAATGGCATTACGGGCAGAGTACAAGTTAACTGGGGAAGCGAGCCTGCACCTTCTCGTTGGCCTGAAGTGCCTTTTGGCAATCAGCGCAGGATAGAATTTCCAGAACTTCCCGAAAGTTTACGACACTAAGCACTTGGGTTAGGCACAGACCTTGTACCTGACTCAGGTAGGTTCATGCATTGACGCGTTTCAATGCCGACAATCCATTCAGTGGGGTTTTTTATGATTCATTCGGGTATTCGTAAGCAGGTTCGCCAAGTCTGTGGCGTCATCTTGTTGGCAGCTCCGCTAGCCACTACATTAACAGTTGCCAATGCTGCAGACCCGGCGCACGGCCATTCAAAATATGGTGAATTGAAATACGGCCCCGACTTTGAACACTTTGAATATGCAAACCCGGATGCACCAAAGGGCGGCACCATCGTGCGTTATGCTCCAGGTAGTTACGACAACACCAACCCATTTATTCTAAAAGGCCAATCTGCTGTAGGTGCAGGTGTTATCTATGACACGCTAACCGTGAGTTCGCTTGATGAGCCTTTTGCGCATTATGGTTTGATCGCGGAGACTGTTGAAGAGGCGGAAGATAAGCGTTGGGTTATATTTAATTTGCGTAAAGCGGCCCGTTGGCATGACGGTGTTGCATTAACTGCAGACGATGTTGTCTGGACTTTCGATACTCTCAAAGAGAAAGGTCATCCGTTCTATAAAAATTACTTTGGCGCAGTCGCTAAGGCCGAAGCTATTGATTCGCACACCGTAAAATTCTCGTTTAGTGAAGGTAACAACGCTGAATTACCGTTGATTATTGGTCAGCTACCAATTCTGCCAAAGCATTTCTGGGCAGAGCGTGATTTTGGAAAAACCACACTCGATCCATTGCTGGGAAGTGGCCCGTATAAGATGGGAAAAATTGATGCAGGTCGAGCCATAAGTTATGAGTTGGTACCAGACTATTGGGCCAAAGACTTGCCTGTCAAAGCAGGTCATCACAACTTCGGTACGATGCGCTATGACTACTATCGTGATTCGACCGTTGCGCTGGAAGCATTCAAGTCTGGCGATATTGATTTCCGGCGTGAGAACAGTTCGAAGAACTGGAACACGGCTTACACATTCCCTGCTGTCAAAGATGGTCGAGTAGTCATGGAGGAGTTGGATGACGAGAGCACGCAACCAATGCAGGCTTTCATTATGAATACTCGCCTCGATAAATTTTCTGATCTGCGTGTTCGCAAGGCGATGGGCTATGCATTCGACTTTGAGTGGATCAACAAGAATATTTCCTACAACGCGTATACACGCACCACAAGTTATTTTCAGAACTCTGAATTTATGGCGACCGGTTTGCCTGAAGGGGATGAGCTGGCAATACTGGAGAATTACCGTGATCAACTGCCCACGTCTGTTTTTGATGAGCCGTTTACACTGCCTGTGAACGATGGCTCCGGGAATTTGCGAAAGCAGTATCGTGAGGCCCTTAAGCTTTTTAAAGAAGCAGGCTGGGAGATAAAGAACCAAAAACTCACCAATGTTGAGTCGGGTGAAGTAATGGAAGTAGAGCTATTGCTATCGAGCCCGTTCCTCGAGAAAATTGCGCTACCTTATAAAAAATCGTTGGAGCGTATTGGTGTTGAGTTGAATGTACGTATTGTCGATTCTTCACAATATGAAAAGCGGGTAGAAGATTCAGATTTTGACATGGTTGTATTGATATGGGCCCAGTCCCTGTCGCCTGGTAACGAGCAGATTGGTTATTGGGGTTCATCAACTGCGGATGAGCCTGGTTCGTCAAACTATGCCGGTATTAAGAACCCAGTTGTTGATGAGCTGATCGATATGATTATTGCAGCTCCAGATCGAGCATCGCTGGTTGCCAGCACAAAAGCGCTGGACCGCGTGTTACTGCACCACCACTATGTTATTCCACAATATTTCGGGGCAACTTACAGACTGGCCTATTGGGACAAATTCGAGCGTCCTGAGATTATTCCTTACAAGGCGTTTACGCTAAATACATGGTGGATAGATACCGATAAAGAAGCGGCCTTGAAAAAATAGTTGCTAGTAGTCCCGGCTTATAACTCGATACTCGCGACATGCTTGCCTACATAGCCAGACGTCTGCTGCTGATCATTCCCACTTTGCTTGGGATTATGATCATTAACTTTGTGATTGTGCAGGCGGCACCCGGTGGACCCGTTGAGCAAATGCTTGCTCAAGTGAAAGGCCGGGCCGTTGAGGCCACCGCCAGAATTTCTGGAGATGGTAACGATTCAATCGCACCGTCCAGTGGTGCCTCACAAGGTGACTCATCCGGTCCCTCAACTCAATATCGAGGCTCTCAGGGTCTGGATGTTGAGCTAATAAGAGATATAGAAAAGCAATACGGTTTTGACAAACCACCACTGGAGCGTTTCCTTAAAATGATGGGTGACTACGTTCGCTTTGATTTTGGTGAAAGTTTTTTCCGCGATCAAAGTGTGATCAGTCTTGTGTACGAGAAAATGCCCGTATCGATATCGCTTGGACTATGGACAACCATTCTGGTCTACCTCATCTCCATTCCGCTGGGCATCAAAAAGGCCGTTCGAGATGGTTCAGGCTTTGATGTCTGGACCAGTGCAGTAGTTATTATTGGCTATGCAATACCCGGTTTTCTTTTCGCAATATTGCTGGTGGTACTGTTTGCCGGGGGCAGTTTTCTGGACTGGTTTCCGCTTCGTGGTCTGACATCAGAGAATTTTGATTCCCTGCCATGGTGGAGCCAGATAACGGATTACTTATGGCATATGACGTTACCGGTTATTGCGATGGTCGTCGGCGGTTTTGCCAGTCTTACCATGCTGACCAAGAATTCTTTTCTGGATGAAATAAACAAGCAATATGTTTTGACTGCGAAAGCCAAAGGTTTAGCTGAGAACCAGGTTTTATACGGGCACGTGTTTCGAAATGCCATGTTGATTGTGGTCGCTGGATTTCCCAGTGCATTTGTCGGCATTTTATTTACTGGCTCGCTTCTTATCGAGGTTATATTCTCGCTAGATGGGCTTGGCTTGTTGAGCTTCGAGGCGGCGATAAACAGAGACTACCCAGTGATGTTCGGCACCTTGTTCTTTTTTACGTTGCTTGGCCTGATAATGAACATCATCGGCGATATCATGTACACCGTGATTGATCCGCGTATAGACTTCGAACGACAAGCCAACTGACATCATGAGCTTGTCACCCATATCAAAACGACGCTGGCATAGCTTTAAGTCAAACAGACGCGGCTGGTGGTCGTTGTGGATTTTTAGCTTTATCTTCATTCTTTCTCTTTTTGCTGAATTTATTGCCAACGATAAGCCGCTGATAGTCAGCTATCAGGAGCAGCTGTACTATCCTGTCTTTACCGATTACCCGGAAACACAGTTCGGTGGTGATTTCGAAACAGCGACCGATTATCGAGATCCGTTCGTTGCCGAATTAATTGAAGAGCAGGGGTGGATGTTCTGGGCACCAGTTCGTTATAGCCACGATACGGTTAACTACAATTTGCAAGTACCGGCACCAGCACCTCCGTCATCCGACAATTATCTGGGCACCGATGATCAGGGGCGTGATGTGCTGTCTCGCGTCATCTATGGTTTCAGGGTCTCGGTATTGTTTGGTTTAACACTGACATTTTTCAGTACGATCATTGGTGTTGCTGTCGGTGCTGTACAAGGTTATCTGGGTGGCTGGGTTGATCTAATAGGCCAGCGATTTATGGAAATCTGGTCTGGGCTACCGATGCTGTATTTGTTGATTATTATGGCAAGTATTGTAGAGCCGAACTTCTGGTGGTTGTTGGGGTTGATGCTGTTGTTTAGCTGGATGTCGTTAGTCGGTGTGGTTCGAGCCGAGGTGCTGCGCGCACGTAATCTTGACTACGTAAAAGCGGCAAAAGCGCTAGGGGTGAACCGTTGGACTATTCTCATTCGGCACGTGTTACCCAATGCCATGGTGGCAACTCTGACGTTTTTGCCGTTCATCCTGAATAGTTCTATAACGACTCTTACATCGCTCGATTTTCTTGGGTTTGGTTTACCACCCGGGTCTGCCTCGTTGGGTGAGCTACTGGCACAAGGCAAGCAGAATATGCAAGCACCGTGGCTTGGTATGAGTGCTTTTCTTGTCTTGGCAATCATGCTCAGCTTGTTGATCTTTATCGGGGAAGCAGTAAGAGATGCGTTCGACCCTAGGAAGGCTCACCTGTGAGTGCTGGTAGCGAACCATTACTGGTCGTTGATAACCTGAGTGTCAGCTTTCAGATGCAGTCGTTGCAAAAAACGGTTGTACATAATGTTTCGTTCGAATTGTTTCCAGGCGAAACACTGGCCCTCGTTGGTGAGAGTGGTTCTGGTAAGTCGGTCACCGCATTATCGATTTTACAACTACTGAACCCGACCCAGGCAAGCTATCCCAACGGAAGTATTCGTTTTAAGGGCGAAGAACTTATAGGTGCAGATAAATTCACTTTAAAGCGTGTGCGTGGTGATCGTATCGGAATGATATTCCAGGAACCAATGACCTCTTTAAATCCATTGCACACGGTCGAGAAACAAATTAATGAAGTATTGCTGCTTCATAAAGGACTCGATAAAGACGCAGCGAGAACCAGAACACTTGAGCTATTGAATTTAGTTGGGCTTGATCAGGTGGGTGAGCGCTTGCAGGCTTATCCGCATCAGCTCAGTGGTGGGCAACGCCAGCGCGTGATGATCGCTATGGCGTTGGCGAATGAGCCCGATATTTTGATTGCTGATGAGCCTACAACAGCGCTCGATGTGACCGTGCAAGCGCAGATTCTTACGCTCCTGGCTGAGTTGCAAGAGCGTTTGGGTTTGGCGGTATTGTTGATCACGCATGACTTAACTGTGGTGCGTAACGTAGCGTCGCGTGTGTGTGTTATGCGCGATGGGATTATTCATGAAACTGGTTTAACTCAATCGGTATTTGATTCACCACAACATGCTTATACTCGTGAGCTGCTTGAGGCAGAGCCGGAAGGCGTCGCACCAATAGTAGATTCTCATGGCAAGGTTATTATCGAAGCTGACGATCTGCGCGTTTGGTTTCCTATAAAACGCGGTTTTTTTCGTCGAACTGTCGGACATGTTAAGGCTGTTGATGGCGTATCGTTATCACTAGAAGTTGGCGAAACACTTGGTGTGGTGGGCGAGAGTGGCTCAGGTAAAACCACACTGGCGCAAGCCTTGCTCAGGCTTATTCCATCGACAGGTAAAATTGTTTTCGATGGCCAGGTAATCAACGGGCTTTCTGGCAACGATTTAAAGTCTCTACGACAAAACATGCAGGTGGTTTTCCAGGACCCATACGGTAGCCTGAGTCCAAGAATGTCGGTAGGTGCAATTATTCTGGAGGGGTTGCACGCGCACGGCTTAAGTGACGGAGTAGAGGCTGACGAGCGAAAAGCGATTACTGTGCTCGAACAGGTGGGTCTTGAATCCGATGCCTTGAACCGGTATCCACACGAATTTTCTGGTGGTCAGCGCCAGCGCATAGCTATTGCCCGAGCAATGATTCTACAACCGAAGCTGCTCATGCTGGATGAACCAACCTCGGCGCTCGATCGAGCTGTGCAAGTGCAAATTATTGAGCTTTTAAGAGATCTGCAAGTACAACATGGCCTCTCATATTTGTTTATCAGTCACGATCTGAAAGTGGTTCGGGCTATGGCGAACCGCATAATTGTTATGAAAGGCGGCAAGTGTGTGGAAATGGCCGACGCCACCGCGATATTCGAAGACCCGCAGCACCCCTATACCCGAGAGCTAATTACTGCGGCCTACACCGCCAAAGTCTGAATTTGCGCACTACTTTTCCAAGGCACCGGGCGAAATAGCTGGTTTGTTGGAACTTACCTGCGTTGTCGAGATCTGAGCTGCTAGCGGCTATACTGGTCGTGGCTGGCTAACGTGTCAGTGTTAAAACCACTTCAAAAGAATTGTTGCACAGAATCCTATGACAAACTGCACGTCAGTCAGAGTAGAGCAAGGCCCGCTACGGCGCCTCTTGCGCATGATATTGGTGATGTATGTGCCCAAGCGCAAATGCTCAGCTTAAGGAATCAGTGCTTTGATCAGTCCAGAAATTTAAATACGGCTGTCGGAAATGTTGGATAAACATATTGTTCCAATACTAAAACCACCATTGGCGCAGGCAGCATCTGTGCTGCACGGTCGCGGCTGGATTGCAGATCGGGTAACGGTTGCTGGATTTGTAATTGGCCTGTTTTGCGTTCTGGCACTGGCCTTGGGCGAGCCGTTGCTGGGGTTGTTATTGCTGTTGCTAAACCGTTTAGCCGATGGCATTGACGGAGAACTGGCGCGAAAGCAAACGCCAACCGATGCCGGAGGTTTTCTGGACATCTCGTTGGACTTCATATTTTATGCTTTGTTTCCACTCGGCTTTGCAGTCGCTAATCCGGTAGATAACGCTCTGCCTGCAGCGGCGCTGATTGCCAGTTTTGTTGGCACCGGTGCAAGCTTTCTTGCATTCTCTTCTATGGCTGGCAAGTATAAATTAGAGCACCCTGAGTTCGGCTATAAAGGATTTTATTATCTGGATGGTTTAGCTGAAGGCACGGAAACTATCTTGTTTTTCTCGCTCATGTGTTTGTTCCCCAATCACTTTGCATTGCTCGCCTGGGTATTCTCCGCCATCTGTGTAGTTACTGCTTTAAACCGAGTCTGGTTTGGTTATCTGACGCTTAAGCGAGACACTCGTCACGAATCTTGATGGTGCTGAACGTAGCGTGTTTTGTAAATTGTAGCTTCACGATGTGGCAGTGCCTTTACCCGTTCACTGGGTTAAAGTGTAGGGCAGATAAATACTCAGCCAACTAATCTCATGTCGCATTCCCCCGATTTGTCTACCATCGAAGCCGTTGCCGAGAAGCTTCGCAATCGTATCGTTCACACACCGACGGTCCGCTATGCAGGTGCGCCAATTGACAAGCTCAATGCCGCAGATGTGTTCATCAAGCTTGAGTTGTTGCAACACACGGGTAGCTTTAAAGCGCGCGGTGCATTGAATTCGATTATGTCTATGTCGGACACCATCCATGGCGTGACGGCATTTTCAGCAGGTAATCATGCCATTGCTGTTTCATTTGCCGCGGCACAGCTTGGTGTGTCGGCGAAAGTTGTGATGCCCAAAACAGCTAATCCGTTTCGTGTAGAGCGCTGCAAGTACTGGGGTGCTGAAATTGTATTCGGCGACAGCATTGGTGATTTAATTTCTATAGTTGATAAGTTACGGACGACTGAGCAGCGAGAACTTATTCATCCTTTTGAAGGTGTGCATACTATTGAGGGAACGGCCACGGTTGGTTTTGAATTATGTAAAGATATTGCCGAGCTCGATGTGGTTATTGTTCCGGTAGGAGGTGGTGGGCTGATTGGTGGAATTGCCAGTGCAGTCAAACAGCTGCAACCAGCGTGTCGCGTTATAGGAGTAGAGCCATTGGAAGCCAAAGGCATGGCCGATAGCATTCGTAGAGGCGCTCCACTGGATGCGGTGCAGCTTAATTCTATAGCCGATAGTTTGAGCGCCCCGATGCACCTGCCACTGTCTTTTTCGCTTGTACAACAACACGTAGATGAATTGGTGCAAGTGAGTGATGATGAACTGCGCAGCGCAATGAGATTCATGTTTAGCGAACTCAAGCTTGCGGTCGAACCTGCTTGCGCTGCAGCGGTTGCGGCATTGCGTGGACCATTGCTTAATAGCATGGCCGGTAAGCGTGTTGCAGTGATTGCTTGCGGTAGCAATATCGATATACCGACTTATGTAAAATTATTGGCATGAAGGCTTATAAGATAAAAGGGCGGGGTGGAAGTACGTTGAAATTTAACGGTGAATGTATAGCCAGTGTAGAAGCGTTAAATCATGACGATACTGTGCGCTGTATCATGCATTTATATGAAACTAATTCAGACTACGTTTGTCTGCGTATTGACAGACCCGAAACGATTGATAAACGTTTTAGATTCGAACGTTGTAAAGATTCTTTGTCGATCTATCAATTTTTTGGCACTGAACCGCTTGCAAATTATTTGTATGGTGTCGCAGGGTTAGTTGTACCTGGACTGCGTAAAAATACGTAATTTACGCGAATCAGGTCGCTTCAGTAAACGTAAAAAATTTCTGTACAAATGGTAAGTATTTAAGATTCTCCGCTCATAATCGTGGGTAATTAATTGATCTGTTACGACATCGCGAGCGTACGAGCGTGGAGGATTGGGCTTTTTAGGTGAATTTTTAACCTGTCAAGTACACAACTCGGTAGCAAAGTATCTAACAGTGTCAAGAATATATCGGTATTGAATTGTTACATATCTGAAGGTATATTCCTTTAACAAACTAAATAAAGAGCGATGACAATGAATCCATATCAGGTTATGGGGATCATCGTGGGTTGTACGCTGGTATTCGCGGGGGTAGTAACGGTGTTGACTATGCAGGGGGTTCCACTGCTGTTGGCATTTCTCGGAGTTTACCTGTTAGCCGTATGGGTCATGGTGTGCATGCAGCGAAAGGCCAGAGAGCTTTTTGATGGCAGAGAGCATTCCGCAGAAAGAATTTATGATCGTGAATCTACTGCGCGCAGGGTGCGTATAAACGATCTCGCCGGAGAAGAAAAGGAAGAAGACGAGGTTCCAGCTGGAAATCAGCTGCGCGCTTAGTAGCGATAACTGTCAGATCGAGTCGCGCCTTCTACACGTTAAGAAACCACCGGCTACTACCAAGCCGGCGGTGTTCTATCAGGCATTCAATTCTTTAACCGCGTGCCTTAGCTACCTTTTTGACAAGGCGTGTGCTGAGTTTGTTATCAACGCTGCGCGACACTTCCTCAAGTGTTCTTCTGGCCTGCAACTGCTTCTCGTGCAAAATTAGCTGTTTGGCCATCGAAGTGACTTGCTCCTGAGTACGGGCTTTTTCCTTTTCCAATGCTCCAATCAAGCTACTGATTGTTTGTTGTTTGCTATCCAGTTCTGATTCTGCTTCGTGCACTTGTGTCTCCAGGCGGCTACGAATATCCATAGCCTGCCGAGCAATTGTCGTCGCTTTGTTGGCAGTGCTCAATGCACGTGCTCGGGCTTCCACACTTTCACGACTGTCTTTCGTTGCTTTCAGAGTATCCTGGCGTAACAGAAGCAGCTCGCTTTCCAGAGAAGCGCTCTTGGTTGCTTCACGCTCAGCACGGGCTTCAGCTGCTGCAGTACGTTTAACTTTTTCTTCAAGCTCTTGTTCAAGTTGGGTCAGTGCCATTGCCTTTTGTGTTTCGAATTCACGTGATTCAGAGTCCAGCTCGGCAAGACCTTTACGCGTTATACGCAAATGAGTTTCCAGTTCTTTTCTCACTCGAGATTCCTCGTCCAGTGATTCGCGCAGTCGTTTCATCTCAATCATTGCGGTGGACTGTTCAGCAGCTTGGTGAGCCAACACCTCTTCGCTGAGCGTTTCGGGTTGTGACTCAACCTCAACAGCAACTGCGTCAATCTCTTGTTGGGATATCGACTGTGCGTCAAGCTCGATTGATTCTACGGCCGCTTCTTCGATCAGAACGGGTTCGCTAAATGTTGCGGGGTCGACTTCAAACAGTTGGGTTTCGTCATTTTCAGCCAACTCGGCATTGAAACCGGTCATGTCTGCCCAAATGGTTGTCTGGTCGTCGATATCTACAATCGCAGCTGGCTCAACACGCAGTGTTTCGTCAAGCTCTGCGCTGGTCATAGAATCTATAACCATCGTATCGTCATATTCGCTGGCCTCGACAATGTCAATTTGATCCGTCATGCGCTTGTCTCGACCGATGTTTATTTGACGTGCGATATTGGTTCGGTACCACAAATAGCAGAGTACGCCCGGCAGCATAGCAGCGCCAAGAATCCATGCACCAGGAGCGAGTAGCTCCGATATTTCGTTCAAATTCATCTGGTAAGCCAGATGCAGTCCGAACGTCATGAGGGCCGCAACACTGACCCCAGACCATAGTCCGAGAAACCATGATGGGCGTCGTGCCAGAGTGCGCGGCCGTATGAACGGAACGTAGCGACCAGAGATGCCGACGAACAATGTGTAACCGAGCAATATCGGCAGACAATACTTAAAGATGATAAGGGCCATTTTATTAACCAGAGTTTTTCTTGATAGTGAGAACTGGGTAGCAAAAACCGCGCCTTTATCTATACGCGCCATAAAGTGTGAGAATGTGTCTCAGATCCTATAAACTATTTACCTAGTGAGATTTTTGGAGACGACATGCAGTCGTTCTACAGATCAGGCCTGTTAGTGCTGACGCTGATGAGCGGCTATACGGCCGACGTAGGGGCGCAGAGTTCGCCTACTGAGCACGATGCCTGGGTTTCAGATGTGTCAATCGAGAGATTACAAGACTCGTCAGTGCTCGCTGAGTATTTTGGTGAAAGCATCTCGCGCGAAAACGCGAACGTCTCTTTCAGGGTAGGATTCATTCCGCGATTCGGCTGCGCGCCGCTTATAACATTCAAGTTTGGTAAAAACATCGATTCTGATGTGCTTGCCAATATTTTTGACAGGGAACTCGACTCACTGCGTGTGTCCATAGATGGTGTCAGTCTCCCTTTTCCCGCTTTGGTAGATGAAGACGGTGATCACCATTCCATTTACATGAACGCCAGTTTGCAAAGGCGCATCACGGCAAAGTTGAAAGTAGAGATTGGTACAGATTTGTCTGTGAGGGTTGGAAACTCGCGACGATTATCGGTCTCGTTACGAGGTTCCAGAGATGCTATCAGTATCGCCAATCAGAACTGTCGACGACACGACCCTTCAAGCCAGTAATAGCTAAGGCTATAACTCAATCGTATTCTGTTCAGGCTCGAACTCAACCGTTCTTTTGTGCCACTGATGTGAGCTGTCGGTTTGCATGTCAGAACCTGCAAGGGCAGGGTTCGACATGGCTGCTGCTATAGCATCGTATTGTAAATGCACGTTACAGTATTGATCGCGCCATTTTTCTTCGCCAAGTATTTCCAGTAGATCGTCTGCATCTTCCAGAAGCTCTGGTGAGACGTTGTTGAGCGCCTGATTTAGACTGTCGGTTGGTGTCGTTCGTTCCAGCTCAAGTTCGTCGTAATAATTTCTCATACTGATACCCCAAGTAGCTTATCTCTGGCTTCTTCAAATTTAATGAATCGCTGCTCGGCCAGCGCGCGTTCACGTGCGCCAAGCTCCGTGAATCGATCCGGATGGCAACGTCGTGCAGCGCGACGAAAAGCGTCAGTGACTTGCGTATCATTGAATCCCTCAGACAGGCCCAGGCGAGCCATCATTTGATCTAATTCCGGGCGTAATGCCAGCGCGCGCGAGTTCCACCTTTGTACGGGTTCTGGTTGTTGCTTGGCCCACCAGGCGATTTTGTCCGGACGAGGCATGTCTGGTAGTGGGTGGCCAAAAGCTTGTTCGAACCGCAGTTCCATTTCGTCCTTACCGATATTGAATGCATCCGACAGAAATCTTAGCAGCGTGTTCTGAACCGGTGTAACGCTGTTTTCTGTGACCAGCAGAGCCATAACCAGTGTGATGCACTGTTCGAGTTGTATTTGTGTTGCATTGCTGCGCAACCAACCAATCACATCGGAAAAAGCAAACACATCTTGCTTTAAAACCCAGCGCTTGATTTGATCGTGCTCGCTGAGGTCAGTAGCTGTAAACAACCGTTTTTTCAGTTCCGGTTCGTATCGTTCGTCACCGTAAGCAACCCAATAGATCAGGAATTCAATGCACAATTCCATTTTGTCGGGTTCTGGCTGTTTAGTCAGCCAATGGCCAAAGGCTGATTGCCACGCATAGTTCGAAGTGAAAGGGTTTGATGTATTACCACTTAAAGTATCGCGCTGAGTGTCAGGTGCTGGTTCGATGGGATGCTGCGGATGGGCCGCGGGCTGCTCGTTTTTGGTTGCAATGCGAGTCACGGCATCGTGATCTGCATCGCCATGCGTTGCAGGATTATAGTGTGGCTGATGATTTGTCCCGGCTATTGGTTCTGATGTGAGCTCGTCGTGTTCACCAAATAACTCAGCAGCTTCACGTTCGTGTCGAAGTTGTCGTGTTTGCATTCCTGGTTCGATTCTTTCCGTCAGTGAGGCGTTGTTGACCGGGCTTTCGACCGGTTGTTTTACCCGCCGAATCAGTGAAAATAGTCCGAGTAACAAGGCAGGTAATGCAAGAACACCTGCAATCACAAGCCAACCGATACCATCAAGTGAAGCAAGCGCGTTAAGAAATTTTTGCCATAACGCCATAACGCTGGCCATAGGGCTTACTTTTTCTGGCGGGGCTCTGCTGCTGAAGCATCCGCTGCTGTTGCAGCTGCAGGGGACTTATCTTCAGGCTCTACTTCCTGTGAATCTGCGCGAGACTGTTCCTCAAGCGCTTTGACTAACTCTGGCTTTGAAATGACTCGTGTTTCAGCATTGGTTGCCGCACTGGGCTGCTGCTCAGTGGCTGTAGTGAGGTCCTCGCCAGTAGCATCACGCAGTGTGCTCACATTAGTTGATTGAGTGTCGGGTGTGTTGGTCTGAGTGGCAGGTTGCTCGGCATCGGTGTTCGTTACGGTGTTCGCATCGGCCCGCTGCGGGTTGATGTTGCGTGGCAGAGCCATGGTTGCACTCGTGTCATTGCCTGATACGACATCTTCATCAGGCAGGGTCGCAGATTCTGATTCGGGTATTGTCGCCAATGCCACTGTGTTGTCGTTTTGTTCGGCCAATTTGGTCACGGTTTCACCAACCACCGATGCGCGAGGTGATGCCTCGTTATTGCTAACTACCTGAGTCGCCGTACTCACTGGTAAAAATGTTGGTTCGGTGCCCGAAATAGATTCATATTCTTCAGCAATACAAAGTCTGTATTGGCTCGCAGTTGATGCGTTCGCCGAACATCGAAGCTGCAGCGCATTCTTGTTCAGCATACTGAGTTTATTGGTGTCAGCTGCCGGGATGGCCTGCAGACTTTGCAGTTCGGTATTCAAACATTGGCGGTAGTTGGCTGCACCTTGCTTTGATTGTGCGTCGAAGCAAGTTTGCTGAATAACATACAGCTCGTCCTCAGTGATTTGATCAAAAACAGGAGCGCTGATGCTGCTCAACTCAGCGATCTGATCTGCAACACAAGATTGATAGGCTGAGGACGACTGACCACCAGCCTTTGCACAGGCTTGTTGTACTGCATACTTGTCATCGAACGAAAGTCGTGCCATATCGTTCGCTTCTCCACTCGAACGCAGCTCAAGTTCGGCCTGGACGCAATTGCGATAAGCGGCTGCACCCTCGCGGAACTGTACGGGTAAACAGACTCGGCTAATTTCTTCCTGTGAGGTTTGCGGCAGTGATTCCAATGTTGACTGCGCGACAACGGGCAGTGTGGCAAGCATCAGCAGGCTTACGGCCAGGCTAAGCACCAGTTTCAGATTAACGGATAGCGTCCTTGTGAGATACATTAGTCGCATGTGCTTGTCTGGCCGCCCTTAAATTGATACTTGTATATTAGGAGTGATTTTAGCCTTTACTGAGGTTGATAACTAGCGGTAGATGAGCTGTCACAAGGAATTACACGACTGTTTTGTGGCGGCTTCTACGTCTTGAGCCTCAGTCTGTGTAGAATTAGCGATTTTAGCAGGGGCGCAAAGCGCAGTCTGATGGATTTGTACCCACTACACAAAATTTGCGCTGTTTCGCAAAAATGCGTTACCTGCTGGCGCCGCAACACAGCCACAGCGGGTGTCGAAACCAGTTTGCAGAAATGGGCGATCATCTCTCTTCTTGGCGTTTGTTTGCTATTGTCCGCTTGCGCCAACATTGTGAGACCCAACTATTCGCAGAATCTGACTGAGTTGCGCTCCGGCGCTTACTCGCTTGATCCTGAACACGCCTACGTCACCTTTCGTGTTGGACATCTGGGGTTGTCAACTATTGTTGGACGCTTCAATGTTGTGGCGGGTTCTCTGGACTTTGACCCGAACAACATTTCAGCGATGTCGTTGCAGGGAATTATTGAAGCTAACAGCATCGATGTGAACAATAAAGACTTGGAAAAACGTTTGCAGGATGATGCCTGGTTTAACGCAAGTGTTTATCCCCAAATCGCTTTTACCAGTACCTCGGTTGAGCGCGGCGATAATGGTATTTTTCTGATTGCGGGCAAACTATCAATGCGTGGTGTGGTAAAAGATTTGTTACTGCAAGCCAGGTTTAATGGCGGTGCAGACAACATTCTCACCGGCAAATACACACTGGGCTTTTCTGCAAATACTCAACTCATCCGATCTGACTTCGGGATGGACGCTTTTGCTGCGCTGGTAGCTGACAAGATTGAAGTTGAATTGCACGGCGAGTTTCAGAGGAATTAGGCATTATGGTTTGGAGTCTTTTACAAAGCGGTGACATAGCCGCTTTCGTCATGATCTTAGTGGCGTTAATCCTGTCTCTGTCGCTTCATGAGTTTGGGCATGCATGGGCAGCGAAGCTCTATGGTGATGACACGGCTCAGCGTTTGGGACGGTTAACAATAAACCCTATAAAGCACATTGATCCCATGGGATTGTTGATGGTTATCATGGTCGGTGTTGGGTATGCTAAACCGGTGCCATTCGATCCACGCAAGCTTAAGTCTGTATGGGGGATTGCCGGGGTCGCGATTGCCGGACCCATTGCTAATTTAATTATTGCTTTTGTCGCACTCAACGTATTTGTTTACGGCTTGGAAGCTGGCTGGAATTTTTTTAATTCTGAAACCGGAAAAAGTTTCTTTATTATCCTGATCAGGGTCAATCTGTTGCTGATGTTATTTAATATGATTCCGCTGGGTGTACTCGATGGCCATCATATATTGCCCTATTTTTTGCCAAAAACGCTGGCTCAGAAATACCGAACCCTGAATGCGCAATACGGTATGTATGCATTAATTGGTATATTGCTGTTGTCGGTCGTTGGAGTACCTGTTCTCGGATTTATCCACAGTGCATCCAACTGGTTTATTCAGGTGCTCACAGTCGTTTAGATGCAGTCGTCCGTATAGATGTAGCTGTCTGGAATATTTGTGTTGCTATGGCAGCACCAACAAAAGTGTACCTATGTTAATACTACTGTCTCCAGCAAAAACACTGGATTTTGAAACAGCGCCCCGAACCAGTCAGGTCTCTACACCTGCGTTTCTGGATGAATCCGAAAAGCTGGTTTCTGCATTGAAAAAGTACAAACCTAAACGCTTAGGTAAGTTAATGAATATCAGTGATGCACTAGCGGAGCTGAATGTTGAGCGTTTTGAAAGTTGGCAGACACCCTTTCCAGAAGGTGTTGCCCGGCCATCAATACAGGCGTTTCGAGGTGATGTTTATATAGGTCTTGACGCCGATACCTGGAAAGTGAGTGATCTTAAGCGCGCGCAAAAACATATCCGCATATTGTCTGGTCTTTATGGCGTGCTCAAACCGCTGGATATGATGTTGCCTTACCGGCTTGAGATGGGTACGTCTTTAAAAACACGGCGAGGGAAAAACCTGTACGAGTTTTGGGGTACGCGAATAACGGAAAGTTTGAATGCCGAATTGACGGAGTTTGATTCACCGCTGGTGGTAAACCTGGCATCGAACGAATACTTCAAATCTGTTAAAAAAAATATGCTGGATGCACCGCTGATTGAACCGGTATTCAAAGATGAAAAAGAGACCGGCTATAAGGTGATCAGCTTTTTTGCGAAAAAAGCCCGTGGTGCGATGGCGAGATACCTTGTTGAAAACAAGTGCAAAACCGAAAATGAGCTCGTGGAATTTACTGGACTTGGCTATAAGTACAGTAAAAGCGAGTCCTCAGAAGGGCGCCCGGTATTTCTGCGTAGCGCGAAAGCGGCGCAAAGCTATGCGTGACTGATGGTGGACTTCAGCCAGAACAATAATGGCGCCTAGTAGTGCGAATAAAATCATAGTAAAGATATCGCCCAAATTGGCTGCTACTTGAGAAATAATCATGTTTCCAATTCACGATGAAAACCCGATTCGCATTATTCCCTACGTTACCTACACAATAATGGCGTGCTGTATCGGGGCATTTCTGTGGCAGGTAACCCAACCTCAAGATGCGCAGAATGTGATTGTTTACGCGCTGGGCGCGATTCCAGCCGTGCTCTTTGGTGGTTATGAGCTCGACCCTGAGCTGGTCTGGGTGCCAAGCATTGTCACTGTGTTCTCCTCAATGTTCCTGCACGGAGGTTGGATGCATCTGATAGGCAATATGTTGTACCTATGGGTATTTGGTAACAATATTGAAGCGGCGATGGGTCATGTAAGGTTTGTTATTTTTTACGCCTTGTGTGGTGTTGGTGCTGTATTGGCGCAAGCATTGCCAGATACCAGTTCGCAAATACCCATGATTGGTGCCAGTGGTGCAATATCCGGGGTGCTGGGTGCCTATATGTTGCTTTACCCAATGGCCAGAGTAACAGTAATAATTCCTATTTTCATCATGATACAGCGGATAAAAATACCAGCACTGTTTGTGTTGGGTGTTTGGTTTCTTATGCAGTTGTACAGCTCGTTCACTTCCAATTCAGAAGGTGGCGGTGTTGCTTTCGGTGCGCATATAGGTGGGTTTATTGCAGGAATGATTCTTGTTCCGTTGTTTAAGTACCGTAAAATTCCACTACAGATACCGTTTGTTCACTTCAACCCTACAACCAGTTTCAGGAAAAACCGATGATAGACGCACGAGTGTTTGATGAGATTGCTGAATCGCTTGGTAAGTTGTTGCCACCCGGTGTAAGCGAGATGAAAACAGATTTTGAACGCAATGCCAAATCGGCTGTGCAAAGTGCGTTGGGCAATCTTGATCTGGTCACACGAGAAGAATTCGATGTTCAGGCAGAAGTGCTTAAACGCACCCGTGCAAAACTAGAAGCGTTGGAAGCTCGCATTGCTGCATTGGAATCAGAGCGATCGCCGTAGGCAGTGGCGGCTACGGCGCAGCACCTCTCACCAGTTCTGCACGAGGCTCGATACTGTCTTTAAGATCTGCCGCTGATACCGGGGCACCATAAACGGATTCGATTGGAATAACACCAGACCAGTGTGGAAGATTGAGATCTTCGGCATCATCAACCGGATCACTTAATTTGGGCGTGCTATCAGTGCAGGCCCATAAAAAATAAGATATCACGCTTTGCTGGGCTCATCCCGAATAGTTATGGTGTGAAAGAATAGGCATCAAGTTACCGTTGAGCTTAGATGCTCAATAAACTGTGCTGAAGGATATAATTTACGGCGTTGCTCAATTTCAATTAGCACGTTACGCTGTTTGTTGGATCGCACACAAACGAACAGGATGTTCTCATGTCATATGCAACCGTGCAGTCTTGCACGCTTTCTGGAATTGCCGCTTTACCCGTCACCGTAGAAGTTCATGTTGGAGGTGGTTTGCCGGGTATGTCTATTGTTGGCCTGCCCCAATCAGCGGTACGAGAAAGTAAAGATCGCGTTAAAGCGGCCATTTTGCATGCTGATCTTAAATACCCAATGGTAAAAATTGTAGTGAACCTTGCGCCTGCCGATTTACCAAAGCAGGGTGGTCGATTCGATTTACCAATAGCATTAGGAGTGTTGGTAGCAACCGGTCAACTTCCCCACAATGCGTTAAACAAACTGGTGGTGGTAGGGGAGCTTGGGCTTATGGGACAAATCAGGGCGGTGTCTGGAGCATTGCCTACAGCGCTGGCATTTAGTCAGGTTGATTGTGGTTTGCTTATGCCTATGGCCAACAGAGCCGAAGCATCTCGCAGTGCGCGCACGAAACTCTACCTTGCAGATGATCTGCGCGATCTATATGAAGACATAAAGAAAACTCGACTAGAGGCTAATAGTCGATATACCGGTGCAGCCAATGTTAATTCAAAACAACAATTAGTCACTACTGATATGTCAGATGTGCGTGGGCAAACCCATGCGCGTCGTGCGTTGGAAATCGCAGCCGCTGGAGCGCACAATTTATTAATGGTTGGACCACCAGGTACAGGCAAATCAATGTTGGCGAGTCGCATGCCAGGTATTCAACCCGTTATGACAATGAAAGAGTCGATGGAATCAGCATCGGTACAATCAATTAGTCATGCTGGTTTTAATGATGACAATTGGGGTTGCAGACCGTTCAGGTCACCACACCATACTGCATCGGGTGTTGCGTTGGTTGGCGGTGGGGTGAAGCCTATGCCAGGAGAGATTTCCCTGGCACACAATGGGGTGCTGTTTCTTGATGAGCTCAGCGAGTTCCCTCGTGCCGTGCTGGATGTCTTAAGAGAGCCGATGGAAACTGGCCGTATCAATATTTCTCGCGCAGCACGGCAAAGTGCATTTCCTGCCCGGTTTCAATTGGTAGCAGCCATGAATCCTTGCCCCTGTGGTTACTATGGTGACCCGGATATTCAATGTCGCTGTACGCCCGATCAAATTGTTCGTTATGGCATGCGCGTTTCAGGACCTTTTCTCGATCGCATAGACTTACATGTGCAGGTTCAAAGAATAACGCAGGGCATTATACAAACTGACGCTTGTTCGGAGTCGAGTAGCGTTATTCGTAAGCGAGTGTCACGTGCACGGGAAAAGCAATTAAAACGACAGGGTGAAGTCAACCGTTCATTGAGTGGTAAAGCATTAGCTGCTCATGTGCAACTAAACGATGAGTCTCAACAATTACTGAACGATGCCGCTGAGAAAATGGTTTTATCGCTTAGAGCAGTGCATAGAGTTTTACGTGTTGCACGGACTATTTGTGACCTGGATGAAGGCAAAGTTGTTATGACACAGCATATTGTTGAAGCATTGAGTTATCGGCAACGGCGTAGCCATGGAGATGCGCATGAATAACGCCCCATAGACTGGAGCTCAGGACGGCTTTCAACTAGAATTCCACCCATGCGCCGTAGGTAAAGAAAAAAATATGTCGATATTTTCAGGCCTTTCTGCTTTTCCGGTAACACCCGCTGACACTCATGGCCACGTGGACTGCAATCATTTGGGTCGACTGGTTGAGCGGCTGGCAGCGAGTAAAGTTTCTTCAATCGGTGTTTTAGGTTCGACTGGTTGCTACATGTATCTGCCACTAGAGCAACGAAAGCGCGCCCTTGAATCAGCCATAGAAGCAGCAGGCCATAAACCAGTTGTGGCGAGTATAGGAGCTATGCGCACAAGCGATGTTTGTGAACTAATCAAACATGCCCAGAATGCTGGTGCAAAGGGCATATTACTCGCGCCAGTGAGTTACTTGCCGCTAACAGAGACAGAAGTTGCCTCTCTGTTTAAAGATGCTGCAAATTCCACCGACCTTCCAGTATGCTTTTACAATAACCCCGGGACAACTCATTTCACCCTGAGTGAAAAGCTTTTGGTGCACCTTGCTCAGAAGAGAATTATTGCAGCTGTAAAGAATCCGCCACCAGTTGATGGGGACTTTGCTGGTCAGATAGAAAGATTATCTGCAGTTGTGCCAGATGAATTTTTACTGGGCTATTCCGGTGATGCAAAGATAGCTGCCGCATTGCAAGCAAACTGTGATTCCTGGTATTCAGTAATGGCAGGTACCCTGACTGATCTTGCTGTTACGTTATGGGATGCTCGTAAAGATCACCAACGACTTCAAGAGCTGGATACAGCCCTTGCGCCGTTATGGTCAGTTTTTGATTCATACGGTAGTATCAGGGTTGTCTATGAAGCGACAGGAATGCTGGGGTTTGGGTCAGTCCAATTACCCAAACCACTGTTACCATTGGAATCAAAAGCCTGTGAGGAAATTGAATCCGCGCTAAGCCGCGTTGCTGCATTGAACTTGCGCCACATCCATTACCTGGAGTAAAAGCTATTAGTAACGCAAACCTTTTCTCACGTATCGTCGCAATGATAGGCGCGGCAGCCATACTTAAACGTCGATGGGGCAAGGAAACCGATGCAGCGGTCTTAGGTTCCGAGCCGGTTATTCCAGAAGCAAAAGCGCAAAGCATTCCCACGCTCAAAATGCCAACGGCCAAAGGTTGGGATGAAGGTCAAAAGCCAATCGCTGCGGATGGTTTGCAGGTAAATCTGTTTGCCGATGACCTGATTCACCCGCGCTGGATTTATGTATTACCTAACAATGATGTGCTGGTGGCAGAAGCAATGCCAGATACAGGACCGGTTAAGTCAGCGTTTGACTATGCCATTGTTAGCACCATGAAGCGTGCAGCAGCATTGGGCGTTTCAGCAAACCGGATTACACTTTTTCGAGATACCAACGCCAATGGTGTTGGTGATCAGCGTGAATTATTTCTGGAAAATCAGAACAAACCGTTTGGCATGGCATTAGTAAACGATACGTTTTATGTTGGCAATACCGACGGGGTGGTGGCCTTTCCATACGCAGATGGTGCAACCCAAATAACCGGCGAGGGCCGTAAGCTGGTCGATTTCAAACCCGGTGGACATTGGACGCGCAGTCTCATTGCCAGTCAGGATGGCAAAAAGCTCTACGCAGGAGTTGGTTCTAATACAAACATCGCCGACAACGGCATGGAAGAAGAGGAGGGCAGGGCAGCTATTCATGAATTGGATCTTGTGACTGGTGCCTCCAGAATTTTTGCATCAGGGCTACGCAATGCAGTCGGTGTGGCCTGGGAGCCTAACACCGATGTGCTCTGGACCGTTGTTAATGAACGCGATGGACTGGGCGATGAAGTGCCGCCTGACTACCTGACTTCTGTGCAGGACGGAGGCTTTTATGGTTGGCCATATTGCTACTGGCATCAAACAGTGGATGATCGGGTTCCGCAAAACGCAGCGATGGTGGCAAAAGCGATAGTGCCTGACTATGCGCTTGGCGGCCACACGGCGTCGTTGGGATTATGCTGGATGCCTGCGGGTACTTTGCCGGGTTTTGATACTGATGGCATGGTCATCGGTCAGCACGGGTCGTGGAATCGCAGTACGCTCAGTGGTTACAGGGTGGTGTTTGTGCCATTTTCAAATGGGAAGCCTGCAGGACAGCCCAGAGATATTCTCAGCGGCTTTCTGGCACCCGATGAAAAGGTCTCCTATGGTCGGCCTGTGGGGGTGTGCGTCGGGCCAGGCAGTTGTCTATTGGTGGCTGATGATGTGGGTAATGTAATCTGGCGGATTACTGGCGCGCAGGGCTAAATACCCAATCTTTGCATGGTGTGGAATATTCACATATTAATACTTGATATTTCAGGCATTATCCCGATGTATGTTTCATTAACACACTAAACAGCGCATTAGCTATCATTAATCAATGCACAGCCCATCTAACATAACCACGAGCCTCCGGAATCCGTGCGCGTAGCGACCTACTCACAGCCTATGGTTGTTGCTCGTGGTTCGCTCTTCGCGTTCTTCGTGCTCGTGCTAACGGTAATACTGGGGTCGAGTGCGTTGCATACGCTAATGACTCATTTTGCACCGCAATTGCACAGTGCTATTGCTTTGCTTTGGCTGTTGACATACCTGGCCGCTTTTTTCGGGTTGATGTTTGCTCACGGTATTAACTGGATATCCTGGCTGTCCCGATACCGAATCTTGCTGGTTATTTTGTTGTTAGGTACAACCGTTTCGGTTTCCTGGTCGCTCGATGCGGCCGTGTCTGCCGAACGAGTGGTGCATCTTCTGGGTTGCTCAGTACTGGCTATCTATCTCGGTTTCATGATACCGCTGTTGACCACCCTGCGCGTTACAGCCGTCATCATGGGGATTATCATGCTTGCAAGCCTTGCTGCTGCCATGTTTATGCCGTCTGTCGGTATGCAGGAATATGAAGGCAAGATTGTCTGGAGCGGAATTCTTAATTCCAAAAACGCGCTGGGGTTTTGGGCGGCGATTGCGGTATTGCTTTATCTTACGCTTAGCGCTTCAACTGCAAGTATCTTCATGAAGTTTATGTGCTACGTCATGGCGCTGGTCTCATTATATGTTCTGATCAAAAGTGAATCGGCAACCTCGTTATTAGCGATGCTTGTCGGTGGCTCGC
>Ga0114956_1000395_pt1 | contig 31263 bp, 16 predicted proteins | sample MaitaG_FD_87304 | JGI IMG/M metagenome (GOLD analysis project Ga0114956, IMG submission 87304) | Marine algal microbial communities from Maine, USA - Maine_Asex2 metaG | ecosystem: Host-associated > Algae > Red algae > Unclassified | place: Maine, USA | collected 2015-01-05
GACCCAGAATGGCGGGCCCCCTCAGGGACGGCCCGGTAGCGAATTTTTCCATTTTGCCTGGTGGAATGTCAACATGACCAATGACGACTTGCTGCGGCAGAAGGTAGCATGTGCTTTGAGTGAGATCATGGTTATTTCTGGAAATTCTGATCTGGATGAATATGGCTTTGCAATGGCATCTTACTACGATATACTCTTGGAGCACGGCCTTGGAAACTACCGTGATTTGCTCTTTGATGTGACCATGCATCCGGCGATGGGTTACTACCTAAGTCATGCAAACAATCCTCGATCAGACGCTTCTATTGGTAGATTTCCTGACGAAAACTATGCACGTGAAGTCATGCAATTATTCAGTATTGGTCTTTTCGAACTCAATACTGACGGCTCCCGAAAAAAGGAGAATGGCGCAGATATTCCTACCTACGACAACGATGACATCATCGAATATGCCAAGATTTTTACCGGACTGTCTTATGGTGCTCTTGCTAAAGATGCTGTTGTTTCGTTGCGGTTTGGAGTAGCCAAGCATCACTCGGATCTGACAGTGCCAATGATTATGTATGAAGATGATCACGAGCCCGGGGCTAAAAATCTTTTGCGAGGCGAGACAATTCCTGCTGGTCAGACGGGCATGCAAGACATTAATGATGCCATCGATAATCTTTTCAATCACCCCAATGTTGGGCCATTTATCTCCTATCGCTTGATTCAGCGATTGGTCAAATCCAACCCGACTCCGGATTACGTAGCAAGGGTAGCTGGCAAGTTCAATGACAATGGAAGTGGCGTGCGGGGTGATATGATGGCAGTGGTCAAGGCAATCTTAATTGACCCTGAAGCCAGGGATTGCTCGTATATGGAAGATGACCATAATACACGCCTAAAGGAACCGCTCTTTCGACTCAGTCAGTTCGCGCGAATGGTGGATAAAGACGTGGAGAGTCATCTGTGGAGCAGTAGTCAAGATTTTGTCTTGACAACAGGGCAGGCCATGCTTAGCTCCCCAAGTGTTTTTAATTTCTACTTGCCAATAGATGCCCCAAATGGTGAATTCAACGACCGCGGACTGGTTGCTCCTGAATTTCGCTTGCATGATACTCGCCTGAGTGTCGGATACTTTAATAAGGTCTTTACCATGACTAAATATCGAAGGCTTTTTGCCTTCACGCAGCCGAGTATGTCAAATGGGGAAACACTATGGAATTACGATACCCTCTTGCCGATTGCTCGTGAAGTCGAGCACTACGTGGACTGGCTAGACCATAATATTCTGCATGGAAAGATGACGGATCGTACCCGGGTAGTGATGCGCAAGGCAATCAATCAGTTTACTCCCAGCCAACCTGAATTTTTGGAAGAACGCGTCGAGATGGGAATGTACATCGCACTGATTTGTGCAGAATACAACACAAACAAATAAGTCCATGAAGAGCATGAAATCAAGAAGAGCGTTCCTCCAGCAGGCAAGTTGTGCCGGCATGGGATATTTCACATTTGCCAATTCTATCTTGAATTTAAGAGCGCTAAAAGCGGCAGCGATCAGCAACAGCGCCGTGGCAGATTGCAGCGACTACAAGGCTATTGTTTGTGTCTTTCTGGCCGGAGGTAACGACTCATTTAATATGCTGGTGCCTTACGATACCACTGAACATGGACATTATGTTAGTGCCCGAAATGGGTTGTATGATCCCCTTGGTGGGCCAGGCCTGGCACTATCTCGAAACGAATTGCAAGACACCGTGCTTAACTATAGTGAGGGAGGTAGAGAATGGGCGCTGCACCCATCCATGCAGGGAGTTAAAAATCACTTCGAGACAGGACGAGCCGCCTTTCTAAGCAATATTGGCACCCTTGCACGGCCGACGACCTTGCAGGATTATGAAAATGATTTTCGATTGCCACTGGGCTTATTTTCGCATTCTGATCAAACGGAGGAATGGCAGACCAGTCTTCCGAATTTTCGCAGTGCAAAAGGTTGGGCCGGGAAAATGGGTGATTTAATTAATGATTGCAACAGCAATCAGAATATCTCGATGAATATTTCACTAAACGGAACCAATATTTGGCAACGAGGAAGTAACATTGCAGAATATGCCATTGACGGTTCTGGGGTAGCAGATATTTCAGAGTACAACCGAGGATCAAGTAATTTCTTTGAGCGCGTTCGCACAGAGGCGATTGATGGACTGCTGGCTCAAGAATATTCCAATGTGTTTGATCGGACGTTTAATAATGTTACTAAGTCGGCAGTGGATGGATTTGTTGAGTTTGAAGAAAAATTTCAAAACGCAATCTCTTTCCCCGGTGGGACATTTCCTGATTCCGATTTTGGAGCATCGCTGGAAATGGTGGCACGCGTTATGAGCATACGGGAAGATCTTGGATTTAAGCGCCAGACTTTTTTCTTGACTGTGGGTGGATGGGATCATCACGATGAAGTCATCGAAAGACAGGCAGGCATGCTGGGCGGGGTGAGTGCAGGCATTTCCGCATTTCAGAATGTCTTGGGGCCAGGTGCCGGAAATCTGGATCTTGAAGGTAATGTGCTCACTATTTTCATCTCAGAATTTGGCAGAACACTCTCGTCCAATGGCAATGGTTCTGATCATGGTTGGGGTGGAAATACCATGGTGCTGGGCGGGCCGAATCTGATCGATGGTGGTAAATTATTCGGCAATTACCCGACCCTTTCTCAATCAAACCCTGACCCCAATTTCATTATGAATCGTGGTCGGTTTGTGCCCTCCCTTTCGACCGATCAATACTATGCAGAAATTGCCCGGTGGTTTGGGGTTCCGAATTCAGATTTGTCACTGATTTTTCCAAACATCGGTGAGTTTTACGATCTCTCTTCCAACAATAATCCGATCGGATTTATCAAATCGTAGTACATGAAATTTATTATCTATCTATTTTTCTTTTTATTTATTTCCTGCGAAATAAAAGCACAATGCCTGGCAGATCGCCATACGACAAGTGCGATTGATGGTTGGATGTCGTGCGAAGCAAGCGCCAATCCAAATACCATGCGAGGTACATCTCACTGGTTGCATTTAAATCTTGGTTCCACCAGGACCTTGCATGATCTTCAGATCTGGAACATCAATCATCCCGATCTGCTTGATAGCGGTCTGAAGATCGTGATCGTCGATGTATCTAATGATGGGAATAATTGGACAGCTGTTGATACGTTCACGTTCAGCCGGGGCAGTGGTTCCTCGTATTATGAAGGATCGCTAGGACCTGACTTGGGTGGGATTTCTACACGCCATATTCTTCTCACGGCCATAGACAATCATGGTGGAGGCTGCTATGGCTTGAGTGAATTGCGCATTTACACGGATGATTTCGAACCGGCAGAAATGATTCTTGATCAGGTCATCTGCGAGCGTGATGGAATCTTTAAGAATTTGCAAGGCGGAGTAGAACAGAATGGGACGTATTCAGGAATCGGAGTGACCGACAATGGCGATGATTCATTTGATTTTGATGCAGATCAGGCTGGGCCGGGGCTGCACGAGATTAACTATCAATACTCGGGTGGCTCCACATCCGCATTTTTGGAAGTGCTACCATGTAATTCAGATGCATGCTCGGGATGTCAGGATTGTGCGTCATATGATCAGTTGCTGGTCGATGGCAATCCGATTCCGGGGGGAACCTACCAGGGGCTCCAGTTACATTCTTCGGGAACGGTCGATCAGGAGCCCGTTATTTTTTATGGTGGTAATTCTGTCCAACTAAATTCTGGCTTTGAAGTGGAGAGTTCTGGCCAGTTCACTGCGGATATTCGAAATTGCTATGAAAATTCCATTGAAAACCCTGGTTTCGAAATGAATCTGGAATCATGGGCCTTCCAGGCCAATAGTGATGCAGCCGCTACGATTGATTTTGATGATCCATCTCCCTATGCAGGTGACCAGTCGGCAAGGATCACCGTAACCGGCATTGGAGATACTCCCAGTGATGTGCGGATGACATACACGGATCTTACGATCGAAACTGGTAAGCGGTACCTTTTATCGTTTCGGATCAAATCAGATCAATCGCGGCAATTTGATGTGCGTATTCAGGGAGAATCTAATCCTTATACAGTTTATACCCGCATGGGAATTAATGCCGAGCCATTTTGGAAACGTGTTGCAATGACGATGGTGGCACCCGAAGATAGAATCGAAGATGTTCGGCTTCTGATCTATTATGGTTTGGAAGTCGGAACGTATGTGATTGATGATGTGGTTTGGAGTGAGATTAATTAAAGTGGTAGACCGGATCCCTTTCCGTAGAGTGCAACAAGCACCTTTTTGAAGTTTCCTGAGGCGCTAAGATTCGGGAAGCGGGCTGATGAGTTCCATTTTTGGGGTATGAGTACAGACTTTAACTAATTCTTTACTAACTTTCTCGTGATCAGAAACGTTGTCTCATAACGTGCCTTTTTCATTTACTACCGGCATTCAGGGTATGTGGAACGGATTTTGTTTCTTGAAATAGACAATAAAAAGAATGTAACCCATGTCAAATCGGATCTCATTTTTAGATGGGAAATTATCGGTAGTCCTAGATGTATACCTATATAAAGAAGGAGACTATGTGACTTCGCTTTCACCTGCTTTAGATATTGCTAGTCAAGGTAGATCCAAGCAGGAAGCATATGATAATTTCAAATCTCTCATCGAGGAAGTTTTTGATGATGTTATGGAACGAGGTACATTGGCCAAGCTACTTACGAAGCTTGGGTGGGAGCAAAAAACTACACTCGAGATTGGTGGCTTCAACAAAATGAAGATGCAAACATTCAGGAGAAAATCGGCTGAAGTTCCTTACGAGCTCTTGGCTCAAGAGTCTTTTTCCGCCAACCTCTCCTGCTAACGGTCCCTGCAAATGGGGATTGTTGTTAAGACAGCACTTTGGCGTAAGTATTTAAAGTATCTTACAGAAGATGGCATGGCGTTGAGTAGGCCAGTGTCTTTCTCAGCCTCCTATAAAGAGTTGACGCCTGGTGTTCTTAGATCCAATTTGAGAAACCTAGGGAAGACAGAACAAGATTTTAAGGACTGGAAAGAAAGCAAAGGGAAATAAAAATCCCGACACAAGCGATAAACCTTTTCAACCCTCCAGAAATCCGTCTTCCTCTTCTTGGCGATAACCGTAGTCGTATTCTTCCTCTCGCCAATCTTCTTCGAGCTCGAGTTCATCTTTGGGATCGAAGCCGTATTCATTTTCTCCGTGATCGCCTTCCTGAACCAGAAAGTACAGCAAGATCAATGATCCAAAAGGAATAAGGGTGATGAACATCCACCAGCCACTTTTGCCAGTATCGTGGAGGCGACGCACTGTGACCGCAAGTCCGGGCACAAACAAAACAACCGATGCGATCAGTAGGAATATGCCAAAAAACGCAAAAGTGCCCAGCATATTTTGAATGAGGCCTGCTGCAAACATAAGTAGAAGCGTGATGCAAAATTGAGCAGTCACAAACATCCAGTATTCCCTGCGGCGGGACCGACGCTCAAAATCCCGGTATCGCTCTAGTGTATGTACAAACCAATCGAACATGAGATTGCGTGTATGTTAAGCTAAAGTGGAATGAAGCGGGGGAAAAGTGGAAAAAAATTAAAAACTAGAAAATCAGTTCATTTCTCTAGACAGGCGCTATAATCATCAGAATATCAGGTAGTTGTGCTACAAAAATCAATAAGTAGAAAATTAGTTGATCTCGCAAAAGAATGTTTTTAGAATCCCCCCGAATTGCTGTTACTTTACTGCCGGACTAAACCACCAATACTCGTGAAGTCAGAAGATCAATTTCTCAAAGAAGCCGCCCTGCAGTACCATCAAGAGGGTAGGCCCGGCAAGATTGAAGTGATCCCGACCAAGGCGTACGCCAATCAGAGGGATCTCTCTTTGGCATACTCACCAGGGGTCGCCGAGCCGTGCCTGGCTATCAAAGCAAATCCAGATGATGTCTACAAATACACGGCCAAGGGTAACTTAGTTGCTGTGATCAGCAATGGCACCGCCGTGCTCGGCCTCGGAGATATCGGCGCTGCTGCGGGTAAGCCCGTGATGGAAGGAAAAGGGCTCCTGTTTAAGATATATGCTGACATAGATTGCTTTGACCTTGAGCTCGATACCAAAGATGTGGATGAATTTATCCGCACCGTCAAAATCCTCGAGCCCACTTTTGGAGGGGTAAACCTGGAAGATATCTCTGCTCCTGAATGTTTTGAGATTGAGGAGCGGCTCAAGAAAGAGCTCAATATTCCAGTGATGCACGACGATCAGCATGGCACCGCGATCATCAGTGCTGCCGCCTTGCTCAATGCCCTTGAGATCGTCGAGAAGGACATAGCCAAGGTACGGATTGTGGTGAGCGGTGCGGGAGCATCTGCGATTTCTTGCACCAAACTCTACGTCGCCCTGGGAGCAAAGAAAGAGAATGTCTTCATGTACGACAGCAAAGGTCTGTTGCATCCTGACCGGAACAATCTCGATGGTAAGAAGCCCGAATTTGTCAACGCTACTCGCTCGGCAGATACATCACTGGCCGAGATCCTGGATGGAGCCGATGTCTTTATTGGTTTGTCGCGGGGAGGAGTGCTTTCTGGTGATATGATCAAAGTGATGACGAAAGATCCAATCATCTTCGCAATGGCAAATCCAGATCCTGAGATCAGCTACCCGGATGCCAAAGAGGCCAGACCCGATTGCATCATGGCAACGGGGCGATCAGATTTTCCCAATCAAGTAAACAATGTGCTGGGGTTTCCTTTTATTTTTCGAGGAGCTTTGGACATCCGTGCAACTGAGATCAATGAGGAGATGAAACTAGCTGCTGTGAGGGCACTCGCTGACCTCGCGAAAAAGCCAGTGCCGGACATTGTAAATATGGCGTACGGCGATGTGCAGCTCACCTTCGGTAAAGACTACATTATCCCTAAACCGGTAGACCCGAGACTGATATCAACGGTGGCTCCGGCGGTGGCAAAGGCAGCGATGGACAGCGGCATGGCGCAAACTGAAATCACGGACTGGCCAGCCTACGCCGCTGAGCTGGATCGTCGTCTTGGGAATGACCACATGCTTTCACAGGTCATCGAAACCAAAGCCAGGCAAAGCCTGAAACGTGTCGTCTTTGCCGATGCTGAAAATCCTACTGTACTAAAGGCTGTGCAGGTCGTCATTGAAGAAGGTGTAGCAAAGCCAATCCTCCTGGGCAATCACATAAAGATTGCTGAGATTATGGAGGAATACCGTATTTCTTTCGAAGGAGTGCCGATCATTGATCCGGTCAATGCCGACGAAGAACAGGATGCAAAACGAACTAGATATGCGGCTCTTTTTCATGACTTGCGGAAAAGAAAGGGCATCACGCTTCAGGATGCCGATGACTTGATGCGCACGAGTAGTTACTTCGGAGCAATGATGGTGCAGGAAGGTCATGCGGATGCGATGATTGGTGGGCTGAGCAATAAGTACCCGACGACTATCAGGCCTGCCCTCCAGATTATTGGTGCCAGAGAGGATGTATCAAAAGTGGCAAGCACTCATATTTTGATGACCAAGCACGGTCCATTGTTTTTGGCGGATACCGCGATAAATCATGATTTGAGTCCCGAAGATGTGGCCGACATCACCGAATTGGTGTATCAGCAAGCTCGTACATTTAATGTGGAACCAAGGATTGCATTGGTCACCTATTCCAATTTTGGATCCGTACCAGATGGCGAATCTGCCGTGCTGATGCGCAAGGCGACCAAAATATTGCACGATCGCCATCCAGACTGGACCGTCGATGGGGAGATGCAAGTTCACATGGCGCTCGATACTGAAGTGTTGGAGGATTTTTATCCCTTTTCGAAATTGGCAGGTGGCCGAGCCAACGTCTTGATTTTTCCCAATTTATCTTCTGCAAATATTGCCTACAATTTACTGCATAAAGCAGCCGATATGGAAATGATCGGCCCTGTGCTCTTGGGCTTGAAAAAGCCTGTGCATATTTTGCAATTGGGTTCGAGCATACGGCAGATAGTCGACATGGTAGGCATTGCTGCGATCCATGCGCAGGAGTTGGACTAGTAAAAAAAAATAGACAGACTGGTTGTCCAAGAATTTTGCATCTCTGTTCGTTTAGAATCTGTTATAGAGCGATAGAATGATGGCAAGTTCTGATGCCTTTGGACGTATCCTGCATGATCCTACTTTATTCAAATGCCGGAAGTGGAGTTGGAGGCTGGTTTTCGAGATCGGCAATCCTTCCGAGATGTCCGCTAATCAATACTCTTCTTCAAAAAACTCTGCAGGTCTTTGTTGGCGCCATAGAGTACAAGAATATCGTCCTCTTCAAGTTTAAGAGTTGGATTTGCAACTCCATGCACTTTTGCATAGGTACGTGTCTGGCCAAAAATACTGCTTGCTTCCCGCTGGCGGATGGTGGTGAGCATGACTAAATTATATTTGCTGCGAAACCCCACCTCGTCTACCGTACGACCGGCATACTCATCCGGCAGTTTGGCCTCGATGATGCTGTAGTCACTGCTTAATTGGAAAGATTCCACCACATTTCTTAGACAGAGCTTTTTTGCCCAGCGCTCGGCAGTTTCTTCTTCGGGATATACAATCTCATCAACTCCAATCGCAGTCAGCACGTTTTCGTGCAGGGGACTCATCGCTCGGCTGATCAGACGTTTTACCTGGTGATTTTTAAATATGGCAGTCGACATAATATTTGCTCCCTGATCTTCACCGATTGCAATGATCACAATATCGACATCGTGCAATGGTAATCCTACCACCGTCTCCTCGTCGGTAGCATTCATGGCGATGGTGGTTGAGATCTTGTCTTTAAAAAAGTGCACTTTGTCCATGTCCTTGTCAATGCCGATCACTTCATGGCCCATCGCTGTAAGTTTTTGTGACAGCGACGCACCAAAATTTCCCAATCCGACTACTATATACTTCATCATTATTTTTGATTGTGGTATGTCTAAGAATTATTTAGCGATCCCTAATTAATTTATGAGAACTTCTTCTGTGGGATAGCGATAATTTTTTTGTTTTACCTTCTTAAAGATTGCAATAATTAGGGTAAGCATCGTCACTCGGCCAATAAACATAATTACTATAATCACCAATTTACTGGCTTCGCTTAAGTCTGAAGTTATGCCAAGACTCAGACCGACTGTACTGTAGGCAGAAAAACATTCAAAGGCAATATGTAGTAAATCTTTGTCCTGATCAAAAAGAGAAATGCAGATGATTCCCGTACTAATCACGATAAGTGATAGAGCGATAATCGCAAAAGCTCTCCGTACCGATACCTCCGCAATTTCTCGTCCAAAGACTTCGATGCGGTCCTTTCCACGGGCCAGACTCAAAATATTTAATGTGGCAATGGCAAAAGTGCTGGTCTTAATGCCTCCTCCCGTCGATTGAGGCGAGGCCCCAATCCACATCAATAACATCACCAAAAGTGTAGTAGGAAAAAGCATCTCTCCGGTATCGATTGAATTAAAGCCAGCCGTACGAGGAGTGGTGGCTCCGAAAACAGCTGTGATGGCTTTGCCTATGCCACGGTGCTCTGCAAGCGTGTTGTTGTATTCGAAAAGAAAGAACAGTACGATGGCGATTACGGATATAGAAGCCGTTGTAAAAAGTGTCATTCTGCTGTCCAAATTTAAGACCCAGGGTCGAACTGCCATTTTTTCGCTCAGGGGAGAAATCCGCAACCAGAGGTACTTGAGGTAGCCTATAATATTTGTAACAATGGGGAATCCCAGGCCACCTAGAAAGAAAGTTGCAATGATGACCAATTGCAAGCCATAGTCAAACTTAAATTCTGCTTGGTAGAGGCTGCTGCTGAGTGTAGAAAATCCGGCATTGCAAAATGCAGATACCGCATGAAATGCCGCAAAAAACATTTGTGCAAGGTGAGATGAGAAGTCTTCATTATCAAGTGACAGATAAATCGAAACTGCCGAGATGATCTCAATGCTGAAGGTAATCAGCAAAACGTAGCGAACCGTCACAAGGACCTCTCCCAGGGTTTTTGCATTGGTGAGATCATTGAGTACCAATTGATTTTCGTAAGAAGTGCCACCTCGGAAAAAATAGCTGAAATAACTCGCAAATGTGAGTATTCCTAAGCCCCCGCACTGAATCAAAAACATGATAATGCCTAGTCCCGATTGGGTAAAGAATGTGCCCGTATCTACGACTGCGAGGCCGGTTACGCAAACCGCGCTGGTTGAAGTAAATAATGCGTCGATGAATGAAATTCCGTTGTAGGTAGCATTGGGTAACTTAAGTAATAGGGTGCCCAATAATATAATGAGCACGAAACTCACTATAAATAATTGAGCCGGATTCAGTAGTGTTCGGTCGTATTTGATCTGTATTTCTGAAAATTCTCGAATGAAGGCCAGCACGACAACAAGATTGAGCCAGTACGGATGATCCAGTTTCAGTTGCTCAGCTAAACCACCTCTGTCGACCACCAAGACATAGATCAAAATCAAGGTGAATAGCACGGACATAACATCGAAAAGAAGGACCGTGCCCTTTGGTCGATTTACCCGGGTGATGTAGCGTACTACTGTCGCCAGGACGCCTACCAATACCACCAAATAGTAGAATAGATCGAGTCCCTGCTGGCCAGTCTCAGTTGTTGCAAAGCCGAAGTCAAAGACAAAGGCAAGCATCCCAAGAAACGTAGTCCAACGAGCAATACGGTAAAAGAAGTCGAGTTTGGCTTTCATGACGATTTGCTAAATATCGGATTTTACCGCACTCTTGTGTGGATTAGTAGGTTTCATATCTTTGCGGCCCGAGGCTGACATCCCTAAGGATTGTCAGTCCGCACCTGTCTGCCGACAGGCAGGCCTAATCGGAGGAATGGCAGAGCTGGTTTATCGCACCGGTCTTGAAAACCGACGTACGTTAACGCGTACCGGGGGTTCGAATCCCTCTTCCTCCGCACCGACGCAAGTCAAGCCACCGAAAGGTGGCTTTTTTGTTGCAGCTCATCGAGCCGAGCTATGTTCGAGTGCGATGTGCGAAAACAAAAGGTAGGCTGACGATAGTCAGGCTTGACTTGCGTCGGTGCAAGGCCCCCCAAAACGGGATCGCTGCAGGCCATCCCTCTTAATTTCCAAGCATACTTTCCAAGGCTTTTCGCACCTCTCAGAGGGCCTGCCTGCCCTGCTCGCTGCCTGGGCTAAGCCCTCTTCCATCCCTCTTCCATTATTATTCAGGTTTCGCAAATAGGTATTTCACCCCTGCCTGTCCGTCAGGCAGGCCCGTACCCCCGTCAGCACAGCCCTATCCCGCAAGGTCATATGCACAAGGGGTGCTGATTGATGATTTTGGGACGTTCCGGCTTATCGGTGTGTATCTTCCCCACAAGAAAAAGCATGTGCTTTTTGACCTACTGCAGGAGGAAGCTGAGGCTCCAGGAAATCTGATTATTGCTGGTGACTTCAACACGGGCAAAAATCTTGTCGATCAAAAGGGAAATTCGTTTTGGTACACTGAAAATCTTGCTCAGCTGGAGGAAGCCGGCATGACGGACGCTTTTCGGCATGTGCATGGAGACGTGAAAGAATATTCCTGGTTTAGCCATCAGGGCAATGGATTTCGCTACGATCATACCTATGTGAGTTCGGATCTACTCCCAGTTGTATCACAATGTGGTTACGATCACTCCGTCCGAGAGGAGGGGCTTTCGGATCATTCGGCCATGGTTTTAAGATTGGGAGCCTGACGGCATATCCAGTTCTATTTTCCTAAACTATACATTGAGGCTGGCGAACTTTTTCCGAATGTTGTATTCCGCTCCATCAGACGAGTACGAAGTTCTTCGCGGCGCCGTACAGAAACAGGTATCTCTTTGCCAGAAGTAAGTACGATGAGATTGCTGTGACGGTCTACTTTACGCACATTGGCTAGGTTGACCACGTACGAATGGTGGCAGCGAAAGAAATCACTTGATTTTAGTGCATTGTCGTATTCTCCCAGTTTACGCGAAGTGACAATTTCCTCATCACCGAGCACTACCGTGGTGTACGATCCTGCGGCATGGAGGTATTGGATCTTTTCAAAGGGGACTTGATGCATTTTCTTCATTTCAGCCAATAAGATGGACTGCGCTTCCTCTGGTGGGCGAGGTGCCTGTTTTTCTTGAGCTTTTTGTACAGCTGCGATCAGCTCGCGAAAATCAAGGGGTTTGACAAGGTAGTCAGTCGCTCCTGCTCGCAAGGCACGGATGGCCTGATCTTCAAATGCAGTAATGAAGATGCTTTGGAAATTGCACGCTGAGGTCAGGTCCAGTATGTCAAACCCGGTCCCATCCTTTAGTGTTATGTCAATGAAGAGCAGATCGACGGAGCGGTTTGGAATAACGCGAAGAGCATCTTGTACGGAGTCAACCATCGTAAGCACTTCTACTTCGGGACAGTACTCGATCAGCATTGCTTTGAGGCATTGGGCGACAAGCGGCTCGTCTTCTACAATAATTGCGTTCATAGATTGATGTGTTCAAGGAATAGATGCGATTGCAAGGACAATTCCATAAAAGATTTTCATTTCGTTGGGAGGAGATGCCATAGTTTCTGCCATTTGAAACGAATTTTCTCAATGTCATAACGACGATAGGGTAGTGCTGTTATGGGCACCCATGTTAAAAACTCAATCGGACAGACGGTGGCGAGCACGGTGGAATTTTGCGATTGCTGTGATTATGGTGAGAACGATCTTCTTTTTTAAATGTAAATGGCTTTCTTTCATTGCCGATCTAAACACTTATTGACAGTTAAGGACCACTTGTGGAATTTGCCTCAACTATGCCGAGACCACTTTATGGCGCTTACCCGATACTACGCATCTTTACAGTGTGACTGAGAACATATCACGAATTCCACCTCTCTTCTTTATTAACACTTAAATCTCGTAATTCATGATTTTTTCCATTCGTACTATTGTTACGTGTTTGTTGCTTGTTGTGGTAAATCTGTTGCATGCCCAACACCAATCCTGCCCAGGAGCATTTGAACAGGCGTTTTTTCCTCCTACTTCTACAGATGCTGTGACTGTCTTTAATGCTGCACAGGTCACGATAGACGGTTCTGTTATTCAAGCTTCTAATGCATTTACAGGAGGAGCCATTCAGGATGAAGATGCAATTGATGACTTTCATTTCTCGGGTTGTAGTGGCATGCGACTGGGCGTAGCCAATTCCACCAATGGAGTTCAGACGGCGATGTATACAGATTACTCATTTTCAACCGGACCGATACAAAGTCCTTGCTTTAAGATATTTGACATAGACAGAAACGATGAGTTGATCATCAATGTCAGTCACAATGGCAATACATATATTTTCGGACAGGGGAACATCCAATACACACTGCTGGATCAGAATAACTCTTGCATTACTAAACTAATTGCTCAGAATGCCTTTACGTCGACATGCTCTCCGCCCGCTCCCAATATCAATAACTCCTTGCGAGGCGGGATGCAGATCTGCGTAGACGGCCCTGTCGATAACATAGAGCTCATCTTCTATGACAAAGGTACAACGACAGGTGGATCGTACACGTTTTGCGAGCTGACGACCTGCGCAGCAATACTTCCAATTGAATTAAATTCCTTTGATGCAATCAGTGACACCGATCAGGTTATGCTTAGCTGGGAGACCGCTTCAGAATTAAGTCTCTCGCACTTCGAAATACAGAAAAGCAGATCGGGTGAAGACTTTCAGGCAATCGGGTGGGTTGATCAAGCAGGTGGTGCGGATCAAAATACAGAGTATGCCTATGCAGATCCTTCACCCCGCGAAACCAACTATTATCGTTTGGCGATGATCGACTTAGATGGTTCGATCGAATATTCGAAAATAATCTTTGCTGCAATGGAAGTCGATCATGCATTGTTTCCCAATCCGATTGTAAGTGACTATGCCGAGCTCACATCTGGTGAGTATAATCAAATAGTGCTGACCGATTTGTCCGGACGGGTAGTTCGCCAATTTGGACACAACACATGGGTTCAGGGGGAGGTGAAACAAAGACTGGATTTTTCGAGCGTCAGTCCTGGAAGCTATTTTTTGCAGATTGTATCTGCGAAGGGAAAAAAGCAAACACTGAGGGTTGTGAAAGGAAATTAGAATAATTAATCAGTCAAAGTGTGATCCCCATGAATAATTCTTGCAGATCTTGTATAAACACCGTTCAGGCATCCGGCGGCACTGTGGAGAGAATGATCTTCTCAAACCCTCAATCCATGCATAAGCCGAAATTTTTCTTTGCGATTTTCGCCTTGCTGGGATGCTTCAGTTCTTCCTTGCAGGGTCAGTGTCCTCTTACTGATGTCACGTTAAACACGCAGACAGATGTAGATCTTTTTATTGTGCAATATCCGAACTGCACCCATTTCACCAAGTCGGTCACGGTGACTGGATCTGGCATCAGCAATCTGGCAGGACTTGCTAATTTGCAAGAAGTGGCAGGGCTTTACATCTCTTCCACGAGTGTCCAGGATCTTTCTGGTCTGGCCAGCCTCAGTGCGGCAGACTTTCTTGATATTGCAAGCAATGGCAGCATGACTTCACTGGGACTTAGTTCTCTCAGCAACTGTCGATATTTCAACATCACCGATAATGATGAACTGGTCTCCCTAGCCGGACTTGAGCAACTGGCTTCGGTAGAAGATGTGTTCAATATCTCCTGGAATGATAAACTTGTCTCGCTTTCTGGGCTGGATAATCTGGCTTGGGTGGGAAAAGGCATCGACAGTGACGACCCACCCGAATTCAGACTCCGGTTCAACCCCATGCTGATCGATCTGACGGCGTTGCTGTCTATGCAGTATGTCGACGGTGACTTGATCATGACCCACAACACGTCGCTGCAACAATTTCATGGTCTGGAAAAACTTTCTTTTGTGCGTTATCTGGCGATTTCCAACAATCCTGCTTTGCTCGACTTGTCTGGCTTGGAAGGTTTGGGCAATGTGGAAGAGCAGATTTCTATTTCGACCAATGCCAACTTAGCTTCTTTGGCTGGGTTGTACAATCTGAGCAATGTACCTACTTCTGGTATTGGCATAAATGGCAACCCCAAGCTTTCATTTTGCGCAGTGCAACCCATCTGTGCAGCATTGCCAAGTTCGCTTGTCTATGCCTCGGGCAATGCCCCTGGCTGCGATGGCATTGCAGATCTGCAGAATGCGTGTTTGGCAATCACCCCTTGTTTTATCTTCGAAGATCATCTCGACATTGACAATCCCTGGATCAGAGGCGGTGTCTATCTGGCCAAGCAGAGCATCCATTCGGAAGGAGTGGTATTGTCTGGCTCAATCGGTGCAGAGGCCGTATACTTTCAGGCCAAAAACGAGGTGCTACTTAAGCCAGGTTTTGAGGTCAAAGAGATGGCCGAATTTACAATTGCCATCAAAGATACGGGTTGCCAGTAATTGCTGTGAAATAAACAACAATGAATCTCGATTATGGAAAGCTCCTTTTAGGTCACTCATTGATTCGGAAACACATTTTATCAAATCGAGTGTAAAATAGATGTCAAGAGATTTATTCGCGATCGCGATACTCTGTATCATGAGCTTTTGCCTGGCCTCATCCAATTTGCTAGTTGCTCAGAGTCATGGACAAGCCCATGTGCTGGACTCGCTCTATCAACTTGCCCGCAATCACATGCAATCACGAGTGATTCAGGATGATAGTTTACGTATCCATGCAGAGGCACTGCTGAGGCTAGCAGAAATGTACGATGATTCAGAATATCTTCTCCATGCCAAAAGCTTGATTGCCCGCAGCTACAAAGACAGTGACTCGACAGCATTCTTCACGCAGACGAAAGAAGTGGCTAAGGAATATGCTGAAGCTGGAAACTTTGTGAATGCTTCCCATAATCTGCTCTCCCTTGCGTTTTGGTTTGACAGCCGTCCCAATCCCACCAAGATGCGATCTCACTTGGACGTTGCAAATCCCTATATCGAAAAAATCTCGGATGATTCGACTCGACATCTCTTGTATACCCATGTGCTATTCTGGTATGGCAAAAGCCACATGCAAGAGGACAATTATAGAGCGGCAGCAACGTTCGGCGCCGAGCTGGAAAACTATTGCGAACTGCATAAACTCGAAGCGGCCCGAACGCTTGCATTTGTTCTGTTAGGAGACACCTATCACAAAATGGCTCGTTATTCGGCGCGAGAGGACGAGTATATCACCAAGGCCATGACATACCGGGAGTCTGGTTTGGATTTGGGCGAGCGATTAAGGGATCAGTCTATCACATCAATCATGCGGCTGCGATTATCCAAGAGCCTGGTTGCATTGCAGAAACATGATGAGGCGATACCGCACCTCCTATTTGCCATCGATAGCATGCCATATTACAGCCGGAAAGGTCGATTTCAGGCATTCGATCAGCTGATCCGTATCTATCTGGAAAAAGAAGATTTTGCGACCAGTGAGGAGTTGATACACAGGGCGAGCACGGAGTACAAAGAAGTAGATCGCCCACTGCATAAGGGCATTCTTGCAGAATTGGCTGCACAACTTTACCTACGGAAATGGCAGATAGAACCCGCTAGAGAAAAAGCGCTTGAGGCGAAAGAGATTTTTGAGGGAGTCGGTGACCCGGAAAGAAACCTTGCTATCGCCGAATGTTTGTCAGAAATCTACCGCAAGCAAGGTAAATGGGAGCTAGCTTTTGCACAAAATCAAATCGTATCGCAGTTGAAAGAAGATCGAATGGATCGGATGCGGCTCAATCAGATCGAAAGTCTCAAGTGGGAAGAGCAGGTGCGTGATCTCGAGTATGAGCAACAACTGCAGCGGGCGGATTTGCAAAGAAGTCGCACCATTGGGCTGATGATTGTTATCCTAATCGTCAGCCTCTTGGTGCTTTCGATATATTTAATTCGAAATAAGAACCTACACTTGCAAAATGCGTTTGGCGATTTGCAATCGAGGTTGTTGTTGTCACAAATGAATCCTCATTTTACCGCCAATGTCATCGCGAACATTCAAGGTTTCTTGCTCAAGGAAAACGACCGATTTGCTGCGGCTCACTATCTCTCGGTTTTCTCAAGATTGATGAGGCGCATGCTCAACCACAGTCGATCTACCTTTATTTCCTTGGAGCAGGAATTGGATAGTCTTGATGCATACATTGCTTTGCAGGACATCCGCCACTCTTCGAAGATTCAATTTCAGATCGATATTGAAACCAGTCTCGATCCGAAGCAAGTGGCGGTGCCACCATTTTTACTGCAGCCACTGGTTGAAAATTCAATTATGCATGGTAAAATTTATGATTTGCAAAAAGGTGCTCTTGAGATCAAGGTGAGTAAGATGGACGATGGAATACTGATCGAGCTATCAGACAATGGGGCAGGAAGTCGAAGTCTTGATCATGCTTCCGAGGCTCATATTTCACATTCGGGCTCGATCATGGAAAGCCGGATGATGGTGCTGTCCAAGATGTATAAAAAACCATTTTCTTATAGCCGTCAATTTGGGGAGCAGGGAGCCTTGGTCACCATCGCAATTCCAACCTTGAGCCTTCCGGCTGAAAATGTCTCTACGGCCTCGACAATCCTCTCATCAGAATCACGCAATGAGATAAAATCCAGTTTGTGCTTGGACTAGAGGGATAGATTTTCCTTTGATTTCCTTCCTTACATTCGCAGAGTCCAAACCGAGATTGTGAAAGTCGATTTGATCAAGAAAGCGATAGGCCAATTTAAGCAAGTTTCTCAGGAAGAAGCGCATTGGATTGGTGGGTACAAACAAGATATTGTCTTTCAATATGCCGAGCACTGGGATCTTGAAAGGCTCGACCTGGCGAGCATGTACGAGGAGGCAATTTACTCTGAGATTACTGGAAGGCTGTGGGGCGGAAGCCGATTTTCACCGCGTGAGTCGATGCTGACGTTTTTGCGCTTTGATCCCCATTTCGTCCGATCGATGTTTCGAGATCTCTACAGCGAGCAAAAGGATCTTACGCTGAGGGTGCAGCGATTTGCTGAGCATGCTGACATTGTTGCCAAGGAAATCAAAAGCAAGGAGGGCCGATGGATCGACCCACACCACGATCTGGAGATGATTTCGCTCTATCTCGCTTTGCAATCTCCAAGCGATTACACTTTTTTTACCTACTCTATCTTCAAGACCAGTATGGAGTATTTGGGCAGCCGAAAAGTCCCAGACGCGTTTGAGTTTGGGAAATTTACCAATCTGTCCCGGGCTATATTCAAAATCATGACTGCCGATGAGGAGCTGACTGCCATGTACAGGAAAGACCGAGCAGAAACCTGGCAGCCCAATACCATGATGGTGCACGATCTATATGAGTTTATCAACTTCCTTCAAAGTTGATTGTTAGCTTTGCTGTTTGATTACAGTGCAACCAAATTCCCCTGAATGAAAAAGAGGCAATGGATCATATCGGGTGCGCTCACCCTGCTCATCTTGTTGGGAGCCACAATGGCCTTTCAAGGTTTTCGAGCTCAGAAGAAGTCGACAGTGGGAGACAAGCCGATTGGTGTCCAGGTGGCTAAAATAGTGTCGGTTGATACTTTTCCGGTAACGAGCATAGCCAATCAGATTCAGATCGATGGTCGGCTTACGGCCTATGAAAAAATTGATTTGGCAGCTGAGGTAACAGGGAGATTGATTGCAATCGACAAAACCATCAAGCCCGGCATTGGTTTTGCTAAAGGTGATGTGCTCTTTGAGATTGATGCTGAGGATGCACGATTGAATCTATATGCACAGCGAAGTACGCTGCTTAATGCGCTTACTCAAATGATGCCTGATCTCAAATTCGATTATCCGGCAGCCTTCGAAAAGTGGCGTACCTATTTGGATGCCTTCGAAGTGGAAAAGCCTGTGCGGGATTTTCCCGAAGTAAAGGACCAGAAGGAAAAATATTACATCGGTTCGCGCGATGTTTATACGCAATTTTATTCGATCAAGGCCTTGGAAGATCGCCTAAAGGATTATCGGGTTCTAGCTCCTTTCAGTGGTGTATTTCTGAATATTGCGAAGTATCCCGGAGCCCTCGTTACACCTGGATCCTCTCTGGCTGGTATCATGAATACAAGTAGATACGAACTGGTCGCGCCCATCAATATGGCAGACTTTCAGTACATCAAACCTGGGCAGATTGTCGAGCTCAGTGCCGATGACCTTGGCCTCAGCTGGTCGGGTCGCGTAAGCCGGGTGAGCAATCAGATTGACCAGGCTACTCAAAGTATTCCGGTGTATATCAGCGTAAGCGGTCGGGGACTGCGAGACGGAATGTATCTGTCAGGCAGGCTGCAGGGCAGTACCCTCGCCGATGCGGCAGAAATACCACGTACTGCCCTGGTCGATGACAACCACGTGTTTGTGCTGCGCGATTCGGCAGTGAGAAAATCTCAGATCGAAGTGTTAAAGCGGGTGGAAGAATCGGTCTATGTGCGCGGCCTCATGCCTTCAGATAAGGTAGTGATCGATGGTGTGCAGGGTTTGTTTGATGGTCAGAAGGCGGAAGCGAGGAATTAAGTTGGGATGAGGTCAACAATCAATTTTTTTCTGAATCATACCATTGCAGCCAACCTGCTCATGGTCTTTATTCTGATACTCGGGATGTTTGGTCTGAGCCAAATAAAAACGACATTTTTCCCAGAACAGCCATCGCGCATCATTCAGATTACGACGATCTACCCGGGGGCTTCTCCCGAGGAAATGGAGGAGGGAGTAGTCACAAAGATTGAAGAAAATCTCATCGGGATAAGAGGAGTGAAAAGGACCTCGTCAATATCGGCAGAAAATTCAGGAATTATCACGGTCGAGGTGGAACGCAGCTTTGATGCAGACCTGGTTATTCAAGATGTCAAGAATGCCGTCGATCAGATTAATTCTTTTCCTGTGGGGATGGAGCCTCCCATTATCTTCAAATTTGAGCAATTAAGCGAATCTTACATTTTCGCAATCTCAGGTGAAATCGATTTACGTCTGCTCAAACAGTATGCGTATCAAATTGAAGATGACCTGCTTACGCTCGATGGCATAAGTCGGGTTGAGCTCTCAGGTTTTCCGGATGAGGAAATTGAGATTACATTCCGCGAGCGCGAGATGCGTCTCATGAACATCACCTTTGATGAAGCGGTACGTGCGATCGGTGGTACCAATTTATTATCTACCGGCGGGACCATCAAGACCGAAACCGAGGAGCTACTTATTCGGGCCAAGAACAAAGAATACTACGCCGAAGAATTTAAGGACATTGTGGTGCGTGGCAATGCAGAAGGTGGTGGTTTGGTACGCCTTGGTGAAATTGCAGACGTAAAAGATCGCTGGGCAGATTCGCCAACCCGAACCTACTTAAATGGGGAGTCTGGAATCGTCATTACCGTGTACAATACGCTTGAGGAGGATATGTTTGACAACAGCGATGCAACTCAGGCATACCTTGCAGAATTTATGGAGCAACATCCGTTTCTGAATTTTAATGAGATTCGGGATGGAAAGGAATACCTCAATGAGCGCATATCCTTTATCAAGGAGAATGGGCTGATTGGTTTTTTCCTGGTGTTGATTTTGCTCGCCATGTTTCTCAATGGCCGCATGGCATTCTGGGTTGCACTTGCTATCCCAATCTCGTTTGCCGGCATGTTTATGGTGGGCTCGCTGCTGGGTATTACCATAAATGTCATCTCCACGTTTGGGATGGTTCTGGTCATTGGTATTTTGGTCGATGATGGCATTGTCATTGCGGAAAATATTTATCAGCACTATGAAAATGGCTCACCCCCGATGCAAGCCGCTCTGGAAGGCACGATGGAGGTGCTGCCCGCAGTAAGCTCTGCCATTCTTACCACAGTCATTGCATTCTGTACGTTCTTTTTTATTGAAGGTGGCCTGGGAGATGTGTTTGGCCAGCTCTCCATTGTGGTGATTTTCACACTGATTTTTTCACTGGTAGAAGGGGCATTTATTTTGCCGGCGCATATTGCGCATTCCAAGGCGTTGCGAGTAGATAACAGCAACCGGGTTTCGAGATTTTTCGATCGCATCATGTATTTTATGCGGGATAAAATTTATGGAAAAGTATTGCGCTTCTCCATGGATTTTAGTTTTCCCACGGTGGCTATTTGCGTTGCGGCATTAATCATGATTGTAGGTGCATTCATGGGCGGATTAATTCGGGGCACTTTTTTTCCGTTTATTCCTTTTGACAGTTTTCAAGTAGAGTTGGAATTACCTTCGGGTACTCGAGAATTTCAAGTAATTGAAGCACTTGATCACATCGAAGCTTCGGCCTGGGAGGTAAATGAGGAGCTGAGTGAAGAATATTTTGGTGGGGAAAAACAAGTCATCGAAAAAATACAACGGGACGTAGGTCCTTCAACCAATGTTGGAAAACTGGTGGTCTATTTGCTCACAGGTGAAGAGCGGGGAGAAGTGACCAATTTTAAGATTACCGATGCAATTCGCAAAAAGGTAGGGACGATTCCAAATGCGGAAAAATTGAGTTTTGGGTCGGCTACATTTTTTGGTGATCCGGTATCTATTTCCTTGCTTGGATCCGATCCCGAGCAGCTGGACCAGGCGGTCAATGACCTGAAAAGTGAGCTTGCGGGAATTAGTGATTTGCGTGATATTCAGGATACTGACAAAGAGGGTCTGAAAGAAATAAATCTGGAACTGAAGCCGAAAGCTTACAACCTTGGCTTCACCCTAAACGAAATAATTCGCTACGTGCGGCAAGGATTTTTTGGTGCAGAAATACAGCGCTTGCAAAGAGGACCGGATGAAGTAAAAGTTTGGGTTCGCTATGGATTGGCAGATCGTAGTTCGATCTCCGACCTCGCTGACATGCGCATACGCACTGCCGCTGGCCAGGCAATTCCACTTGCAGATCTGGTAAACTTTGAAACAGAGCGAGGTGTCATAAATATTAATCACATCGATGGTCAGCGTGAGGTGCGCGTAAGTGCCGATGTGGCAAATACAAGGGTTTCGATCAGCGATGTAAATAGCGATATTGAAGCAGTTATTTTGCCCAGAGTGTTGGAGCGATATCCGTCGGTGCGGGTCGGCTTTGAAGGGCAAGTACGTGAAAATGCGGAATCACAGGCCTCGATGCAGCGCACAGTACCGATTATATTATTGGTCATGTTTTTCGTCGTGATTATGACCTTTGGATCGGTGAGTCAGGCTCTGGTGGTATTTGCCATCTTGCCATTTGGATTTATTGGGGTAGGGTTTGGGCATTGGTTTATGGATCAGCCCATCAGTTTATTCTCGGTTTTGGGAGTTATTGCTTTGATCGGGATACTGATTAATGATGCCTTGGTATTTGTCACCAGCTTTAATGTACGAATTAGGTCGGGAGAGGAATTTAAGAAGGCATTGTATGAGACGGGTTTGGGACGGTTTCGGCCTATTTTACTCACCACCATTACGACAGTGGCGGGGCTGATGCCGCTGCTCTTAGAAAAGAGTGTGCAGGCTCAGTTCTTAATCCCGATGGCTATCTCAGTCGCTTTTGGATTGATGATTTCAACTTTTGTATTGCTGGTCTTGCTGCCGTCCTTGCTCGTGATTACGAATCGTGTGCGACGATTTTCGACACAACTTTGGACTGGCGATACAATTGTGCCGGCCATGGTTGAGCCTGCCTATGCGGGGCGTAAGCATCCATGGCTGATTACGCTGATTGCTTCGGTGGTCACCATTGCGGTATTTGCAATGTTGGTCTTCGCGTCCTTTAAAATCTCAGAATTAATCTTTTGATGAAAAGCCATAGATATTTGTTGATTTATTTTTTGCTCTTCATCAATTATGCAGTGATCGGGCAGGAGGTGATGACCCTGGAAAAAGCAATGACAATTGCACTTGAAAATAGTTTTCAGATAAAAATAGACGAGGCAAATATTCGGGTTGCGGACAACAACAATACTTGGGCGCGGGCTGGTCGCTATCCGACGCTTGATCTCAATGGTAGTTTTCAAGCTACATTTCTCAATGACAACAACCCGGCAAGCTTTATCAATGGATCCTCTTTTTCTGCCGGTATTGGACCCTCGCTCGATCTGCAATGGCTTGCGTATGGAGGTGGTCGAGTCGGGATATTGAAAGATCAATTTGATCAATTGGGAACCCAGCAGGAGGTGCTCGGAAGCATCAATGTCCAGGCATTGCTAAGATCTGTTGTGCAGTCCTACTACAATGTTCTCCTGCAGCAGGAGAGGAGTGAGGTGTTGAGCGAAGTATTGAATTTGTCAAATGACCGATTGAGCTATGAAAAAACGCGCAAGGAATTTGGTGCAGCGACCTCTTTTTCGCTATTGCAATTTGAAGATGCCGTGCTTACCGACTCCATAAATGTTGTGACGCAAAATCAACAGGAGGACATTGCAAAACGAATGCTGTACAATGTGTTACTGGTAGACCAAGAAAGTGACTATGACTTTCCAGATCGCCTCAGCGTCGTCCCGGAAGAAGTAGATCGTGAGAAACTTCGTACAGAGCTCCTTAGTGATAATCCAACCCTCAAGAATCTGACCGTGCTCTCTGAGTTGAGTCAAATTAACACTAAAATTACACAAGCTACCCGACGACCTTCGTTATTGCTGGGAGCGAACCTCGGCTTTGCTGAGAATTATTTTAAGCTCTTTGCTGATGACGCAAATACTGGTGAAGCCTTTAAGGGAATATTCGCCAACCGCTTCAATGTTGGAGTAAGTGCAAATTTCAATTGGAATCTGTACGATGGAGGTACCCTCAAAGCTGACGTCCAGGGCGCTAAAATTCAAGAAGAAATCAGTGCACTGGATATGATGCAGGCTGAGGCTGATCTGCTCAATCAGCTGGACATTCTCATCACCAATTACGACAATCAGCGTGACTTGCTTGACCTCACCGATGCCCAAATCAACCTAGCCCAACGCAACCTTGAGATTGCGAAAGAGCGCTTTCGTTCGGGGCAGATCACTTCGTTCGACTACCGCACCGTGCAAAATCAGTTTCTAAATGCCGCGTTTGGCCGGGTGAATGCTATATTCGACCTGATCAATTTTAAGAGCGAGATTGACTGGTTGGTTGGTGTTTTTGCTGCCGATTGAGCAGCGCTACCGTTGACCGTGTTCAGGGTCCCTAGTACGCCGTAGCAGCTAGTTGTTGCTGGTAAAGGGAACCAAACATTTTTGGATATCAGTTTTTTACGTATTAAAATAAAATATATTTATTACTTTTACCAGGTGTTAATTAAGCTTAAGTACTTACCCTAGTCTTACTCGAAAATGAGAAAAAAGGTTTCAAGCTCGAAACCTCGAAGAACCAAAGTCTTTTTGGCAGCTGCGCTCATGCTGTTTGCCCTTCCTTTGGTATTGCGAGGATCCCATACGATGAATTGGAATGTAGTTGGTACTGCTGTAGGAGGTGGTGGTGGTGCACCCTTTACAATAACCGCTACCTTAGGCTTTTGCAATGGTTGGTGCACAGGTTCTGCCATTACATGCTGTGGTGGCTTGCATGATGTTTACATCCGAATCACTCAGATCAGTGGGGCCTGTGCGGCTTGCGATGATCCGATGGGTGTTACTGTCATCGGTCCGATCGACGCCGGTTTTGTAGGTCCACCTTACTCATTAACTAATCCTCAGTTACCAGGATGTCCGGCAAGTATGGGCGATCCTGGAAATGTAGAGGTACCCTTCACCTTTGATGGCTGTCCCGGTGAGATCTATCGAGTGGAGGTATTGGCAGTAAATAGAACGACCTTGGCTCGCTGCGGAGGCCTCGGCTTTATACCCAATGTTTGTACAAATGGATGTCGACCAGGTGTAGATTGGGCATTGGCTCCACCACCCAACGGAAGTGCTCTCGACAACGGTTCAGGCAACTGGGTGATACCTGGTGCGGCAGTCGCTCCAACAATTATGACATCTGGTCCTACTTCAGCAGATCTCAATTGTGGCGATCCAGGAGGACAATTTGAGTTCACCTATGATTTCGTCACCTGCCGCGATGTGCCGGGTACTCAAATTCAGTATGAAGCAGTATTGATGAACGCCCCTGCATGCCTTGCCTTGACCAATGGATCTGGTATGACACCCTGCGGGAGTGCCGATGACGTCGATCCGTTCTTGACCACATTTACGATTGACTATCCAGCCTACTCAGACAATTGCATGGACCAAGTGATCCCATGTGGATTTGCCGTGGGAGCCAATACCTTTGATGTGCAGATCACGATACGAGATAATTGTACAGGCGTAACAGCCATGTCCACGTTTCCCGTCACGATCAACGTGGGTGAGCGACCGGCATTGTGCTTAGACTATTCTGCTGTGATGTGTCTTGATGGCTCGACCAATCAAATGTTTTCGAACCCCGTTGTTCAGCCGAATCCTGGCTCCTATAGCATCGTACCAGCAGGTCCCGTTGTGATCGATCCTGTTTCGGGCGATTTGGATTTCTCTGCCCTTCCGTGCGGAGACCCTTTCGCAAACTATACTGTCACCTTTACTCCGACTAGTCCAAACGGCTGTGGCACGAGCACTTCATTTGGCTACGCACCTCCTCCGTGCGAAGGCAATCCGATTCAGAATGGATTTATGTGTGAGTCAACGCTACAATCCGATGTACCTACTTTGAGTATTGTTTGTCAGGCATGCCAGGATCCTGGTGCTACCTTAAGCGTAAATTGGTATCCTGCGGCCGCTGGCGGGACTCTGCAGTCTAGTGGATCAAACTTTATACCAACGATAGGTACTAGTCTTGCAGCCCAGGGTGTCTTTGATCCTTCCATCCCTAATTCCATCTGGACTTGGTGGGCAGCGTGTTCATGTGATGGTTGCGAGTCTGATCGGGTTCCGGTTACCTTGCAAATAGGAGAGACCGATGTGATTCCCAACACAATCAGCATTTTTGGAGAATGCCGAAATGCATCGGATGTGATCAACGGAGTCAATATACCGCTTGGGCGTACCTTCCTCTTTCCTGGCAGTTCGGATGGTGGCACCATTACGGCTTCGGTCATTGAGCCCTACTCCAACACGGCCAATGCCACAGCAGCAGGAGATGGTGTCTTGATTGCCGGTGCTGGTTGCTTTGAAGTTACGTATTCCCTGGCCGGAGCAGATTGTGCCATGGGCGATGCAGAAGTTTCTGACACTGTTCGTTACGGCCTTGCCCCCGATCCTTTTTTCACCATTCAAAATGAAGTATGCTACACACCCGATGCACCGGTCATCATCGACGCGGTACCCGGAAGTCCAAATTATGATTTGGCCAATCCATCACTCTTGGTGGAAACCTGGACAGTGCTTAGTGGCCCTGCCACGGTAGATTCGTTCGGCCAAGTGACCATCACCGGTGGGGGAATGGTCGTACTTGAACTTTTAGAAACATTTACCGCACCTGCCTGTGGCAATTTTCCGGCTTTTACCTGTGTCGGAACCTTTTCCCAGATCATCATGATTGATGACCTGTCAGAGCAGACCGCAGAATTTACCTGCGCTCCCAATCCGGTATGCGTAGATGAAGATGTAACGCTCACTCCCGACATGCAGGGGGGGATCTTCTCCGGTGTGAATGTCACCGACAATGGTGATGGCTCTGGCGCAGTTTTTAACTCGCCAGATCCGGGCATTTTTCAGGTTGACTATACTGTAAATTCGCCCAAAGGATGTGTCGTAGTCTCAAGCAAAAACGTAGAAGTACTTCCAATACCCACGATCGCCCTCGATGCTGATCTAACGATCTGTGATCCTGGTGATGGACATATTCACCTTGAGTTAGTGAAGCAACCAGGGCATACCGAAGGCGGAGAATGGACAATTTTTTCCGGCCCCGCTGGCTCAATCTCTGGAGATCTACTCAATTTTGACGTGCCTGGCGTATATGTGCTAATGTATACTGTGGGAGATGCCATTGTGGGTGGCGAATGTTTGGCCAGTCAGTTCGTGGCCATCACGATTTTGGCAAATCCAATGCCTGATTTTGATATGCCTGACCAGATTTGTTGGGATGGCACTGCGGGTACAACCGTAGATCTCACTGTACTAAGTCCGCAACTTTTAGGTACTGATCCGCTTACTGGTATGTGGATTTCTACGAATACAGGTGTTGCGATGGTTGCTGGAGACGAAACGGGTGGAACACTTACTGTCGTGGGTGCCGGCACGACCACCATTACATACATGGAAACCGTGGGAGATGCAGATGATTTTTGCACAGCCTCAGTGAGTAAGACGATCACCATCGTTGACAATCCAACTGCTGCCGATGCGATGTTTGTTGTCTCAGACTTGATGCTCTGTGCCCAGGAGGGCGACATGGCAACGCTCACCGCAAGCAACAACGATCCCGATGGAGTCTTTAGTGGTACTGGTGTGGGAGCCACCACGATCAGTGGCGGTGCTGCGACTGCCACATTTGATGCGACTGGTCTTGATCCCGGCGAGTATGCAGTGACCTATACCATCAGTACTGATGAAGGTTGCACAGCTACAATGACGCAAAATATTGAAGTGATCGGCCTCGTTGATCCACCTCGCTTCCAGATCCCGCAAAGTCCGATATGCTACACGGATGGTGCGTTTAATATTACCATTGTCGACGGACAAGGCAATCCATTGGACCTGACAGCAGCCTATGTCAATGCTTCGACAACCGATCCCGAAATTACCTTGACCAAGGTTCCCTCAAACACGGTTCTTGGGAATAATCACGATGCCATGGTCACCACCATCGGCACGGCAGCTACAAATCCATTTCAATTGGTGGCTACTCAGGATCGTATCCGAGTAGTGCCGGAAAGGCTGATTGGTCAGAGCTTTGAGTTGGCTGGCCTCTACAAACTCACGCTGACAATCCCAGCAAGCGAAGCCACTGGTTGCGTTGATCAAATGGTGATGCGAGAGCTGACCATTTATCCATCCATGGAAGCTTGTTTCGAGTTGCCAGACAGGTTTTGTGAGGATGGACCAAATATTACAATCGACGTTGGGGCCGAAAACCCTACGTTTGATGACCTCGCTCCAGATCTGCTTGGTCGTACACGCAATGACATGAGTGTTTGGAGTATCATCACACCCGATGGTACGCTGATCGAAGAAGACGAGACGGGACTTCTCGGAGCTGCTGATGGTGATGTAACCATCCAGAGGGCATTTTTAGGTGATACCTACGGCCCTGGATTATATACCCTTAATCATGAAATGGGCATCGACATTTGTGCAACTTTTTGCAGCCGCACCTTTGAGCTTGTCGAGTCGCAAGATGTGGTCATCGATGATGCACACATTGAGTGCAGCATCTCGGCTAGTGGTAGCATAGACTTGGAGAGCCTCTTTGATGTGGCAGCAACCTCAGACAATGCGTATGGCGGCACATGGACTGTAACACCAACAGCCAATGGCGAAATCGTCGGTCAAAATCTATTGTACTCTGGACCAGGCTGCTTTCGCGTAGTGTACACAGCACCCGATCTCGGTTTTGGAGGTGCATGCCAGGAACCAGCTAGAGTTGGTTTTGTGCGTGTGTCTCAACAACCTCAGCCCAGTTTTGATATTCAAGACCAAATTTGCTGGTCTGATGGCGATGTCCCTCCAGCAGCTAATCAACAGTATCTTCCGATCATCAATAGTCCGACTTACGACGATGCGGTCGTCAGAGTCTGGTCCGCAGCGGGACCTGCCACCATCGTTGCATCGACGGGAAGGTTGACCGTGACAGGTGTAGGAACGATTGTCGTGACTATGACTGAGACGATTAATTATGCAGCTTGTGGAGATACGCCAGCTGGTTCTTGCTCGGCGAGCTATCAGGTGCAAATCGAAGTAGAAGATGGAACTGCGATCGACGCCTGCTTTGACGTTGACGATGATATGCTCTGTCCGGGAGACATGACCGACCTTGATCCCAACACCAATGGTGGTGTATTCACGGGAATCGGTGTTGTCGACAACGGACTTGGTACAGGTGGAACATTTACCGCGCCAGGACCGGGCATCTATGCAGTCACTTATGTAGTAAATACACCAAACGGCTGCACCAACAGCTGCACGCAAAATATTGAAGTGCTTGGACCTGCCGCACCACCCAGCATCGAGATACCCACCAGCCCCATGTGCTATACCGATGGAACCTCTTCGATCAAATTTTACAATGCGGATGGATCAGTACTAAACCTGACTAATGCCTTCATCAATGGAAACTCAACTGATGATCCTGAAATTATAATTTCGAAAGTACCCTCAGGACAAGTCAGTGGCAATAACCATGATGCATTTGATGCTGCGGCTGACTTTGGATTTTCAGGGGGCGGAAACAATATCTTTCAGGTAGTAGGAGGAGCAACCGATGCCTTGTGGGTAATCCCCGAGCGATTGATTGGAGACTCTTACCAATATGCTGGTATTTACGAGATAGAATTGGTCATTCCTGAGAGCGAGGCAACTGGATGTGTAGAGCAGCGTGTTACAGCTCGCTTCACCATTTATCCAAGTATGGAACCTTGCTTTGCACTGCCCGATACCCTTTGTGAAGATGGGCCCAATTTCCTTATTAATGTCGCTGAAGAAAATCCAACATTCGATGATCTTGCGGCCGATCTTCTGGGAAGGTCTCGCAACGAAATGAGTGTTTGGACCCTGATCACTCCCAATGGAGTAGTGGTCGAAGAAAGCGATCCAGGAATCACCGGGGTTGGTGATGGAGACGTAATTATCCAAAACGCGTTGCTCCGAAATACGTATGGCCCGGGCCTCTATACACTCAATCATGAGATGGGGATCGATATTTGTGCGACCTTTTGCAGCCGCAGCTTTTTCCTCTTGGAAGATCAGGATGTGGTCATCCAGGATGCGCATATAGAGTGTTCGATTTCGGCAAGTGGCAGCATTGATTTGGAGAGCCTCTTTGATGTAAATCTTACGACATCTAATGCCTATGGCGGCACCTGGAGTATCGTATCTCCTGCCGTCGGAGCTTCGATCGTTGGCCAAAATCTGGTTTATACTGCTCCCGGTTGCTATCGAGTCAGGTATGATCCTCCCAACTTTGGAGCAGGATTGGCGCTGTGCCAGAATGGAACGGTTGATGGGTTTGTTCGTGTGTCTCAACAGCCCCAACCCAGTTTTGATATTCAGGACCAAGTATGCTGGTCAGACGGCGATCCGACCAATCATCAGTACGATCCGATCATCAACAGCCCGACTTATGGTGCACCCGTAACCCGGACATGGTCCATTCTTGCAGGCGATGCCACCGTGGTGCCAACTACAGGCCGGATCACGGTAAATGGACCAGGAACCATCATTTTGCAACTTATGGAGACGATAAGCTATGGAGCATGTGGTGATATTCCTGCAGGCTCTTGCTCGGAAATTTATCAAGCCCAAATCGAAGTAGAAGACGGCACAACTCAAGATGCCTGCTTTGACATTGACGATGAAACGTTGTGTCCCGGCGTCATGACAGATCTCGATCCCAACACCAATGGTGGGGTTTTTACCGGAGAAGGAGTGACGGACAATGGCCTGGGAACCGGTGGTACATTTGTAGCTACGGCGCCCGGAATTTATGCAGTAACATACACCATAAATACACCCAACGGTTGCTCAAATTCATGCACGAGAAATATAGAGGTGCTGGCTCCAGCCGATGCTCCCACCATCGATATTCCGGTGAGTCCAATGTGCTATACCGATGGCTCTTCCAACATTCGTTTTTTGAATCCGGATGGATCTCAATTAAATCTCACCGCTGCCTTTATTGATGGTGATTTAAGTGATCCTGAGATCATGATCACAAAGGTCCCTAATGCGGAAGTGATAGGTAACAACCATCAAGGATTTGATGCAGCGGCAGACTTTGGATTCAGTGGCGCTAATGCAGTATTCCGTTTTGCTGCCGGAAGCATAGATGCAATCCGAGTTACACCTGAACGCCTGATCGGTGATTCTTACGAATATGCCGGAGTCTACGAAATCACGTTGTTTCTGCCAGCAACTGAAGCCACTGGATGTGTCGACATTACAACCACTGCTCAGTTTACCATTTATCCCTCTATGGAGCCTTGTTGGGAGCTGCCTTCTGTTTTGTGTGAAGATGCCACCACCATTCGCATCGATGTAAATGGCCCCAACGATGGTTTGTTTGATGCGCTCGCCCCTGACTTGCTCGATCGCACTCGCAATGAAATGAGTGTATGGTCACTGATCACTCCCAATGGGGTCCTA
>Ga0114956_1000399_pt1 | contig 31164 bp, 21 predicted proteins | sample MaitaG_FD_87304 | JGI IMG/M metagenome (GOLD analysis project Ga0114956, IMG submission 87304) | Marine algal microbial communities from Maine, USA - Maine_Asex2 metaG | ecosystem: Host-associated > Algae > Red algae > Unclassified | place: Maine, USA | collected 2015-01-05
TAATTGATCTCCAGGTCTTGATCCACCAACAGAAGTATTATAATAAAGATTACCAGAACCTGGAGCAACTGTAATAGGATTTTCAGAATTTATAGTGTACGGTATAGAAGTAAACCACGAGTAGAATTTACCCACTTCATCTCCTGATGTGCCACCAACAGAGAAGACTCCTTCTGGTACATAAACCATTTCAATTGCAAATACTTGTATATCAATAATATCATTAGGATCTATAGAGCCGTAATCCCATCTTAAACGCATGCTTTGCATGTTTAAATCCCCACTACCATCACCATCTCGGTAAACAAAAGCACCAACTCCGTCGCTAGATATATCTATAGTGCTACCGGTTGCTGCAACGAAATCGGTCTGGCTCAATTGTGCGTGCTCCCAATCACCGCTATTTACACGATATTTTATAAATACCCAAGCAGCATCCCAATTTGAAGGACCAGCACTTAAGCGCCAGGAATTTTCCCAACTCAAATCAAATTCTACTTGCACCCAATCAGGTGCATTTAAATTTTCTAACGAAATATTACTTACAGTAATATTATTGGCAGAAGCCATAAAGCAAAACAAAGTTGCTAATAATGTAATTTTGATTTTCATAATAATGATTTTAAGTTGATTATATATTTCTAATAGGAGTTATTCAATTCTTGTTAAAAACCTTGTTTTTGATACCGTATTAACAAAAGAGTCAATAAGCAGTAATTCAGGAACAATTATTTTTTTAGAATTTTAATAACAACCAAATAAGCTATTTTAGTTCTTATAATTAATCAAAATTATACATCAATCATTAGAGGAGATATTACTATTGTAACAAAGTATAGAACATATGTTACATGACTATATTTTAAGGGTATTTGCCTGATATTCAGGTATAAAATTAAATATTTTTATACGAAAGTAAATGTTGTAATGTGTCAATGGAAAGAAAAAACAATCTTTTGGAGTTTAAAACTGTATAGATGGTAAAAAAAAACTCAACAAAAAGTTGAGTCTTTTTAAAAAAATTGATTTGTAAGATTTTTATCCTTTTATTAAACTGCGAGAGATCACAATCTTCTGAATTTCTGATGTTCCTTCATAAATCTGAGTAATTTTTGCATCACGCATTAAACGCTCTACATGGTATTCTTTAACAAATCCATTACCTCCATGAATTTGAACTGCTTCTACAGTGTGCTCCATAGCAACTTTACTGGCGTAAAGTTTTGCCATCGCACTACTCATATCGTAGTTGTTGCCTTGGTCTTTATCCCAAGCAGATTTCATTACTAACATTCTTGCAGCTTCAATTTCTGTGTACATGTCAGCTAACTTAAAAGCAATAGCTTGATGATTACAAATCTCTGTACCAAAGGCTTTACGCTCTTTAGAATATTTTAAAGCTAATTCATATGCTCCTGTAGCAATACCTAAAGCTTGTGCGGCAATACCAATTCGTCCACCAGAAAGGGTTTTCATAGCGAATCTAAATCCAGATCCATTAGCACCAATTCTATTTTCTTTAGGAACTTTTACGTCATTAAATTGTAATGTATGTGTATCACTTCCTCTAATACCAAGTTTATCTTCCTTAGGTCCAATATCAAAGCCTTTCATTCCTTTTTCAAGAATAAATGCATTTATACCATGTGAACCTTTGTGTTTATCGGTTTGAGCAATAACTATATAAATTTCTGCACGTCCACCGTTTGTAATCCAGTTTTTTGTGCCGTTTAAAATATAATGATCTCCTTTATCAATTGCAGTAGTTTTCTGAGAAGTCGCGTCACTACCAGCTTCTGGTTCACTTAAACAAAATGCGCCAATACATTCACCTGTAGCAAGTCTAGTTAAATATTTTTGTTTTTGCTCTTCGTTTCCATAAGATTCTAGTCCATAACAAACCAAAGAGTTATTTACAGAAACCATTACTGAAGCAGACGCATCAATTTTAGATAATTCTTCCATAATTAATACATAAGAAATAGCATCCATACCACTTCCTCCATATTTTGGATCTACCATGATTCCCATAAATCCTAGTGCACCCATTTTCCGAACCAATTCTTCTGGGAATGTTTGCGCATTATCACGTTCTATAACACCAGGTAGTAATTCTGTTTGAGCAAAATCTCTCGCTGCATCACGAATCATTAAATGCTCTTCTGTTAAGCTAAAGTCCATAAAATTTAATTATTGATTTGGTAAAAAATTCATGCAAAGATAAGAGTTTCTTGTGGTATTTTCAATAAGGAATATTATTTTTACGGATATGATAAAATCTACTTATAAAGTTATTGCGCTAATGTCCGGAACATCTTTAGACGGGATTGATATTATTTTTGCGACTTATGAATTTGATAATGAATGGAACTTCGAAATTCTCCAATCAGAAACCATAAAATATTCAAAAGATTGGAAACTGATTCTAAGTCAATTAGTTAATAAAACTATAGTAGAATTAAAAGAAATAGATACTACTTATTCTGAATATTTAGCAACTATAATTTTAAAATTTATAAAAGAGAATGAGATAAAAGCTATTGATTTTGTTGCTTCACATGGACATACAGCACTGCATCAACCAGATAAAAGTGTAACATATCAAATAGGAAATCTACAGATATTAGCTGATATTTTGAATGCGAAAGTAATTTGTGATTTTAGAGTTCAAGACGTTCAGTTTGGTGGGCAAGGTGCCCCTTTGGTACCAATTGGTGATCGTTTACTATTTAAAGATTTTGATTATTGTTTAAATTTAGGTGGTTTCGCAAATATTTCATTTGAAACAAATGAAAATCGAATCGCTTTTGACATTTGCCCTGTAAACATCGTTTTAAATCGTTATGCTTCAAAATTAAATCTAGATTATGATGATAAAGGACAATTAGCTTCTAAAGGAACGGTTGATCCACAACTATTAGTAAAACTAAATAATCTTGATTTTTACGAAGAAAAACCACCTAAATCACTAGGTTTAGAATGGGTGGATACTCATATATTTCCTTTGGTAGATTCCTTTAAACTTCAGACTGAAGATGGTCTAAGAACTGTCATAGAACATAACGCCATTCAGATTTCAAAAATTTTAGAAAGAGAGGGCAGCACTGTTTTGGTCACAGGCGGTGGAGCATACAACGATTTTTTGATGAGTAGAATTAGGGAACTATCAAAATCCAAAATCATTATTCCAGAATACCAAATTCTTGAATATAAGGAAGCCTTGATTTTTGGACTTTTAGGCGTTTTGAAAGAAAGAAGTGAAGTGAATTGTTTAAAGAGTGTTACAGGTGCAACGCATAATCATTCTTCAGGAAAAATTTTGCTGCCAAATATTTAAAATATATATTTAATAAGCTTTTAGCCTTTAGAGTTTTTTATATTTGTTATAACTAAACCAACATCAATTGATAAAGAAATTACTTCAAACTTACGAAGATAAATTACCAGAAATCGTTTTTCATTGGAACGATGCTGAAACTGAAGCAGAAGGATGGGCCGTAATAAACTCGCTACGAGGAGGAGCGGCTGGTGGAGGCACTCGAATGAGAAAAAGTTTAGATAGAAATGAAGTGTTGTCTTTAGCTAAAACTATGGAAGTAAAATTTACAGTTTCTGGTCCAGCGATTGGTGGAGCAAAATCTGGCATTAACTTCGACCCACAAGACCCTCGAAAAAAAGGAGTCTTAGAGCGTTGGTACGCAGCCGTATCTCCATTACTAAAAAGTTATTATGGTACAGGTGGTGACTTAAATGTTGATGAAATTCACGAAGTCATTCCAATTACAGAAGAAAGTGGCGTATGGCATCCACAAGAAGGGGTTTTTGAAGGCCATTTTAAACCTACTCAAGCCGATAAAATCAATAGAATTGGTCAATTACGACATGGTGTTATTAAGGTCATAGAGAATCCAGAATTCTCACCAAATGTAAGTCGAAAATATACAGTAGCAGATATGATTACGGGTTACGGTGTTGCTGTTGCTGCAAAACATTTTTACCAAATTAACGACGATTCTATAAAAGGAAAGCGCGTTGTTGTTCAAGGTTTTGGAAACGTAGGCGCAGCTGCAGCTTTTTATTTTTCTCAGATGGGAGCAAAAATCGTCGGTATTATAGATAGAGTTGGAGGTTTAATTAATACTGAGGGATTTTCATTTAAGGCGATTACGGATTTATATCTCAATAAAAATGGAAATACGTTGGTCGCTAATAATCTTATACCATTTAATGAAATCAATGAAAAAATATGGTCACTAGAGACTGAGATTTTTGCACCTTGTGCCGCATCTCGATTAATAACACAAGATCAAATTGACCAAATGATAAGTACAGGTCTCGAAGTTATAACATGTGGAGCTAATGTCCCTTTTGCTGATAAAGAAATTTTCTTCGGTCCTATTATGGAGCACACAGACCAAAAAGTCAGTTTAATACCAGATTTCATTTCAAATTGTGGTATGGCTAGAGTTTTTGCTTATTTTATGGAGCGTAAAGTTCAGATGACAGACCAAGCTATTTTTAACGATACATCTAATGTTATTAAAAAAGCCTTAAAAGAAGTACATAACAATAATCCAACAAAAATTGGTGTAAGCGAAACGGCTTTCGAAATTGCACTAAGACAATTAATATAAATATCCCTTACTATGACAACTGTAATAATTCTCGTTTTCGTTTTTGGCTACTTGGCCATTACTTTAGAGCACAATATTAAAATCGATAAATTAATTCCAGCTTTGGTAATGATGGCTATAAGTTGGGCATTAATTTCTTTAGGAATAGATGATTTTTCAGAATGGTTCGATTCTGCAAACCATGGTTTGGTCGAAGGTTTTGCCAATTTTGGTCACGAGGTAAAGATGGAATGGATGGAAGAGACATTACTCCATCATTTAGGAAAAACGGCAGAGATACTTGTGTTCCTGTTAGGTGCTATGACTATTGTTGAAATTATAGATTATTTTGATGGTTTTTCTACGATTAAAAACGCTGTTAACTTTAACAGTAGAAAGAAGTTATTATGGATGTTTTCAATCTTAGCATTTATACTTTCTGCAATTATAGATAATCTTACAGCAACTATTGTTTTAATATCAATTCTTCAAAAAATTATAAAGGACAGAAATATAAGGATTTGGTACGCTGGTTTAATTATTATTGCGGCAAATGCTGGTGGAGCTTGGTCACCAATTGGTGATGTTACAACGACAATGCTTTGGATTGGTGATAAAGTATCAACAGGAAAATTATTTATGTATTTATTTATTCCGTCATTATTATGCATGGTTGTACCAACGTTCATCGCTTCATTTCTAAAACCGTTTAAAGGAACTTTAGAACTGCAAGAAGGTGATGATAAACCTAAAAATAAATTCAGTTCTACAATGTTATTTTTAGGATTGGGAGCTATAGTTTTTGTACCTGTTTTTAAAGTGATTACGCATTTACCACCTTATGTTGGGATGATGTTATCACTAGGAGTGGTTGCTATATTTGCTGAAATTTACAGTAATTCTAAATTTGCTATAACTCAAGTTGTTTCAGATGAACATGATGCGCATGCAAGTCATAGTCCTGTTCACTATTCATTATCTAAGATTGAGTTGCCAAGTATCTTATTTTTCTTAGGAATTTTAATGGCAGTAGCGGCTCTAGAATCTTTAGGAATTTTATTCAATTTTGCTGGCGCTTTACAAGATCATACGCCAATGTTGGGCACGGAATTACATGGTGAAGGAGTTTCTGATTTAGTAGTTTTATTACTTGGAGTTGGTTCTGCTGTAATAGACAATGTACCTTTAGTAGCAGCTAGTTTAGGAATGTTCTCAGAACCATTAGATAACGAACTTTGGCATTTCATCGCCTATTCAGCAGGTACAGGAGGTAGTATGCTTATTATTGGTTCTGCCGCAGGAGTTGTTGCTATGGGAATGGAAAAAATCGACTTCTTTTGGTATTTAAAGAAAATATCTTGGTTGGCATTTGTTGGTTTTATTGCAGGTGCAATAGCATTTATGGTCACAAGAAGTATTTTCTAATATACTTAAGACAAAAACACAACGTTATAACAACAAGAATTTAAAATTTTAAAAAACTATAGTATGATGTTATCAAGTACTATTCAAGATGGAATGGACGCAGTAACTGATGGAGAATCAGTTGAAAAAACCTTATCCATAATAGAATTAATTACAAGTGGTGGTACAGCCGGAATAGTGATTATTCTCATCCTATTCCTATTATTAATTGTAGTAACATACATTTATTTTGAACGTATTTTTGCGATTAAGGCAGCATCAAAAGTCGATTCAAACTTTATGAATCAAATTAAAGACCATGTTAGTAATGGTAAAATCGATTCTGCGCAAATGTTGTGTGCCCAACAAAACTCACCAGTTTCAAGGTTGATAGCAAAAGGAATTACCAGAATAGGTAAACCTCTAGAAGATATTAATACAGCAATTGAAAACGCAGGTAGATTAGAAGTTTATAATTTAGAGAAAAACGTTAGTGTTTTGGCCACAATTTCTGGTGTAGCACCTATGATAGGATTTTTGGGTACCGTAGTAGGTATGATTCTTGCAATTTTTGAATTAGCTAATGCAGGTGGATCAATTCAAATGGATGTTTTGGCAAGCGGATTATATACTGCAATGACTACAACTGTAGGTGGCCTAATAGTTGGTATTGTTGGTTATGTGGCATACAACCATATTGTAGTGAAAACTGATAAGGTCGTTCATCAAATGGAAGCTAATTCAGTAGAATTTTTAGATCACTTAAACGAACCTATCTAATATGGATATTAGAGGAAGAAGAAATAAAGTAACACCCGAATTCAATTTTGCGTCTATGACGGATATTGTATTCTTGTTATTAATCTTTTTTATGATTGCTTCAACTTTGGTAACTACTAATGCCATCGATATTATTTTACCTACCGCAAGCGGAAAAACAGAGAATAAAAAAACGACAGCAGTGAGTATAAAAGAAGATCTAACATACTACATTGATAATATGCGCGTAGGCGAAAGCGTTTTAGAAAACCAATTAATTACAGCAATGGCATCACAAGAAACTCCTACAATTGTGTTAAGGGCAGAGAAGTCCGTACCTGTTGAAAATGTGGTAAAGGTGATGGATATTGCAAATCGAAACAAATTCAAGGTGATATTAGCTGTTAAACCAAATTAAACGGCATTGTTTTTGAAAATAAATATACTAACAACAACCTGTAAGGTTGCAAAAAAACTGACAGGTTCAATTTTATAGAGTGAAATATTTAGAAACCAAACACGAACGTAATTCAGCAAGAATCACAGCTTTAGTGGCTTTGATACTCTTGTTATTGCTATTCGTAGTTGGGCCTCAATATTTAGATCCACCAGAAGAATACGGTATTGCAGTTAATTTCGGAACTACAGACTATGGTAGTGGTAATAAACCTTTAAGCGAGCCTAGAAAGGCAGAAGCTGAAAAGGTTGTAGAAGAAGAGGTTGTTGAAGAATCACAACCAGAAGAAACAAAGGTTGAACCCACAGAAGCAGCCTCTAAAGCGGAAGAAGTAATTACTCAAGAATCAGCCGAATCTATTGCTATAAAAAAACAAAAAGCAGCCGAAGCAAAAGCTAGAGCTGAAGCAGAACGTGCAGAAAGGCAAAAGCGCGAAGCAGAAGAACGAAAGAAAAGAGAAGAAGCTGAGAAAAAGAAAAAACTAGATAATCTTATTGGTGGTGTAAAAAACGCTAATGGAAATGATAATGGTGGTGAAGGACCAGATAAACAAGGAGGAAATAAAGGGCAATTAGATGGAGATCCTTACGCACCTAGTTACTTTGGTGGCTCTGGGCCAGGAAAAGGTGGTATAGGTTTCGGACTTGGGGGAAGAGGGAGGCCATCTAAGCAAATTTATAAGCAAGATTGTAATGAATATGGCTTAGTAGTAGTGAGAATTGAAGTTAATAGACAAGGAAAAGTGGTAAAGGCAGAACCTGGTATTAGAGGAACAACAAATACACATCCTTGTTTATTGGAGCCTGCTAAAAAAATTGCATTTTCTCATAAATGGCAATCAGATTCAGATGCACCGACAACTCAAGTAGGTTTTGTAAGTATTAATTTTGATGTTAGTCAATAAGGCATGAATTATCAAGATACAGTAAGTTGGATGTTCCAGCAACTACCAATGTATCAGAATAAAGGTAAATCTGCTTTTAAAAAAGATTTAACCAATTCTATAAAACTTTCAGAATATTTAGGAAACCCTCATAAAGAGTTTAAATCTATTCACGTAGCAGGCACCAATGGTAAGGGTTCTACAAGCCATATGTTAGCATCGATTCTACAAGAAGCAGGTTATAAAGTTGGGTTATACACCTCACCACATTTAAAGGATTTTAGAGAGCGAATTAGAATAAATGGCAAAGCTGTAAGTAAGCAATTTGTTATCAGCTTTATAAAACGCAATACGTTGTTTTTAGGTTCAAATCGTCTGTCTTTTTTTGAAATGACCGTTGGTATGGCTTTCGATTATTTTGCAAAGCAAAATGTTGATATAGCTGTTATTGAAGTGGGATTAGGAGGTCGGCTAGATTCAACAAACATTATAATACCAAAACTATGTGTAATTACAAACATTGGTTACGATCACACACAATTTTTAGGCGATACACTTAAGAAAATTGCAGCTGAAAAAGCTGGGATTATAAAACAGAATATTTCAGTAGTTATTGGCGAAACACAAGCAGAAACCAAAACTGTTTTTATATCAAAGGCAGATGAAACTAATTCTAAAATTTATTTTGCTGACCAAATCATTAAAGAGGTTTTAGAAAGTGATTTAAAAGGCTCTTATCAAATTCATAATATTAAAACGGTATTGCAATCGGTTGAAGTTTTAAGAGCATCAGGATTTCATATTTCTAAATCTCAGTTAAAAAAAGGACTTTTAAATGTGGTTAAGAATACAGGTTTAAGGGGACGTTGGCAAATTCTAGGTAACCATCCTAAGATTATTTGCGATACTGCACATAATAAAGAAGGATTGACTTATGTAATGCAACAATTAAAGTCTGAAAAATTCGACAAACTTCACATAGTTTTTGGAGTGGTTAATGATAAAGACTTGAGTTCTATAATTACATTACTTCCCAAGAAAGCCATCTATTATTTCTGTAAACCAAATGTACCACGTGGTTTAGACGTTCATAAATTGAGAGAAGTATTTAGCAGTGCTGGTTTATCAGGAATAGCATATAGAAGTGTCAATCTAGCGTTAGAAAAAGCGAAGAAAGCAGCGAATAAAAACGACTTAATTTATGTTGGAGGCAGTACTTTTGTAGTGGCTGAAATAATTTGACTTTTTTATAAAAAATCTTTTGAGATATTAAAAACTAGTCTATATTTGCATCCCGATAACTATTGGGAGAGTCAGGTTTTCCGAATCCTGATTGAGTTTAAAAAAAAATCGGGCGCATAGCTCAGTTGGTTCAGAGCACTTGGTTTACACCCAAGGGGTCGGGAGTTCGAATCTCTCTGCGCCCACAAAGGTTTCCTTCTAAAGGAAACCTTTTTTTATTTTTATGAAATTTTATACTTATATTTTATTTTCAGAAAAATTAAATAGATATTATGTAGGAGCAACCAATGAAATAGATGATAGAATTGAAAAGCATTTATCTAGCAATAAAAGGTATACTTCAAAAGCAAAGGATTGGGAATTAAAATATTTTTGAAACATATTTGTCGAGATCAGAAGCTGTACGAAGAGAAATAAGTATAAAAAAATGGAAAAGTCGTAGAATGATTGAAAAGCTCATTAATAATTAAAAGTAATCATTACATTTAAAACAGAAAAGGGTCATTAACTCAGTTGGTTCAGAGTGTTACCTTGACAGGGTAGAAGTCGCCAGTTCGAATCTGGCATGACCCACATCAAGTAGAAAATCTACATGATAGTGTAAATTTTTCATTCAGAATATGTCCAGGACAAGCCTTTTAGACGTATTCTGAATGAAAAAATTAAAATTCGGGGTTTTACGAATGTGGATTTTCTATTTGCAGGAGTGGTTTAATTCTAAACCAACGAAGTTAATCTGTCCTGATCCACAATTTTAAATTAGATAAAATTAAGAATGCGCTCTAAAGCCATACCTCGTGAGCCTTTTATTAATACTGTAGAATTATCTAAATTAAGTATTTTTAATTCAGATTTTAAATCTTCAAAAGTTGAAAATTTATAGGTTGATTTCTCAGTCGTAGTTTTATAAAAATTCTCTCCAATTAGATAGATATCCTCTTCAAAATTAGATGTAATAAAATCTACAATTGCTTGATGTTCATTTTCTGCTTCAGCTCCTAGTTCAAACATGTCACCAAGAAATAAAATTTTTTTTTCAGCATTTAATTGTTTTAAATTCTTTAAAGCAGCGAGCATACTTGTTGGATTGGCATTGTAGGCATCTAAAATGATTTGAGTGGTTTCTTTTTTAATAATCTCAGAACGATTGTTATCTGGCTTGTAACTTTCAATCGCTTGTTTTATGTGTTCCGTTGATACATTAAAGTGTTTTCCGATGGCTACTGCTACAGCAATATTTCCGTAGTTATAATCACCTATAAGTTGACTTTTAATCTCAGTAGCATCATAATTTAGCGTTACAAAAGGAGCAGCACTTTTAAACTCTACTACACAATCATTTTTAGGATTAGTACCAAAAGTGATCGTGTTTGGATATTTATTTATTTGAGCGATTTGCTTAGCGTCATCAGTATTTATGAATACAATCTTATCATTAATTCTTAAAAAATCGTACAATTCAGACTTCCCTTTTATAACCCCTTCCACACTTCCAAATCCTTCGAGATGTGCTTTTCCAAAATTAGTTATTAAACCATAATCTGGTAGTGCAATATTTGATAGAAATTCAATTTCTCTTTGGTGATTAGCACCCATTTCTACAATTCCGAAGTCTAAATTTTCAGAAAAGCTCAATAACGTTAGCGGAACACCAATATGATTGTTGAGATTACCTTTCGTAGCTTTGACATGATAATTAGATGATAAAACGGATTTAATAAGTTCTTTTGTAGTGGTTTTTCCATTACTTCCCGTTAGTGCAATTATAGGAATATTAATTTCTTTTCTGTGATAGGTCGCTAGGTTTTGAAGCGTAGATAAGACATCATTAACCAAAATACAATGGTCATTTATTAATGCGTCAGTATCATCAACAACACAATATTTTGCGCCACCTTTAAAAGCCTTATCAACAAATTTGTTACCATCAAAATTATCGCCTTTTAAAGCAAAATACATGCAATTTTCTTCTAGTTTTCGGGTATCTGTAGAAACGGAAGAACAATTTTTAAACTTTTGATATAATAGGTCTATTGCCATGTGTTAATACTTATTGTTTTTTTAAACGTCACATGCTTCGTTATTAAGTTTTAACACGCTTGTTTCATAGGCTTAAAAATAAAAAAGTCCTGACAAACTTATCAGGACTTTTTTAAATATTTATTTTTACTTCTTAGTTACGTTTCTTTCCACCTTTTTGAGATTTAGAACCAACTCTAGATACTGCACATCTAAAACCAATGTAATCTGTGGCCATATCTTGCGGGAAGTAACGACGCTGCGCTGGATCTATCCAATACGCTCTATCTCTCCACGAACCACCTTTGTAAACTCTAACTTCATCATTAATTAATGATGTTCTGTTATTAGACTTATCATATTCTCTAACCAAATTACCTTCAGCAGAATCAACCTCTACTGTATGTTTAGGTGAATTATACATTTTACCAGTTTGGCTATTTCTTTTGTCACCTTCGTCAAAACTTTCTCTGTAATAACGTGAAGAACGCTTATCACCATCTCTAAAGTTTCTGTTGTCACTTTCTGAGAATTGAGTTCTTAAATACGTCTCTTTTTCGTCAACAGGAATTCTTGCTAATTCTCCTGGTAAATCTCTTGCTACAATTTTTCCATTGCTTAATGTATCGTAAACAATTTCATCTACCGTTACAACTTTTACTGTACCATCTTCGTTAAGTGCGGTTTTAGTGTAAACATTACCTCTATAGTAATTAAAATCGTTAAATTCATCATCTACTATTGGTCTGTAAACATCTGCTACCCATTCGGCAACGTTACCAGCCATATCATATAAACCATAATCATTAGGTTGATATGTTTTAACTTCTGCAGTAATATCAGCACCATCATCAGACCATCCCGCAATTCCACCGTAATCACCTTTACCTTGTTTAAAGTTGGCTAATTGATCACCACGATTCACACGTTTACCTGATCTTGTATATTGCCCATCCCAAGGATATTTTTTACGTCCTCTATATACATTATAACTTCTTAATTCACTCATACCTAAAGCAGCATATTCCCATTCTGCTTCAGTTGGAAGTCTATATTTTACAGGTATTAAACCAGATTCTCTATTGGCATATATGTTAATAGGATTACCTTCTGCATCAGTTTGCTGTCTTCTTTTTCCACCCTCAAGAACTTCTGTGTTTCCACCGTAAGTTTGTGTAGGAGCGTTTATATAGGTGTCTGAGCTGAACGTACTCTCAGCACTTAAATCTGTATATTGAGCATCTCTCTTAATGTAGCCTGCTTCTTGTAACGACATTTCTGCAACACGGTCAGATCTCCAAGTTGCATATTCAACAGCTTGTATCCAACTAACACCTACAACAGGATAATTTGCATATCCTGGATGACGTAAGTAATTTTCTGTCATCATCTCATTATAACCTAAACGGTTTCTCCATACCAAAGTATCTGGAAGTGCTCCGTTATATATCAATGCATAATTTGGGTCATCTGGTGGATACACGTTTTTTATGTAATCTAAATAGAATAAGTAATTAAGGTTTGTAACCTCGTGCTCATCCATATAAAAGGATTGTATATGTTGTTGATTTGGTGTATTGTTCCAATCGTGCATTGGGTCATCTTGTACTTTACCCATGGTGAACGTTCCTCCTTCAACAAATGCAGTTCCTGGAGGGGTTTCCTGTTCTTTGAATTGGGTATTGTACTGAAAGCCGCCATTTTTGTCGTTTATTTTCCAGCCTGTAGCACTATCTACATTACCAGAACCCGAAGAACGTTTACAGCCAACAACAGATGCACAAAGCATTATTGCTATTAATAATTTTAGGTTTGAGACATTTTTCATATCCATACGTTTAAGTAAGCTCGTTAAATTTTAGATTCGCAATATAGTAATTAAAGGTAAACTGACAACTTTTTTTTGTATCAAAATTCAAAAAAATGTGCATTTCATCCTTTTTTTTCAACACGATAACGGATTTTTGTTCAATTTACCGGTGTATTTTGCTCTTTAATAACGAGCATTAAAATAAATTATTGTTGTATTTTTGAAATAAAAATTGAATAGTCATAATAACCCCTTGTTATGTGCGTTATTTTACTGTGAATTTACACAAGTATCAGGTTAGTGATATTTTTTTTATATGAAAATTCATTTTTTACTTATAACCAATAATGCTTAAATGAAAAATTGCTATTTTCTATTTTTTCTTGTTATTTCTTCGCTATGTTTTGGGCAGCAAAAACAATTTAATATTAAGTGGGCTGGTGTAAAAACACTAGAAAGTGAGTATGGCAAAATGCAAATACCAGCTTTTGATGCTAAGCATTTTAGTTATGATGACGACAGAGGTCTAATGTTTTTTGTGCAATGGGATGCTAACACAAGTACAATTGACACAAACTCAATTGAGCTTTCTAATATAACCTATGAAACTATTTCTGAAGCCGACTTAAAAGATTTAAATCCGCAACTTATATCAAATACTCCTCAGTATAATTTTTATAATACTAATGCTAGAGGTAAGCGTTCTAATTATTTTGAGATTAGTCCGATAATTAATGACAGAGGTATTTATAAAAAAATAACAGCTTTCACCATAAACTATAATACGCTTTTAGGGCGTTCATCAACTAGTATTGCTGGCAGAAATGTAATTGTAAATTCTGCGTTGAGTACTGGAGATTGGTATCGGTTCTATATTGAAGAATCTGGTGTTTTTCAACTTTCAAAAAGCTTTTTAAATAGTTTGGGGATAAACACTAATTCTGTTGATCCTAGAACTATTAAAATTTATGGAAATGGTGGTAGAATGCTTCCATATTTGAACTCTGAGAATTATCCTTTCGATATTGTTGAGAATGCCATTAAATTTGTTGGTGAGGATGATGGTAGTTTTGATAATAGCGACTATATTCTTTTTTATGGAGAGGGACCTACAACATATAATGACGAAAGCGAAACGAACATAAATCTTTACACAGACAGAACTTATTATTATGTTAATGTGAGTTCTGGAACTGGAAAGCGCATTGGGCCAATGCCAGTAATAAGTGGAGCTGCGGATTTTCAAATTGATACATTTCAAGATTATCAATTCTATGAAGTAGATGAGCACAATTTGGCAAAGTTAGGACGCCGTTGGTTTGGAGATGAGTTTGATATTGAAAACCAACGGGTTTATGATTTTCAGTTTCCAAATTTAGTAACATCAGAACCTGTAAGGTTTAATATTGCTGCAGGTTCTATTTCTGAAACGCCAGGTTCTACATTAGGAATTACGGTTAATGGTAATTTTGTGAATACGCTTACATTTGCGGCTATTAGTCCTGGTTCTATTTTAGGTACCGCTTCTGCTTTTAATGATAATCTTAATATATCTTCTGATGCCATAACCTTAACTTTAGATTATAACAATAATGGAAATCCTTCTGCCAAGGCATACTTAGATTACATTAATATAGAAGCAACTAGGAGTTTAATTTACCAAGGAGAACAATTGGTGTTTAAAAACAGAGTCGTAAATTCTAATCCAGGAATTGCAGAATACAACCTCTCAAATGCGGCCGGAGTTTCCGAAATTTGGGATATCTCTGATCGCTTTAATGTCACTACAGTTTTAAATATAGATAATCAAAACGACGTGTCGTTTAAAGCACAATCTGGTGAAGAAAGAACTTATTTGGCATTTTCTGGATCAAACTTTCTTCAACCTAGCAAAGCGTCTAGATCTACTGTGTCCAATCAAAATTTAAAAGGAACGATATTTAATAATGCACAAGGCACTTTTGAAGATATAGATTATATCATATTATCACCAACACAGTTATTGTCGCAAGCAGAGCGTTTGGCACAGATAAATAGAGAACAGTATAACTTAAATGTAAAAGTAGTTGATCTTCAAACAATTTACAACGAGTTTAGTACAGGTAGCCAAGATATTGCTGCATTAAGAAATTTTGTAAAATATGTTTATGATAATGCCAGTAGTCCAAACAATAGACTGAAGTATTTATGTCTATTTGGAGATGGTTCGTATGATTATAAGGATAGATTACGAAATAACACTAATTTGGTACCAGCATGGTATTCTAAAAATAGCTTCAGTCTTACTAATTCCTTTGTCTCAGATGATTTTTATGCCATGTTAGATAGTAATGAAGGTCAGCTAGGTAATGGAGACAGAATGGATATTGCTGTTGGGAGAATTTTAGCAGAAGATGTACAACGCGCAAGGGATATGGTAGATAAGATAGAAGCCTATTATCAACCCGAAGCATTAGGTAATTGGAGAAATAATGTCTTGCTAATTTCTGATGATGTAGATATTATATGGGAAAGAATTCTAGAGGAAACCACAGACGGTATAGGTATCGAGATTGAAACTGAAAAGCCATTTTTTAATATCGTAAAGATTCATACAGATGCTTTTGAACAAGAATCTTCTGCCGCAGGTAATAGATATCCTAAAGTAAATAAGGCAATTAAAGATGCCATTGAAGTAGGTGCTTTAGTTGTTAATTATTTTGGACATGGTGGTGAGGATGGACTAGCAAAAGAACGGATATTCGATAAGTTTGACGCTCAAGAAATAAATAACGTTTGCAAATTCAATTTATTTGTAACCGTAACTTGTGAGTATACTAAGTTTGATGACCCTGACAGAGAAACAGCTGGCGAGTTTACTTTTTGGAATAAAAACGGAGGAGCCATAAGTTTAATTACTACGACGAGGCAAATTTTTGTTCAAGTAGGAGTGTCCTATAATGAGGTTTTAGATGATTATTTGTTTGCTTTCGGATCTAATGATTATCCATCTATAGGTGAAGCATTACGATTAACAAAAACGGACAATAGTATTGCAGGTATTACACAAAAAAGGTTGGTGTTTTTAATAGGTGATCCTGCTATGAAATTAGCTTTTGCAGAACCAAATGTTAGACTCACTAGAGTTAACGATGTAGATATCTCGCAGCCTATTGATACACTTAAGGCTCTAAGTTACACTAAACTGGCAGGAGAAGTTACAGACGTCAATGGCAACCTATTATCTAACTATAATGGTATAGTTACAACTACTGTATTTGATAAAAAGATTCAGCGCCAAACATTGGGCAATGATGGTATAACAGATAGCAATGGTGTAATTATTTTGGATTTTACAACGCTAGGCGAAATTATCTTTAACGGACAAGCTACCGTTACTAACGGACAGTTTGAAGTAGATTTTGTGGTGCCAAGAGATATTGGTATTCCTGTCGGAAACGGTAAAGTAAGTTTCTATGCGCAGACAACTACCCAGCAATCAGATAAGGCTGGTGCAAATTTCGATGTTTTAATTGGTGGTATCAATGAAAATGCACCTGAAGATAACATCGGGCCAGTAATCAATTTATTTATGAATGATGAGAATTTTGTATCAGGTGGTATTACCAATGAATCCCCAAACTTATTAGCAAAACTACAAGATGATAATGGTATAAATACAGCAAGTGGAATAGGACATGATATAACCGCTATAATTGATGGTGATGAAACAAACCCTATAGTTTTAAACGGTTACTACCAAGCTAACGTAGATGATTATACAAATGGGACGTTGTCCTATCCATTTAGAGATTTAGAGCCAGGTTTGCATACACTAACATTAAAAGCTTGGGATGTTTATAATAATTCTTCTACTTCAGAAATTCAGTTTGTGGTTTTCGATAAAGATGAAGAATTGGTAATAAATAACGTTTTAAATTATCCAAATCCATTTATTAACTATACAGAATTTTGGTTTAACCATAATAGTATAGAACCATTAGATGTTTCGGTGCAAATATTTACAGTTTCAGGTAAATTGGTTAGAACATTAAACGGTCAGACATCAGGTGGTAGCAAAAATGTGAGCTCTTTATCTAAGGACATAATTTGGGATGGAAGAGATGATTTTGGAGATAAAATAGGAAAAGGAGTCTATGTATATAAACTAAAAGTGAAATCTAACCGTTTAAATAAACAAGTCGAAAAAATCCAAAAGCTTGTTATACTATAGAAGTTCGTTTAACGGTTTGTTTTTCAGCTTGAAGAAAAATTTTAACACTTCTCAAATAAAAAATTATATTTGCTAATGCATTAATGCAAGCAATTAGCATTAATAACATCATATTAATCATGAAGAAATACACCATACTACTTATCGCATTTGTAACATATAGTTTTACATATGGACAAGAAACAATTACATTTCCAGATCAATCTTCAGTTATAACTACAGGAGTACCATTTATGCTTATTGCACCAGATGCAAGAGCTGCAGCAATGGGAGATATGGGAGTTGCTACATCTGTAGATGGGTTTTCACAACAATGGAATCCTGCAAAATATGTATTTTCAGAAGCTAAATCTGGAGTAAGTTTAAGCTACACACCTTATTTAAGTAAGCTCGTAAATGATATTTCTATAAGTTATGTCACCTACTTTAATAGATTAAATGAATTTAGTGCTGTATCAGCAAGTTTTAAATATTTTAGTTTGGGTGAAATTACCTTAACACAAAACGAAAATGATCCAGGTATTAATGTTAAACCCAATGAATTCACAGCGGATGTGGCTTATACATTACGTTTAGCAGATCAGTTTTCTATGGCTGTTGCTGTGCGTTATATGCGATCCGATTTAAGAATTAACCAAGTAGATCCTAATGCAGACGCTGCTAGCTCTTTCGGAGCTGATATTACAGGTTATTATCAAAGTGAAGAAGAAGCATATAATGATTTTAATGGACGTTTTAGAGCAGGATTTGCAATTCAGAATTTAGGACCTAAGTTTAAATATGATGATGGTGGTAGAGAAAATTTTCAACCCACAAATTTAAGATTAGGAGCTGGTTTCGATTTTATATTTGATGAATATAACAAATTAGGTATCACTGCAGAAGTTGCTAAACTATTAGTACCAACACCTCCACAATTTGGTTTTGTAGATACAGATGGAGATGGTGAGCAAACTCAAGATGATCCGGCAACTACAGATATTAATGAAAACGAACCAACAATAATAACACAAGGCCAAGACAATAATGTAGGCTTTATTAGCGGAGTTTTTCAATCTTTTGGTGATGCGCCAGGTGGGTTTAGTGAAGAGTTAAGAGAATTCACTTGGGCTTTAGGAGCAGAATACACTTACCAAGAGAATTTTGCGTTTAGGCTAGGTTATTTCAACGAAGCCGAAGATAAAGGAGCAAGAAAGTTCTTTGCTTTAGGAGCAGGTTTCAAATATACAACCATAAATATAGATTTGTCTTACTTATTCTCTGCATCTAAAATTCAAAGTCCTTTAGAAAATACGCTACGTTTCTCTCTTACCTTTAATTTTGGTGACGGTGAATATGATGAATATTAGTAGATCCAAATAATTAGAGATTAAAAACTATTGTTCACAAAAACAATAGTTTTTTTGTCTAAAAAAGGTTTTGGAAATTTTAAACGCGTAGAGCTAATACTTAGAAAAAAAAGATGATTGGAAAGAGCCTGTCACTATAATAGTAATACCTGTAAATACATGAATGAAATTACAATTTCGGCAACATTACAAGTTTATGAAGATATAAAAGAACTTCCTAAAGAGATTCAGGACCTAATGACCTTTGCCATTAAAGCACGTCATACGGCTTATGCGCCTTATTCAAAATTTCATGTTGGAGCGGCTTTGCTATTAGATAATAAAGAGGTGATTATTGGTAGCAATCAAGAAAACGCGTCTTATCCTTCTGGCTTATGTGCAGAACGCACAGCGGTATATTATGCAGGTGCTAAATATCCTAAAGCTAAAATATTAAAAATGGCTATTACAGCTTCATCTCAAAACCAAGTAACGGATTCGCCTATTCCTCCTTGTGGTGCTTGCAGACAAGCCATAGCTGAATATGAAATAAAACAAGATCAGCCTATAGCAATCTACTTTATGGGAGCCAAAGGTAAAGTTATAAAGTCAGACTCTTTAGCCAATCTTTTGCCATTACTTTTTGATAATTCAGTATTGTAGCATTTTCATTGCAGTAATATTAGTAATTACTACATTTTTTTACCGAATACAGTTTCTGCATTAGTATCTAAATTGTTATTTTTGTTATTCGCTTGTGCCAATTTCAAATAAAAATTAACCAAGCGTTATTTTGATATAAATAATTGACCAAATGCAGAAAATAACTAAAGAGGTTTACCTTAAATGGTATGAGGATATGTATTTCTGGCGAAAGTTTGAAGACAAACTAGCCGCTGTTTACATTCAACAAAAAGTCAGAGGATTTCTTCATTTATATAATGGACAGGAAGCTGTATTAGCTGGTGCATTACATGCAATGGATTTAACTAAAGACAAAATGATTACTGCTTATCGTAATCACGTACAGCCAATTGGTATGGGAGTAGATCCTAAGCGTGTTATGGCAGAACTATTCGGAAAAGCAACTGGTACTTCTCAAGGTTTAGGTGGCTCTATGCATATATTCTCTAAAGAACACCGTTTTTATGGTGGTCATGGTATCGTAGGTGGTCAAATTCCATTAGGAGCAGGTATCGCTTTTGGTGATAAGTATCACGATAGTGATGCGGTAACATTATGTTGCTTTGGCGATGGTGCTGCCAGACAAGGCTCTTTACACGAAACTTTTAACTTAGCAATGTTGTGGAATTTACCTGTAGTGTTTGTTTGTGAAAATAATGGCTATGCGATGGGTACTTCTGTGGAGCGTACCGCAAACCATACAGATATCTGGAAGTTAGGTCTAGGTTATGAAATGCCATCAGGACCTGTTGACGGAATGAATCCAATAAAAGTTGCTGAAGCTTTTGATGAAGCAATTCAACGTGCTAGAAAAGGTGGTGGACCATCATTTTTAGAAGTAAAGACCTATCGTTATCGCGGACACTCAATGTCTGATGCACAACACTACAGAACAAAAGACGAGGTAGCAGAATACAAAAAAATAGATCCGATTACGCAAGTAAAGGATATTATTCTTGAAAAGAAATATGCTACTGAAGCAGATTTAAAAGCTATTGATAAGGATGTAAAGAAACGTGTTGCAGAATGTGAGAAATTTGCAGATGAATCACCGTATCCTGAAAAGAGCGTGATGTACGATGCTGTTTATGAACAAGAAGATTATCCATTTATAGATCACAAAATTAAGTAAGCTATGGCAGAAGTAATAAATATGCCGCGTTTAAGCGACACAATGGAAGAGGGAACAGTAGCTTCTTGGTTAAAAAAAGTTGGTGATAAGATTGAGGAAGGAGATATTTTAGCTGAGATTGAAACTGATAAAGCTACTATGGAATTTGAATCTTTTAACGAAGGTACATTACTTCATATCGGTATTCAAGAAGGTGAAACGGCAAAAGTAGACACACTTTTAGCTATCATTGGTGAAGAAGGAGAGGATATTACAGCATTGCTTTCAAATTCCAATAAAGAAAATGCAAATTCCAAATCTAAAACTGAAGATAAAAAGAATGATGTTGTCATTCAGAGCGATAGCGAAGAATCTCAAGAATCTCAAGAATTACCAGAAGGTGTTATTGTGGTTACTATGCCACGCTTAAGTGATACGATGGAAGAAGGTACTGTAGCCACATGGTTGAAAAAAGTTGGTGATGAAGTCGAAGAAGGAGATATTTTAGCAGAGATTGAAACCGATAAGGCAACTATGGAGTTTGAGTCATTTCAGGCAGGTACATTATTACATATTGGTTTAGATGAAGGTGATACCGCAAAGGTAGATTCGCTTTTAGCAATTATTGGACCTAAGGGAACAGATGTTTCAGGTATAGCTAAAAACTTCGAATCTGGTGGTGGAGAGGCTAAAAAAGAATCAAAACCAGAACCAAAGAAAGAAGAGAAAAAAGCAGATAAGAAAGAAGAGCCTAAAACGGAAACTGAACAAGAGGATACAAAAAAGGAAACCTCTAAGAGTTCAAGTTCAGATTCAAGTAGAATATTTGCTTCACCACTAGCTAAAAAAATGGCTGAAGAGAAAGGGTTTAACTTAGCTCAAGTTAAAGGCTCAGGTGAAAATGGCAGAATTGTAAAGAAGGATATTGAAAATTATACACCTTCCGCACATGGAGCTTCAGTTGGTAAGTTTGTTCCATCTGGTCAAGAAGATTTTGATGAGGTGTCTAACTCTAATATGCGTAAAGCAATTGCTAAGAACTTAGCGAAATCTAAATTTACAGCACCACATTATTATTTAAATGTGGAGTTTGATATGGAAAATGCTATAGCATTTAGAGTACAATACAATTCAATACCAGATACAAAAATTTCGTATAACGACATGATTGTTAAGGCTTGTGCCTTGGCTTTAAAGCAGCATCCACAGGTAAATTCGCAATGGTTTGATGACAGAATGCAATTAAATAATCACGTGCATATAGGTGTCGCTGTTGCAGTGCCAGACGGTTTATTAGTGCCTGTTGTAAAATTTGCTAATGAGCAAAGTTTGCCTCAAATAGGAGCTGCAGTTAGAGAATATGCTGGTAAAGCTAGAAGCAAAAAATTGGCTCTAGATGAAATGGAAGGCAGTACGTTTACAGTTTCTAACTTAGGCATGTTTGGTATCGATAGTTTTACGTCGATTATTAATCAACCAAATTCAGCAATTTTATCTGTTGGCAATATTGTTGAAAAACCAGTCGTTAAAAAAGGACAAATTGTAGTAGGCAACACAATGCAACTATGTTTAGCTTGTGACCACAGAACAGTTGATGGTGCAACAGGCGCACAATTCTTGCAGACGTTGAAAGGCTATATTGAGAATCCTGTAACAATGTTAGTGTAAGATGATGTTAGTGCTGAAATACTGAACACAGTCAAAGCGCTTGGTTAAAATATATAATATTAGATCCTGTTTTATTAATTTAAAACAGGATTTTTTTATCTTTAAACTCAAATATAAATTCTATGAAAAAAATTCTATCAATACTCATTTTTATAATATTAATAGCATGTTCTGTTAAACAAAAAGGAGCAGATGGAAAAAAAGGAAAAGATGGTGCTAATTCTAGAATACAAATTACTCAGAACGACATTAAAGTTAGCATGGAATACTTGGCCTCTGATGAGTTGGAGGGAAGAGCTACAGGAAGTGAGGGCATTGAAAAGGCAGCTGTATTTATTGAAAATTATTTAAAGAAAAATACTATTAAACCTTATTTTGAAACCTATCGCGATACGTTTATGTTAGGTGATATCATTGGCTATAATATTGTTGGCATGATTGAAGGTAACGACCCTAAGCTAAAAAATGAATTTATTATATTAGGCGGACATTATGACCATATCGGAACAGGAAAAGAAGTTAATGGAGATACAATTGCTAATGGTGCTAATGACGATGCTTCTGGAACCATTGCAGCGATGGAATTTGGTAAATACTTCGCTAAAACTAAAACCAATAAACGCAGTATTTTAATTACACTTTATGCTGCTGAGGAATTGGGATTAAAAGGCTCGGATCATCTAGCAAAACGCTTAAAAGAAAATAGCCTAGATGCCTATACAATGATAAACTTTGAAATGATTGGTGTACCAAGGGCTTCAGACAAACCTATGGCATATATGAGTGGTTATAACCGTTCTAATTTTCCACCAATCTTGAATAAATACGCAGGTGACGAGGTCATTGGCTTCTTCTCTAGAGCAAAAGAAATGAATCTGTTTATGAGATCCGATAATTTTCCGTTTTATAACGAATTAAAAATACCAGCACATGCGATTTCAACATTCGACTTTACAAATTTTGAGTATTATCACCATGTAGATGATGAAGCAGATCAAATGAATTATGAACACATGGCAAGTTTTATAAATAAGATGATACCTGCACTAGAAGGTATGATGAATGCACCAACCAAAGAAGTTGTTTTAAATAATGATTAAAAATGTAATCATAACAGGTACTAGTAGAGGTATAGGTTTTGAACTTGTACACCTCTTTGCTAATCAAGGACATAACGTATTGGCATTATCTCGAAATGCGCAACCTGTAAACAATCTGCAATTTGAAAATATAACGTCCTTGGCATTTGATTTGTGTAAAGTGGAAGACTATAAAAATGTTCAAAATTTTATAACTACAGAATGGAACCAAGTAGATGTTTTAATAAACAATGCTGGGACATTATTAAATAAGCCATTTGCGGAAACTACGTTTCAAGATTTTGAAAACGTTTATAGAACGAATGTATTTGGTGTGTCCGAAATGACTCGAATTGTTCTACCTCATATGAAACAGAATAGTCATGTAATAACTATAAGTAGTATGGGAGGCATTCAAGGGAGTGTCAAATTCCCTGGACTTTCCGCATACAGTTCAAGCAAAGGAGCTGTTATAACACTTACCGAATTATTAGCAGAAGAATATAAAGATTCTGGGCCACAATTTAATGTATTAGCATTGGGAGCTGTGCAAACTGAAATGCTTAAGGAGGCTTTTCCAGATTATGTAGCGCCAACCACTGCGTTAGAAATGGCAAAGTATATTCATAATTTTGCCTTAGAAGGAAATAAATTCTATAATGGCAAAGTACTTCAGGTTTCTAATTCAACTCCATAAATATCTCAGTAAAAGTGCTGAACTACACAAATATGGGACTAAAGCCACTAAAAGAATGATAAATTCATTAGAACTATTAGAAGTGTAACGTAATTTTTATATTTATAAAAACTTTAAATTATGATTAAAGAATTACAATGCTGTAAATCTTTATGTTTTGCATTTCTCTTATCTCTTATTTTCTGTTCCATAGGAAAATCTCAAACCTTTGAGCGTGTTGAGTCTATAGTCGGTTTAGAGATTTTAGAAGATAACAACGGAGCTTCGGTTGCAGATTACGATGGTGATAATGATTTAGACATTTTTGTAGTTGCTAAGGCAAAAGATAATACCAATAGTCCTAAAACGCTTAGTCGATTATTTAGAAACAATAATGACGGCACTTTTACGGATGTGACGGAAGACGTTGGTTTTGTAGATTTATTGACCCAAGATGAAGGAGGAGAAGCGTATAGTGGTTTAAGTGGCTTTAAAAACGGTGCGTCATGGGGAGATTATAACAATGATGGTTTTCCGGATTTATTTTTAACCAATTCTAATAAAGTTCAACTATGGCGAAATCTTGGAAATGGTACTTTTGCAAATATTTCTCAATTTTCTGGTTTTGATGCTATCGATTTGTGCAGAAATACTGGTGCTACTTGGTTCGACTATGATAACGATGGTTTATTAGATATCTACATTAATGATTGGAATGGTTGTGCAAGTAATCAGCTTTATAAAAATAACGGCAATAGTACATTCACCAATGTTTCGGTTTCAACAGGCATTCAAACTACAGAATCTTTAGCCAGTTATACAGCTCAACCATTTGATTTTAATAAAGATGGTTTTATGGATTTATATGTCTCTAATGATTTAGGTGAACCTAACAGTCTCTTTATAAATAATGGTGGAAATACATTTACCGAGCAGTCACAATCTTTTGGTGTTAATACTTTAGGCGATACAAAGGGAATTACCATAGCAGATTATAATAATGATGGTGACTTTGATATTTTTACTACTGGAGTTGATGAAAATTTCTTTTTAGATAACAATGCAGATAATACTTTTACAGATATTGCGACTCCTTTAGGTCTAAAGAATACATTTTGGTCTAGTGGAACTCGATTTGCTGATTTCGATTTAGATGGAGATGAGGATTTATTCATCGCAAACGGATTTGTAACAGATATTAGAAATACCGAACCTAATTTTTACTACAGAAACCTAACTGCCCAAGGACAAACTTTATTTGAAGATGCTTCGGCAGAATTGGGTTTAAATGAACAAACAGTTAGTGTAGAAGTTGTTGATTTTGATTACGATAATGATGGAGATATAGACTTATTAGTCACTAATAGTAATGGATCTTCCTATATGTATGAAAATACTATTCTCAATTATAATGATACAGAAAGTGTAAAGCATTGGTTTAAAGTGTATTTAGAAGGCACAACTTCTAATCGCGATGCTATTGGAGCTTTACTCACATTAACAACGACAAACGGAATTATAAAACGCTATTATTCTGGCGTAGGTTTTCTTGGTCAAAGTTTGCAAGCTGTACATTTTGGACTTGATGATATAACGGAAATAGGAAGTTTAGAAATAAAATGGCCATCAGGTATAGTAGAAACATTTAACGATTTAGACGCAGATACTACTATCAAAGCAACAGAAGGTAATGGCTACGAATTACTAGACATACAACCAAGTCAAAAAATATATGGTTGTACGGATCCTGTTTCGTGCAATTACAATCCAGAAGCCACATTAAATGATGGCACGTGCACCTATTTAACTTCTCAAAATATTATTGGTAATACAAGTTCATCATTTTTAAGAACAGAAACCTATAGTTACACTTTAGGAATTAACTCTGAGGCAGTTTGGCAAGTGTCAGGAGGTGAACTGTTAAGTGGCCAAGGTACTAATACCATTACAGTAGAGTGGCATTTAGAAGACGCTGGGCGAGTCGCAATCATAGAGTCTAATGACTTATGCTCTAGTCAAGAAGTTTCAATAGATATCGAATTAGGAGTTGATAATCTTCCAGAAGCAATATCCATTGCAAGATTATGGAACGAAGCTTTGTTAGAAGCAATTCGGGATGATTTTGCAAGACCAACAGTACATGCTAGAAACTTGTTTCATACCAGTGTAGCTATGTACGATATTTGGGCAATTTATGATGATGTCGCTACACCATACTTAATTGGTAATACTGTAAATGAATTTTCAAGCTCACTAGATGAGTTTACACCAAATGAAGATTTAGAAACGTCTTTGAGTAAATCTATTAGTTATGCTATGTACCAATTGATGTCTTATCGTTTTCAAAACTCTCCAGGTGCAGATGAAACACAAGCACGATTTGATTTATTGATGGAAAAGCTAGGTTATGATACCACTATTACATCCTTATTTTATGAAGATGGAGATGCGGCAGCATTTGGTAATTATGTAGCACAAACTATTATAGATTACGGATTACAAGATGGTTCTAGAGAAGCTACAGGTTATGATAACGCCTATTATGAACCTGTAAATGAATCTTATGCATTAGATGCTAATAGTGGAGTTAATCCACCAATTAACGATCCTAACCGATGGCAACCTTTAGCATTAAACATCTTTATAGATCAAGGCGGTAATATTGTAGATGATGACACACCTCCGTTTTTGAGTCCAGAATGGGGAAATGTATTTTCATTTGCACTTTCAGAAGACGATAAAGTAACTTATCAAAGAGATGGGAATAATTATAACGTATTTCACGATCCTTCAGATCCTCCATACATAAGTCTTTCTGAAAATAATGCAGATAGCGATGCTTACAAATGGGGATTTTCAATGGTTTCTGTGTGGCAATCGCATTTAGATATAAGTGATGAAGTGCTTTGGGATATTTCACCAAAAACTATTGGGAATACAGATATTGGTACGTTTCCAACGAATTACAGTGACTTTCCTAGTTTTTATGATTTTTTTGAAGGAGGAGCAAATAGCAATGGACATACATTAAACCCAGTAACAGGCAATCCATACGAAACCAATATGGTGCCAAGAGGCGATTATACAAGAGTACTCGCAGAATTTTGGGCAGATGGTCCGGATTCTGAAACACCTCCAGGTCATTGGTTTGCTATTTTAAATTATGTGAACGATCATCCTCAGTTTGAAAAACGTTTTGAAGGCGAAGGTGAAATTTTAGACCCTTTAGAGTGGGACGTTAAGGGCTATTTTATTTTAGGCGGAGGTATGCACGATTCTGCCATTTCTGCATGGAGTATTAAAGGTTGGTACGATTATATACGACCAATTTCTGCAATCCGTTCGATGGCAGAACGTGGTCAGAGTACAGATAACAATTTAGATAATTACGATATTTCCGGTATTTCGTTAATAGATAATTATATAGAAGTTGTAGAGATTGGTGATCCACTTGCAGGTTTTTCTAATCAGCATGTTGGTAAAATAAAACTATTTACATGGCGTGGACACGATTTTATAGGTAATACAGAAACAGATCAAGCAGGTGTAGGTTGGATATTAGCTGAAGATTGGTATCCCTATCAGCGTCCTACATTTGTGACTCCTCCATTTGCAGGTTATGTCTCAGGTCATTCTACCTATTCTAGGGCTGCTGCAGAGCTTATGACTATGATGACAGGTAGTGAATTTTTCCCAGGTGGAATAGGTGAATTCACAGCAAAAGCTAATGAGTTTTTAGTATTTGAAGAAGGACCTTCGGTAGATGTTGTATTGCAATGGGCAACCTATAGAGATGCCTCAGACCAAACAAGTTTAAGTAGAATTTGGGGAGGTATTCATCCACCAGCAGATGATATTCCAGGCCGTTTTATAGGAAAAGCGGTTGCAGAAGATGTTTTTGATTTTGCTGTACCTTATTTTGAGGGTACACTCATTATTGAAGCGTTTGAAGAATCTATTACTGTTTATCCAAACCCAACAGTTAATAGAGAAATCTTTATTAGTAACACCAATAATGATGATGCTTTATCGGTTTTTGATATGCAAGGACGTAAAATAGATGTTGAGAATAGAACTTATGATGACTCAAATAATGTTACAACTGTTAAATTTAAAACAACAGCTTCAGGCTTGTATTTGTTAAAAGTAAACAAGACCTCTAGAATGATAATAGTTAACAGATAATATATTAGAATTACATTATTTTTGCATCAATGCATAAACAAATTTTAGATTATATACCGAAAAAGGCACAATCTCAAATTGAGGCTTTATTAACTCAAGATAATTTAGTAATTAAAGTCAAAAACGAGCGAAAAACAAAACATGGTGATTATAGGCAATTGCCAAATGGAGAACATCAAATAACGGTAAATTCAAACTTAAATATTTACCGTTTTTTAATTACCTTAATACATGAGGTTGCACATTATAAAGCCTATGAAAATTTTGGTCGATTTATTAAACCACATGGAAAAGAATGGAAACAAACATTCCAGCATTTAATACTACCCTTTCTGCATCCAGAAATTTTTCCAATGGAGCTGTTACCACTTTTAGCAAAACATTTTAAAAACCCAAAAGCATCCAGCGATACAGATGCGCAACTCGCCTTAGCTCTAAAGCAATTCGACGAAAGTAATGATAAGACCTTTGTATATGAAGTACCTTTGGGCAAAGCCTTTAAGCTTTATAATGATAGAGTTTTTAAAAAAGGAAATAAACGAAGAAAACGCTTTGAATGTGTTGAGGTTAAAACTGGTAAATTATATTTGTTCAATCCTAACGCAGAAGTAGAATTATTAGAAGAATGAAAAATAAAAATTATTATGCCATATTAATGGCAGGAGGAGTAGGTTCTAGATTTTGGCCTGTGAGTACGCAAGATTTTCCGAAACAGTTTCATGATATGTTGGGAACAGGTGATACGTTGATTCAAAAAACATTTCATCGATTGGCCAATCTTATTCCCGAAGAAAATATATTCATTTTAACCAATGAGCGCTATAATGATTTAGTATTTAAACAGTTACCAATGGTTACAAAACGCCAAGTAGTTTTAGAACCAGCCATGCGCAATACAGCGCCTTGTATTTTGTATGCGTCATTAAAAATTCAGAAAGAAAATGAAGATGCTTTAATGATTGTTGCTCCTAGTGATCATTGGATAGAAGATGAACAAGCTTTTTCTGAGAATGTACAAACTGCTTTCGATTATTGCGAATCTAATGAGGCGTTGATGACCTTAGGTATTACACCTACATTTCCTAATACCGGATTTGGTTATATAGAATATGATAAAGAGCGGTCACTAAGTGCAGCTGACGTGAAACCAGTCAATCAATTTAGAGAAAAGCCAGATTACGAAACAGCAAAGACTTTTATTAGTCAAGGTAATTTTTTGTGGAATGCAGGTATTTTTATGTGGAGTGTAAAGTCCGTTATTGCAGCTTTCAAAAATAATCAACCAGAATTATTTCAACTATTTGAAAGTGGTTACAGTACTTATAACACGGAATTTGAAGACGATTTTATAAGAGATAATTACAAAAAGGCAGAAAACATCTCAGTAGATTACGCGTTAATGGAAAAGAGTGAAAATGTTTATGTGATTCCTGCAACGTTTGATTGGAATGACCTCGGGACTTGGGGAAGCTTGTATGATAAATTAGATAAGGATAGTCATAATAACGCTATTTTAAATGCTAGAAGTTTAGCAGAAGATGCTGAAGGAAATATTGTAAGAGCTTCAAAAGATAAACTTGTGGTAATTGATGGACTTAACGATTATATTATTGTAGATCATGAGAATACACTTTTAATTTATCCAAAAGATAAAGAACAAAACATTAAACAAATACAACATCGAATTAAAGCAAAATATGGTAATTAGCAATAATTAGATGATTGGTAAATCACAGTTAATGTTTTTATCTCTATATTAGTTTTAATATTGACAAACATAGAATAATGGAGGAAAGCAAATTCAATTTTTCTGACGACGAGAAATCACAGATGACGAATGAGATGAACAAGGAAAATGCTTCAGAAGAAAAGAAAGAAGCGGTTAGAAAAGACGCACAAGGTTTATTTGCTAGTCTAAAGACATTTCTTAATGATCTTTTAGATTTTAGGGATGATACAGATAGAGATGCGACAATTACCGCAATTAAAGCTGATATTCCATTTAAAGGCGCAACTGCTTGGATTTTAGTTTGCTCTATTTTTGTAGCCTCAGTAGGTTTAAATGCTGACTCTACGGCTGTTGTAATCGGTGCGATGTTAATTTCACCTTTAATGGGTCCAATTTTAGGTGTTGGTTTGTCTATTGCTATAAACGATATAGATACTCTAAAACGTTCATTTATTAACCTTGGCACAATGATTGCCTTAAGTTTATTGACGGCATTCTTATTCTTTGCGTTATTTCCATTAAATGAAGAAACTTCTGAGTTATTAGGTCGTACCAAACCAGATATTAGAGATGTTCTTATAGCATTCTTTGGTGGTTTAGCTTTGATAATTGCACGTACAAAAAAGGGTACGATAGCATCTGTAATATTTGGTGTGGCCATTGCTACAGCTTTAATGCCGCCATTATGTACAGCAGGTTATGGACTTGCCACAGGAAATTGGCAGTTTTTTGGTGGAGCAATGTATTTATTTACCATCAATACAATTTTCATTGCCTTAGCAACTTTTTTAGTCTTAAAAATATTACGTTTTCCGATGCTCAAATATGCCAATTCTGCAAAGCGAAAACGTATCTCGAGGTTGGCGATGCTTGTTGCTATCGTTGTTATGATTCCAGCTATATGGACATTTTTAAATGTGTTAGAAGAAAGTAAACAAAAGAGAGATTTTGCGAGCTTTAAAAAAGAATATATTGAAGAGAATCCAAATCTCTGGTATGTAGAAAAGAAAAGAGAATTGGATGCTGATGCTAAAAGAATCAGTTTAAATTTTAATGGAGAAGTCAGTGATGAAATGGTATCAGCATTACAAAACGGAAAAAATAAAAAGGAATATATTAAAGACTTTGAATTAGTTATAAACGCAAACAAAACAAGAAGTGCTGACCGTTTAGCAGAATCATTAACCAGAGCTTATGACGATTTAGATAGAAAGGATAATATTATAGATGGATTACAGAATCAAATAAAAGTATTGGAAACTAATATTACCAAGTTAAACCAACTTGTAGAAGCTAAAGATAAA
>Ga0114956_1000402_pt1 | contig 31085 bp, 33 predicted proteins | sample MaitaG_FD_87304 | JGI IMG/M metagenome (GOLD analysis project Ga0114956, IMG submission 87304) | Marine algal microbial communities from Maine, USA - Maine_Asex2 metaG | ecosystem: Host-associated > Algae > Red algae > Unclassified | place: Maine, USA | collected 2015-01-05
CACACCTTCTGACATCAGAGCACCTTCAATTAGTGCCCCGTATCATTGGCAGTCTCTGCATCAATAGTATTACCCCCTTCGGTTGGCCTTCGGGTCAGCCGCCCTTTAAACACTTAACGCCCGGTACTTTTCTTACTTCTCTTACTCCAGTGCTCCAGCAGTTAAGTGTTTAGATACTCAGTTATCTGGCAACCAATCACTCTAGTTACCAACAACCTGCAATGCCAACATTAAAGGCATATCAATTCCCCGCAATCACGCAAAACTTGGCTGTGCATCAGCAAGGGACTGGTAGTCCAATACAAAAACGCCATGCCCACCCAGTGCGAACTGTAGCCAGCCAAACGGCACGTCAGGAAAGGCACTCTCCAGCGCAGCGCCACTGTTGCCAACCTCCACAACCAGATATCCATCAGACTTCAGATAATTGATGGCATCTCGCAACATGATTCTCACCAAGTCCAGACCGTCATACCCTGCTGCAAGCCCCAACATCGGCTCATGTGAAAATTCTTCAGGCATGGCGTTTATGTCTGTTACGTCAACATAAGGGGGATTGGAAATAATCAGCGAATAAAGTTGTTCTATGGGCTCAAACAATGACCCTTCCAGCAGATGAACCCTATCCTGTAGTCCATGCAACTCGACATTCTGCCTGGCCAGCGCCAGAGCCTCGGGTGAGAGATCCGACGCATCGACTTGCGAAGATTCAGACGCCAGAGCGCAGGCGATGGCAATGCTACCTCCACCGGTACACAAATCAAGAATTCGGGGAGATTCGATCTCATCCAGCAAACCGAAGAAACCATCGGTAATGAACTCTGCCAATGGCGAACGGGGCACCAGAGCTCGCTCATCCGCCAGGAACTGGTGCCCTGCAAACCAGGCTCTGCCTGTTATGTAGGCTGCCGGCTTACGCTCCACTATCCGGCGCTGAAGAGGCTCGTTGCACGTCGCGCTCTCTCGTGGTGTGAGTTCCCGAGCATAATCAGGGGCAATCGCGGGCGACAGATCAAGTGCGTGCAACACAAGCCACGTTGCCTCATCTATGGCCGTATCAGTACCGTGGCCAAAATATAACCCCTGCTTTTCGAATGCCTCAGCAGCCGCTCGGATGGCAGTTTCTATCGTATAAGCCGTCTCTGGCAGAAGAACCAAGTAATTACCCTCGCGTCAGTGATCGGCCTGTGTGGTCACATAGTATAATCTGTGTTCGCCCACCCGAGTGATTCCGGTTCTCTGCCGTTCACATCAACCAGCTTCCGAGCCTCTCAATCGCCATGAAAAACAAGTTACCTCTGGTCTTCGTCAGTCTCGTTACCCTGGCGGCAGGTGTGTTCATGTCTTTGAATTCGGGCAAGCATGCTGGCTCTGATGAACTAGCAACAGGTGCAAGTGCGCAAAAGCAGTCATTGGCAGCCGTACAGGAGGCATTAAAAACATCGTTGGCATTGCCGCTGGACTTCAAGACAATTCCTGATTTCCAACTACTGGATGTGAATGCCAACCTTATCGACCAGACCGTTTTCGAGGATCGCTGGAGTGTGATTTTCTTCGGCTACACACATTGCCCTGATGTCTGCCCCATAACCTTGCAAGTGATGAAAAACGTGGCGAGCAAACTTGCTGAACAAAATGAGGAACCGCCGCAGGTAGTCTTTGTCTCAATGGATCCTGTACGTGATACCAGCGAAGTAATGAAAAATTACATCAGCTACTTCGACGACGAATTTGTGGGTATCACCGGTGAATTGACATCGGTCCACAGCATGACGAGCTCATTAGGAATTGTTGCCTCGTTCACGGCCAATAATGAAGATCCTGACAACTACCTCGTGGATCACACGGCCTCCTTGTTACTGATTGATCCACAAAAACGTGTTCGGGCCAAGATAAGCCCGCCACACGATGCCGACACTATTGTTGCCGACTACCTGACAGTCGTCGCGGCACCTAGTTAATTCAACATCAACCTGAGATTATCGGGGGCTTTTGCCATGCTTAAAATCAAAAACGTGCTGTTCGCCCTACCTGTTTCCGCTCTGTTGCTCAGTGTTCTTGGCACAGCGTGCGCAGAGCTACCGCAGATCACTGAGAGTCGGATTATCCAGCCACCGCCCGGTGCAAGAGTCGCTGCTGCGTACTTTACAGTCACTAATACAAGCGATCAGCCGCTGGTGATACAGGGCGCCTCCAGCGATGCCGTGTCGCACGCCTCCTTACACCTGAGTTCAGTGGTCGATGATATTGCGCAGATGGAAGAACAGGACAGCGTCACCATCAATGCCGGAGAATCGCTCGAATTCAAACAAGGCAGCTATCATGTCATGCTGATGGGCCTGACGGAACCGTTGAGTGCCGGTAACAACCTGTCGATAGTGCTCGATACCAGCGAAGGCCCGTTGAATGTCAGCGTGCCGATCATAACGCCAGACGAAGCCACCGCAATGGATGACATGGCGAAGGATTCAATGACGCATGACAATATGAATCATGACAACATGAACCCTGACGACGTGGAAGATGCACAGATGTAACACGACAGAATGAATCATGACGACGCCGAGCATGACAACATGAAACACGATGGTATGGATGACAGCAACATGGGTACCAAAGAAGCTATGGATCATAAATAGTTCGGAACACTCATGACGACTGAATCAGCCAGCTTGCTCGACAGGCTCAAGACCTACAGCCTTTATCCGCTGCCACAGCACGCGCTCACCCGCGCGGTGTATTGGCTGACACGACAAGAATCAAGACTGACCCCAACTGTCATTGCAAAGTTTGCAAATGCATTTGATGTCGACATGAACGATGCGGTGAATCCTGACCTTAGCAGTTACCGCACGTTTAACGAGTTCTTCACGCGAGCGTTAAAACCAGAAGCGCGACCAATAGCCGCAGGGCTAGATGAAATCGCATCACCTGCAGATGGGCGAATTTCTGCCATCGGCGATATCACCGATGCGCGTGTATTTCAGGCTAAAGGCCGAGACTATTCGCTGCTCTCATTACTCGGTGGCGACGGCGAGGCCACTGAGCGTTTGGGTAACGGGCGGTTTGCCACGATCTACCTCTCTCCACGAGACTATCACCGCCTGCACATGCCTGTGGGTGGTCGACTGATCAAACAAACCCACGTACCGGGCAGACTGTTCAGTGTGGGTCCGCACACCGTGCGTGCTCTACCTGATCTGTTCGCACGCAATGAGCGAGTCATTGCCCAGTTTGAAACCGAGTATGGGTTAATGGCGCTGGTGCTGGTTGGCGCTATGAATGTAGCAGCAATTGAAACCGTTTGGCACGGCCTGGTTACCCCACCACAACGCGCGAATATTTCGCACGAAAGTTATGCGGATGAAAAAGCGTTGCAGTTGCAGCGGGGCGATGAGATGGGTCGATTCAACATGGGCTCCACCATCATTGTCCTGCTGGAAAACCCTGCATTATGGCGTCAGGATATGCAGTCCGGAGATGCCGTGCGTATGGGACAGTTTATCGGCCAGGTAAGCTGACGCATCCTCTGCATCATCGTTAAACCAAGCCTGTGTGCTTCCAGAGCGAAACGAATAACCCCAACTATCCATATCCTGGAACATTCGCGCACGCCCCATGAATGGCAGAAGATCGGCTAGCAAGACCTGCAGATAGCACACAGCCATTTCTTCTACAGCGCTTCCCTTTGCATCTGTGTGCAACGCCGACCGGCGCTCCTCGCTCATCAACAACCAGTGAGACGCCTCGTGCAACACGGAATGCACCGGCGTGTCCAGCCGTGCGTACAAATCACGCTGAATCAAACCTGCCTCTTCATCACCCCAGTGGCTGCCCGGTATAGCTTGTGCATCTGCAACCCTGACGATACGAAGACCGGCAGGATTGAACAGCTTATCGATAGGCTGCCAACCTGAATCTGCTATTCGCAGCACATCGTCAACGGAGCTATGCCTGTCGACTATGCATGAGGCTTCCTGATCAGGCTCGTGCATCGTTGAAACTCAGCACCTGATCAATATGCTCGTGTTTGCCAAGCACCATCTGTAACCGGTCCAGTCCTAGCGCGATACCGGCACAATCGGGCAATCCAGCCGACAGTGCCTCTAGCAAATGTTCATCCATAGGCACGCGAGCAATCTCAAGCGCGTCGCGTTTCTGCAAATCTTCCTCAAAACGTTGTCGCTGAATGGTTGCATCCTTGAGTTCGTGGAAGCCATTGGCAAGCTCGATCCGGCCATAATACACTTCGAAACGCTGGGCAATGTCTCTCCCGTTCTCATCCTTGCCAAGTCGCGATAACGCAGCTTGCGATACCGGATAATCCGTCAGAAAAGTAAACGAATTCCCGCAGAAATCAGGTAGTACGAATTCGTCCATGAACAGATCAAGTGCCGCATCCACATCATCGCCGATGGTTTTCGGGAGCTCTCTTCGTGCATCATCGAAGTAGACTCTGATATCCGCCACGCAGAGATTTTCAGGCCACTCGCCCAGGCGGCTGTGTACTTCTTTTCCGTAGCGACAAATCTGCAATCCAGGCCAGTCTTTTTCGAAAACCTGCCAGACACGCTGAAGCAGACGCTCTGTATCACGCATCAATTGCCGATGATCCATACCCAGCCGATACCACTCGAGCAGAGTGAATTCGGCGTTATGAAAACGGCCAGACTCCTCGGCTCTGAACACTGGTGCTATCTGATAAAGATCGGGAGCTGGTGGTGCTGATTGGGAGGCTCGAGCAGGTGTCGAACCTGATTCTGATTCGATAGGATCCTCGGCGAAAGCCGCCAGCAATCGCTTCATCGCAAATTCAGGGGATGTGTGCAGATAACGACTGTCATTGGTTTGCACACTGAGCACGTGGGGATCAGTAGTCGCATAACGAGACAGCAAAGCCGTACACACTTCAAGAACCTGCTCTTCATCCATCCACTGACGAATCGCTCGACGCAAGGTTGCGCCCGCCTGCAAACTGGCGAGCGAGGCGTTAGGCCGCCAATTCACCAGGGCGACTATTTGACGCGGGAGACGTACTCACCCGTTCGCGTGTCGATCTTGATTTTTTCGCCTTCTTCGATAAACAAGGGGACTTTCACAACCGCACCGGTTTCAAGATGGGCAGGCTTGGTACCGCCTGTAGCCGTATCACCCCGCAAACCCGGATCTGTTTCCTTGATCGCCATCTCGACGAAATTTGGAGGTGTAACTGCCAGTGGCTGGCCGTTGTACAGAGTAACCTCACAGACAGCCTCATCCATCAGCCACAAGCTTGCATCGCCAACCGCTGTCTTGTCAGCCGCCAGTTGCTCGAACGTTTCCGGGTTCATGAAGTGCCAATGCTCACCATCACTGTACAAGTACTGCATGGATGTATCCATAACGTCTGCAGATTCTACCGATTCACCCGACTTGAATGTGCGCTCGACCACGCGCCCGGTTTTCAGATTACGGACTTTGGTTCGGGTAAACGCCTGGCCTTTGCCCGGCTTGACAAATTCGTTGCTGACGATACTGTGTGGATCACCGTCCAGCATGATTTTCAATCCACCCTTGAATTCGTTTGTGCCGTAATTTGCCATCGGTATCTCGTGTCTGGTGCAGGCGCAGCAGCGCCTCGGTGCCGCATTATAGCCGCCCTTTGACAAAATCGTGGCACTGGGAAGCGGTGCCCAAGAAACAATTGCCGTAGCTCGTTGCCAGAAAGAGCCCTCAGTGACGCCGTTGGGCGATCTGTTGATAGAAATGACCGGTAACGAAACCTATCGAAAACAACTCTTTGACAAGTTTTCAAGAAATTTTCTGCGTGATTACTAAACTCACAGGATATTAATCTGTGATAGCTGCGCTGGCCATGCCATCTGACTGTTTCGCACACTTGAAGGGTCTCGTTTTTGCCAGTGTTCCTGCACAGCGGGATGCGCTGATCAATGCGCTGGAACGCTCTGATCTGTTGGAGTGCATTGACACGCCTGACAACCTGGCTGAACTACGCGACACCCTGCAGGCCCACGCGTACGATCTTGCTGTGATAATCGTCGATCAGGACGAGCAGCGCCTGCCTGTCTGCTTGCTGCGCTATCCCGATCTACAGGTCCTGGCGGTAACGACACGGCGCAAGACTGGATCCATTGACAGCTGGCGACGGCAAGGGGCGAATGACGTCGTCAGCAGTCAACGACAAAACAAACTGCAACTGGCTCTTGAGCGAATGCTGGAAGGTTGCCTGACCCGTTCTCAACTTCGGCTGGCTATGCTGAAGTTGGCCTCTCAGGACAGGCTACACAAAATTCTGCTGGATACTCAGGCAGAAGCGGTAATGCTTTGGCAAAACGAAAATGTTGTAGAGTCCAACGCTTGTCTTGATTACCTGATTGGATGCACAGCGCTATCGGCACTGGCTACAGACTGGCAGCAATGGTTGTCAAAGCAATCGTATGCCGAGATTCATCGCCCGTTGCACGCCACCAGTGACGATGTTGTGATCACCAGTGCTATCGGCCAGAAATACAGGGCCCGCGTTGAGCACTTGGCACTCGATAGTGGCCCTGCCATATTGATTCGAATTAATCCAAGACCCATCGATCCGTCGAGCTGGCGAGACGAACAAAACGATTCAGTAACCGGTGTATTACGCAGAGAAAGCTTCGTAACTCATCTTGATAGCTGGTTGCAGTCGTCGCGATTGCCTCGCTATACCGTTGTACAAATCAGCATTGAAATACCTGACGCTCTACAGGTTGCTGGTAGCGCAAACAGCACACTGCAGGAGCTACTGGCATACAGAGCCGCCAACCTGCTCCAGCAACAGTTTCAGGACCAGATGTTGTTGGGTCGAACGGGTCCCACCACATTAACGCTAGTCTCTTGTCAATCAGTAGAAGACTCACGCAACCTTGCCATGCAGTTACGCCGATGTCTGGGGACTGTGGGAGATCTGGTAGACGACCCCCATCACATTCGCATCAAGACATTGACCTTGTCACCTTCAGCCCTGTCAGCCGAAAGGGTACTGAACCGGCTTGAACTGCATCCACTGATGAAACGCAGAACTCGCCGGCAAAGAACTCGCAGGCATGAACTTATCGCTTCAAGCCTCGGCGCGTAGCCGCGCAATTCGAACATCCAGTGGTGGATGAGTAGAGCGTAGCGCAGACAACTGACCTCCCGTTATGCCAAATGCTGCCAACCTCTCCGGAAGATCGGGTTCTGCAGAACTTCCCCTTTTGAGTGCTTCGAGCGCGGATATCATGTGCTCTCGCCCCGCAAGCTTTGCACCACCGGCGTCTGCTCGAAATTCCCGCTGTCGCGAAAACCACGCCGCGATTAGACTTGCCAGGAAACCGAACACTATATTACCCAGTATGTTGCCTATGAAGAAGCCCATACCGTAGCCCCCGCCGCCAGAGTTGTTACCGCGCATGGCGTTGTTGATCAAGGTGCCCAGAATACGAGAAAAGATTATGACAAACGTGTTCAGTACGCCCTGCACTAGCCCCATGGTTACCATGTCACCGTTGTAAACATGGGCCACTTCGTGAGCCAGTACAGCCTCAACTTCCTCTTTAGACATGGTCTGCAACAGACCACTGCTCACGGCTACCAGAGAATCGTTCTTGTTCCAGCCTGTAGCGAAGGCATTGGGCGAGGCCTGCTGAAAAATACCCACGTCTGGTAATCCGATACCCGCCTCTTTCGCTTGAGCGTGCACGGTTGCCTGCAACCATCGCTCTGTCTCATTGGCAGGCTGATCAATCAACTGCACATTCATAGAGCGAATGGCCATGGATTTACTCATGGCCAATGAGATAAATGAGCCGACAAAACCGAACAGTGATGCGTAGATTATCAGCGTTACCGGGCTCTGACCAATCGCCTTATCGAGCCCGAATACCGATGTGATGATGCTGAACACCACCATGACAGCCATATTGGTCGCCAGGAACATCACTATTCTGTTCATTATTTTCGTCTCCACAAAAGCATTAATCTACTCGGGGCGAATATAGGGGTTAGTACACGCAGTACAAGCACACCCACAATAAATCAGGGTGATAGAACGTTACCCCCGTTTCAGAATAATTGTGCGATTCAAAAGCCCAATCCAGCGGATTGAGCTTTGCCAATCATCATCAGCTTTCGATTTCCACACTGTCCACCTTCTGGAAACCTCTGGGCAACTTACGACCACGCTGACCTCGGGTACCCGTATAGCCTTCGAGCTCCCTGAACTTTATCGTCGTGTGCCGCTTGCCACTGATAATCCGAAGCTTTTGTGCAGGTGCAAGCACCACCAGCGCAACCATCGACTCTTCACCAGATTTGAACTTCGCTGTAGGGATGTTGTAGATCTTGTTGCCTTTGCCTTTGGCCATTTCCGGCAGCTCACCCACTGGAAAGCACAGCAGACTGCCAGTGTTGCTGACCGCGCACACCACATTATCGGTTAACGACGAAACACCAGCAGCCGGAAGCACTGAGGCGCTACCGGGCAAGCTGATTACCGCCTTACCTGATTTGTTGCGACTGACTATATCGCCAAGTCGAGCAACAAATCCGTAACCGGCTGAGGTTGAAAACAGATAGCGTTCATCATCATCACCCATGATGACACTCAGGAATTTCGCGCCATCAGGTGGCTTTAATCGACCACTGATCGGTTCGCCCAACCCACGTGCGGAGGGAAAGCCATGAGCTGGTACACAATACACACGACCTGTAGAATCCAGGAACATCGCATTGCGGTTCGTACGACCGCGAGCTGCGCTCTGGTAGCTGTCACCTGCTTTGTAATTCAGGGACAACGGATCTACATCCAGACCTTTACCCGCTCGCACCCAACCTCGTTCTGACAACACGACTGTAATGGGTTCACTGGGTATCAGATCAGCTTCGGAAATGGCTTGCGCCGCGTCGCGCTGAATAATGGGAGAACGTCGCTCGTCTCCATAAGTCTCTATGTCTTCCTGCAGCTCTTTCTTGACAAGGGTCTTCATGCGTCGCTCAGAACCTAACGTTGCTTGCAGTTTGTCACGTTCTTTTTCGAGTGCTTCCTGCTCACCACGAATCTTCATCTCCTCAAGCTGAGCTAAGTGTCGTAGCTTGAGTTCAAGGATGGCTTCAGCCTGTTCGTCGCTGATCTTGAAACGCTTCATCAGCACCGGCTTGGGCTCATCGTTGTTTCTGATGATGGCAATTACCTCGTCGATATTCAGGTACGCAATCAGCAGGCCTTCCAGCAAGTGCAATCGCTTTTCGACCTTGTCCAGACGCCACTGCAAACGTTTTCGCACAGTGTCCATGCGAAAGATCAGCCATTCATTGAGAATATTCAGTAAAGGTTTTACTTGCGGCCGACCGTTCAGACCGATCACGTTCATGTTGACACGGTAGGTTCGTTCCAGGTCTGTGGTGGCGAACAGATGTTGCATCAGACTATCGGTATCCACACGATTGCTGCGTGGCGTGACGACCAGGCGGGTCGGGTTCTCATGATCAGACTCGTCACGCAGGTCCTCAACCATGGGCAGTTTCTTGGCATTCATCTGGGCGGCTATTTGCTCCAGGATCTTTGAACCTGATACTTGAAAGGGCAATGCCGTGATGATCACATCCGCGCCTTCTCGTTCATACAGAGCGCGGGCGCGCAGACTGCCCATGCCTGTCTCGTACATGCTGCGAATATCATCGGGTGAAGAGATGACTTCAGCGGAGCTAGGAAAATCCGGTCCGTTGATGTATTGCATCAGATCATCGAGCGTGGACTTGGGCTTGTCGAGCAAATGGATGCAGGCGTTACCGATTTCCACCAGGTTATGTGGCGGGATATCGGTGGCCATACCCACGGCTATTCCCGTGGTGCTGTTGAGCAGTATGTGAGGCAGCCGCGATGGCAGCAATGAAGGCTCGGTCAGCGTGCCATCAAAGTTCGGTACGAAGTCCACAGTGCCCTGACCCAGCTCTTGCAGTAAGGTTTTGGAAAAACGCGTCAGTCTTGATTCTGTATAACGCATGGCCGCAAAGGATTTGGGATCATCCTGGGAGCCCCAGTTGCCCTGACCGTCGATCAACGGATAGCGATAGGTAAAGGGTTGTGCCATCAGCACCATGGCTTCATAGCAAGCGCTATCGCCGTGCGGATGAAACTTACCCAGTACATCACCCACTGTACGAGCCGATTTCTTGTGCTTGGATACCGCTGACAAGCCCAGCTCGGACATCGCATAGATGATTCGGCGCTGAACTGGCTTCAGACCATCACCAATATGCGGCAAGGCACGGTCCAGAATGACGTACATGGAATAATCCAGATACGCCTTCTCGGTGTACTCGCTCAGCGGCAGCTCTTCAACCATTTCCTGCACAGGTGCAGGAACCTTGGCTTTTTGCCGCGATGTTTTCTTCTTTTGAGCCATAGGTCAGGCAAGCAGGTTCGTAAGTTTCAGGGTACGGTTTATCAAACCGTTAGTGGATGAGTCATGACTGGTCACCGCTGCAGCCTGCTCCATTTCATGATGTATGGACTTGGCCAGTTGCTTGCCAAGTTCCACACCCCATTGATCGAATGGATTGATATCCCAGACCGCTGCCTCGACAAACACTTTGTGTTCATATAAGGCAATCAGAGCACCCAGTGCGTGGGGTGACATCTGCTGCACCAGTATCGTGTTGCTCGGCCGGTTTCCTTCAAAACTACGATGTCCAGACAGACGATCAATATCAGCATCACTGGCGTTGGCAGCCTGCATCTCGGCTTTCAGCTCGTCTTTGGTCTTGCCCATCATCAAGGCTTCAGATTGCGCAAAGCAGTTCGCCATGAGCAATTCCTGATGAATACCCAATGGGTTCAGACTTTCCAATGCCATGATGAAATCGGTGGGTATCAGATGCGTTCCCTGATGAACCAACTGGAAATAAGCGTGCTGCCCATTGGTACCAGGTTCACCCCAGACCACAGGACCCGTTGCAATCTCAACCGGTGAACCATCCACGTGCACCGACTTGCCGTTGCTTTCCATTGTTAACTGTTGCAGATACGCCGGGAATCGATGTAGATACTGATCGTAGGGTGCAATCAGATGACTGTGCGCACCCCAGAAATTGTTGTACCAGACAGTCAGCATGGCAAGCGTTACCGGTAGATTTTCTGCCAGTGGTGCGGTCCGCGCATGCTCATCCATCTCGTGAGCGCCTTGCAGAAACTGCTCGAAGCGTTCGATACCAATGGACAGAATCAGCGGCAAACCGATAGCTGACCAGATGGAATATCGACCACCGACCCAGTCCCAGAAACCGAACATGTTGTCGGCATCGATACCAAAATCAGTGACCGCTTCCTCATTGGTGGATAGCGCGACGAAATGTTTCGCGATATCTGCATCAGTTGCGTCGCTATCAAGGAACCACGAACGTGCAGAGTGCGCATTGGTGAGTGTTTCCTGCGTGGTGAACGTTTTCGATGCGACAATAAACAGTGTGGTTTCAGGGTTCACCTTTTTGAGCGTTGACACCATGTGCGAGCCATCAACATTCGATACAAAATGCAATGCGATTCGCTTATGAGCGAAAGGAGCAAGCGCTTCCACCACCATCAATGGGCCGAGATCAGATCCGCCTATACCGATATTCACGACATCGGTGATAGGCTTTCCAGTATGCCCTGTCCATGAACCATCACGGACGGCATCGGAAAAACTCCCCAGTCTGTCCAGCACATCACGCACGTCCGGCATGACATCCTTGCCACCCACATGCACCGGCTGATCGCTACGATTGCGCAGCGCTGAATGCAGGGCAGGTCTACCCTCTGTGGGATTGACAATTTCACCCTCGAACATTCGCTCCAGCTGTTGTCTGACACCGGAGGCTTCTGCAAGATCTACCAACAGGCCATGCGTTTGATCGGTGACATGATTTTTGGAAAAATCCAGAAACAGACCAACAGCACTTAACTGAAATTTTTCGAATCGCTTGTCATCGGCATTGAACAGCTCCCTCAGATGGGTAGCTTTCATATCGTTATGATGAGCTGCCAGCGCTTTCCAGGCATCCAGATCAACAGGATTAGTCATGGGATCAACCGTCGGTTAATTGAGTTGGAATGATTGATTTCCTGCGTGCATGTCTGCACACAGTGCTACCGGGCCGTTTTGCACCGTGGCCAGTGTCGAGATACCCAGCGCATGAAACGCGCGATTCAGCTTTTCATGATCGGGGTGCACCACCGTCAGTTTGTCGAGCCGAATACCCTGATCCTGCATCCGATCAACAGGATTAACACCCGGCGGCCACTCTATAAGGATAGGAAACGTACCGCCAAACGCCAGCGATCCATCGTCAATTAACGCCAGGCGCCAAGTGAGATCGTCTCGTGTCAAGGTCACCGGCTGCCCCGGATCCACACCGGCAGCACGTGCCGTGCTGAGAGCCTGATCAAGATTATCAGTCGCGACCACCCAGGTTGTGAGCATATGGGATCCGCTGAGGAGGCGCTGGTGCGCTGCGTCATCCAGAGCAAACCAGCGTTTGTGGGCAGGTGCAGGTGCTTGCGGATCGGTTGCGATGACTTCCAGAAACTGGTCTACAGCCAACGCTGACACATGATTGTGGGTAGCCATCAGGGGGTGAGCACCGCCTGGTGGTAGGGTAATGCCGCAGCGTTTTGCCAGCCAGTCAACTCCGGATTCACAGCTAACGGCTGTAACGACCAGGTGGTCGAGTCTGCAACTAAAGGGAGGCGTGTCATTCATGAACGGGACTGCAGAGGTCGAAATACGGAAACCGTGAAGTCCCAAGTATACTCTTCCGAGACCCGTACACATGAGGCGCCAGTGACCACCAGTATCGAGCTACCGCTATGGCTGGTGTTAGCTGCACTGCTATTTGCCTCTTTATGGCTGCTGCAACACTTCCTATTACCCTCAGCCCGCTGGATCGTCAGACGTCGCGCCAACCGGGTAATCAGCGAGGTCAACACTCGCCTTGCCTTGCGTATCCCCTCCTTCAAGCTCACACGACGCACCGTGCTGGTGGATCGGCTGACATTCGACCCCAGAGTGATTGCACTGGTTGATGAGATGGCAATCGAACAGGATGTGCCGCGAGAAGTGCTGATGCAAAAGGTAAGCGTGTATGCTCGCGAAATCGTACCTGCATTCAACGCACTGGTGTATTTCAAGGCCGCCTACTGGATGGCCAGGCATCTGGTTCACGCGCTTTATCGGGTCCGACTCGGATTCGCCGATGACGACGCATTGCAAAAACTGGGGCCAGAATCCAGCGTTGTGTTTCTGATGAACCATCGTAGCAACATGGACTACATTCTGGCCACTTATCTGGCTGCCGAGCGAACGGCCCTGTCCTATGCGGTCGGTGAATGGGCGCGCATCTGGCCACTGCAGCAACTCATTCGGGCCATGGGCGGATATTTCGTCCGCCGCGATTCAGGCGACCCACTGTACCGTCGTGTACTGGAGTGCTACGTGCAGATGGCGGCACAAGGTGGTGTTCCGCAAGCGGTGTTCCCGGAAGGGCGACTCAGTCGTGATGGCAAACTGGCCAGTGCCAAGCTGGGATTGCTCGGGTACATCACGCGAGGTTTTGACCCTGGTGGGGTGCGAGACATCGTGTTTATACCCGTGGGCATCAATTATGACCGTGTAATTGAGGATCGCACCCTGCTGCGATCAGCCACGCGGCAACCTCGTCGTAGCCTCGTTTTTTCTGCATCGACTTTCTTCGGTTACCTGGGAAAGACTCTGTGGCAAGCAGCAAGAGGCAAACGTTACAAAAACGGGTATGCGTGCGTGAATTTTGGCGAGCCAGTCTCCCTTCGCAACTGGATGCAAACACGGGATCTGAGTGCGGGGGAGCTGGACGATGTTCGCCCACTGGCAACGGATCTGATGGAACGTATTGGCAACATCACACCTATTCTTCCTGTGGCTCTCGTCACCACACTATTCGAACGAGAGCTGTCAGTTCAATACAGCAGCATGGAGCTCAAGGCCGCTGTTCTGGAACTTCTGGATGATCTTGAAGCACGCGGGTATCGAGCCTACATCCCGCGCGGCGACTACAACTATGCGGTTGATGTAGGAGTGCGGATGCTAACGCTCAGACACATACTCATTGAAGACGAAGGCTTGTTGAGAGCTAATCCTGATGAGCGAGCACTGCTTGAATACTATGCCAACTCGATAGCGCATCTGTTTTGATGAGTTGCCTTCACTAGTGTAGTGTGATAGCGGTCAACCACTCGACGCTAGAAAATACCATCAGGCCGACAATTGATGTGAAGCTCTGCCACGCTGGTGGTATTTGACAGCGCGATGACGTCCATGGTTATCCTGGCAAGTTCTTCAGGTTGAGTCATCTTGTCAGCTGGCAGCATGCCTGCAGCAGCAGTCTCTCCCATATCTGTAGCAACCAGCCCCGGGCATATGGCCGTGGCACGGATACCATCATCCCAGCCTTCATAGCGTAACGCATGTGCCAGCCCGACGGCTGCAAATTTACTGACAGAGTAGAGGGCCGACCCTTTGGATGCCACACGCTTTCCCGATAGAGAGCCGAGTATGATGACACGTCCATTCCCAGACGCTCTGAGGGACGGCCATGCAGCCATCGCAAGGCGCCTTGGTGCACGAACGTTCACCTCTAGTAATTCATCAACAACGGATTCAGATGCTTCAATAATGGAGGACGAGACATACACACCGGCGTTGGCCACTATGGCATCAATACGACCATGCTTGTGCAAGACAGCTTCTGCCCAGGTAGCTTCATTATCACGATTCGTCGCGTTGTAACTGAACCCTTCGCACTGTGCAGGATCTAGCACGTCAGGTATTCGAGACGGGGTACGTAGCCCGAGAGATACAAACCATCCCTGAGATTGAGCTTCCCGAGCAATACTCAAACCAATGCCGCGACTACCGCCGGTAAGCATCATCACAGGTCGTGCCTGAGTACTCATAGTGAGCTTGACCGTTTCACGGCCTGCCCTTCTTTCGTGATCAGCGGCATATGTGCCCCCTGGTTGGTCGAGAGATAAAGATTCTCCATCGGATTGCCTTCAACAGCAATCAGGTCAGCATAGGCACACTCTACCAGCGCTCCAATTTTACCCTCCATGCGCAACACTTTAGCAGCATCTATAGTCGCCGAACGTATAACGGCATCGGCAGGTAAAGGATATTGGCGTCATCTGCGTAAAGGTGGCCTGTGACAAAGGTGCCAAAACCTTTGGCTATCTCAACCATGGCCTTGAGCTCATCCACTGAGGAAACCAGATAGCCAACGGGGTGTGAGGGGGAGGAAACTCCGCCATCAGCCATAACCTTGATATATTGCGCACCACCCTTCAACTCCTCGCGACAAGCACGTTGAACCTCGGCTATACCATCCACGACTCGTCCCATGGAGCCTAATTGTGTCTCGTACCAGCTGACACTGTGGTTATTGTAAGGGCCACGATAGTCGGTATGATCGCCAGATTGGGATAACGCCTTACCACTGATAACAAGGCGCGGTCTTCATAAATCGTATATGAAAAATTGTGTAAGCTCACGAATCGTTCAAGCTAGTCTGTTTCCATTTTTCAAACGGGTCGGAATCGATCGTTGTTCTGGCAGAGTACCGATCTGGCAGCGCTGAACGGCGTGCCACACCACTATGAGCGACGGCAACTATATATGAAAGAAGGTGATTCAGTAAAATGGTCCTGGGGCAAGGGTTACGGACATGGCACCATTCAGTCGATGTTTACCGAGAAGACTACTCGAACGATAGACGGCACTGAAGTGACCCGAAATGGCACACAGGATGATCCTGCCTGTTATGTGAAGGTTGATGATGGTAACAACGTGCTGAAACTGCAAAGTGAGCTTGAGAAAGACAGTTGACGCTGGACTGGTGATGTTAACTTCGCACAGGCCAAACTGCAGTACACGTCATCTCAGTCCCTAGTCCTCAGTCAGCAGGTTCTGGGATTCGCGTTGTTCTTCTGCGAGCTGTGTTGTTACAACGTCTCGCTCCGAGGGCTCAACGCGGGTATCAATAATGTCGTTGATAGTCTCGGGGCTACTGGTGCCTGCCTGCCCAGACTTCTTCGCCGCATTTACGGGAGAATCTGCGCCATCTCGATCAGCTCCACTACTGACGGCATTGACAGAATTTTGCACGAAATCATTGTCATCAAGCTTGTCGATGAGTGTGATTGTATGAAGCGACTGAGGCATCGTGATTCCAGCGTTGCGTAGTGCCGTCTTGATAGCTACTGCGCTGGCAGTTTGCACTTTGAGAAGATCGTGTGAGCGCTGATCTATCCACCCCAGAATGGTCAGCGAGATAATTGTCTCTCCTAACGACTGTATGTGTACTTGCGGTGGGGGATCATTCTGCACACCCGGTACTGTTCTCATTGTCTCATCGGCGATTCTACGAGCTAGTGCCAGATCTTCACTCTCATCAACAGGTACAGAGAGTTCAAACCTGCGCATTGGATGGCGTGTGTAGTTGGTGATGATGGACTTGAACACCATCGCATTCGGGATGCGAATCTGATTACCATCAGGGGATATCAGAATGGTGGCTCTGCCAGTTAATCGTGCAACAGACCCCTGATGTTCACCAATCTGCACGAAATCATTCATTCGGAACGGCTGTCGTATGCTTAACAAGATGCTGGCGATAAAATTTTCCACGGTATCGCGTACCGCAAATCCCAATGCCAGACCTACAATACCCGCAGCACCTAATACCGTAGCAATGATGGATGTCGCATCCAGTAGATACAGTGCCAGCAACACTCCCAACAGCAATACAAAAAGCCTGAATATGGAGCCTATGACGGTAGCGATGAAGGCATTGGGTGCGACCTTACGCCATAGTGTCTGTCGATTGGCTATCCAGCCTGCTGCGTACCAGAAGGCTATAAAGACAGCGATCGCGAGAACCAGTACCGGAAGTACTGAACCGATCTGTTGAAGCAACTGGCGAACGCGATCCCAAGTTGTTCTTACTCGTTGAGAAACGTCACGAGATATCTCAATCTGGTTATCGACTTTTACAACGCCTTCCAGAGAATTCCCCAAAGCCTGCGCCTCGGTTCGTGCTTCAGCACTCTCAACCTCGCCCTTGAGTTGCACCACACTATTGCTGACGTCTACCGTGACACCTGACATCGTGTCAATTTCAGACAGGATCCTCAGCAGCCGTTGCTCAATTTCAGTATCGTCAGCTGTTGTCGTGTCGACAGCAATAGTAGAGCGTCCACCACCCTCCTCGTCTGTACTCTGCTCTGTACCAAGGACTTGATCGACCAAAGACTCCTGCTGCCCTAATACCGCGCCTCCAGAGAGTAGCAATAGAAACAGGACAAGCCACGAGGCCATAATCGGCCTTGCCAAAAGGCCTCGGTTGTACTGGCTTTGTTTCATTATTTGGTGCGATCTATGGCTCGGGCTGCCTATATCCCAGTGTTGCATAAAATTTCAAGTCCAGAAGCTTATAGAGCTGTATATAAGCACCGGGCAACACTGTCCTTCCAGAAATTACCCCGCGTTAGTGCTTCAGTGCTGACTATTCCGAATCGCCAGGATTCATGGACTTCAGGTATTCAAAGGCCTCACTGGTCGTGGACATGATAAGCGTGGAGTTTTCCTCCATCACTGTCTTGTACATATCCATGGTCTTCTGGAACTCATAGAAGTCGGCAGCCTGGGCAGACTGGTTGTATGCAGCCGCATAAATCCCCGTGGCCTTTGCATCTGCGTCCCCGCGAATCTCTTCTACCTCGCGATAGGCTTCTGATTGAATACGCTTGAGTTCTCGCTCCCGGTTACCGTTGATTCGCGCCGCTTCACCGTTACCCTCTGAGCGGAATCGTTCCGCTATCTGGCGCCGCTCACTGATCATCCGCTCATAGATCTTAGGGCGTACGCTTTCGTTGTAGTTGATACGCTTGAACCGAATATCCAGAAGCTCGATACCGAACACTTCAACCTTCGGTGCTGCTGCTTTGAAAATCTCCTGTTCAACCAAAGCACGCCCTTTGCGGATAGGTACCAGTCCACCCAACGTGTTCAGATCTGCTTCAGACAACGAAGCGTCACGCAGCGGTTCACGATCCTTGGTAGTTCTAACCAGCTCAATCAGCTCGTGCTTGGCGACAGCGTTACGTGTTTCACTACCCAGGATATCATCGAGTCTTGATTGTGCGCTTCGCTCATCACGCAGTCTCAGGAAGTACTGCAACGGGTCAACGATGCGCCAGCGAGCGAACAGGTCCACGGCAATGTAGAGCTTGTCTTTTGTGGGCATGTTACTGGGCGATCCATCCCACTCCAGTATGCGTTTCTCTACAGGATTTACCTGCTGGATGAACGGCAGTTTGAATTTCAGACCCGCCTCAGTCTTGGGCTCACCTACGGGCTTGCCAAACTGTGTGATGATCACTTGCTTGGTCTCATCTACCGTGTAAAGCGCACCTGAGACCACCAGTAATGCGACTGCTGCAATCAATCCTAAAAGAATGCTGGTGATTTTCATCGTACCGCCTCCTGCGCTGTATTCAAGTGCATCAGCGGCAATATCTGCTGGGCATTTTCATCCACAATAATCTTGCTCTCAAGCCCTGGAAGAACCTCTTGCAAGGTTTCGATATAGATTCGTCGACGTGTCACATCCGGTGACTTGGAGTACTCAATGAAAACCGCGTTGAATCTTGCAGCGTCACCTTCCGCCTCATTAACACGTTTCAGACGGTAACCATCTGCTGCACGAATACGCTGATCCTTCTCACCTTCGGCTAGCGGGATGACCTTGTTGTATTCACGTCTGGCGGCATTGATCAGACTTTCCTTTTCTTGCTGTGCCTGGTTCACCTCGTTGAACGATTCCTGAACGGGACGCGGCGGGTTGATGTTTTTCAATTGCACCTGATCAATGCTCACACCGATTTCATACTTGGCTACCAGCGCCTGCATATTGATTAGTGCTTCGTTTTCAATTTCCTGACGACCAATGGTAATGACTTCATCCACAGTTCTGTCACCCACCACTTCTCGCATGACAGACTCGGACAGATCACGGAGCGTCTCACCCGGGTTCCGGACATCAAAGAGAAACTTGCGGGGTTCCGCGATTCTGTACTGCAGCACCCATTCAACCAGTGCAGCGTTCAGATCACCCGTCACCATCTGACTTTGCTGGGCCAGATCAGGACGACTCTGACTATCATTGGTAGCGCCAGCGGTAGCAAAGCCGAACTCCTGCTTTAGCTGTCTTTTGACCGGCAGAATGGTCACTGAATCTGCACCCAGTGGCAGCTTGAAATGCAGCCCGGGATCCTGCTCGGACACGTATTTGCCAAAGCGCTGCACAATGCCCACAGAATCACTCGGTACAGTGTACGACGCGGTGTAGATGGTCAGCACCAGCAACGCCAGAAGCATCAATCCCAGCCCACCAAGCAGGCTGCCTTTGCCACCACCGCCCTGACCAAACGAACCCTGCGTGACGTTTCCGTTGGCAGCGCCATTGGGCGCTGATCGGGCATTCTTCAATTGCCGTAGAAAGTTATCGAGTGCGTCGTTACCCGCCATAATTTTGTCTCCTCATCATCGTATAAGAGTAGACCGGCTGCTGAATATTGCTTGATTGATAAACTATCCAGTGAAAATCAGGTCTATTGACGATACCGCTGGCATGCTGGATCAGCGGTAACAACGATTCTCGGTGTATTTTTTTTAATACTCCACATTGCTTGCAATATTCGACTGCAAACTTCGGCTGATCGCCGTTGTATTCTCGATAGGTACTTGAATTCCATAACAACCCGAGGTTTCACACATGATTGACCCTAAAGACATTGACCGACGCATATACGATTTGTATGACGAGTACTGCCATACGGAAATGAGCCGCCGTGATTTTCTGCAGAAAGCCAGCGCCATGACGATCGCCGGCGTATCCGGTTTGGCGATGGCTCAGGCGTTATTGCCACGCTACGCAGAAGCTCAAACCATTTCGTTCACAGACGAAAGAATCAAGGCGACCTACGTTGACTATCCCTCCCCAGGAGGCACTTCAGGCGAAATGCGCGGCTATCTGGTTGAACCGGCAGCAGAAGGCCCTCACCCTGCCGTTATCGTTATCCATGAGAATCGCGGACTGAATCCCTATATCGAAGACGTTGCGCGACGCTTTGCCACAATGGGATTTCTCGCCCTGGCACCAGACGGGCTATCGCCGGTTGGTGGCTACCCGGGTAATGATGACGATGGCAAGGTACTTCAGAAGAGCCTTGATCAGGATCAACTGAAGACCGACATGCTGAACAGCGCCCGCTATGTGCAGTCGCATGAAAGCTCCACAGGCAAACTCGGTTCAGTAGGTTTTTGCTGGGGTGGCGGTGCCACCAATCACCTTGCGGTAGAAATGGGTGCAGATCTGCACGCGGCAGTGCCGTTCTATGGCGCAGCTCCAGATAGCGAGCAAGTGAAGGACATCACGGCCCCGACAATGGTTCAAGCCGCAGAAATGGATGATCGAATCAACGCCATGTGGCCGGAATTCGAAGCTGCGCTGCAGGCCAGTGGCAACGACTACGTGCGGCATTTGTACGAAGGCACCGGCCACGGTTTCCACAATAATTCGACACCTCGTTTCAACGAAGACATGGCAGCACTCGCTGAAGAGCGCACCATGGAATTCTTCAAGAAACATCTGGCCTGATCCTTATCGCCTCTGGATCATTATCCAGGGGCGACTATTAGCCGGACTACATGGCCCATAAGACCCAGAAAAGGGGTCGGACCACGACCGTGGTCCGACCCCAAATATTCTACCCCCCAGTTTTGGGGCAGGCTAGCTCCAGTTGGCTACCACGATCTTGCCAATGGCATCTCCACGTTCTATGAGGCTGTGGGCCTTGCGCAGGTTGGCAGCGTTGATCGGCGTTAGCGTCTCGGACACCGTGGTGATGAGGCTGCCATCATCTATGCGCTGAGCAACATGATTCAACAGTTTATGCTGTTCGATCATGTCATCGGTTGTGAACATTGAGCGTGCAAACATGAATTCCCAGTGCAAACTGGCGCACTTTATTTTCATATCTGCCATGGACATCTCAGCATCCGTGTTGTCGATGGTCACAATCCCACCCTGTGGCTTGATCAGCTCCACGCAGGTGTTCCAGTGACTCATGTCGTTGAAAATGGCAATGTGATCGACGAATTGGAAACCAGCCGCCCGCACTTGTTCCACCATCGGCTCACGATGATTCACCACAAAATCAGCACCCAGTTTCCTCACCCAGTCGGTGGTTTCGGGTCTGGAAGCTGTCGCAATAACAACCAGACCAGCCTGCTTGGCCAACTGTATTCCGATGGAACCTACACCACCACCAGCGCCAATGATCAGAATTGACTCGCCTTTGTTAGCCCCGTTAACATCAATTTCCAAGCGATCAAAAAATGACTCATAGGCCGTAATGGAAGTGAGTGGCAACGCGGCGGATTCTGCAAATGACAGACTCTTCGGTTTGTGTCCGACAATGCGTTCATCCATTAACTGGAACTCAGCGTTACTGCCAGAGCGCGTTATGTCACCAGCGTAATAAACCTCATCACCCACGCTGAACAATGACACCTCGCTACCCACGGATTCTACAATGCCACTAGCATCGTAGCCAATGACTCGCGGTGGGTCCTCCACACCCTCTTTCGGTGCACGTACTTTAGTATCCACGGGATTCACAGCAATAGCCTTGACGGCTACCAGAATGTCACGGCCCTCAGGCTGCGGCTTGGGCAATTCCACATCCAGAAAAGAATCTGGATTGTCGATGGGCAAATAGTGAGTTAATCCAACAGCTTTCATGCGCAGGCCTGTTTAAAGGAAGGGGCGAAACCGAGTCTACGCCTTGCCCAGCAACAAACGGCTGAAAATTTCCAACTTGCCTGAAAACTGGCTGGCAGCCAGCTACCCGTACTCAGTAGCGCAGCAACTGCAGAACACCGGCCATACCCAGTTTTTCCAGCGTGTCGATATTCTGCTCCGGTATGCCTTCTGCATTCGGGTGCGCCTCTACAGCCTTGGTCACTGCACTCTCCTGCAGCATATGCAAGATCGGGTACGGCGCACGATTCGTCCAGTTGCTTACATCATTTTCATCCGTGCCTTCGAACTGATACCGCGGATGAAAACTGGCCAACTGCATCGCCCCCTCAAAACCAAGATCTTCCAGTAGCGCTTCGGCCATGGCTAACAGATCGAGGTAATCGTCAAAATCCTCAAATCCTTCCGGCAGTATGACCAGAGAGGTGGCGCTGGCATCGCGCTCAGCCAGCTCGTGCGCCTCATCAGCGAGCAACTGCAGGCAACCTGGAATAGAGCCATCCTGAGCAACAGCAATATTCAGATGACCCTGGCGACGCACCGTATTCGCAAACGGGCACAGGTTGAGCCCGACAACCATGGCATCCATCCAGTGATTGACGGTGGCGGTAACGGTTTCGCTGTCGATGATTTTATCCAAGGTGAGGGGCACTATCTCGTTCGTTGAAGGGACCGGCTACCGTATAATACTGGAATGACGAATCCCGAACTCGATCTGCTGCAACCCTACCCGTTTGAAAAGCTGAAGGATCTGCTTGCCGACGTCGCGCCCGCCGACAAAAGCCCGATCTCTCTTTCAATCGGCGAGCCTAAACATCCTGCGCCTCAAGTAGTACTGGAGGCCCTGGTGAAAAGTGTTAGAGCGGTAGAACAATATCCAGCAATACGTGGCAGTGATGAACTACGCCAGACGATCGCGCAATGGCTGTGTTCCCGGTTCATGCTGCAAAACCCCGACAAACTCGCTAACCAGCATATCCTGCCGGTCAATGGTACCCGTGAGGGCCTTTTTGCGGTAGCACAGTGTCTACTGGACAGGCAGCAGAATGCGCGCACAGTACTCATGCCCAATCCGTTCTATCAGATCTACGAAGGAGCTGCTCTGCTTGCAGGCTGTCAGCCTGAGTTCTATGCCATTGACGAGAACGCGGATGCCAATCTGGAAGCCATCACGGACGCACAATTTCAACAAGCCCAACTGATCTACATATGCACCCCGGGCAACCCTACTGGCGCTGTCATCTCTCTGGCAGCATTGCAGCGCCTGATTAACAAAGCACACCAGCACGACTTCATCATCGTCAGCGATGAGTGCTACTCGGAAATATACAGAGAGTCTGTCGGAGCGCCGTGCGGTCTGTTGCAAGCAGCCGTAGCCATGGGCCTGGACTCTATGGAACGTTGCCTGGCCTTTCACAGTCTGTCAAAACGCTCCAACCTGCCCGGCTTACGTGCAGGCTTCGTAGCTGGCGATGCCACCTTGATCGAACGTTTTACACGCTACCGAACCTATCATGGTTGTTCGATGTCCGGTGCCGTTCAGCATGCCAGCGTCGCTGCGTGGAGTGATGAAGAACACGTCACTGACAATCGCACAGAATACGACGCCAAATACGAGGCGGTAGTCAACATACTGAATCCAGTCGTGCCCATGAGCATTCCGCCTGCAGGCTTTTACCTGTGGCCTGAGCTTCCCGTTGATGATCAGCACTTCACCCAGCGACTGCTCGCAGAGCAAAACGTACGCGTAGTGCCCGGTAGCTATCTGGCTCGCGCAACGGGCAATACAATGATCAACCCGGGTAAGTACCGGTTACGTCTGGCTCTCGTTGCGCCACTGGATGACTGCGTAGAAGCCGCTAAACGAATTGCCATTTGTCTTTCGCAACCCCTCGAATCTTAAACCCCTGAACACCTACAAAGAGAACAATAAACATGAGTGAGCTAGAAAGCATCATCAATGATGCCTGGGAAAAACGTGCAGACATCTCTACAGCCCAGGCGAGCGGTGAAATTGGCCAGGCAGTCGAGCAGGCTATCGCATTGCTAGATTCAGGTAAGGCACGTGTAGCCGAACCTCAAGGAGTTGGCAAATGGCAAGTGAATGAATGGCTGAAGAAAGCCGTACTGCTGTCTTTTCGTTTGCGCGATAACGCACCCATTGAAGCCGGTGGTTTCACACGCTTTTACGACAAGGTGCCAGGCAAGTTCACTGACATGAGTGCCAATGAGTTTCAGGAAGCCGGTGTACGCGTTGTGCCACCTGCCATGGCACGTAAGGGTAGCTACATCGCCCCTAACACCGTGCTGATGCCGTCCTACGTCAACATCGGCGCCTATGTGGATTCCGGCACCATGGTTGATACCTGGGCGACCGTTGGCTCATGCGCACAGATCGGCAAGAACGTGCATCTCTCTGGTGGTGTAGGAATCGGTGGTGTCCTTGAACCACTGCAGGCAGCACCCACTATAATTGAAGACAATTGCTTTGTTGGCGCACGTTCCGAAGTGGTAGAAGGCGTTATCGTCGAAGCTGGCTCTGTCATTTCCATGGGCGTATACATCGGTCAAAGCACTCGTATTTATGATCGCGAACGCGACGAAGTGACCTACGGTCGCATTCCTGCGGGCTCTGTTGTAGTCTCTGGAAACCTGCCATCAGACAACGGAAAATACAGCCTGTACTGCGCCGTTATCGTCAAGCGCGTTGATGAGAAAACCCGCAGCAAAGTGGGTATCAATGAACTACTCAGACTTGCAGACTAGATAACGGATACAGAACTCATGGCTCACTCAACCATCGTATACGGCATATCCAATTGTGACACCGTTAAAAAGGCACGCAAGTGGCTTGACGCATCATCAGTGAGCTATGAGTTTCATGATTACAAGAAGAAAGGTATCGATACCAACACGTTAAAACTCTGGTGCAAGGATCTGGGCTGGGAGTCCTTGATCAACCGGCGCGGAACCACCTGGCGCAAACTTGACGAGTCAGACAAGCAAGGGCTTACACAGAAAAGTGCCATCGTATTGATGATAGACAACACCAGTCTAATCAAGCGCCCAGTCATCAATGCGGATGGGCAGTTCTTGTTAGGATTCGATGAAGTAGCCTATGCCAAAACGTTTTTGTAACATCAGGCATCTCCACAATACCGACAACTCTCGCTACCTGATCTATGGCGAGGCTACCTCATCATCCAGTGCACGTCTTATCGCCAGCGCCAAACTCTGTTTGTTGTAGGGTTTAGCCAGTAACTCATCTATCAGTACTGAACGAGGACTTGCTTCGTCAGTATTAAGTTCGTCGTATCGGTGAGTAAACCCACTGGTGATGAGTGCCTTGAGCTGTGGGAAAGTTTGTTGCGCAACGACTGCCAACTTATAGCCATTCATGCTCCCGGGCATAATGACATCGGCAAATAGCAAGTCTATGGCCGGGTTGGCTCTTAATGTTGTCAGCGCATGTCTACTATTGTTGGCGCTCACGGTTTTGTAACCTAAATCCTGTAAATGAGAAACAGCTACTGCTATCAAAGCTGGCTCATCATCCACAATCAGTATTGTTTCATCACCACGCGGTAGTCCAGGCTGTTTAACTTCAGTCTTTTTGACCTTGATTGCTGCAGAAGCACGTGGGAAATAAATTCCTATGCGAGTTCCACTCCCAGCTTCTGACTGTATATCAATGTGGCCACCAGAACGGTTCACAAAAGCATAAACAATGCTCAACCCTAAGCCTGTTCCTTTACTGGCAGATTTTGTCGTAAAGAACGGCTCGGTAGCTCTTTTCAGAACTTCTGGCGTCATGCCCATACCGGTATCACGAATGGTTATCAGCACATAATCACCGGAAGAAATATAGGGATGGCTTTTGTAGTTTTCCTCGTCAATTGAAAGGTTTGTAGTCTTGAACTCCAGCTGACCACCACTGGGCATTGCATCCATCGCATTAAGTGCGATATTAATGAAGGCGTCTTCAAGTTCACCCAGATCGACAGTCACCGCCCAGGGACTCTGATCCCGTTGCCATGTTTTACGTATCGCCAGGGGAAGCGTCCGATCAATAAGCGATTCCATGACGTCAAGAAAACTGCTCAGGCTAACAGGACTGGCTGATTTCGTTGAGGCACGGGAAAAACGTAGCAGTTTCTTCGTTATTTCCGCCCCACGACCTGCCCCCTTGTAAGCCGCATCAATATAAGAAAGCAACTTTTCGTCGTCAGGTGCCAGTATTCTGATGAGCTCAATATTCCCCATGACAATACCCAGAATATTATTAAAGTCGTGTGCAATTCCACCGGTCAATTCACCCATGGCTTGCATTTTCTGAACGCGCCTTATGGTTTCTTCTGCCTGCCGGCGATCGGTGATATCGGTAACGATAGCACCTAGGCCATCTATCTCTCCATCTTCTGCAAACACCGGAAACTTGATCGTTAGCAGTGTGTGTAGCTGCTGATCGCTAACGAGCTTCGCCTGCTCTTCGCGACGCTCAACCGATCCTGAGGCAAGCACAAACAAATCGTGATTCCGGGTTGATGTAGCCAGCTCAGAGTCGTGCACATCTTCGGGCAGCAATCCGACCAGATCCTCGTTCAGGACGCCGAATATTTTTTCGAATTCCTTGTTGATCCTCAGGTATCGACCTTCACGATCCTTGAGGTAAATTTCAACGGGCGCATTGTTCAGAATAGCGTCAAGCTGCTGTTTATTGGTCAGCAACTCCTTGTTGGACTTCTCTAGCGCATCCACTTTAAGACGTAGCCGTTTAACCTCGGCTTGCAGCGCAACCAAATCAACTTGCCCACTCATGGATTCAACGTACTACGAAGCAGGGTTGTATTTGTATCGAATATCACTGGGACACCGATGTGGGAATGCGTATCTGGACGCCATCATGTCCAAGTATCATATCCTTTACGCGATTCAGAAATATCAGGACAACTATCCTGCCATGTGTCATCGGGAAGCCAGACCATAAAATGGTGAACAAACGCTGACATGTTAACAGCAAGCCCGCTGGTTTGATGGAGCTGTTTGTTTAAGTGCACGGTATAACGTCGAGATCCCTGATTAATACCCCTTCGCATTCATTCCTGCGACGAGCGTTTGCCAGAGATCCGCAACCGTTTAGACTCTTCTCGCTCGGCTGTTGTTTCAGCCACCTTGTTTCTCAGATATACCGGAGCCGCCTTGTCAGCAGATGTCATCTCATCTGTTTGATATCGTGACTCGGCAAGCAGCAGCAAATCATGCGCGTGAGGCCATGCATCCTGACGTATTGTTGCAGGCTTCCCCTGTGTCTGTGGCTGAAGGATGTCGGCATAACGTTCTGCACCTGAACCACACCACACCCAAGGTTGTATCATCTCGATATCAGGCACCTCTGCAGGTGTACAAATACGTTCCTGCTCGATAGGAGACACCCGACTGCTATTGCCCTTGATTGCATAGGTTGCAAAATAGACCTCAGCCATGCGCGCGTCCAGACTCACACCAATATGCCTATCACCGTGTAAACGATGGACACCCTGTGCAACGGTGTGCAACGTGGAAATACCGATAACGCCCACGTCAGCACCCAACGCAATTCCCTGAGTAAGGGCCACACCAATCCGCACCCCGGTAAAACTACCCGGACCACGTCCATAGGCCACTGCATCCAGCTGAGAGGGCGTAATACCTGCCTTACTCATCAATGCATCGATCATGGGTAGAACCAGAGCGCCGTGTTGCTGTGGAGCCATACGATGATCGCTCACTATCTGGCCATCTATCATCAATCCAACCGAACAAGCCTCTGTGGACGTTTCGATCGCCAACAGTCTCACGCTGATTCCTCGTCACGCAGGGCTTCCCGTTCACGGCGATAAAAATCCTGAACTTCGTCGATATCTCGTGTGATAGGCATGGGTGGCAGGCTGGTGATAAAAACTTCACCGTAATGACGCGATCGTATGCGTGGATCACAAAGCACCAAGACACCCCTGTCAGTGACATCACGAATAAGACGCCCTACTCCCTGCTTCAACGCAATGGCGGCCTGAGGAATCTGATACTCAAAAAACGGATTGCCACCCGCTTGTTTCATGTGTTCGATTCTGGCGCCCATTACAGGATCTCCCGGAGAGCCGAACGGTAACTTGTCGATAACCACCAGCGACAGAGCTTCACCTCTGACATCTACCCCTTCCCAGAAACTGCTGGTACCCAATAACACGGAGTTTCCAACAGACTGAAAGGCTTCAATCAGTTCTCGCTTGGGCATTTGCCCTTGTAGAAGGATAGGGAAATCGATATTCCCTTCCAGCAAACGGGCAGCTTCATTCATGGCCCGATAGCTGGTGAACAGTAGAAAAGCCCGACCTTTACTGGCCTCCAGAACAGGTTTTATCATGTCAACGATAGCGCTGGTGTAGCCGCTAGCTTGAGGTTCTGGTAATCCCTCGGGCAGGTAAAGCAGCGCGTTATGCCGGTAATCGAACGGACTATCCACCTGCAACTCACGAATATCCTCAAGGCCCAGTTGACTCTTGAAATGACTAAAGTCGCCACCTACAGCCAGCGTTGCCGATGTGAATACCCAGCTTGAGGTCATGGCTTCCATGGCTTTCTGGAAAGGGTTGGCAACCGTCATGGGAGTCATGTTCAGGCTGAATCCTGTGCGGTAGGTTTCGTACCAGTGGATATACTCACCATCCGTGGGATTATCGACAAACTGCTTAAGTGATGCTGCGTGCGTGACCGCGCGCTTGTGACAACTCTCTAGCCCCTTGCCTCGGCTGGCAACATCTGCAAGCGTTTCCTCAAGAGAACCCAGCAGAATGGTGAGACGCTCAAGCTCCCTATCTATTGAGGATGTATCCCTGATGTTGATCCACGCGTCCCGCCCCGGTTCTACACCAAACGCCAGACGAAAGTGGCGAACACCGGTTTCCAGATCCTGCGCCAGATCGCGCAAGTCTCTCATGTCTGGCGCCTCGTGCAACTGCTCACCCACGGTGTCTCGAGCCAGGTCGAGTAGTTGCCGGCTGCTCAACTTGCGACCAAAAAACTGCGCAGCGATATCAGGTAGCTGATGCGCCTCATCAATGACGAAACCGTTAGCACTGGGCAACAGGTCACCAAACCCCTGTTCCTTCAGTGCCAGATCAGCACACAGCAGGTGATGGTTAACCACGACGATATCGGATTCCTGAGCACGCTTTCTGGCCTTGTGAATAAAGCAGTCTGAAAGATCCTCAAACTCGTGCTTGGAACAGAATTCGTCATTGGACACAATAAAACTCCAGACCATGGAATCCTCAGGCACAGCCATGACCTCAGAGATGTCACCAGTATCGGTGGTACGAGCCCAGTCAGCGACCACACGCAAGTGTTGCTGATGTCGGGCGTCAACCAACGCGGGATGGCGCATGGCGCGCTGAAGCCTGTGACGGCACAGATAATTAGCACGGCCCTTCAGCAAACTGGTTGAAACGCCTGCAGCGAGCGCACGGTTGACCAGGGGAAGATCGCTATAGAACAGCTGATCCTGCAAGTGCCGAGTGCCAGTCGATATGATGATGCGCTGACCGCTAAGCAACGCCGGAACAAGGTAGGCGAACGTTTTGCCAGTTCCTGTGCCAGCTTCGCCGACCAGGACAGACCCTTCTTCAAAGGTACTGAATATGGCTTCAGCAAGATGTTGTTGTTCGAGCCGAGGCGCGAACCCTGTCAGATGACGGGCGATTGGGCCGTCATCGCCCAACACATCAGTGATCGAGTTTACTGGATCCATTCCCGGTGCCTCCGTGCTCCGGTTGGAGCTTTGCTGGTAACGATAACCAGCGCAGCTATTGGTATTGGTACTGCTGAACCTTCTTGTGCGCGCTTCTTACGCCTAACAAGTCACCACGCATGTCGCGTGCGTGCTCGATGATTAACCAGTTTCGATACAAAAGGGGTTGATTGTCAAGCGCAAAGGCGTTGGACTTCGTTGCATAGCTCTCAGCGAGCGATGCTTCGAGGTTGTCCAGCTGAATCTCTGCAGCCCGGCTCCAGAGCAAGGCACTTTGGGGACTCAACTCAAGGGCTTCGTATAAAAGCTCAAGCGCTATAGCATCTTTTCCATTCTCTCGAGCACGCTCGGCTGATGCCCAGAGACGAGCCACAGACTGGTCTCCTGTGTCGCCCCTTACCGAGCCATCCGGTCTGGCAATGATGGGTTCACGGGCCACAACCTTGGCACCGTTGTCGGGCTGCACGCTTGCGCAGCTCGAGAGTACTGTCGCCACAAGTGCGACCATCAGCAAGCGACCGGCGCTAACCATAGGGGATATCAGATAATTGATCATGGGGTCCTTCAAAGGAGAGCTGCGCACATTCTGCCTAGCTGAGCGTTTTACAGCAAGCTGTCAATAACATTGATCTCGATTCTACGGTTTTGTTCCCTGCCCTCTTCGGTCGCATTGGCCGCACGAGGGCGACTCTCGCCGTATCCGAACGGCTTCAAGCGAGCAGGATCAATACCGTTAGATACCATGTAACGCACAACAGCAAGTACTCGTTGCTTGGATAATTCGAGGTTTGCAGCTGCCGATCCACGGTTGTCAGTATGCCCTTCGACTGAAAACATGACATCCGGGTAACGTGCAAACACGTCAACCAGTTTACTGAGAACCACTCGTGAATCTACCGACAGTGTGGTCTCGTTGGGAGCAAATTTCAGGCCTTCTACAGCACCAGTAACGATCTCACAGCCTGTGCTATCAACCAGTGAACCAGCAGTAGAGCCTGCACAACGATCTACACGATCTGCTATGCCGTCTGCATCGGCGTCCGGAGCCATAGATTCAAGAGAGACTGCTTCTGGCAACTCGATGTCCGACACCACCTCACCCGATAGCGGAGAATCCGGCAGAGTCGGTACGCTAGGTAGCGTCACGCCATCCTGTCCTGTTATCGGTCCGGAGTCTGTTGCACAGGCGCTTGCTAACGAGACACCAGCGAATAGAAAAAAACATTTCAACTTGATCATAAAAACACCCATCCTTTACGTCTCAGCCATCGCCACCCTAGGAGCCTGTCCGAGAATAATCTGATCGGCCGACAGCGCGATCTTTTGGCCATATTTCCGCGTAAATTTCGGCGAATAGAACAACTATTCACCTCAATTGACACGAAAATCTGACTCA
>Ga0114956_1000405_pt1 | contig 31036 bp, 26 predicted proteins | sample MaitaG_FD_87304 | JGI IMG/M metagenome (GOLD analysis project Ga0114956, IMG submission 87304) | Marine algal microbial communities from Maine, USA - Maine_Asex2 metaG | ecosystem: Host-associated > Algae > Red algae > Unclassified | place: Maine, USA | collected 2015-01-05
ACGCGCTGTCGCAGCTGATCGGGTTGGCCCATCGCGTTGTTCCACCACACCTCGTGGCGGGTGGTGCTGAGGCTGCCATTGGAATTGGCTTGGGTGTACGGCAGCGTCTCTGACATCGGCAACGCGAACTGCCGAGTGATCCAGGCATCAAAGTTGCCGATGGCCATGAGCTCATCGATCGACTCTTCGCTCGGTCCGAATGTGGCCTGCAGTAGGAACCGGGCCGCGTCGGCCCGACTCGTCGGACCAGTTGGCCCCGGCGCGACCGGGGTCGGCGTGGGTTCCGGCGTCGCGGTTGGCTCGGGTGTCGCGGCGGGCGTCGGCGTCGCCGCCGGAACTGGCGTGGCCGTCGGCGTCGGGTCCGGACCGGGCTGGTCCGCGCCGGGGCGATTGCGGGCCGGTGAGGCGACGAGCGTGCCGGCAACCCGCACAAAGAACGCGGTGATTTCCTGCACGACGATGCCGGGTTCGGCCTGCGCCGCCAGCACGCCAAGGTCATAGTCGAAGGTGTGCCAGTGGCTGTTCTTTGCTCGGGTGCCCATGCCGTAGGCGTACCGATATCTGCCGACGAGGGTCAGCCGCTGCCGGTCAGGGGTGAACTTGAACTCTCGCTGACCACGCGACGTCGCCACTTCCACATAGACCGCGTGATACCCACCGCGGAACGTCAGCGAGACAAGGAGATCCCGGGGGTTCGAGAACGGTGCGGCCGTGAACTGCTCGAACACGTCGGGATCGGTGGATCGCAACAACACGGCGTCGGGGTGCGCCCATTCCGGTTGTCGGGTGATCGAACCACCGGCATCGGTCGTCCATGTCGTGATCGTTTGCAGCATGAGAGTCCTTTGTCGTATGCCCGGCCCTACGACCAGTTACACGCACGGGACCATTCCCCCGGGGGACACATCGCCGAAAAAATCTCATCACGAACTCAGACGGGGATCTCGCCGTTCACCGCAAGGCGATACATCTTTCGCCGAAAGCCGCCGTAGTCGGCGATCGCGTAGTGCGCCCGCGGCCGGAGTGACGTCAACGGTGAACTCGCCTGGATCGAATGACGCAGCTGCTGTGCGCGGCGCCCAGATGTTTTGCATTGCGACCCGTCCCCGACGACTCAGTGACCGTTTGGCCGATCCGGCGGTGGTGGCTGCGCCTCGGCGGACTTCCGATTTGTCAGCACGGCAACGATCACAATGATCGGGATGACGACTGCCACCAGCAGAATCACAAGGATGATCAGCAGCTCCACTGCGCCGAGCGCCACCGTTGTTACCTTCGCTTCGTGTCGTCGTCGGTCGCGGGCACAAAGACGACCGCGATGAGCCCCCCGAGCACCAAGAGGACGCCGATCAGCATCAGAAGAACCATCGAAGCACCATAGGCGAGGCGCATCTGCGCCGCGTTTCAGGTAACGGAATCCGGCGGTCCAAGAAGATCCCAGTTGTTGCCAGCCACATCTTTGAATACAACAACGCGACCATAGGGTTCGACCCGGGGCTCGGTGACAAACTCGACTCCGTATTGCCGTAGACCTTGCATCGTCGCGTCGAAGTCGTCGACCCGAAGGAACAACCCGACGCGGCCCGCGTACTGGTCACCGACCGCCCGGGCTTGATGCTCACCATCGGCTTGAGCGAGCAACAAACCGGTAGCAGCGCCGGGTGGCGTGACGACCACCCATCGTTTCGGTCGACCATCGTTGGTTAACGACGGCGAGTCTTCGGCAAGTTCGAAGCCGAGCGCATCGACGAAGAATCGGATCGCTTGGTCGTAGTCGCGAACGATCAACGTCGTATGTTCGATGAACATGGACTCGACGCCCTACGCAGTCGGACGATTTGGCATTGCGGGCCAGGTGTCGGTCAAGCGGTAGCCACCCGGCCACGGGTCTCGGGGGTCAAGCATGTACTGATGGGTTCCCGTCAGCCAGGCTCGCCCGCTGACCGTCGGCGTAATGGCGGCGTGCGAGCCGATGGTTGTGTCGGCGATGATCCGGCCGATGAACTGCGAGCCGATCACCGATTCCATAACCAGCTCGTCGCCAACCTGCATGTCGTCGCGGGCCCGCAGCACGGCCATGCGCGCGGAAAGACCAGTGCCGGTCGGCGATCGGTCGAGCTTGCCCGGGTCGACCACGACCGTATTCCGCATGCCGTGGACCCCCTCGGGTCCGCGCTGCAGCGGTCCGGCGATCTGACAGAACGAGATGTGGTTCCATGCCATCGTTGGATGTTCGAAGCCGATCTGTTCATTCGCAGCTCGGGTGATGCGGGCGCCGAGCTGCGCAAGCTCACGCGCTGAAGCAGGCTCGATCGCGATGTCGAGATCCGCAGCATCGACCATCACGAAGCTGTCGCCGCCGAAGGCAATGTCGACCTGCACTTCGCCGATGCCGTCGATCGCTAAAGGAACATCAAGTCGCGAAACGAATGACGGGACGTTCGTAATCGTGACCCGCTCGACCCGGTCGTCGCGACACTCGGCCAGCGCTTCGACAAGACCGCCCGGAGCTTCGAGAATCAATCGGGTCTCGGACTCGGTTTGGGGCAGCGGCACGATGCCGGTCTCAAGAACCACGGTCGCCACACAGATCGAGTTCGACCCCGACATCGGCGGCGTGTGTTCGGGTTCCATGATGATGAACCCGATATGGGCGGCCGGGTCCTTCGGCGGCACGAGCAGGTTGACGTGACGGAACACTCCCCCACGCGGCTCGTTCAGCAGAAACTGCCGCAGCCTTTGGTCTTGCGCGATCCACCGCGACTGTTCGAGAACAGTATCGCCGGGCGGCGGTTCGACGCCGCCCACGATGACGTCGCCAACTTCGCCCTCGGCATGGCAGCCGACGACGTGGATGATTTGATCGGTGTCCACCCGGCGAGCCTAGGCACTGCGCAGTGCAGCACCCGAGCCCGCCGGGTAATCACCATTCACACGTCAGGTACCGGTCCACTCCGGCGGTCGCTTCTCGGCGAAGGCCCGCGGCCCCTCTTTCGCATCGTCGGACCGGAAGACCGAACCCTGCAGCGGACGCTGCACGGCCCAAAACTCTTCCTCGGTCGCACCGACCGTGGCCCGAATGAGCTGCTTCGACGCGGCCACGGCAAGTGGTGCGTTCTTGGCAATTCGTTCGGCCAACTCCATCGCGACATCGACCGACTGGCCCTTCGGGGCCACCCGGCTGACGAGACCATACCCATGGGCTTCTTCGGCGGTCATAGGATCGGCGGTCAGCGCCATCTCCATCGCGCGGGCGTACCCGACCATGCGGGGCAACCGCAGCAGGCCGCCGCCCGCGGCGAACAAGCCAACGCCGGTTTCGGGAATACCGAGCTTCACGCCCTCGGCGGCAACCAGGAGGTCGCAGCCAAGCGCCAGCTCGAGACCACCGGCGAGGGCGAAACCCTCGATCGCTGCGACCAACGGCTTCTGGGCGCCTTGCTGGATGAACTGGTCCATGCCTTCGGGCGACTCGCCTTTCGCGAACGCCTTCAGGTCCATACCGGCGCAGAACCCACGGCCCGCTCCGGTGAGCACACCGGCGGTGAGGCCATCGTCGCTGTCGAGCTGCTCGACGGCGGCGAGCAGGCCCTGAGCGAGTGCCTTGTTGATCGCATTCATAGCGTCGGGTCGGTTGAGCGTGATCAACAGAACGCGCCCCCGTACCTCGGTCAGAACTTCATCAGCCATCGATGCCTACTTCGGTGGCATACGAATCGCGCCATCGACGCGAATCGTCTCGCCATTCATGTACGGATTGACGACGAGTTCCTGCACCATCGATGCCAGCTCATCGCCGGAACCGAGCCGCTTCGGGAAGACGACGCTTTCGCCGAGCTTGGCCTTGAAGGCATCGCTCGCTTCGCCTTCGCCGTAGATCGGGGTGTCGATAAGACCCGGGGCGATCGTGTTGACACGGATGCCAACCGCCGACAGATCACGGGCGATCGGCAGCGTCATGCCGACGATCCCGCCCTTGCTCGCCGAATACGCGGCCTGGCCAATCTGTCCGTCGAACGCAGCAGCTGAAGCCATGTTGATGATCGAGCCACGCTGGCCGTCGTCGGTCATCGCGTCGGTCTTTGAGCACGCCGACGCCATAAGTCGCAGCATGTTGAATGAGCCGATCAAGTTAACGTTGATGACGAACGCAAACTTGTCGAGCGGGAACGGGTCGCCGTTGCGGTCGACGGTGCGACCAGCCCAACCAAGACCAGCGCTGTTCACGAGCACGCGGACCGGACCCATCTCCGACGCGGCAACGACCGCCGCTTGGCAGTCCTCTTCCTTCGTCACGTCGGTCTTGGCGAAGATGCCACCGAGCTCAGACGCAACCGCCTGGCCCTTCTCTTCGTTGAGGTCGGCGACCACAACGCGCATACCGAGGCCAGCCATACGCCGAGCGCTGGCCTCGCCGATACCCGACGCGCCGCCGGTGATGATTGCAGAAGCTCCAGTGAAATCAAGCGACATCAGGCGTCCACCCTTTCGATCAGTGTTGCATTGGCGAGCCCGCCGCCTTCGCACATGACCTGCACGCCGTAGCGGCCGCCGGTGCGCTCAAGCTCGTTGACAAGCGTTGACATCAGTCTCGTTCCCGAGCAGCCCAGCGGGTGACCGAGGGCAATGGCGCCGCCGTTCACGTTGACCTTGCTCATGTCGGCACCGAGTTCCTTCTGCCAGGCGAGCACGACCGAGGCGAATGCTTCGTTGACCTCGAACAGGTCGATGTCGTCGATCGACATGCCGGTGCGTTCCAGCAACTTCTTCGTGGCCGGGATCGGGCCCTTGAGCATCGTGACCGGATCGGTGCCAGCGAGAGCGAAACCCGTGACCTTGGCCCGAGGCGTCAACCCAAGTTCCGCGGCCTTTGCTGCGCTCATGATGAGCACCGCAGAGGCACCGTCGCTGATCTGCGACGAGTTACCCGCGGTGACGATGCCGTCTTCCTTGAACGCGGGCTTGAGGTTCCCGAGCGTCTCGGTCGTGGTGCCGGGGCGAATGCCTTCGTCCGACGACATCATTTCGCTCGTGCCATCGACGTCGATCGGCACCGGCACGATCTCACGTTCGAAGCGACCTTCCGCCGTCGCCTGTTCGGCGCGCTGCTGGCTCTGGGCACCAAGCGCATCGAGATCCGCGCGACTGAAACCAAACTCTTCGGCGATCATCTCGGCGCCGATGCCCTGCGGCGGCAACCCGTGTTCGGTGTAGCGGTCCTGCATCGACTGCGGGAACGGGAATCCCATGCCTTTGACGATCGACGCACCCATCGGCGTGCGGGTCATGACTTCGACACCACACGCGATGACGACGTCATACGCGCCGGCCATCACACCCTGCGCGGCAAAGTGCAGCGCCTGCTGCGAGCTGCCGCACTGGCGGTCGACGGTCGTCGCCGGTACCGACTCGGGCCAGCCGGCGCTGAGCACGGCGCTACGGCCGATATTCAGCGACTGCTCGCCAACCTGCATCACACAACCCGTAATCACGTCGTCGACGAGCGCCGGGTCGAGGTTGTTGCGCTCCTCGAGTGCTTTCAGTACGTGGGCCAGCAGATCGACCGCGTGCCAATCCTTCAGCTTGCCATTGCGGCGTCCACCCGGTGTTCGCACCGCATCGACGATGACTGCATCTTGCATTCTGCTTGTCTCCTTGTCGGGCCCGGCAACGCCGGGGTGTCGTTCCTCGGCAGTGCCGAGGTGTCATTTCTCTGATTACGTTCCGGCCGCAGCCGGGTCGCTGGTCGTCGCTCGCGCCACGCCGTTTTTCGAGTGGTTTGTTGTGGCACCTTCGGCACCCGTCGTCGCAAGATTCTGGCGCAATCTCAACAACAGCGAGGCCAACTGCTGCCGCTCCTGTTTCGAGATGCCGCGACGAAGCTCCTGACGGACGACTTCGTCGATCTCGAGCACACGGCTACTCAGCGCAGCTCCGGCGCCGGTTACCTCGATCAGCCAGACTCGCCGGTCTTCGGGGTCCGGAAGCCGACGCACGAGTTCCCGGTCTTCGAGTTGATCGATCACCGTGCCGGTTGCCGCCCGCCCCAACTTCAAGCTCCGGGCCAGCGCCGTCTGCGAGGTCGCCCCGAACTCGTGCACAAACGCAAGCAAACTGGCCTGCGACAGGTTCAAGCTCAGCTCGGCGAACCGGTCGTCATAGACGGTGCGAAGCTCACGGGCCGTCGCCATCAGCGTCGTCTCGACCCGCAACCAGGGCGGCGCGTCGAGTTCATGGGTTACCGACGAGGCCAAGTTATGCACGCCTGATATCTGCCGAACACATACTGTACGACACCATACAGTACGAAAACCCACGAGCGAACAGATCCCGGGGCGAGCTCCAACCCGACCATGCCCACAAAAAAGAGGATGGGGACGCTAGGCGTCCCCATCCATGCAGAGATTCAGGCGGCGGGAGCCTGATCTCCGACGCTGGGAGTTTCCTCCCAGGCCGAGAGCTGTATGGGCGGCGGGAGCCCCAACTCTCGGACATCTGTTCTTGCGGCGCTGCAGCTCGTCATTGAACCGCAGCTGTTGTTCCAGACGTAACCGTCGGCGGGAAAGTCGCGTGATGAAGGAGAAAAACCACGAAGTCCCCAAAATGAGCGCTCGGACGCAGTGATCTGGCGAGAAACCCAAATGAAAAGCCAACGAACGGGCCCCGTTAGGAGCCCGTTCGCCGAGAATTTCTTTTGGAGCGGACGACCAGATTTGAACTGGCGACCCTCACCTTGGCAAGGTGATGCTCTACCAACTGAGCTACGTCCGCGGGAGCCTTGAGTGTAGCGCGAATGCGACAAACCACACCGGTGCGCACTACAGCTTTTGGCTCGGGCCTTAAGACCGCTGGCGGCGTCGCCGCGGTGAACTCGGTTGGCCAGCAGGAGCGGCCGTTTGTACGCCCGGTGGTCGACCGATCTGCGGCGCTTCCGGAGCGAGCCGCTCCTCGATCAGCTTCAGTTCAAAGCGCCGCTGGGCCTGCCGTCCGGTCGCCCAGAAATAGATGACGGCAAGTGCGAGCGCCGCTAACGCGACGCCGATGAGCGACAACACGACAAGAAAGACACCTTGATCCTCTTCGGCGATGCCCGGTATCTGCAGAATCACGGGCCCAGTCTGACAGATCGTGCCCGTCCAACCCTCGACGCCACCGCACCAGTCTCTACTGCTGATGGTCCGGACACCAGATCGTCGTACGGCCCCCGATGCGCTCTCGACGCAGCTCACCGCCATCGCTCGGGCAGCGGCCCGAGGCCGAGCGTTCTTCCTGAAGGTCGCCGGTGTGCGATCCGCCGCGGGCATCAAGCTCATCAAGGGTCGACCGCATCGTCGACCACAGAGCCGCAACGTCATCAGCGGTGAGGTCGTTAGACGCTCGACCCGGCGCAAACCCCGACCGCCAGAGGATCTCGTCGGTCAATAGGTTGCCGAGGCCGGCCAGTGCGGATTGATCGAGAAGCCGTGCTTTGAGCGCTGACCGCGACCGGCCGAGGACCTCGCCGAGTTCGGTCGCGGTGACCAACCAGGCATCGGGTCCGAGTTTCGTGATGTCGGGATCGATCTCGACACCGCCGAGCCGACGAGGGTCTCGCATACGCAGTTCGCCACCGTCGGCGAAGTCGAGGCCAAAACGATCCCAGGCTGGATCGTTGCGACCCGACGAGTACTCAAGTTGTTCGATGATGGCGCCGCCATCGACGAGCAGCCGACCCGTCATACCAAACCGCAGGCCCAACGTCGGCCCCGAACTGAGGTCGGCGAGCAGCAGCTTGCCATGTCGCCGCACGTCGGCGATTTCATGACCAACGCAGACCGCAGCGACACTGACCGCGTCGGTGCGCTTCAGGTACCAGTCGTCGGGCGCCAAGACTGCGGTGACCGGACGCCCGATCGCCGGTTGGGCGGCACGGCGATACAGCTCGATTTCAAGGATTTCTGGCATCGACAGCGAGAACGCGCGTCGGCGGCGACCGCCGCTACAGGTCGCCCTTATGGACCCGCTCGAGGAAGTCGCCCAGTTTCGCGCCGACGGCATCGCCCTCGACGAGGAAGCCGTCGTGGCCGAAGGGACTCTCGACGACGTGATATTCGCTATGGCCGCCAACCGCAGTTACGAGATCGTGGATCTCCTGTTGCTGATACGGGTGATACAGCGTGTCGGAACTGATGCTCATGGTGAGCACCGGCGCAGTCAGCCGTTCGAGCGCGCACTGCCGCGACTGGCGATTCCGAGCGACATCATGCAAGTCCATCGCCTTGTTCAGTGTCAGGTAACTGTTCGCGTCGAAGCGACGGGCGAGTTTCACGCCGTGATAGTCGAGGTAACTCTCGACCTGGAACCGGTCCCACGACCCGAAGATCTGATGCGGTTCGACCAAGCTGCGTCCAAACCGACTCTCGAACTCTTCGTCGCTTCGATACGTGATTTGAGCGAGGGATCGAGCGATGGCAAAGCCGACGTGAGGGCCTTGCCCTGGCGCCGCGTCGTAGTAGTCGCCGCCGTTCCATTTGGGGTCGAGGGCAACGATCATGCGGCCAACCGCGCTCCAGGAGATCTGCCATGCCGACGAGCCGAGCGTCGTCGCGATTGGAGCGATCGAGCGGACCCGATCCGGGTACATGAGCGCCCACTCGAGCACTTGCATACCGCCCATCGAACCACCGACCACGCCCATCCAGGTCTCGATGCCGAGGTGGGTTGCCATCGATGCTTGCACTCGAACGATGTCGCGAATGCTGACGGTCGGGAACGCCGCGCCGAACGGCTTTCCGGTCGCAGGATTGATCGATGCCGGCCCGGTGGTTCCTTGGCAACCGCCGAGCACATTTGCGCAAACCACGAAGTATCTATTGGTATCGATCGCCAAACCAGGACCGATGAGGTCTTTCCACCACCCGTCGCCTTGGGGGCCACCGGTGTTTTGGCCCGCGGCGTGGGATTCGCCGGTCAGCGCATGGCAGACGAGGACGGCATTGTCAGCGGTCGGCGACAGGGTGCCCCAGGTCTCGTAGGCACACGTGATGTTGCCAAGCGATTCGCCGCCTTCGAGCATCATTGGACGCTCGGTAAACAGTTCGACGAATTGTCGGTTGCCGACCGGGTCACCTGGTTTCCAGGCACCCGACGCCGGAACGTCGGTGGGCCAATCACGTGGATGACTGAGGGGGTGTTCGTCTGAAGCCATGTGATCTACCTCCTTCGGCGATGGAAAATGCGAGTAGCAGTGCGGCTAGCAATAGCGTACTCGGCCTGCATCGTACTAATTGTCGACTAATCTTGTCGACTTTAAACCGCGGGCCCCGACGCCGCCGGAATCCGCCATCTTGGCAGCCGGTTCATCCACCACGCCTGCACCGCAGATGACTCGCTGCCATAGGCCCGTTGCATGACCGTGCCGAGATTGTACAAGAGCTTGCTCCATTGGTCAGGGTCGCCTCCGGCCGCAGCCGCTACTGCGGCCTTCGTCAGTTCCGCGCCCTCTGTCCAGGCTCCGGCGTCGACCGGCAACGGCAACGCTTCTAACGCGCTAGCGCTCATCTTCATGGCATCGACCGACAAGGCGGTTCCGAGCCCCGCGATGTGTAGGTGGGCCGAAATTTCTGGCGCCGAGAGCAACGCGGCGAGGCGCCACACGTCGGCCGGGTCGCGGGGCTCGACCGAGATGCCCGGTGTGACCGGCAACCATCGTCCTTCGGCATCGACCGCGACTTCGACGACCTTGGTCTGCGTCGCAACAACGACCTTCGGACACAGGCGATCGTGGGCCCAAGTGGCAAGGGCGGCATCGGCCGATTCGAGTGATGCCATGTCGACGACCGGACGCTTCCACGATGTCTTCGCGAATCGAAATGAGGCAGTCCCCCACCGCTGGACGAGTGGATCGATCATGCCGACGGTAACGAGCCATGGGTCGGGGTCGGTCGGCGCTTCCTGTTCTCGGGTGTGGGGCACGAACCCGTAGAACTGGTCACGAAAGCCCGCAGTCGCCGAGGCAATCGAGTCGAGCCGATGACCCGAGCGGGTGAGCGACACCGGCGGAATCCCCGCAAGGTCCGCGACGAGATAACCCCAGTTGGCTGCAATCGGTTCGTCGAGGGTCAAGTTCGATGCCGGATCGACAGCGGGGCCAGTCCAACGTTGCAGCGAATCAGCGCGACCACCGCGGGTGATCAGCGGCGCACAGACGCGGACCGATGCGTCGAAGACCGGCTCGGCGCTGAACCACATACCGAGCATCGTGGCTCGTTCGACGAGCAGTCTTCGAGTCACCGATGCGTCGCGGGAGGCCAACAGCGACTGTGGCTGAATCAGCGACATCCGGCCGCCCGGCGCGAGCGCATCGAGGGCGGCCAACAGGAACAACGAGGCCGAATCGGTGTACGCCGTTGCCGCAGCGCCGAAGCGTTCCTTCAAGAACGCTCGGCGAGCACCGTCGTTTACCGTCGACTCGCGGAGTTGGTTCTGGAACGGCGGGTTGCCAACGACGCAGTCGGCGACCGGTAACGGCTCGACGAGAGCATCGGCCACGACAAGATCGGCCGCGTTGACGGTCGCCGGAGGCACACCAAACTCGATCGCGAGCAGCGCGAGCGCGGCCTCGGTGACCATCACCGCGGTCGGGTCGATATCGCGACCGGCGAGACGATCGAATCGCCACGGGCCGCCCGAGCTTGCGAGCTGTCGCGCCGCGGCAACAAGGAACGCTCCGCCTCCCATCGCAGGGTCAAGAACAAGCGGACCCGAACCCTCGACCGACGCAATCGGTTGCGACCATCCATCGATGACGATGGCAACAAGCCGGGACGCCACGGCCGACGGCGTGTAGTGCGCTCCATCCCGGCGGCGGTTATCTGACTCAAGCAGCGATTCATAGACCACGCCGAGAAGTTCGGCCGCCGGCATCGTCGTCGCGGAGAACGGTTCGAGCACCGCCGACGCGTCACCGACGCAGCGCTCAAGCGTTGCAGCATCGACCGAGTCGACAAGCGCGAGGCCAGCACCACACAATGTCGCACTGGAGCGACGAGCGAGTACCTCAGCAACCCCGGCGATGATCAACGAGGTCATGTCGAGCTGACCAGGGTCAGGACTCGTTGGGATCCCAGCCGTGGAGATCCTCAAGACGGTCGTCGTTCGAGAAAATCTCGACGATCGGCTGATCGAGGCCCAACCGCTTCAGTAGGCGCTTGACCTCAAGCTCTTGATTCCACAACGACAAGGTGACGGCCACACCCTTTTCGCCGGCGCGAGCGGTACGGCCAGAGCGGTGCAGATACGTCTTGTGATCCTCGGGTGGGTCGTAGTGCACGACGACATCGATCTCGTCGACGTGGATACCGCGGGCGGCGACGTCGGTCGCCACGAGCACCTTGTACTCGCCCTCACTGAAGCGATTGAGCGCCTGCTCGCGTGCGCTTTGCCGGAGGTCGCCGTGAATGGCAGCCGAGCGGACGCCCTGCTTGCCGAGCTTCTCAGCCAGTCGGTCGGCACCGTGTTTGGTACGGCTGAATACCAACATGCGATTCGAGCTCTCGGCGATCGAGGCCGCGACCTTGACTTTGTCCATCTCGTGGACGGCGAAGAAGTGGTGCACCATTTTGTCGACCGTGACGCTGTCGGACTCGACTTCGTGGCGGGTCGGATTGTGCTGGTACCGAGTGATCAACTTGTCGACGACACCGTCGAGGGTCGCCGAGAACAACAGCGTCTGATGTTCGCCTTCGACATGACGCAGCAGCCACTCGACCTGCGGAAGGAAGCCCATATCGGCCATGCGATCAGCTTCGTCGACGATCACGTGTTTGATCGAGCCGAGGCTGACCTCTTTGCGCTCGACGAGATCGATGAGGCGGCCTGGGGTGGCGATGACAAAGTCGGCGCCTCCCTTCAGCGCCTTGATCTGAGTTTCGATGTTCGCCCCGCCGTACACGGCGAGCAGCGAGCGATCGAGGTCGGTGGCGAGTGCGGCCAACTCGTCGTGTACCTGCAGTGCGAGTTCGCGGGTCGGCACGAGGGCCAGCGCAGTCGGGGCTGCCGACTTAGCCTTCGGCATGAGCTGCAAGACCGGGAGACCGAAGGCAAAGGTTTTACCTGACCCCGTCTTGGCCTTGCCGCAGACATCGCGCCCGGCTAGTGCGTCGGGAATTGTGAGGGCCTGGATCGCAAACGGCGCCTCGATACCGCGTGCGGAGAGCGCATCGACCAATTCTGACGCCAATCCGAGATCGGCGAAGGTCTTTTCCTCTGACATTTTGTCCTTAGGCAACGTTTCGGCAAGAGGTTGCAACACTGCGAGGGTATCGGGTGGCCACTCACAGATCGCTCATCGCAACGCGCCCGTTCTTGAGGGTCACACCCTCGGCCCGCAGCCGACGGCTGTGTTCACGTTCACCGTCCGGAACGAGGCGACCGTTGGCAGCGACAACTCGCCACCACGGCAACCCCTCGCCGTGTCGTCGCAGAATGCCGCCGACCGCCCGAGCCGCTCCGGGTTTGCCAGCTTCGGCCGCGACTTCGCTGTAAGCCATGACGTCACCCTTCTTGATCGAGGCGACGACCGCCACGACCTGCTGGGCAAATTCGCTTAACTCACCATCGGACACAAGTCAGCCTCCACTAACGGGCCTCGATCTCGACGACCTCGACCGGGTGGTCGATTCCTTTCAGCATGATGTCACCGAGCTGTTTGGCTCGCGTATTGACCATCAGCGAAGATGGGAAGTCCTTCGGCGCGAGCACTTGGCCTGGTTTTGCGGTGTCACACAGCCGGGCCGCGAGGTTCACCGATGTTCCGATGTAATCGTCGCCCTCGAACAAGATGACGGCGCCAGTGGCGACGCCGGCCCGCAATGGCAACACGGCGCCAGCAAGAAGGCGAGACAGGTCACCTAGTGCTTCGGCGAGCTGTTCGGGTTCAACGCCGATGAGCATGGCGCCATCACCGAGCCACTTCGCGATTCGAACGCCCTTGAGGGCACACACCTCGCGCACGGCGGCTCGAAACTGAACCAGCACCTCGACGGCTGCGCCATCGCCCTCGGCGTCGGTGTAGTGGGTGAACCCCGAGAGATCAATGAAGGCAATCGAACGATCGATGCGGTTCTGGTAGGGGTTCACGCCAGTTACAAAAAGTGACTCCGGCACACAAACGTCCTCGGGGGTCGGTCAAGTAGCCCCACCCTATGGGTGCTAGCGGGTAGGTGCAGACGCTCACTGCGGTGAGTACCCTTTCCCTCGTTCCTCGGCGAAAGAGCGCAGCGGCTTTGTCTGGTCGCTTTGCGGCACGGGCTCGTTCCTCGCCCAAGCCGCGCAGCTCCTAAGGCAAGTCGTCGGCCCCACTGTCGATAATGTCGGCGGCCTTGTCGGCGGCATCATTGGTGGCATCTTTCGTGGCGTCCGCGGCCTTGCCAACCAGGGAACGCTTCTTGGAGCGCTTGCCATCGTCGGCGCTTTGCGTGCCGTCGTCGCCGTCAGCATCATTGTCACCGTCGTCGGCCGCACGATCGTCGCCGTCCGCGTCATTGTCACCGTCGTCGGCCGCACGGTCGTCGGCGTCCACGTCCGCGTCATCGGTCGCATCGTCGTCGTCGTCATCGGCCGCGTCGGGATCGATTGGCTCGACGGCGACTGCGGATCGTTCATCGCCCGGCAGTTCGCCGTAGCCGGGATCACCGGGCACTCGACCAAGTCCATCTTCGCCCTCGCGGCGCCGACCCGATGTCACGAGCCCGATCACGGCCACCGCGAGAATCAGCAGCATCGTCCAGATGTTCACGCGGACGCCGAAGACCTTGTACGCAAAGTCGCTGCGCATGAGTTCGATCCAAAGCCGGCCGATAGCGTAGCCGCCCATATAAACGTAAAAGAGTCGGCCGGTCCGAAGCGTCCGCTTCTTGTACAGCCAGAGCAGCAGAAACATCAGGCCGATGTTCCAGAGGCCCTCGTACAAGAACGTGGGATGGAAGGTGTCCGATTCGACGAACTCGCGCGGTCGATTCGAGGGGTCGATTTCGAGTCCCCACGGCAGATCGGTCGGTCGCCCAAAGAGTTCTTGATTAAACCAATTGCCGAGGCGCCCGATCGCTTGGGCAAGTGGCAGCGCGGGCGCCGCCGCGTCGAACAGCGGCGGCAATGGATAGTTCTGGCGTTTCGCAAGAATGACCGCACCGACTGCGCCGAGGGCGATGCCCCCCGGGATGCCGAGTCCGCCTTCCCAGATCTTCCACGCGTCGCCCCAACGACCCTCGAACGATCGCCAGTCGGTGATGACGTGATAGAGCCGGGCGCCGATGATGCCGCCGATCACACCGCCGATCGCGAGCTGCGATGCGACGTCGGGGTGAATGCCCCGTTGTTTCATCAGACGCCCCGACAGCCAGATAGCTGCGAAGACGCCGAAGGCGATCATGAGCCCGTAGGCCCGGAAGGTAAGTGGGCCTATCGAGAAGCTGTCGCCGCTCGGACTTGGAATGCTGGCGACGAAACCCGACAAATTCACGATGTTCATGAGTGTTTCAGACTACCCATCATGGGGCGGTCCGTTGTTAGGCGATGATGTCAACGGTCGTGCCAACGGGCACGGTTTCCGCGATCAGTTCGATGATTTCGTTCGTCAAGCGGATGCAGCCGGACGACGCGTATTCCTGCGATTCGACGAGCTCGGGCTGATTCGTGCCGTGCATCGCCAGCTTCGGCAGCCCACTACTGAATTCGTTGAGCGACTCACTGAAGGCCGCGATGCTGAGAATCCATGTGCCATAGGCCGCGTTCGGTCCGGGAATCTTCTCGTCGATGTAGGAGCGCACGGTCGGTGTTGCGGCCTCCGGGCGGCCGGTCACGGCGCCGGATTCGACGACCAGTTCGTCACCCTTCCACACCCGGACCCAGTTATCGGAGACGTCGATCTCGATGTGGTAGTTGTGCGATGACCATTCGAAGAAGGCGGTCTGGACCCAGGCGGTCGTGCCACTCGGCCGGACCGGCAAGTTCACCTTGGCCCAGTCGTCGCCGGGCTCGCCTTCCACGACCAACAGCGAGAGGTCATTGCCGAAGTACGTCGGGTTCACGAGCGGATATTCGGTCTTTGAGCCATTGAGGTATTCGTACTCGAGGGTGAAGGCTCCACCGTCGGGCTCGTTGAACACGGGAACGAAACCAGTGTCGCCCTTCGCGGTCAGCACCCGAACTTCCCATGGATCGATGTCGGCGCTGGGCTTCGGCGTCGGGGTCGGCTCGGTGAACATTGCAATCACAGCCGGATCAGGCGTCGCCGTTGGTGCCACGGTCGCATTCGCATCCGGCGTCGGCACCGAGAAAACCGGCTCGTTGAGCTCGTCGGCCGTTTCGCTGTCACCACCACATGCGGCTGCCAGCATGGCCATCGTCACGAATATGACGAGGGCGCGTAAGAACGATCGATGAGAAACCATATGCACTGCCCGTTGCTTTCGACGCTGATGTCCTGGCGAGCCAGCGGAATGCTGACCGCTCCGACACTTGATACGACACATCTAACTTAGAAGTTGGCAGAGACGTACCGCAGCCACCCGCAGCAGAAGTTTTTCCATCGCAGGTGAGTGACGATGCGACCTATCAGCTCCGTCTTAACGGTTCTCACAGTACGCAGCGAGGGCCTAAACCCCGCGTAAAGATCATCTCCCGTGACGAATGACGCAACCGGTCGGATGCGGCTGAATTCGGGCCAAACCAGGCTAGAAAGTGCCCCATGGCCCAACTCGAACCAATCGCCCAGGGTGTTCTCGCGTGGCTCAACGACGAGCGGCGGCCCGGCGCGACAAACGCCGGCGTGGTCGTCGACGACGATGGCCTGACCGTCGTCGATGCCTTGCTGGCCCCATCACACGCCCAGCAGCTGCTCGGCGAACTCGACGGGCTCGGCCGACCGGTGAAGCGACTGGTGCTCACAACAAGTCATCTGGCCCATGTCGGTGGGTCCGGGGTCTTCACGCTGCCGGGGGTCTACGGCACCGCCCAGGTCTCTGCGCATATGGATCAGCCGCCGAACCTTGATGGTTGCTGTCGCCTCTACCCCGACGATGCCGCCGACATCGGCCAGATCGCCGACACCCTCACCCGGCCCGTGACCCACACGGTCAACGAAGGGGCGTGGATCAGCCCCGCGGCGGTCGCGGTTCCCATCAGCGGCGAACTCGCCGAGAACCTGGTGGTGCAGGTTCCATCAGCTGGCGTTGTATTCGCCGGCGCCATGGCCAGCTTTGGCGTGACGCCGATGGCGGCCACCGGCGACCCAGCGGCGTGGGCTGATGCGCTCGATCAGATCATCGAATGGGGCGAGATCATCGTGCCAGGGCACGGGCCCGTCGGCGGCGAAACCGAAGCTCGCGAATTGCAGGATTACCTTCGCGCTTGTGTCGCCGCGGCGTCATCGGGCGGCTCCTTGCCTGCGGGGCCGTGGGACGGGTGGTCCGGCCGTCACTACGACGAAGCAAACATCGAACGGGCTCGTCTTCTCGCAGCCGGCGAGGACGAACCGCCGACGGCACTGCTCGCGCTACTCGGCCTCAACTAACCACACCGTTTGCCACGGCGCTAACACGACGTCGCCGCAAAGAGTCGAGCCGGACAGCAGGTCGACCTCAGTTGACCGGCCCGCACCCTTGACGCCACGCGCTGTCGCATCGACCGTGACCCGACGGTTGGTCACGTTTGTTATAGCGGTGACGGCCTGGCCCTCGGCTGGCGTGCGGCGAACCGCAAAGACCTCGGAGCCGAGGTCGAGGAATTCCTGCCCCGCATCGGGGTCAAACGCCGGCTGGCTACGGCGCACCTGCAACAGGCCCACGAGCTGATCAAAGATCTGTCGCCGCGGCGACGCGGCATCCGCAAGGTCGGCCTCGATCCCGGCCAGCTGCAGACGGGGCCGGTTGATCGCCCGATTGGTGTTGGTCGCTTTGACCGCCGCTAGATCGCCAGCGGTTGCCAACAGGCTGTGAATGTAAACGGCGGGAATCCCAGCGAACGCAACCATGATCGCATGCGATGCGATGAACCGATCGGCGAGTTCGAGCGCGGGCCCGGCGAGGAGGTCGGCTAACGAGGCGTTCAGTTCGTATGGCCGCTCGATCGCGCCATCGGCGTACGACGAGAACTGTCCGCCGACCGCCAGGCCCGCATCGACGATGGCGTCAATCTCGCCCGGACTGAGCAGGCCTTCTGCTGGTCGAAGACCCAGTCCATCGTGGCTGGCCAGAAAGTTCAGATACGTCGACCCTTGCGGTAAGGCGCCAAGTGCTCGACCCCATCGAGTCAACGCTGCGCTGTCGCCGGCAAGCATGGTGTGTAACACGAGCGGCACGAGGCTGAAGTTGTAGACCACATGGGCTTCGTCGCCTTTGCCGAAGTACGACACGTTCTGATCATGGGGAACGTTCGTTTCGGTGATCAGCAATGCTCGCGGTTCGCGGACCGCAAGCAGCGTGTGTAGCAACTTGACCAGCTCGTGGGTCTCGGCCAGATGAATCGACGTCGTGCCTTCGCGTTTCCAGACGTACGCGACGGCATCGAGTCGGAGGCGAGTGATCCCGTGACGAACGTAATGATCGACGATCGAACAAAACTCGACGAGCACCTCGGGATTTTCGAAATCGAAATCGACCTGGTCATAGCTGAAAGTGCACCACACATAACGAGTGCCAGAGGCGGTGTCGACGGCGTGCAGCAGCGAATGCGTGCGGGGGCGGGTCACCATTGCCAAGTCGGCGCCGGGGTCCGATGTTCGGTAGTAGTCGCGATAGGGCGCCTCGTCGGCCAGGAATGCCGCGAACCACTCGCTCTGCGCCGAACCATGATTGAGAATGAGGTCGGCCATGAGACCGCCGCGACCTATGAGGCCAGCGATGTCATCCCACGCGCCCAGCGATGGATCGACCTGGCGATAGTCGACGACGGCGAAGCCACCATCGGAACTCGATGGATAGAACGGCAGCACATGCACGGTGCTGATCGCATCGTCGACATGACGCTGGACGAACTCGGTCAGCACGGCCAGGGGATGCCGCTCACCGTCGAGCAATGAATCGCCGTAGGTGATCAGCACGGCCTCATCGGCGCCATATCTTTTCGGTGCGGGCGGCACTGGGGCGTCCCAGTTGGCCGGTGCAATACCGGCCGCCGAGAGCACCTCCGTCGTCAGAACATCGAGGTCGACATTGGGATACAGCCGGCCAAGGTGCTCACGTACCTGAGCTCGCAGATTCACGGTCACTGCCATTGCGCGCTTGTGCTGATTTCAGCCGCCGCGTCCGAAGAGCCGCATGCGGGGCCGCGGCGTTTCGAGCTCGGGCAACTCAGCGACATTCACCGACACGACGTCGTAGTAGCTCAAGTAGGACGACAGGAAACCTTGAATCGTGGCCGCGGCCGGGAGCGCGAGCAACGCACCGATCGGCCCGAGTACTGCGGCGCCTGCGAGAACCGAACCAAACGCCACCGCTGGGTGAATCTCCATCGTCTGGGCCGTAATACGAGGGGCGAACAGGTAGTTCTCGATCTGCTGATACACGAGCACGACGATGAGAACCCATAACCCCGTCGTCGGATTGTCGAGCATCGAAATGAGGACTGGCAACGCGCCGGCCAGGTAGGTGCCGACCACAGGGATGAACTGTGAGATCACGCCCATCCAAATCGCCAGAGCGAGAGGAAACGGAACGCCGAGCGCGAGAAAGACGAGCCAGTGAAAGATTGCGGCGAAGGCGGCAAGGATCAGGCGCGACACGATATAACCGCCGGTCTTCTCAACGGCAATGTCCCACACCACGAGCACGGTGCGCTGTCGTTCCGGGGGAAACACCGAGCAGAGTGTGCGGCGAAATCGGGGCCCGTCGGCGACGAGATAGAACGTGAAGAGCCCGACGGTAAAGAGGTCGAACAATAGGTTCACGGCCGTCGTGCCAAAGCCAACCAAGTCGCCGGCGACGCCCGTGAGTTGCTCACCAACGCCGCCGGTCTCGACAAACTCGTTCGACAGGTCCGACAGGTCGATGCCGTCGTCGACATGGTCTTGTAGCCAGGTCTCAAGCGATGCGATGCGGACCGGCGCGATGTCGACCAAGTCGGTGATCTGGGTCGCCAAGACCGACCCGATCAAGAAGCCAAAACCGCCAACCGACACGAGGGCCAGCACAAACGTGATGAACGTTCCGAGTCCGCGCTTGACTCCCATGAGTTCGAGTCGGTTCACGGCGGGCTCGAGCGCAAACGAGAAGAACAACGACGCAAACACGAGGATCAACAGCGAGCTGAGCGAGGACGCCAGCGACCGCAGGATGTAAAGCGCAATGACGCCGCCGAAGAACCAAAAGAGCGCCCGGCGAATCCACAGCGGCATTCGGTCGCCCTGAGCAGCCACCGCCGCCGCATCGAGGTTTCGGGTCGCGGCGTGCCCGGCAACCGCGTCGCTGTCCGCCGCGGCGTGCCCCACAACCGCGTCGAAGTCGGTGGCGGCGTGCCCGGCAACCGCGTCGCTGTCAGCGGCGGCGTGCCCCACAACCGCGTCGAAGTCGGTGGCGGCGTGCCCGGCAACCGCGTCGCTATCAGCCGCGGCGCGGTCGACGCCGTCGCTCGGGAGAAGCCGGCGCGGGTCAACCCCGGCGTCGACCTCGCCCTCAGCAGCTGCCCAATCGGGCTGGTCCGCGCTGGCCATAGGTAGGTCAAACTACTCGGTCGGTGGCGCGCAGACCGAGACCATGGTCATGGGCTGTCCAATCCGAATTGCCAGTCAGGTAGGTTCTGGCCCATGAGCGATCGAAACGTTGTCATAACCGGTGCCAATCGGGGCCTTGGTCTTGAGCTTGCACGGCACTTCGCGAAACAAGGCGACCAGGTTTGGGGTACCGCCCGAACGCCAGCTGATGCCGAGGACCTGCGCCGCTTCGCCGCCGGGGTCGTTCCACTCGACGCGAGCTCTGACGCCTCGATCGCCTATCTGCCCACAACCCTTGACGGCGTCGGCCGCGTCGACATCCTCATCAATAACGCCGGTCTCGATGCTCGGGCGTTCGGGGTCGACCGGTCCGAAGCGGGCCCACTCGCGCTCGATTCCGAGGCGTTTCTTGGCCAGATGAAGGTCAACGCGGTCGGGCCGATGCTCATCACCCGTGCTCTGCTGCCGCTTCTCCGCAGCGCGCCGGCCCCGCTCGTCGTCAACTTGTCGTCGCAGCTCGGCTCGCTTGAGGTCGGCGGCAAAATGCCTCGCGATGTCGGTTACAACGCATCAAAGGCGGCGCTGAACATGGTCACGTGCAACCTCGCGGTCTCGCTCGCCGACCAAGTCACGATCGTTGCGGTGCATCCGGGGTGGGTCCGCACCGACATGGGTGGCGCCGAGGCCATGCTTGACGCCGACGAATCGGCTGCCGCCATTGGTTCGATGATCGAAGGTTTCGGGCCCGACGACAGCGGGCGGTTCTACCGGTGGGATGGTCAACCACACCCCTGGTAGATCGGCCGCGGCGCCCCTTGGAGGCGCGTTAGTTCGACAGGTACGCAGCGATCTCGGTCGTGAACGCTTCACGGCCGCGGGCGTTGACGTGCACGAGGTCGTGGAAGAGGGTTTGGTCGTCAAGGGAACGGGAAAGGTCGACCAGCTCGGCGTTGTTGCTCGTCGAGATTCCCTGCAGATCAGCGACGACGTCATCGTGGCCGGCCCAGCCATCGGGATGGAGCGCGGCCAATCGTTCTGATGTCGGAGGTACAACGGCGATCACGCGGTGTCCCTGTTCGGCGAGATCACCGAATGCGGCATCGATCGCCGTGTACCGCAAGTCGCATGCCTCGGGGTTCTCATAGCGACTGATCGACGCAGCGATCTGGCGCTCGATGCGGGGCTCGTCGATACCCACGTGCACGAACGGCGAGCCGGCGCGGCCGATCCAGGGGTCGTGGAGATCGTCGGCTTTGTGCTGCAGCTGGGTGCCGCCATAGGACCGAGCAGCTTGGCTGCCACCGAACAACAGGTCGAGTGTCGGGGTTGACGCCAGCCAGTCGACCGGAGCGAACGCGAGGCCCTGCAGAACGAGTGGTTTGCGGAACGGATCGATGGCAATGCGCTGCTGTTCTGCGCAGCCGCGCGTATAGATCTGGTGGGGGTAGATGACCCAGATGATCGTCTCCGGGTCGGCCTGCCCGATGACCTGCGGCAGGAACTCGATGATGCCTTCGGGGTATGCACTGAACTGCGAGTAGTTCACGGTTGGCCGGCCCACGTCGGCAGTGAGTACCGCGCTATCGATGCCGCGAGCCGACACCGAATCACCAACCACCACGATCGTCGGCGGCGCCCCGCCGCTTGCGAGCAGGTCGCGACGGCCGCGCAGATGGGCGTAGTGCGTCGCAGAGAACCAGAAGTCTGAGGCCTGCATGTCGGAGACGTTGTTGAGGGCGGCATAGATGCGGTCATACATCGCAGCCATATCCGCCGTTAGTGCAGTCACGTCAGCGCCATAGTCGGCCTCGCGCAGCATCGGCAGTGCGGTGTCCGGCGTCGTGCCGATCGCGGCCTCGACCTGTCCGAGTGCAAGCATGGCGTCGCGGGTGCCGGTCACCCAGGCGGCGCGGTCTCGGTTGCATGCTGCATCTGCGGCGTCCTGCGCTTCGAGGTAGCTCAGCAAAGGTTCGGCCACGGCCGGAGGTGCGACATCGATGAGACGGCGGACGTCGTTCGAGTTCCATACATCGAAACTGTTCGGCTCTAACGGCAAACCTTCGGCCGGGATATCGGCCCCCGGGCACCCGAGCTGCAGAATCAGTCGATTGCGAATGGCTCGTCCGATTGCCGTTGCGGTGTCACTCCCCCGGAACGCCGCCATTGGTGAGCTGAGCTCGGGGGTCGGCGTCGGGTCGGGGTGCGGTTGCGGCGGCGGGACCAACCCGCCGAGGCGCGGAACTGGCGTCGCGGCCGGAGCCGAGGTTGCCGTTTCGGCCGGAAGCGCCGTCGCCTCGGGAGCAGCCGTCGTCGCAACCGGAATCGCCGTCGCCTCGGGAGCAGCCGTCGTCGCAACCGGAATCGCCGTCGGCGCCGGAGCAGCCGTCGTCGCAACCGGAATCGCCGTTGCCGCCGGCAATGCGTCATCCGGCGCTTTTCCGTCGACCGGCGTCTCGGACTCAGACTGCTCGATTGCCGCTTGGGGGCTGACATCGACTGTTTCGATCTCAGCGCCACTGCAAGCGCCGAACGTCGCGATCGCACCGCCGACAACGACGACCATGGCCTTCCTCGCCCACAACGCCCGGCGACCGGCCAGCATCTTCGACCCGGAACCACTCGCCCTTAGCCAGCTCATCAATTTTGCCCTCGGTTCGGCGGTGTGCTCGGACGATGACCTGACGGCCCGATCCGAGTTTCCAACGCTACCGTCGCAACCATGGTGGGACTTCCCCGACGTGCCATGCGGCGCCATCAGCACTTCTCTCCAGAGCGGTCGCCGTTGTTGACCCCCTGGCGGACGATTCTTGCGACATTCGTTCTCGGACTTGCTGTTGTCGCGTGTGGTTCGACGGCGACCCAGGTGGCGGTCCCTTCGGCACTCACGCCGGAGCTCGAGCCGCCGACCGTGCCACCAACGTCGACGACGCCGCCAACGCCATCGGCGGAGACACCAGTCGCGCCAGCGCCAACATCGACCGCGACGGCTCACGACACCGCGCTGAGCGACGCCGAGACGTCAGACGACGCGGACGGCGACGAGAACGAGGGTTCACCGGACGCCGATTTGCTCAGCGATCGTGGTTCCCGCCGAACAGCGACACCAACCCCACCGCCAGCCGCGACGGCCATGCCGGCCGAGACTGCGACGACGACGCAGGATGGCGCCGCAAAGCAAAACCCCGCCGCTGCGACGACGCAGGATGGCGCCGCAACCCCAACCCCCGCCGCTGCGACGACACCGGAGGCGGACACCGACGCCGATATTGCCGAGGCTGACGGAGTTCGAGCACTTGTTACAGCGACGGGCATCGTCGTTCCGGTGCTCGCTGGAGGCCCGGGCGGCTGGTGGATCTTCAGCCCTTGCGCCCAAGTCACTTTGATCACCGGTGTCGGCGCAACCCCCGTCACCGGAACAACGGTGATGATCGACCCGGGCCATGGCGGCGACGAAACCGGAGCCGTCGGCCCAACCGGCATCATCGAAGGCGACGTCAATCTCGACGTCGCAGACCGGCTCCTCGAATGGCTGGCCGCGCGCAACATCGATGCGATGACCACGCGGACGGGCGACTACCGCATGGCGATTCATGCCCGTGGCGAACTGGCCAAAGCCGTGCAGCCCGACCTGTTCGTGTCAATCCACCACAACGGCGGCTTCCCAGAGCCGATCGACGAACCCGGCACGGAGGTCTATTTTCAATACGACAATCCCGAGTCGAAGCGGCTCGGCGGCCTGCTTTACGAGGAGATCTACCGCACGATCGAGTCGGTCGACGCGCAGTGGTACGGCAACGATCACCGCGGTTCGCAATGGCGCCTCAACCAGGAGGGCGTTGATCTGTACGGGGTGCTGCGCCGGCCCGCAGCCGCCGGTGTTGTCGCGGCCCTCACCGAAGCGACCTTTATCCAAACGGTCGAAGAAGAGCAGCTGCTGACCGACCCCGACTTCCTGCAAGCCGAAGCCGAAGCCATTGGGCGCGCCATCGAGCGGTGGCTTACAACGTCAGAGGCCCCCGACGACGCCAGCGGCGGCTACAACGACGGCATCACGTTTCAAGGATCACTCGGGCCCGGCGGCGGCACCGACGGCTGCATCGACCCACCGCTCGAATAACCGGTCAGCTACACCCGCCCGTCGAGCCACCACTGGAATAGCCGGCCAGCCACACCCGCTCGTCGACCCGCGGCTCGAATCGCCGATCAGCTACACCCGCTCGTCGACCCGCAGCTACTGCAGGCGTAGCAGCTGCCGGCTCGCACCATGGCGTTGCCACACGTCATGCACAGTGGCGCTGACGCATCGGCCCGACCCTCGCCGTCAGAGCCCGAAGCGTCGTCATCTTGAAACAACTGAGCGACCGGGGCCAGGCTCGTCAGCGCTTTATCGCTACTCGCCTCTGGCGTCAGATCGATGCCCGCCGATGTTTCAGTCGCCGCCTCGGCGACGCCGGGAAGTGTTGGTTGAATTCGTTCGCCCGTGCTGAAGATGTTCAAGGCCGCCCGCTCATCAGGCGAGAGGTATTCGAGCGCGAGCCGACGGAACAGATAGTCGATGAGGCTCGATGAAATCCGCAGGTCTGGGTCGTCGGTCATTCCTGCCGGTTCGAACCGCATACCCACGAAGGCATCGACGAACGCTCGCAACGGAACGCCATATTGCAGACCATGGCTCAGCGAGATCGCGAATGCGTCCATGATGCCGGCGAGCGTGGACCCTTGCTTCGACACCCGCACGAAGATCTCGCCGGGGCGACCATCGTCGTATTCGCCGACGGTCACGAAACCTTTGCAGTCGGCGACTCGGAATTCGAACGTCTGCGAGCGGCGCGACCGCGGCAGTTTTTCGCGCACCGGTCCAGCCGCGCCGTTGACCGAAGCGAGCTTCGTCGTAACCGCGGTGGCCGGTCCGTTCGTCGTGGTGTCGGATTCGCTCGTTGCGGCCGTGGTCGACAAGGGTTGATCGACCTTGCAGTTGTCGCGATAGACGGCGACGGCCTTCACGCCGAGGCGCCACGCATCGATAAGGAGGCTCTCGATCTCTTCGGCTTCAGCTTGTTCGGGCAAGTTCACGGTCTTGGAAATGCCGCCGGACAAGAACGGTTGAGCGGCCGCCATCATGGCGATATGGCCGCTGTAATGAATCGCATCGGGACCGACCGAGCAGGCGAACACCGCTCGATGGGCGTCGCGAAAGTGCGGCGCTCCCTCGACGTTGCCGTGTTCTTCGATCCAGCTGATGATCTCGTCGATCTGCGGTTGGATGTAGCCGAGCCGACGCAGTGCGCGCGGCACCGTCTGGTTCACGATGGCCATCGACCCACCGCCAACCAGCGTCTTGTACTTGACGAGGGAGAAGTCAGGTTCGATGCCGGTCGTGTCGCAATCCATCATGAAGCTGATCGTGCCGGTCGGTGCGAGCACCGTCGTTTGGGCGTTCCGCACGCCGACCTCGTCGGCCATCTCGCAGGCGTCGCTCCAGGCGTTATGCACGGCAGCCATGAGGTCGTCGTCGACCAGAGAATTGTCGATGTCGTCGACCGAGCGTCGATGCATATCGAGCACGTTCAGCATCGCACCCCGGTCGTTGGCAAAACCCTCGTACGGACCCATACGAGCCGCGATACGAGCAGACGTTCGATAGGCCTCGCCCGTCATGAGCCCGGTGAGCGCACCGGCCAGGGCCCTACCCTCGTCGCTGTCGTAGGCCACGCCGCTAGCCATCAGGAGCGCGCCGAGGTTCGTGTAGCCAAGACCGAGCTGGCGGTACTTCTTCGTCGTCTCTTCGATCTTTGGCGTCGGGTACGTCGAGTTACCGACAAGAATCTCTTGGGCCGTGATCAAGACCTGACATGCCGACCGAAAGCCGTCGATGTCGAAGATGCCGTCGCCGTCAAGGAAGGCCAGCAGGTTAAGGCTGGCCAGATTGCAGGCCGAGTTATCGAGGTGCAAGTACTCGCTGCAGGGGTTACTTGCGTTGATTGGACCGCCCGCCGGTGACGTATGCCAGCGATTGATCGTTGAGCTGAACTGCACGCCAGGGTCGGCGCACTCCCAGGCCGCTTGGGCGATGTTCGAGAGCACGTCGCGGGCCCGAACTGTCTCGAGGACCTCACCGGTGGTGCGGGCGACGAGGTCCCATTGCGCGTCGTCGACGACGGCTTGCATGAACTCGTCGCTGAGCCGCACCGAGTTGTTGGCGTTCTGGTACTGGATCGAATGGATGTCGTCGCCGTCGAGCCCCATGTCGAAGCCCGCCTGCTTGAGCGCCCGTGCTTTGCGCTCCTCGCGCGCCTTGCACCAGATGAATTCATCGACGTCGGGATGATCGTCGTCGAGCAGCACCATCTTGGCGGCCCGGCGGGTTTTGCCGCCGGACTTGATCGTGCCGGCCGACGCGTCAGCACCACGCATGAAGCTCACCGGCCCACTGGGCGAGCCGCCGCCGTTCATGCGCTCGCGCTGGGAACGGATGCGGCTGAGGTTGACACCCGCGCCGGAACCACCTTTGAAGATGCGGCCCTCCTCGACGTACCAGTTGAGGATCGACTCCATATTGTCGCCGACGGCCAGAATGAAGCACGCCGAGGACTGCTGCGGCACACCCGGCACGCCGATGTTGAACCACACGGGCGAGTTGAACGCCGCCTTCTGGTTCAGGAGCAGGTAGGTGAGCTCGGCCCGAAACGTTGCCGACTCGTGGTCGTCAGCGAAGTAACCATCGTCCTCACCCCACCGGGCGATGTGTTCGACCACCCGGTCGATGACCTGGCGCAGCGACCATTCCCGCTCCGGCGTGCCGATCTGGCCGCGGAAGTACTTCTGCGTGACGATGTTGCACGCGGCCGCAGACCACGTCGACGGGAATTCAACGCCGAGCTGTTCGAAGACAACGGTGCCGTCGAGAGCGTTCGCGATACGGGCATCGCGCCCCTCCCAGCGAACTTCGTCGTCGGGGTGCACACCTTCGATCGTGAAGTAGCGACCAAGTCCGATGGAGATTTGGTCAGGGGCGATAGCCACGAAACACCTTGCCTTTGAACGAGCTGCCTTTGAACGAGCTGCCTTTGAACGAGCCCACTGATGGGCCGGAGAGAGAGTGCCCTACGGGGCGAAGGATGAGGGCCAAGCGGTCCGGAATCGCCCGTCGTTCGGGTCGTTGGACGGCCGCTACCGCAGTGCGGTGGGACCTCGGTACGTCGATTGTCGTCATTTTATCGCCACTGTTTGGGCTCGTGCCGAGGTCGGCGTGTGAATGAAGACACGCCGCGCTTTGGAGCCGTGTCAATTGAAAAACGTGCGAGCGCACCGCGCGCCAATGTCCAGGTTGCAGGCCAAGCAGACCATGACCGACGTGCGTGTCGTTCATGGTCACTCTCCTGAAGGATTCGCCCCCTGACCCACCACGGTCGAGAAACGTCAGCCACTATTCCGGCCATCAACGTTGACGGCACGCTCGCAGTGAACGAACTTAGGAGGATTGCCCTGTGGATTACCAGAGGGATTTCATTGGGGATTTCATGGGGACTGGCTGTGGATGAGGTGGGGGTGTTATCCCCAGCCCGCGGCCTTCGTAGACGCCGAGGGACACAATCTGGCCCAAGATCGCAGCCGACATCGACCCGGCAGCCACAGATCCGCGGAAGATCCGCCTCCGGCGCTACCGACGCCGGCGCGGACGCTCGCTACAGAGGAAGCTGCGCTACGACCCGAACGCCGCGTCGAGCGAAAGCACCTGGCCCGGCGCCAACGTTGCGCCGCCGTTGGCCTCCGCGACCGCATGAACGGCGACACGACGGTCGCCATCGACGCCTAAGCCGCCGACGATTGACCACAATGTGTCGCCCGGTTGCACGACATAGGTGTGTTGAGTGTCGGTTGCAGCCGCCGCTGGCTCGAAGCTCGCCTCAGCTGGTGAGACGATTGCACCGAGCACCCCGGTCGCCCCGATGAGGGACGAGAGAGCAACGAGGCCGATCACAATGGCGACTAGTGCGCCAAACCGCCGCCGTCGATAGATCGCCGCGGCAGGGACCGTCGCCGGGTGTGGCGATCGCCTTCGATCATCCCCCGCTGACCCGACCGCCATTGGGCCCACGGCCGCCGGACCGCGATGCAGGTCGTTGAGGAAGCTCTGGAAGTCCGGTTCGAATGCAAGTGCCATGGTGCTCATTCTTTCGACCGCCTGTGACAGTTTCGGTCGTGCTTTGTTTATCGGCCGCTTTGTCGGAGGTTTGAAGCGCATTGTGAGATTTTTCTCAAAAATGTCTGGGAATCTCAGAAATCTTGATCGAACCCTTGACCTCGAACGCCCGTTCGGCGAACATACGTCTGCCAAACACTTGTTCGTTTGACCATTCGGAGTGTATCGAACATTTGTTCGATGTCAAGACAACTGAGGAGCTTCGCATGGCCGAGCACAATCTCACTTCCCGACAGCAGCAGATTCTTGCGTTCATTTCGCAGCAAATGCGCGAGCGGGGGTTTCCGCCCTCGGTCCGAGAAATCGGCGCGGCCGTTGGGCTGACCTCGCCCAGCACGGTGCACTCGCATCTCGCCACCCTGCAAGAACACGGTTACCTTCGCCGCGACCCCGATAAGCCCCGAGCGATCGAGGTTCGGTACGACCCGTCCTCGGGGGCGATCGCCGACAAGGGCATGGTGAAACATGTGCCGCTGGTTGGCGACGTCGCTGCCGGTACCGACGTCTTGGCGAACCAGAACGTGGAAACCCTCATGCCGCTACCGGCCGATCTCACTGGCGAGGGTGAACTCTTCATGCTCCGGGTCCGTGGCGAATCGATGATCAACGCGGGCATTTTCGACGGTGACTTCATCGTGGCTCGGGTTCAAACGACTGCCGACAAAGGCGACATCGTCATCGCTGGTATCCCCGGCGAAGAAGCAACGGTGAAAACCTTCCGTCCTGACGGCAACAAGATCGTCCTCGAGCCAGCAAACGACTCGATGGACGACCTCGTTTTCTCGGCCGACGATGTCAGCATCTTCGGCAAGGTAGTTACCGTTCTTCGGCGCCTATAGGCCGGCCTTCTCCAGTCCGCCGATTCGGTTCACGGCTATTCGATCGACAGTGCAAGCGGCGGCTGGAAAGCCAGTTCGACCGCGCGCTGGTTAATCTTCACCACCCAGCGCACCATATGCAGAATCGTCGAATCCTTGAGCTCTGACGAGTGCACGATCCGCAATGAGAATCGTTCGTCTGCCGCCGACCGCAAGTGCGGCACCGCCCCTTGATGGGCTGCAATCATCTCTAGCCATTCGGTGAGGTTCTTGCCATCCCAGTCGGAGTAACCCATCAGGTCCCGGACCCGATCGAGCATCTCGGACTTCTTCGCTACTCCTCGGAGGTCTAGTTCGATGTCTTTCATGGTCAGCTACCTCCCTCAACAGTGGAATGCGGAATACACGACCAGCTCCAGTTACGGAACTGAGCCCGGTGGCTGGGCGGGTTCGGGTTCGAGCCCGGCCAGAGGCTGATCGCCTCAGTCTGTAGGCGGGCCGCAACTTCGGTCCCCCACGATGACGGTTTCTCCGTTGCCGCAAGGGCAACGGGCAGCGTCACGTCGTCGATCACCAATGCCGTTGTCTCCGCGACCACGTCGACGATGAACTCGGCGGTGTGCCAGTTCGTGTCGGGAGCGAGATGGCCCGACGTCGCCCACTCGCCTCCGTTGGTACCGGTCCACGTGCGGATCTCGCCGAACGAGCTCATCCAGGGATTCAGGATCCACTGGAAGGCGATCCCGTAGTCTTTCCGGCTCGTTGCACCGTCCCAGACAAAGAAACCGCCCTCGAGCGTCTGCGCATTGTCAGGCCACGCGCTGGGCGACGGCAGGTACGGCATCGCGAAGTCGTAGCTTGTCGCGTGAATCGTCGACAGGTGCATTGGGTTGATGTCGCGCCGGAATGTGATGTTGTGGGCCATCACGCCGCGTTGGCTCACGTTGGCCCGCAGTTCGCTGTGCGTCGTCCGATGATCGGTGGCGATATCGGCCATATCGACTCCGGCTTGACCCGGTGCCGACCACAGGCCGTCACCGAGGGCGGTCTCCCAACCAAAGAGGTCAGCCCCCTGCATCGTGGTCACTTCGCTGGCCGAGGCCGTTGGAGTAAGCACCGCGGTCGCGCCAACGCTGGCGAGGGTAGCGACGCCTGCTAACTCTAAGAATCTTCGCCTGTCCATGGGTGGGTGGACCTTCTTTCTTTCTCTCGTTCGTTCGTAGAAAGAAGGCGTCGACATGTCACGGCCCGAACCCAAACATTCAGTGCCGCCGAACTCAGACTGTTGCCGCCCTGACCGCCTCGACGGATGGACCATGTCCTTGGGGCGACGGGTCACGTGGGGTAGGCCAGCGATCTAGGAGATACCGAACGTCACCAGATTGAATAGCGCTTTGTATGCCTGGTTGAGCGACGACCGGCTCACCCATTCGCCATGAGTGTGGGCAAGGGGTGCGTCGCCGGGGCCGAAGTTGGCCGCTGGAATCCCATGCGCGGCAAAGAACGCAACGTCGGTCCAACCGAGTTTCGCCTTGACCTCTAGTCCGTTGCGAGCGATCAATGACTGCAACAACGGGTGGTTAAGGCCCGGCATCGCACCAATCGATAGGTCGGTGCACACGAGCGTGTCACCGTCGGCCATGTGCGGAGCGATCGTCTCCCAGACATGGGCTTCGGCGTCATCGGCGGTTCGATCCGGAGCGAAACGGTGCGCAATGGTGAGCGACACTTCGTCGGGGACCACGTTGCCGGCAACGCCGCCGTCGACCAAGACCGCCTGTAACGCTTCGTGGTACTCGCAACCATCGATCAAAGGTCGCCGCGGTTGGTACGCGGCAATCGTCGTGAGCACCGCCGCCAACCGGTGAATCGCATTGGTACCCATCCAAGCCCGAGCGGTGTGAGCGCGCTGACCTCGCAGCATCAGTCGATGCCGCATCGTGCCTTGGCAGCCAGCCTCAAGAAGCGCTGACGTTGGCTCGCCAAGGATTGCGACGTCGACGTCGTTCAACAAGTCGGGCCGTTCTGCGAAAACCTCTCGTAGCCCATTGTGGGTTATCGCAACTTCTTCACAGGCGTAGATCAGGTAGGTGACATCGATTGCGGTGTGCTCAACGTTCTCAGCGAGCGCCATCAGGACCGCGAGGCCGCCTTTCATATCGGCGGCACCAAGGCCGCTGACCAGGTCACCTTCGAAGATCGCGCCGTCGTTGTTGTTGGCTGGCACCGTGTCGCTGTGGCCGCCGATGAGCAGACGCGACGGGTGGCCGCCATTCGTGCGGGCGACCAAATTGTCGCCGACCCGATGAACCTCGAGCCACGGCACCA
>Ga0114956_1000408_pt1 | contig 30861 bp, 24 predicted proteins | sample MaitaG_FD_87304 | JGI IMG/M metagenome (GOLD analysis project Ga0114956, IMG submission 87304) | Marine algal microbial communities from Maine, USA - Maine_Asex2 metaG | ecosystem: Host-associated > Algae > Red algae > Unclassified | place: Maine, USA | collected 2015-01-05
AAAGAACAACGGGCTCGTTGTATTGGACACCAGTGTCTCCAGTTTGTGGACGCAGCAGCACATTGTCTTCACAAGTTCCCCAAGGTGAACCGGGTGCTGTGCGATCAACATAGTTACCGAATGCCAGCGTTGGATAATCTTCGCCAGGTTCGAAGTTGGCTGAAAAAGCGGTAGTCCATGCCGAGCCTCCATCAAATCTGAAACTCGAGTTTGCCACAGCGAAGCTGCAATCAGGACCACCACGCAGCAGTCGATTCTCACCCACTCGCAGCACGACAATATCAATCCATTCATCATTATCGAGATTGATAGGGTAGGCACCGGTTACTCGTTTAATTGCAGTACTTGCTTGCTCTTTTTTAGTGAACGAAAGTGGTGCACCAGTCTGGCTGTGATTCACATACAAGGCTGATTCATTGGCACCGCCGGCAATGAACAGATCAGGCAGTCGATCGTTGTTGCAGTCGAACGTTGCAACCCCACCACCAACAAAGTATTCCCATGGCCCGTCATACTGATGTTCAATGCCGGCCTGGCTTGCTTCCTCGTTATACACAGGTACATCGCCGTAAAAAGGCATGGTCGTTTCTTGTGCTTCTACAACGTTAACGGTCAATGCGAACAGACTCAATGCAAACCGACTTAACAACTTAAAGCATAATTTCATGGCTCTATCACCAGCGTTTTCAAGAATGCAGTGATGTCGCTTTTTGCGTTTTCGTCCAGATCAATCCAGGCATCTCTTGCGTCCCGTGCGTCTCCGCCGTGCGCCGCGATAACCTCACTTAGTGTTGTCAGGTCGCCGCGATGTCCGTAAGGTGCTGTTGAGCCAATACCCCAGAGCTCGCTGGTCATGAATACATTTCTGTCAACAAAACGTTGAGACAGTAATTCATTGCCCAGCGTGTCAACCTGGCTGTCTGCTATAACGTGGCGTTTTAAATCTCCGAACAGCGGAATCAGCCATCGACCTTGCGCATCTTTTTCCAGTGTTTGTGCCCACTCCATTAGCTCAAGGTTATAAGTCGCGTTGAGCTCGCTACCAATTTCATTGCTGCGCAGCGTGCCAGCTGCATCAAGAGGGCCAGGATCATCGAAGCGCAAAGATTCGAGTGGCAAGGTTCGCTTATGACATGAATTACAGTCTAACTGATCGAACAGTTCCGAACCGCGATTCGCAGCCTCGGTCCAACTTTGTGGCAATGTTGATTTCACTTCGGGTGGTTTGAGCGACGCTTGCCATAGCACCAGGGTCGAGATATCGGCACTGTTTATCTCATTGTCTTTCCCGTCTTCATCAAAGTCTCCTGTACCAGTCCATCGAGCACCGAATCGTTCTGTTGCTTGCATGCCATGGTGATGATTCAATGCATTAACCGTGAATTGTCTTAATGATGTGATCACGCCTTTTTGGCTGAACGGCTTGATGATCAAGTCGGTATCGATACCTTTTAGTTTTCTGGTATCTACCACACCATCGGGTTGCACTTCCAGTTTTCCGAAATCAATCCCCTTCGTATTGAGCTTAACGGTTACTGGTTCACCGCTATTGCGCGCTTCACGAAGTCCGACTTCGCGCAGCTGTGCCAAATCACGGCTCATCTCCCTTGCCAGTAGTTCGACCAGACCAGCTCCGAATAAATGATTGGTATTGCGCTCATTAGAGAACTGCGGATCGGTTGAATCGAAATCAGATAATTGAAAGCCTTCAGAAACAAATACGTTACTGACAAAGCCGCCAGCGCCCCCAATAGCTGGCAAGTTATGGCAGCTTGAACAGGCGTTGGCGTCAAGACCTGCAGTACGAGCGAATTCATTTTTCGGTGGGCGGCGACGCTTTGTTGGAATGATGGCCTGCGTTGCCATTGGTCTGCCAACACCGTCGGTTGTTGTGAAAGATGCGTCAAACAGACTTCGCCCTTTAGCGATGAGTTTATCCAATCGTTTTTTGGTCAAAGTGCCTGAGAGCTGATTGATATCAGTGGGAGAGTTAAGTGCACCATCATCCCAGGGTTGTGGTTTTGTTGAACTGGTTGCTGATTGTGATTGTGATTGTGATTGTGATTGTGATTGTGATTGTGATTGTGATTGTGATTGTGATTGTGATTGTGATTGTGATTGTTCAGTGTGTGTTAAATCGCTTAAAGGTTCCGCAGATAACAATTGCGCAGCGTGCAAGTTGGTACTGGTGGCGCAAGCCAACAACAATGCAAAGTTTGCAATAATTGCGTGGTTGTGTTGTTTTTGTAGTGTGTTTTTCATGACGTGTTTTATGAAAAAGCTTTTTCAAAAATTGAGTCGTCGGAGTTTTCCGCAAAGACTCTGTCAACCGTTGCCATCGCTTCTAATTTAAGACCGTCGAACAGTAAAGGTGTGTCATCGTGATAGCAATGCAAAAAATTTGAGTAATCAGTTGGACTACGACCAACGGTTGTAAGTGCAATTTCAATGTCTGATCGCATTAAATTCACCGCTCTGGTGTTGTGTCCAACTAACGCAACTGGCAGTGCGTCAAGAAGCGTGAAGACGGTCGCCAGTCCGAAGCCAATTGCCTTTCCGGCAAGCCTGAAAGCCTCAATTGCCGGCTGGTTATTGTTGTTTGCTGCAGTAATAAGCTCTTCAATTTTTTGATCACTAATTTGCCCTGTCGGAATATCGGTATCTGGCAAACCTTTCGCCGAACGCAGGATGCCATAGTCTGCTGCATAGGCCTCAATACATCCTTTTTTACCGCACCTGCAAAGCGCACCATTTTTTTCAAACTGCACGTGTCCAAGTTCCAGTGCCGACGAGTGAGCACCGGTAAATGGTTTTCCAGCTAAATAAACACCAAGACCAATTCCTTGTGTGAACAGAATGACTGCGAAGCTGTCACCAAGCGGTTTTTGCGCCTGATTGTATAAGGCCTTTGCAATCAGTCCGCAGTCGTTGTGCACCGTTACCGGTACGTTGAATTTTTTCTTCAACATACTGCCGATAGGCACGTTATCTACTGACAGTATAGGGGACCACAATAACTCACCAGTGGATGTGTCTGTGACGCCTTGAAAGCCGATGCTTATAGCGGTTGGACAAGCCTGATTGTGTGGTTTTATAGCCTTGCTAATACCGTGTGAAATAGCTCTGTAGAGTTGTTGGGTATCCAGAGCCGTTGTTTCTAAATGTTGATCTTCAGACGATATGGTTTCCCCTGCATAATTGACTACACAGAAGCTCAATGTGTCGATTGTGATAGCCACCGTGACTACACGCGCAGCTTCAGGATCAAGTGCCACCGTTGTTTTGGGCCGACCACGTTTTCTGTCATCAACGGTATGACTTTCAGATGTGACGTAGCCTTGATCTGTCATATGCCTGAACAGTGTCGACAACGCTGCTTGACTTAAGCCGGTGAGCTTGCCGATTTTCGCGCGTGACAGTGGTCCTTGCTTGCGCAATGTTTGTAATATGCGATGACGATTCTCAGCTCTGAGGTCATCACTTCGCATGATATTAGGACTATTCATGTCGCGCTTTCACTGATGAGTAACTTAGTTCCAAAATTAACTTGACACATTTTTTCCCAGATGTCACTATTTTTTCCAGTCGTGAATTAAATCGACTCAAGAAACCAATACGGCTGAAAATCGGCCGGTTATATAACCACTATTTGGAGTGAGTATGAAGAAGAGTTCTTTAGCGCTGGTAACAGCAACTGCTGCAGCCCTGATGGCTGGCAGTGTATTTGCCGAAGGAAAAACCGTCGGTGTCTCCTGGAAAGTATTTCAGGAAGAGCGTTGGAAACGTGATGAAGCGGTTATAAAAGAAATCGTTGAAGCGAATGGCGATACGTACATCTCTGCAGATGCGCAGGGTTCAGCTGGAAAGCAACTCACCGATGTTGAATCGCTGATTTCTCAAGGTGCTGACGTGTTATTGATCGTGCCTTTCGACTCAGAAGCTATTTTGCCAGCTGTCGAGCAAGCCGCAGCTGAAGGTATTCCAATGATTGCTTATGATGTTCAAATTGAGCATCCAGATTCGTTGTACATCACGTTCGACAACGTTGGTGTTGGACGTATGATGGCTCAGACCATGCTGGACAGCGGACAAGCTGAAGGTAACTTCGCTTTCATCAAAGGTGATCAAGGTGATCCGAACGCGACTTTCCTTTTTGAAGGCATTATGGAAGTTCTGAAACCAGCAATGGATTCGGGTGCTATCAAGAACGTTTGCGAAACGTTCACTGACGGCTGGAAGCCAGAAAATGCTCAGAAAAACATGGAGCAATGCCTGACTTCACAAGACAACAAGGTGGATGCCGTTGTATCTGAAAACGATGGTATGGCTGGAGGTGTTGTTGCGGCTTTGGAAGCGCAAGGCATGGCAGGCAACGTACCAGTTACTGGTCAGGATGGTGATTTGGCTGCAATCAACCGTGTTGCTCGCGGAACACAGCTAGTTTCTGTCTGGAAAGATTCGCGTGCACTGGGTAAAGTTGCTGCTGAAGCTGCGCTTATGCTGGCTGATGGTAAAAGCATGTCCGATGTTCCTGGTACAGCACCATTCTCTGGTGGTAAGCGCGGAGTGGAAGTTGTATCAATTCTGCTTGCACCAACGCCAATTACAAAAGACAATATTGGAACTGTCATTGATGCAGGCTGGATTGAAAAAGCGAAAGCGTGTGAAGGTGCAATGGACGGTGTTGACGGCTGTTAATCAGTTCGTTCGACCTTAATCAATATGGCCTTAGTGCCGTATTGATTTGGTAAGCCCAGGCAGCCGGGATATCAACCGGGTGTCTGGGTTCTTAGCTTGAAGCGCACTATCTGGCGCAATTAAATGTGGCTACTCTCGTGGCTTTTGTACAGTAACCTTATTCAAGACAATCAACTTTATAAATCAAGTGCAGGATAGCTGTGCTTTTAAAATATGAAGTCTTGGGAGACTGATGGTGTCCGAACAACAAAAAAATGAATACAAAGAAAGCGCAATGGTTCGTTTCCTGCGCGCTACCGAGGTCGATACGCGTTTACTCGGGATGATCGGTGCGCTACTGCTTATCTGGCTGGGTTTCCATTTTTATGGCCACTTTGTAAATGGCTACGGTGCATTTCTAACACCCAGAAACCTTTGGAACCTCTCTGTTCAAACCTCATCCATTGCCGTTATGGCAACGGGTATGGTGCTCGTTATTGTGACTCGTCATATCGATCTCTCAGTAGGCTCGTTGCTTGGGTTTTCGGCCATGATCATGGGCGTTACGCAAGTCTGGGTACTACCGGAGATTCTGGGGTTAGGTCATCCGGCTATCTGGGCGATTACTGTTGTAGTGGGTGTGTTGTTCGGCACTGTAGTCGGTGCGTTTCAGGGTTTTCTTATTGCGTATTTAAGTATCCCGGCATTTATTGTCACGTTAGGCGGATTGCTTATCTGGAGAGGTGCATCCTACCTTGTAGCAAGGGGGGAAACCATTGCACCGGTTGATCAGACATTTTCATTAATCGGTGGCGGCCCCTATGGAACTATTGGTGCAACAGGCTCCTGGATTTTTGGCATCGTTGTCTGTCTTGCTATTCTGCTTATGTTGTTCAATGGTCGTAAACAACGTTTGCGATTCGGTTTTCCTACCAGACCTATGTGGGCAGAGTGCCTGATTGGTGGTGTGGGAATGTTTGTTGTAATAGGTTCAGTCATGGTGATGAATGCCTACCCTTGGCCAAAAGGCATAATAAAACGCTACGCTGCAGATAATAATATTGAAGTACCAGAAGGTGGCATGTTCATATCTCATGGCTTTGCCATTCCTATATTAGTTGCTATTGCCGTTGGCATCGCGATGACATTTCTTGCTACCCGAACTCGATTCGGGCGTTACGTGTTTGCTATTGGTGGCAACCCGGAAGCGGCCGAACTTGCGGGTATCAACACTAAGAAAATGACCATGCTTATTTTTGCGCTAATGGGAGCTTTGACGGGCATTGCTGCCGTTATCGCCAGTGCGCGATTGAAATCAGCTACGTTGGCTTTGGGCCAGTTTGATGAACTCTACGTGATTGCCGCCGCTGTTATTGGTGGAACTTCTTTTGCCGGTGGTATCGGTACAATCTATGGCGCTATTCTGGGCGCGCTGGTTATGCAGTCTTTGCAGTCAGGCATGGTGCTGATTGGTTTTGATGCAGCGATACAACAGATGGTTGTTGGTGGCGTGCTGGTGCTCGCCGTCTTTTTAGATAATCTGTATCGCAGAAACTCAGCGTAACGTCAACGGAGCATAGAGATGGAAAACACAGCAACAGGCACATCGCCCGGTATCAACTCAGCGCAACAGCCGCTGGTTGAAATGAAAGATATCTCGATTTCATTTGGCGGTATTCACGCTGTTGACAATGCGTCATGTGAATTGTATCCGGGTGAGGTTGTTGGTTTACTTGGCCACAATGGGGCCGGTAAATCAACACTGATCAAGATTCTATCGGGTGCCTATACGCGTGATAGTGGAACCATTTTCGTCGATGGAAAAGAGGCGATCATATCCAATCCTCGTCACGCAAAAGATTTTGGAATTGAAACTATTTATCAAACACTGGCACTTGCAGATAACGTTGATGCTGCGGCTAATCTCTATCTCGGACGCGAGCTGCTAACTCGATGGGGTACATTGGATGATGCAGCGATGGAAGCCGAAACGCGAAAAGTCATGAATCGGCTGAATCCTAACTTCACTCGATTCAAAGATCCGGTAAAACAATTGTCTGGTGGTCAGCGACAATCAGTGGCCATCGCTCGAGCCATTCACTTCAATGCACGCATACTTATTATGGATGAACCAACGGCTGCGCTCGGTCCGCAGGAAACTGAGCAGGTCGGACAGCTTATTCATCAATTGAAGAATGATGGTATTGGTATTTTTCTCATAAGCCATGACATACATGACGTGTTTGATCTGGCAGACCGGGTTGTTGTTATGAAGAACGGTGCGGTAGTTGGTGCAGCGCGAACCGGTGACGTAACCAAAGACGAGGTGCTTGGCATGATTATCCTGGGCAAGTGCCCACCCGGTGCTACAAAAGGCCCGGGTGCTTTGGAAGAAGAATAACAGCGACAAATTGACAACTAACAGGAGCTAGCAAATGAGTACTGGATTTTTTGGTGACGTTAAACGCATCGCTTACACCGGTCCTGATTCTCGAGACCCGCTGGCGTTTCGATATTACAACCCCGATGAATTAGTGATGGGTAAGCGCATGGAAGAGCATTTGCGTTTCGCTGCTTGCTATTGGCATAGCTTTGTCTGGCCAGGTGGTGATCCATTCGGCGGTCAGACCTTTGAGCGCCCCTGGTTTGGTGACACCATGGATGATGCCAAACTCAAAGCTGATGTTGCGTTTGAAATGTTTACAGCGTTAGGTGTGCCGTACTTCTGCTTTCACGATGCTGATGTGCGCCCTGAAGGAAATAGCTTTGCCGAGAACACGCGTAATTTGCAAGAGATTACCGACTACTTTGCCCAAAAGATGTCAGACACTGGCGTGAAACTATTGTGGGGCACAGCTAATCTGTTTTCGCACAGACGTTACATGAGTGGTGCTGCAACGAACCCCGATCCTGATGTGTTTGCATTCGCTGCGGCAACCGTGAAAACCTGCCTGGATGCAACGAAGCAACTCAACGGTGAGAACTATGTTTTATGGGGTGGTCGTGAAGGCTACGAGACATTGCTCAATACTAATATCGGTCGGGAACTTGATCAGCTCGGCCGTTTTTTGAGTATGGTTGTGGAGTACAAACATAAAATAGGCTTCAAAGGCACCATTCTAATTGAACCAAAACCCCAGGAACCCACCAAACATCAGTATGACTACGATGTTGCGACCGTCTACGGGTTTCTAAAGCGCTATGGGCTTGAGAGTGAAGTGAAAGTTAACATTGAACAAGGCCACGCAATTTTAGCCGGTCATTCGTTTGAGCATGAGCTGGCAACCGCATCGGCACTGGGTATTTTCGGTTCGATTGACATGAACCGGAACGACTATCAATCTGGCTGGGATACCGATCAGTTTCCGAATAATGTTCCGGAAATGGCTCTGGCGTACTATATGATATTGAAGGCAGGGGGGTTCAGCTCCGGTGGAACGAACTTCGATGCGAAACTTCGGCGTCAGTCGCTCGACCCGGATGACTTGCTGGCAGCTCACGTTGGAGGCATGGATTGCTGCGCACGCGGTCTCAAGGCTGCTGCTGCTATGTTAGAAGACAAGGCACTCGATGCGCCATTGGAAACCCGTTATGCTGGCTGGAATTCTGATCTGGCACACAAGATGATGGACGGTAGCATGGGTCTTGAAGCTATCGCACAGCATGTAGCAAATTCAGACACTAATCCTGAGCCGCGTTCAGGACAACAAGAGAAGCTTGAAAACATTGTTAACAGATACGTTTAAAGGCATGAGAAAAACATTTGCGCAAGTTACTGTAAGTGCGCTTGCTTTGGGTTGGTTTTCAATAGCCACCGCCGAGCTTGCTATTTGCACTACCCCTCAAAGACCGGCATGTCCGTCAGCGCTAAGTGGTGTCTCTGATTCAGAGTTCACTTTTTCGCGATTGATTTTTGCTGACAACCAGCTAGCCATTAACGATCTTGGCGACAACATTGGGTACCCGCATTGGCAGGCAGATTGTTCTGAGAGTGAGCCGCACTTTATTGCTGCAATGAACCGGTTAACTCGAGTTGACACTAACACCGACAGTCAATCGATCTCACTGCTTGACGAACGAATCTATGATTACCCGATGCTTTACATTGTAGAAGCAGGGTTTGCATCATTTGGTACACCCGAAACCGATAACTTGCGTGAGTATTTGCTGCGTGGTGGCTTTTTACTGGTTGACGACTTTCACGGCAGCTATCAATGGGATCAGTTCAATGACTGGATTTCGCAAGTATTTCCTGATCGTGAAGTTGTTGACATCCCGAAAGACCACGATATCTTTAATGTGCATTTCCCGATAGATGACTTTATACAAATACCCGGGCTGCGTGCCTTGTGTCTGAACCCGGGAGAAACCTGGGAGCTACCCATTTCTAAAAGTATGGCTGTTGTGGAAAGTAACTCATCACGTCAACAACCGCAATGGAGAGGAATTCTCGACGACGATGGCCGCGTCATGGTTGTCGTAAACTGGAATATGGACTTGGGCGATGCATGGGAACATGCAGACATGGAAGAGTATAGCGCGCACTACACAGCGACAGCTTATCGTCTTGGTGTTAACTACGTTATCTACGGGATGACGCACTAGTTAATAGGGGACAGACCACGTTTAATCAATCGTTTTAAACGGCGACACGTTTTAAATGGGGTCAGACCACGTTTAATCAATCGTTAACGACCCGGCAATTGATCGCTGCAAACTAAACGTGGTCTGTCCCCATTTAAATGAAATAAACGTGGTCTGTCCCCATTTAAAATAAGAACTATCCTTCAATTGTCGGAATGTGTAATCCAACCATGTGTTGCATAACACGGAGTACTTGTGTGCTGTAGCCAAATTCGTTGTCGTACCAAACATATAAAACGCATCGCTTGTCTTCAGCCAGTGTGGCTACCGAATCGAAAATGGCTGGCTCGGGTGTGCCGACAAGATCAGATGATACGACTTCAGTTGAGTACGAATAGTTTATCTGCAAACTCAAATCTGAATTGAAAGCCATTTCACGAACATGTTCGTTGATTGCATCGCGGCTGGTGCTGGTTTTAAGATTTAAATTACACACTGCCATGGAAACATTTGGTGTTGGAACTCGAATAGCGTTTCCGCTGAGTTTTCCTGCAAGCTCTGGTAGTGCTTTGGCAACAGCTTTTGCAGCACCCGTCGAAGTTAGCACCATATTCAATGGTGCGCTACGGCCACGTCGATCGGCTTTGTGAAAGTTGTCGATCAGGTTCTGATCATTTGTGTAGGAATGAACTGTCTCAACGTGACCATTCTCTATGCCGTATTTATCGTTCATCACTTTGAGGATAGGCGTAATCGCGTTGGTTGTGCAGCTGGCCGCACACACAATCTTGTCGCTTGCTTCCATCATGTGTTGGTTCACACCGTACACTATGTTTTTGATGTCGCCGCCAGCAGGCGCGGTGAGTAAAACTTTGTCTGCGCCTTTGGGAACTAGGTGACGAGACAAGGCTTCTTCGTCTTTGAAAACGCCGGTGTTGTCAACAATAAGGGCGTTGTTGATGCCGTATTCGGTATAGTCAATGTCTTCGGGTTGGTTGGCATAGATGACTTTAATAAAATTGCCATTGGCGATGATTGCGCTTTGTTCAACATCGACGTTGATGTGGCCATTGAACGGGCCATGAATTGAATCGCGACGAAGCAGGCTTGCACGTTTCTGCAAATCGCCATCTTTACCACCTCGAACGACAATAGCGCGCAGACGAAGCGGGTTGCTTGATGTGGTTCGTTCGATCAGCAATCTGGCTAGAATGCGCCCGATTCGACCAAAGCCATACAGCACGATATCGCGTGGCTCGTCGAGCAGTGTGCTTTCGGCCTTTAGATCTGCTGTTTGGTTATTCAGGTAGTCACTCAGCGCGGCATCGTCATCAGTACTGACCAGACCTTGATTGCGAGCGCTAACCGCTAGTTTGCCGATATCGATGCGAGAAGACCCTGGCATGATATTGACCAGTAGTTGAAGTATTCTGGAAGTTTCAGTCACAGAAACCGATTCGCCAACAAACCGCAATGACAGGCGGTGTGCCTTGATGATGTCAATGGTAGACGCATTCATCAGCTTGCGACCGAAAACGGTGATTATCACGCCATGATCACGATATAGTGTGCCAACGGCCGGAATCATCTGTTCAGCCAGACTCTGCTCTTCTATGTAGGCCTGAAGGTATGGATTTTCGATATTCACTTATGCGACGAGCCTCTCTCACAGTTAGTTACGTGCCCATTGCGCTGATCAGCGCGAAATCAGGCGGTATTGGCGAAATTCATGCACAGTATATCGGCAACATAATGGATGCCATGAGAGAACATTGCACAACAGCAGTGCCAGCCGGTTACCAGCATTCACCTATACGAAAGGCGGGTCACCGAAATGGCAAGTTTTTCCGAATATCAACAGTTTACACGGGCTAATAGAAAATTTTGATACCATGAGAGATCGCTCACATTTCCGACCGATCCCAGCCCCGTAATGGAATCACAAGCACCGTATAGAACGCTTCAACCGGGCGAAATGCTAAATTGGTATCGCATCGAGCGAATCCTTGGCCGCGGCGGATTTGGCGTCATCTATTTGGCAACCGATACCAATCTCGATCATCAGGTCGCCATAAAAGAGTATATCCCTGGCGATGTAGCCACACGCAGCAGCGACTCCAAAGTTCATCCGATTACCGAAGAGCATGGTGACATGTTTCGCTGGGGCATGGACCGGTTTATCAAGGAAGCCCGTAATCTGGTCAAATTCAAACACCCGAATATTGTCCGGGTTATGTCGGTGTTTCAGGAGAACAATACTGCTTACATGGTCATGGAGTTTGAAGAAGGCGAGGACCTTCGAAGCTACCTGCGTAAGCCGGGGGGTAATTCCGAACAATCCTTAAAGCACCTAATCCTGCCAATATCAAAAGGCCTCGCTGAGGTGCATCGGCACGGATTCATCCATCGTGATATCAAGCCTGCCAATATACTGGTCAGAAAAGACGGAAGCCCGGTGCTGCTCGATTTCGGCTCGGCCAGAAACGCTAACAAATTTACCCAGCAGAGTTTGACTGCATTGGTATCAGTTGGCTATGCACCGCTGGAGCAATACAACTCAGAGGCCGATGAACAACAAGGTCCGTGGACCGATATCTATGCGTTGGGCGGCACGCTTTACAACGCGATAAGTGGGCGCGATCCGGTTGAAAGTACGAGGCGAGGTGCCGCATTGTTAAACGGTGGTGCGGACCCGTTAATTGCTGCAGAGTATCTTGGCGAGGGAAAATACAGCCAGAGCTTTTTACGTGCTGTGGATTGGGCGATGAAATTTGCCATTGCAGATCGGCCGCAAACTCTGTCGGATTGGATACCGGCGTTGCTTGCCACTGATACCGATCCTTCTGGCTCGGCCGGACCGACAGGTCCAACGTCTGCCATGAATACCGGTGTCGACACCAAAACAATGGACGAGCTTTCTGACGCTACGGTTTTGTCCCGAGAACGTCGTACAGCGCAAATGGAAAAGCACCGCGCAGAAGGGCAGAGAGGACATTCGTCTAGCGCTAAAACAGCTTCTGACAGAACTTCGCCAAGCGCTGGCACGGGTTTGCGCGGGCTGGCATTACTGACATTATTGCTTTCGGGCGTGGCGCTGGCGCTGTGGTTCACAACTGATTCGCGCAAGGCGATCAGCGATACACCAGCCATTGTTGAAGGTCAGCCAACGCAGGGTGATCAAACACCGGTTGGCAATGTCGAACAGAACCAGGCTGCAGCGGTTGCTGCTGCAAAGCTCCAACGAGCACGTGATGAGGAGGCCAAAGCGCAAGCCTTGCAAGAGCAGCAACGTGCGGAGCAGAAGCAGCAGGCTGCCGAAGCCGAGCAGCAGCGTCTTGCAGACGAAGCAGCAGCGGCGGAACAAAAGCGTCTGGCCGCTGAGCGCCTTGCAGCGGAAAAAAACGCTGCGGAGGCAACCGCGATTGAAGCGGCACGTAAGGCTGCAGAAGCAAAAGCGGTTGAAACAAAAGCGGCCGAAGATGCAGCAGCTACTTTGTTGGCAAAGAAGCAGGCTGAGGAAAAGCGTGCGGCCGACAAGCTTGCAAAAGAGCAGGCAGCCATTAAAGCTGAAAAGGCGCGCGTGCGCGAAGCAAAGCTTGTTGCGCAGCAAGCAGCAGCACGGCAGGAACGTCGCTTGAAGCAGACGATTGGTGCGGCTCAGAATTCGTTAAGTGTTGGTGATTTAACCGCCGCACAACAGCAATTATCTAACGCCCAAAGCATAGATGCTGAAGATGCTCGCGTTCAGACCCTGGCGTTTGCAGTACAGCGTGCGCAAGATGAACACAATCAACCCGTCAGCGATGCTGATTTCGACACCGTGGCCAGAATGTTCGATGGGCTTCGGCGTGCGATAGAAACCAAAGATGCGGTTGCCCTGGACAGACTGGCTGTGTCGTCACAGCAAACGGCCATATTCAAATCATTGATGAAAAGTTTTGAACGTCTCGATGTGTCCATTTCCAACTTACGTGTTAGAAATGCAGATAAATCGATTTCCGCCGTTTTAAAAATTGATGCGATGGTTCGAGAAAATGGAGACAGAGCAACACCATCTGACAAATACGCCACCAGGCCAATTATTAGTCGCCGTGTAAATGGAGGGTGGTCGAAGATAGAGTGGTAGCAATCTACTGGCAAGCTTTATATATAAAAGCTAGTCTGTTTCGCTGTTCGCCATTGTTTCTTCTTCCGGTTCAACTCGTGCCCGGCTACGCATGGCTTTTATGTCTAACTGAATACGCTCATATATCGTAATCAAATCGGTATAGCTACAAACCAGGGTGTCTCCAGCATCGCACTCGGCTGGGTCATCCAGACCGCGATCTTCCGCATAGCGTTTCTTGTCGCGCAGCTCTCGAAGCACATCGTCGCCATATGAACGCAGTACTTGTTGCGACATCAGAATATTGCATGCGGCTTCATCACGCGCTTTACGCAAATCAGCTTGTGCCATCGAACTCAAATTGTCGACCTCAAGCTGCATAATCGAGCTATCCAGTCGATGCCAGCTGCCATCAAGGTAGAGTGCATCGGCGATAGCTAACGGAAGTCCATTTTTGAATTTACGACTGAACATGCCGCAATGACAACCAGAGTCTGTGCAGATGGCGCGATCTGGCACAACCGCTGGCGTGTCGAACCAGGTTTTCTCAATGCCGAAAGGAATAGCAGCTTCCTTGCGCACTTTTTTAGCCTTGGCCTTTGGGATAACAGGGCAGGCAGTATCCTGGAAGGTTACGGTTCCATCGGCCAGCCGGCACGTGTTGATTGCCGAGTAAGCAGCGTGAGGAAAAAGTAATACACAAAACAAGGCAGCGGCATAAGTGCGCCTGCCCGATTTGGTACTATAACGAATGTCGATCAACCATTTCACACGTCAGGTATCGGCATGGAATCGGTCACATGAAGGCTGGCATGATTTCCGCATTAACATTAATATGTGACGTAGCGCACAGGTTTTTCAGACTTTGGAAACCGTAACCCTCGCAGACGGCTTAAATGCGTACAGTCCGCGACTAGATTCTGTAATTATTGGATGAAAACTATGATCAAACATGTAATGGCATTAGCCTTGGTAGTTGCTCTGAGCGCCTGCTCAAGTGACAGCAACAACGATACGCCTACAGGAAATACAGATGCCAACGGCACCGCTGACAGCGGCAATAACGGTGGCGACAATGGTGGCGACAATGGTGGTAATAACGGCGGTGACAACGGTGGAACCATTACACCATCTGGTGATATACCGGGTGTCTGGTTCGGTCAGAATAATTTTGGCGAGGCAGTCATGGTTATTGATTCGAATCAGAATGTTTATTCACTGGCTGCTAACGGTTCAGGCGGATATGAAACTGTATTCGGACCGACATCAGGTCAGCTCGATCAATTTTTTCATAGAGACAGTATTGAAGCGAACGCAACATCATTTACATTAGCAGGTGACCTGCCTTCTACCCAGGGAGCAGCCAGCGATACGATCACTTACGACTTGTCGGTTGGAAATGAAGGTCAGCAACTAACTAATGCGGGTACAGCCACAGCTGCGGCATTCGATATGACCTTAGCGCAATTGAACGATGTACCTGCAATTTCTGTTGGCGATGTTGCCGGCACATGGACTGCGCAAACTTCCTATGAGTGTGTTCCGGTTAACTGTCAGTTCTCCCTGACGTTGAATATTGCGGCAAGTGGTGCGTTGACGGGCGACACTAACTTCAATAATGGCGAATTCGTCGCTGAGCTAACTGGTACTGTAGCGGCCGGATCAAGCCAGTATCTGACAATAAACTTTAACTGGAATGAAACCAGTCGTGCAGGCGTTTTGTACTTCGACAGAGCTGACAATACCCGTTTGATTGTTAACACAGTAGGGCCAAATGGTGCTGCTAAACAGTCTTTGTCTGGCAGATTGACTCGTTAGAAATGGAGTACCAATCTTAGTTTTAAGATTGATCAGTAACAAAAACGCCCCTTAACCGGGGCGTTTTTTTTGGCCCTTTTTTTAAACCCTGAATGGCTTACTGCACCCAAAAATACCAGCATGCTGGAAGTTGCAATTTTCCAGTGCCTGATCAAGTATAGGGCCCGCAGATATCAAGGCACCGCAAATGGTACGAAAACGATTGGTTATGGAAGTGGGGATGGGCACCGATCTGCATGGTCAGGACTACACCAAGGCAGCAATTCGGGGCCTCAAAGATGCGCTGTGGCATAACTCACTGTCAGTCGCGCCAGCGCTAGGGTACGCTCGCGAGGCAATGCAGGTGGACATCGAGGTCGGTGTTGCCCAACCCGCGAAGGTGGACAAACAGGCGGTCGCCGATGTGCTGCCTTATGGGCAGGCGAAGGTCATTGTTACTAAAGGCGGACTCGATGTTGTCAACGATGACGGCAGTAATACCATTGTTGTCGCCAATGTTGCCGCTGTTGTCTATCTGGATATGCACAGTAAGTCAGACGATGGAGCCGCAAACAATGCCTAAAAACCTGAAGCGCGTCATACTTGAGATGGGTACCGGTAATGACTTGTATGGTGAGGACTACACCAAAGCAGGTATTCGCGCGGTGCAGGATGCGTTGCATCACAGCTCACTCATACTTTTTCGCTCGCTTGGGATAGATCGTGACAGTATGCAGGTTGAGGTCACCATAGCGGTACAGCATCCTGAAAAAGTAGAGCAGTCAAAGATTGCTGAGCAAATACCTTATGGTGAGGTACTGGTCAATGTGGTCGAAGGTGGATTGAATGTTGTTGATGCGGAGAATGGCACAACCTCGGTGATTGCAACTGCCGCCGTGGCTGCCCGACTCGAATTGTCGGACGAACCATTTTTAGTTTCGTGACGTCAGTCTGATCTGAGGCAAAGAGTTTACAAAACCGATGCAATTGCGTCGGCCAGTGCGTCCATGTTCTTTTCAGGTAGCCCGGCTATATTTATTCGACCATCGCCGACAAGGTAGATGCCATTGTTATCTTTTAACGATTTAATCTGGTCGGGAGACAAAGGCAGACGACTGAACATGCCTTTCTGCGAGACGATATAGTCAAATTGCCCGGAATTTGTGCGCTTTCGCAAAGCTTCAGCAAACGCTGTTCGTTGGCGGATCATACGCGAGCGCATTTCCTCGAGTTCATTTCGCCAAAGCTTGTTCAGGCTTTCGGTGGTCATCACCAAATTTGTGGTGTTCGCACCGTGATCTGGTGGCATGGAGTAGTTTGAACGGATAACAACGCTTAGCTGGCCGAGTGCACTATCAGCCTGACTTGAGTTCTCTGCAAGCAGCATAGCCGCGCCAGTGCGTTCCCGGTACAAACCAAGATTCTTGGAGCAACTTGCCGCAACCACGAGTTCCGGAACGATTGATGCGAGTAATCGCACCGATGCCGCATCTTCTTCCAGACCGTCACCAAACCCCTGATAGGCAAGATCGATAAACGGAAACAGCGACTTGGCGACACACAAGTCGGCGACTTGTTGCCATTGCTCTGGATTGAGATCTGCGCCAGTCGGGTTGTGGCAGCAGCCGTGCAGCAGCACAATATCGCCATCGTTGGCTTGTTTGAGTGCAGAGATCATTGCATCGAAATCGACCGAGCACTTTTCAGCATCGTAGTAGGGGTACAACTTCATCTCGATTCCTGCAGCCTTGAACACAGGAATGTGGTTTGGCCAGGTAGGGTCAGACACCCAGATTGCGGCATCTGGTTTAGAAGCTTTGAGAAGATCTGCAAGCACTCTGAGCGCTCCAGTGCCGCCATTGGATTGCGCACAGCGGATTCGACCGGTTTGTGCGTCTGTTCCGAAAACCTGTTTTACCATGGCTTCGCAAAACGGCCGGCTACCTATTGGTCCAACATAGGCTTTTGTGTCTTGTGTCTCGAGTAGCATTTTCTCAGCCTGCTTGACTGCTCTGAGAACCGGTGTGTTGCCATCGGGGTCTTTATAAATACCAACACCTAAATCGACCTTGTTCTTTCGGGTATCGGCCTTGAAATCCTCCATTAACTGGAGAATAGCGTCAGGTTTTGACTCGGGTAAAGATTCGAACATGATGACTGTGTCGCTTAAACGTGGGTATGTAGCTTAGAGTCTATACCGTTGTAAGCGCGCTGTGTGAAGTGGTCATGCTGGTGGGATTAAAATGGCTGGGAAAATCCGTTCCCAGCCTCCTCTAAGGGTAGTTGCACATGTGTTTATGTGCATGCCATAGCGCTTTTGTGCGTTTGACGATACCATTCTTGATGTGATGGCTTGAATGAGATAACGACACAATAAGTGGTACCTGTATGCCATCTAACCGGTTATGCCAAGCCTGCCAAAAAGTGTTTGGAAAAGTGCCGGACATAGAACAATTTACGCACAAGAAAGTGCACAGGTCTCGCTCTGAATGGTAAAAGTCGACACGGTTTCAAAACCGCGTCTGCTGTTCTGTGCCGACTTAATCGCTATGACTTAACAGTCTGTCCATTGCGTCATTCTTGTTGCTTGCGCTCACTGCTGATTCGAACTCAAATCCTCGGTTCTGTAGCTTGTCGGCAACCCATCTATTGCCATAGCGAAACGGTATGTAGAGCAGTCCGATTAGCGCCAGTAGAGCAAATGCCGCCGTCCATAGTTTGATGCCAAGCGTTGCATCTGCACCGGCAGCCATCCAATGGTTTGCGGTTGTGAACAAACCGGCCAAAGTCACTAGCCATAAGCATCCATAGACGATAGCGGTACCGAACATGGCCTTGGACAGCAGCCACGGGAAGGTAAACAACAGCGCCGGCCAGGATACTCCTCGTTTTATTGCTTTTAAAGCGCCATTGCGGCTAAACACCATAAAAGATCGACCTTCACCGGTATCCAATTCTGAGTCGACGTCCATCATGATCTCTTCGTCGAGGATATCGCTGTCCGCGTAGTCGGTTCTCACCGCATCGTGCTGCGTGTTTTCCTGCAGAAGGCGTGTTGTGTCTGTGGCGACTGGCGTTTGCGTAGTCGGTGCGTTAACAGCAGGTGCTCGTGCTTGCAGGTGCGTGCTGTCTTCGACTGGGTCGACATTCGCAATGGCATCACTTTTTTGATCAAGCTTTTCGTTGTCCATTGCATCGAACTGTCGTTCCAGATTTTCAGACAAACGAGCCGTGCGCTGCGACTCAGGACTTTGCCGTTCACTACCTACGCTGGAGTTACCTACACCCGAGTTGGATGCCGCGATTATGTCTGATTCGTTAAAATCTTCGAGTTCTGCCCGATCGGCAGCCTTGCTTCTCTCGACCGCCTTGCCGGTCAAGTTTGACAAAGCCCCCGCACCACTGCCATTTTTTTGTTCAAGCGAATCCAGTTCAGTCCATGAATCATCGTTGGCGTCGGCCGTGTCAGACGCTACTGCATTACCCGCCGTGCTCGATGGTGGGTCTGCATCGTTTGCATCGTAGCCAAGAATGTCATCAATAGGCAGTGGTACATGGTTGTCCGTGACGCCAGTGGGTCGCGACGATGGCCCGGGTGCCTCATCTTCTAAAGTTAGCTCTAGTGTTTCAAGCTTGTCTGCGCCGCTCAGTTCGCCGTCTCTTTGCCGGTCGGCAGAGAATGTACGCTGCTTGCCGTCCTTGTTCAGCATTTCTTCGACCCGCAAGTTTGTGTAGAGAAAGCGGGCCTCGTCGTGATCATCACTTGCCAGAGCACAGGCACGTGCCCAGACATCGGGCTTCCGGTCATCGGAGTTGAGCTCGTCAGTGGCAATTTTGTACAGTTCTTCGTCAATCATGGCAGCTGGCCTAATGTAGGTGCGTCGATTTTAGGTCGACTGGTTCGGGTGGTTCAAGTCCCATCTTGCTTAACTTTGTATACAAGAGATAAAACCGGGGTCGAAAAGCGCCAACGGCAACGGAATATTGGCGAAACCACCGTATTGAGTACCTTCCAACAGATTATAGAGAGCTAAAGACATCTGTTATGCACTCGAGTGTTATAAAGCCGATGAGTAATATTGAGGTAATCCACTCTACTTTTGGTTAGGAGCAAAGTGCGAATAAACACAGGGCTTTGACTTGTGTCAGCTGATACCATAAGGCAAGGGATTATTTTATAGGGATGAATCTTGTGAAACCAACGCGCTTGTTCTTATTGACTGGAGTAGCAGCGCTATTTTTGGCAGGCTGTGCGAACACACAGACTGCGCCAGAATCGAGTTCAAACGATGCGCCAACCATTGACGAGCTAACGGACAATTTCAGTCGATCAAAATTGATTGCCTCCGACTTTGTTTCAACTCTGACCCAGCTGCCTGAAACCAGTCCTGCCCAAACCGTGCTGCATACAAGCCAGCCGTCAACACGATTTGGTGAGTTATTTCTAAGCTCGCTGCAGCGTGCCGGATTTGATTTAAGAATCGGTAACACGCAATCGCAGAGATGGCTTGTGTACTACGCGAATCGCGATGAGAATCTCTCCACATCCGGTAACCCGGTCTATACCTTCATTGTCTCAGCCGGCGACATAAAACTTAAACGTTCCTATGAAGTCGATCAGTATGGCATAAGGCCTGCGGGCAGTATGTTTGTGCGTGGCGCAACGGCCAGTGATGTTGTTATGGATGACACCATTTTCAGTGTCCGGTCAGCGCAGGTCGCCAACGCCGTAGACGAAAATACGGCGGTGGACGACACAGATGCTTTAGCAGCTGAATTGGATGAGCCCGAGATCGAGCTGAATGCAGTCCCGGGTCCACAACCATTGGTTAAATTGTCAAACAGCAATACGCCCACTGACTCTACCAGAGCAGCAACCGGCACAAAGGGCTTACCAGGTAACGAAGCCTTCAGTGAATTTTCGAATATGTTCACAACGGGTGAATCCCGGTATAAGGAAATTTTTAAATCGTACGACGTCGTCGATCGTATGGTTTACGTTTTCGCTAACGATTCGCTGGTATTGGGAAAACAAAACAAAGTGCTGGTACAACAGCTGGCGACGAATTTCAATAGGGAAACTGATGTTATGTCAGTCATTGGTTGCTCGCATGGTGCGTCTAATTTAGAAAATGGCAATGCCTATCTGGCTAACAGTCGAGCAACCAGAGTCAAGGAAGAATTTATTACCGTAGGACTGGACGCTGATAAAGTGCTCGATGAGGGATGCTGGGCAAATGTTGATCACGCCAGAATGCCTGCTCGCGGAGTATTGGTTGAGCACAAACGACTTAAGCAATGAGTTGTACGGTAGTTAGTCGTCAGTACACTAGTTACCCGTGTGTAATTGATCAGTGCGTCTGTAGATTCACAGGGATATATTCACCTGAATCAGCGCGTATAAAATCAGTGGCAATAGCGGGATGGCGCAGTGCATCTTCACTGTTATCAACTAACAGATTTTGCTCTGATACATAGGCTTCATATACGGTCTGTTCATTCTCGGCATAAAGGTGATAAAACGGTTGATCTTTCCTCGGCCGTATCTCCATGGGAATAGCCTCATACCACTGTTCGGTATTGTTGAAAACCGGGTCAACATCAAATATAACGCCCCGGAAAGGAAAGACTCGATGGCGTACGACTTGCCCAATACGAAATTTCGCGATTTTATGCATATGGTCATACTACCTTAGCTACAGTAATTGTGCAGTCGCGTTTATGTAGTACCAAAAAGTGACGTATTATGCTCAGACATACAGTGTTACAAAAGTTGTTTTACAGTATTGAAAAGCGCAGTACTTGCGTGAGTCGGACTTAATACTAATACTTTCAAGGAGAAAAATTATGCTAGCAACAACACTTCACCACTACCTGTCGACGGCATCTGCAAACACTTTAAAAGCCTCTGTTGTGGCTCTTTCTGTTGCGACGCTATCTGCGTGCGGCGGTGGTTCTGGCGATAGCGGCTCAAGTAGCGTTGCTGCAAATGAAATTAAGCCACTTGATCATTTAACCAACCTCGATTTGCAGCGCTCTGCATCTTCTGGCAGCAAACAGATGCAGTCGGGTATGAACAACGCGCAAAGCTTCGCCACCCGCCCGGCATTGAGCGATTCAATTAACTCCACAGCAAGCATGTTTGACGTAGAGCAGTTGCTAGGAATGTCAGAGGATGATTTCTCGGACACGGGGATGGATCCGGATAGTGACTCATTCGATGATGAGGAAAACGTCGATTACTCCGTTTCAATTTGGGATGAGACTGGCGTAGAGCGGCTAATCGATATCACATTGGGTTTGGTTGGAAATGCAGATATCACGCGCGACGGCAATACCATGCTTATCAACCCTGACGACAATGAGCTGTGTACGCACGAACTATTCGGCATGAACGAGAACACAGGTGGGCAGTTGGACCAGCAAACCGACATGGCCGAAATGCAATTCTGTCTGGATATGATGTCAGATTTAACCGTACGCATAGATGGTCAAACGGAAGACTCTGGTGATATCAGTTATCTATTTCAGGATGAAACAGTCATACAGATTGAGTACGCTGCGAATCAAACCCTGTTCAAATTGAGGCTGCCAGGCGTTGCGCGAGTTTTCGACAAGGCTTATACACTCGACCCGGCAGAATTCGGTAGTCTGCCAGAAGTTTTTGAAGGTGTGATCGAATGGGGTTCACGTGTTGATAACGCCGCTGTTGGTAGTGAAGCTGGTTCAATGAATATGGCTATTACCGCACCAATCGTCGTGCAAGACAGCGTTGCAGGGTTCAATTTGCGTATTGCAGCAGCAGATCTGTTGCGTTTTGAACACGACAATGCGCTTGGCACTGCTTCACTAGAATTCGACGCACGCGGGTTTCTGTTGTCTCTCGCTGACGAACAATCTCTCGAGCTTGCTTCCAGCGGTGGCAGCGTAAAAGTAGATTTAATTAATGATGGTGACCAAATCAGTGTCAGTCAACTCGGCCTTGGCAACGGTCCTTTAACGCTGACTATCGATTCGGTGGAAGTGATCAACATGACAATGGAGACGTTCGGATTCGATATCGACACAATTGCTGAACAACTGGTCTTGACTGACAATATGAATCTTAATCTGATGGTCAACTTCATCGGCGGACTGTTTGGCGATTCTGAAAGCGGGGAAACCTTTTCTATGGAAGCATCAATGAGCGCTCCTCAGAATGCTTTGTTCTCGGGTCAGTCTAACGGGTCAGTCAGGCTTGACAATGCAGGCCCATTTTCGATTGATTGGTTTTTCAACCTGTCCGGCGAAACTATCGATTCGAACTTTGTCGTCTCTCCTGGTGAATGCTTTTCAGAAGATACCACTGGCAACACGTTGTTTTCGCAGGTTGTTTGCGAGTAAATCACTCTCAAGAAAGCGATCGAATGTCGGGTGCATCTGCGGTTTTCGCCGGTGCACCATCCCACCTGGTATTGCTACTGCTCGAAGTTGTCATATTACTCTGGTAATCTGTGGTCATCCTGACATCGTATAACCGGAGTAACTGTATGAAGAGCGTCCTTTCGTGCTGGCCCTTAACAATAGTGGCGTCAGCATTTGCTGCGTCTGCAGCTGTGGCAGACACCAGTATGACCATTTTGCACACCAACGATTTTCACTCGCGTGTTGAACCCGTTAGTAAGTACGACAGCGGTTGCTCGGCAGAAGACAATTCAGAAGGCAAGTGTTTCGGAGGCTATGCACGTATGGTTACAGCCGTTGCAGAGGCGCGTACACGTAATCCTGATGCGTTGCTGGTTGATGGCGGAGATCAATTCCAGGGTTCGCTTTTCTACACTTACTATAAAGGTGAAGTTGCAGCGGAAATCATGAACAACCTGCAGTACGACGGCATGACTGTTGGCAATCATGAATTTGATGATGGTCCTGAAGTGTTGCGCGGTTTTATGGACACAGTTGAATTTCCGGTGCTTATGTCGAATGCGGATGTGAGCAATGAGCCGACATTGGCCAACAAGCTAATGAAGTCCACTATCGTTGAGAAAGCCGGTGAAAAAATCGGCTTGATTGGTTTAACACCGCAAAACACCAGTGAGCTGGCAAGCCCCGGGAAAAATATAACGTTCTCCGATCCTGTTGAGGCGGTTCGTGGTGAGGTAGCGGCGCTATCAGAAGCTGGCGTGAATATAATTATCGTATTGTCGCATTCGGGTTATAAAACTGACTTGCGGGTTGCTGAAGAAGTCGACGGCGTTGATGTTATTGTTGGCGGACACTCAAATACATTGTTGTCCAACACCAATGAGAAAGCGGCTGGACCTTATCCAACTATGGTCGGTGACACTGCCGTGGTGCAAGCGTATGCGTACGGCAAGTACCTGGGTGAACTTAGCGTTGAATTCGATGATGCGGGTAAGCTGACCAAAGCCACCGGTGAACCCATTTTAATTGATGGTTCAATTAAAGAGAATGCAGAGATTGTTGCACGTGTAGCCGAGTTGGCTTTACCACTGGATGAAATTCGTAACAAGGTTGTTGCATCGGCTGCAGATGTTATTGAAGGTAACCGGGATGTTTGTCGTGCGGAAGAATGTTCAATGGGTAATTTGGTTGCCGATGCAATGCTCGACCGTGTAGCCGATCAGGGCGTGACCATCGCTTTGGCTAACTCCGGTGGACTTCGTGCATCGATCGACTCTGGTGAAATTACTATGGGTGAAGTATTAACGGTGCTTCCATTTCAGAATACGCTGTCGACGTTTCAGATTACCGGTGCTGGTCTCTTGGCTGCTCTGGAGAATGGTGTTAGTCAAGTAGAAGAGGGTGCCGGACGATTTCCACAAGTTGCTGGCATGAAGTACACATGGGATCCTAACAAAGCAGCAGAAGACGGGCGCATTGTTGAGGCGATGGTTTTGATCGACGGTAAGTGGAGCGCATTGGATGCGGGTACTGTATACAGCGTTGTCACAAATAATTATGTTCGTGGTGGTGGAGACGGGTTCAAGATGTTTGCTACTGACGGACAAAATGCTTACGACTACGGTCCAAGTATGGAGGATGTTGTTGCTGAGTATCTTGGCAAAAATGCACCATACAAGCCCTACACTGATGGTCGAATTGCCTCTGTGCCGGTTCAGTAAGGTTGCTTTGTTGCAGCATGACTATTGGAGGCGTATGTCCTCCGATAGTTTTGTGTGCTGACGTGAATGTATCGCTTCAATATTATTCACTGTCAAGAATCGTTGAACGTGTCGATGTGCAATTCAATTAAACGGTTTTTTGTACTGGTGCGCACAAAGGCGATCGGTGATTGCGGACAATTCTTTATCTTGCAACTGTTGTTTTTAGCAATCATATCTCCGGTTCATGCAGAGAAATTGCCAACGGTTGCGTCTGTGAATTTGTGTGCAGATCAAATGGTTTTACTATTGGCAGAACCTCGGCAGATTGTATCGCTTTCAAATCTCTCTCACGATAAAGCAGGCTCATTCCTGCATCACAAAGCCCTGCAGTACCCAGTCAATAATGGGAATAGCGAACAAATACTGGCGCTCGAACCCGAACTCGTCATCGCGGGTGAGTACACCGCCAGATTCACCCTGAAGCTGCTTCGCGAACTTGGAATGCGAGTAGAGACGATTCCCATCGCCAATTCGCTCGAGCAGTTGTACACCAACATAGAGAATGTGGCGAAATGGCTGGGTCGCGCTGAACACGGTGAAACTCTGGCGACCCGGCTTCGCGACCATGTTGCACAGCTGCAACTGAACCAGCGTGCTTATACCGGTGCTATGCCAACAGCTGCGTACTACGATCCGAATGGTTATACGGTTGGTAGCGATACGTTACGTGGTCAGGTATTGGCGTTGTCCGGTTGGCATAACGTCGCCTCAGATCGCGGAATTGTGCACTATGGTTCATTGCCGCTAGAGTCTCTAATAAGCTTGGCGCCGGATGCAATTATCGATTCTCCGTATAGTGTTGATACGTTTTCGCGTGGTCAGCAAATGCTGCAACACCCGGCACTGCTTAAATCAGGGCTTGATCCCCTGATTATCAGCATTCCCAGTCGACAGACTATTTGTGCGGGGCCCTGGACGGTGGATATGCTCGAACGACTGGTTCAGGAACGTGACCAGTTTTTGTCGCTTCAGTAAAGTGTTCAACGGTACTGGTTGTAAACGCACCGGCTGACCGCCCAGTACTGTGTTATCTCATTGGTTTGGTAACGCACAAATACTTGCCAATCAACTGCTTATGTGCGATAAAGAAAGTGTCTTTTAGCAGATTCTTTTAATTTGTGAGGTCAAGATGAAAATACGTTCTTTGTTAGTAGCCGCATCTGTTTCGATGCTGTCGTTTAGTGCTATCGCTGGTGGCAATTGCATATATGGTCACGACTCGAAAATAGCGCAGTCTGAGGCCGATGACAACGGTGTACTTTATGACGAAGCTGCTGTCGACCCTGGCTTACTCGCTCTGTTGAGAAAGCAGCAAAGCAAACAAGACAAGTTGGTGCCAATACCAACCTTTAATTAACCTGTTACCGTATCAGATAGAAAAAGAAGCGGCCCGGGAAGGTCGCTTTTTTTTTGGCTGATGTTTAAGGTCAATTTTGTAAAGGATTATGCAACTAGAAATAAGTCTCAGCGCAGCAACTAACGACACATACGTAGCAAGCGATCTTGGTTACTTACTACACAAGAATCCAGAACGCGTTTTTTCTCGCTCGGTGTCTGCTGGCACCGCCACCGTTTTTTATTCGCAAGTCAGTGATCAACGTTGTACAGCGGTTTTACACCTAAGCGTAGACCCGATAGCACTGGTGCGTGGGAAAAACAAACATCATTCAGGTTTACTCGATCAGTACGTCAATGATCGACCGTTCGTTGCAAATTCGTTATTGTCTGTGGCGCTAAATAAATGCTTTGCACAGAGCCTGTCTGGAAAATCGAAAGAGCGACAAAGTCTGGCTGATACGCCATTACCATTGAGTCTGCGCGTCAGTCCGATAGCGTGTATTGATGCGGCTGAGTTAGTACCAACACTATTTGAACCACTCGGCTATACATGGTCACTGGATGCGGCAGGTGCTACCAGCGAAACCAAACAAAATAATTTAACCGCGTCACAAGCTTCAACCATTGCACAAGCTTCAACCATTGCACAAGCTTCAACCATTGCACAAGCTTCGAGCGCTTCAACGGCTAGTCAAGGAATTTACTCGTTGACTCTGCATACTACCGACACACTGTGTGCTGTATTGAATCACCTGTATGTGCTTATTCCGGTCATGGATAATGCCAAGCACTGGTGGGTAGATGAGAACGAAATTGATACGTTGCTGGCAAAGGGCGGTCAATGGCTTGCACAGCATCCGCATCGAGAATTCATAACGCGGCGCGCTTTAAAGCATCGTCGTGATCTGTCTGATGTGATGCTGGATCGATTGGCGCGTTTGGGTGGTGAGCAACAAAACGCAGACGATGTCCAGATAGTTGATGGTCGGGAGTTGTCGGCTAATCCGGCAGATGCACCAGTTACAACACAACCGGCCAGATTGCACGATCAGCGGCTTGACCGAGTAGCGGAAGTGCTAGTGCAAAAAAACGTGAGCCGAGTACTTGATATTGGTTGCGGTGAGGGCAAGCTGATCAAGCGATTGTTAAAACACCCCGGGTTTAGTGAGATTGTTGGTATCGACCCGTCACTTCGCACTCTGAAAAAAGCCAATGAAGCGTTCTACCTCGATCAGGCAGGTGAAGGGCTCAATGAACGACTTAAATTTCAGCAAGGCAGTATGACCTATGCTGATCGGCGTTTGCGTGGCTACGATGCTGCGACGATGGTCGAAGTTATTGAGCACATAGATGCTGCAAGGCTAATTGCATTGCAAAGAAATCTGTTTGGCGATGCACGCCCATCGCTTGTGATTATCACCACACCGAATGCTGACTACAACGCCATGTACGAAACGCTCAGTGCGGGTGAGTACCGCCATGATGACCATCGTTTTGAATGGACCCGAATTGAATTTGAACAGTGGTGCGTCGCAGTGGCAAAAGATTATCACTATCGATTCGAAATAGAAGCGTTGGGTCCGGAAAACGAACACTACGGTGCACCGTCCCAGTTGGCCTTATTTACCGCAGACCATGCATCGCTTGATAACAACAATGCCAGCGACAGTGACGCGGTGGTCGCATGAATATTACATTACCCGATTTTGCCCTGGTGTGTCTGGTAGGTGCTTCAGGTTCAGGTAAATCAAGCTTTGCTGCAAAACACTTTAAAGTAACCGAAGTGGTTTCATCTGATGAATGCCGAGCGCGTGTAACCGATAACGAGTCATCGCTTGACGCCAACGAAGACACGTTTGAGCTGTTGCAGTTTATTGCGGCCGCTCGATTGAAGCGACGCCTGTTCACTGTGATTGATGCAACATCAATCAGGCAGGAAGATCGCGCACATTTGGTGGCACTGGCGCGTCAATACCATGCATTGCCGGTAACCATTGTTCTTGATATCGACCCCGACGTGTGTGAGCAGCGCAATAAAGATCGTGCTGATCGCAGAGTAAAGGCGGGCGTACCACGTCGCCAGTCCGGTACGTTGCGTAAAAGTTTACGTCGCTTGCAAAAAGAAGGCTTTCGGCAAGTGCATACGTTACGAAACCCGGAGGACGTTGCATCCGTTGCCGTATTGCGCGAGCCACTGTGGACTGATCAACGTAACCAACATGGGCCGTTCGATGTTATCGGAGACGTACATGGGTGTTATGAAGAATTAGTCGAGTTACTTGAGCAGCTAGGCTACAGCGTTGATCCGTTAAGCGAGAACATTGAAAAACTGGGCAATGCCACGCATCCTGCTGGCAGACAAGCCGTATTTGTTGGTGATCTTACCGATCGTGGCCCACGTAATCTTGATTGTTTGCGTTTGGTTATGGGCATGTGCGAGAGCGGGTCTGCTCGATGCGTAGTGGGTAATCATGATTACAAACTTAATCAGTTTTTGCGTGGTAAGAAGGCATCGCTGACGCATGGGCTTGATCTGACTGTGGAAGAATTGTCGCACACCAGCGATGCATTCAAAAAACGTGTTAGTGAGGTTTTATATGCATTGCATTCGCATCTATGGTTAGACTCCGGTGACTTGGTAGTAGCACATGCTGGATTAAAAGAATCGATGCACGGTCGAGGGTCGGCCAGGGTGCGCAGCTTTGCTATGTTTGGCGATACAACCGGTGCGGTAGATGAATTCGGGTTTCCGGTTCGTCTTGAGTGGGCACGCGACTATCATGGCAAGGCCGCCGTGGTTTTCGGTCATACGCCAATGGTATCCGCGCAATGGTTAAACAACACCATGTGCGTTGATACCGGTTGCGTATTTGGCGGAGAACTTACTGCACTCAGATGGCCGGAGAAGGATCTATTCGCCGTAAAGGCGCGCGCTGAATATGCTGTACCGGGAAAACCGCTTTCATCCATCGTTAATATAAGTGCGCAGCAAGATCATGATCGCGTTTTGTATTTTGATGACTTCAATCATAAAAGGCGCGTTGAATGCCGGCTGGGTTTTGCTGTGACTATTCCTGAAGAGAACGCTGTGGCAGCGCTTGAAATTATGAGCCGTTTTGGAATAGACCCGCGTTGGTTAATTTACTTGCCTCCCACCATGGCTGCTTGTTCAACTGCACCATCGGGTGGGTACCTTGAGCACCCGGAACAAGCCATGGAGTTTTATCGACAACGTGGTGTGAACGACATTGTTGCCGAAGAAAAGCATATGGGCTCGCGCGCTTTACTGGTTGTTTGTAAAAATGCGGATACAGCCGTAAAACGATTTGGTGTGGAAGACGGAAAATCAGGCGTGGTTTATACCCGAACAGGCCGATCTTATTTCGACGATGATGACATAGAGGCTGCAGTGATAGGGCGCATTGCTGCAGCGTTTGAATCCACTGGATTATGGGATGAGCTGGATACTGATTGGGCATTGCTCGATGCAGAGCTTATGCCCTGGTCAGCCAAAGCACAATCGATGATTGATTCACAGTATCTTGCTACGGCAACCGCTGCAGCTATGTCAGCTAAGTCGCTAATAGAATCAACCAGAAATAGAGAAAATGCGCCGGAACTAAGTGCGCTGCATGACAATGCACTTCTACAATTGGCGAATGCGCAAGCGATGCAAAAAACCATAGAGGGTTATTGTTGGCAGGTTAATGGTCTTGAAGACTATCGTATCGCACCGTTTCACTTGTTGGCTGTTGAAGGCAATGTATTCTCCGATCGACCGCATGTTTGGCATATGCAATTGTTAGAGCGATTAACCGCCGCTGATGACATGCTCAGCGTTACCGGATGGCATTCACTTAAGCTCGATAGTGAAGCTGATTGCGAGCAACTGCTTTCATGGTGGCTTGAACATACTGGCAAAGGTGGTGAGGGTCTGGTTTTAAAGCCAAATGCGTTTACGGTTAGTGGTGCAAGGGGGTTGATACAACCAGCGATGAAAGTGCGCGGCAAAGAGTATTTGCGTATTATTTATGGTCCGGACTATGATTTACCAGAAAATATCGAACGCCTGCGCGAACGTGGGCTGGGCAGGAAATTTTCGCTCGCAGAGCGAGAATACCTGCTTGGTATGGAAGGCTTATATCGTTTTGTTGATTATCAACCGTTGACTGATGTTCACGCGTGTGCACTAGCAGTGCTAGCGCTTGAGTCGGAGCCTGTTGACCCTCGTTTGTAGAGACTAGACGAAACACTACCCATGCCATGATATAGTTTTACAAATCACGTCCTTATCCATCGATTATTGAATTGTTAAAATGAAAACTAGAAAACTAGGCCCATTCGACGTGTCATGTATCGGATTTGGTTGTATGAATATCACTGGTGGCTACGGACGTGCTGAACCAAAAGATGCCGTACGGCTATTGCAATCGGCGTTAGATGAGGGCTATACCTTTTTTGACACGGCAGCCATGTACGGCTATGGAGAAAGCGAAAAGCTGGTCGGTGAGGCTTTATCAAAACGTCGCAAAGAATTTATCCTTGCAACCAAGGCTGGCCTTTCAAGAGATGCCAATGGCCAACGAGAACAGAATGGCAGGCCTGAGCGCATCAAAGCGCTTTGCGATGAGAGTTTGCGCTACCTGAAAACCGATGTAATCGATTTGTATTATTTGCATCGCGTTGACCCAAACGTACCGGTAGAAGAAAGTGTCGGTGCTATGAGTGATTTAGTAAAGGCTGGCAAAGTACAAACCCTGGGGCTCTCTGAATGTTCATCGGCAACACTGCGACGCGCACATGCAGAACACCCCATTACTGCAGTACAGTCAGAATACTCACTTTGGTCACGTACACCAGAGCGTGGCGTGTTTGATGTGTGTGACCAGCTCGATATTGCGTTCGTGCCATTCTCACCATTAACCAGAGGTTTTCTTACCGGTAAATATCCTGACCGGTCAAAATTCGAAGACACCGACTTACGCTACAAGATGCCGCGATTTACTGAAGAGAATTACCCGACAAACCAGAAGCTGCTACCGGCGTTCAATGCGGTTGCTGATCGAGTTGGTTGTACGCCGGCCCAGCTAGCGCTCGCGTGGGTGCTAGGCGTGAAAGACAAGCGACTCATTCCGATACCCGGTACCAAGCATATGGATTACATGAAGGAGAATGCAGCGGCCGCAAGCGTTG
>Ga0114956_1000410_pt1 | contig 30781 bp, 29 predicted proteins | sample MaitaG_FD_87304 | JGI IMG/M metagenome (GOLD analysis project Ga0114956, IMG submission 87304) | Marine algal microbial communities from Maine, USA - Maine_Asex2 metaG | ecosystem: Host-associated > Algae > Red algae > Unclassified | place: Maine, USA | collected 2015-01-05
ACGATGCAACGGCGATAAATGTATTTTTCTACGTTAACAACGAGTCTGTGCAAGGCACTGCCAGAGACTACCTGCCAGATGCGGCTGCAGACCCTCAAGCAGCTGCTGATCAACGAGTTATTGCGTACAACTTTGGTGGAACTGCGAACCCGACAATTTCACCAGCCAACCCGACTCAAACACAAACCAATGCGGTTACCACCATGACAGTCGATGGCAACCTTACCGATTGGGCTGCATTAGATTCTTTCGGAACCGATCCTATCGATATATTTGGCAGCAACAACCCGATAGATTGGCGTGAAGCCTGGATGGCCCACTCGGCAACCGATTTCTTTATCGCTTGGAAAAACAAATTGCCAACTCAAAAAACATGGGGCAATGGCATCATGCTCGATACCGACTCCAGCTCAACAACCGGATATATTGGATCGAGTTCTGAATTGCCAATTGGTGTTGACTATTTAATAGAAGGTGGTTCCCTCTACCAATACACCGGCAGTGGCACAAACTGGCAGTGGCAATTTGTAACGAATCTCGTATTCAGAGCTGCAGGCAACAATGCAGAGCTGAAAATTCCAGCGAGCCAAATTGGTAACCCGACATCAATGCGTTTGTTTTTTACCGGCGACAATTCAGCGCTTGGTGGAACAGCCATCGACTTCTATCCGGATTCCGTGACTGAGCCTCAGCTTGATGCATCTCTGCGTTCGCATAGCTACAGCACTGCAGCACAACCACCAATACAAACTCAGGAGTTTGCACCCGTCATTGACGGCACACTGACTGAATGGCGCAGCGATATGCAAGTGGGTGACGACGATAGTCCCGAAGCCGATGTAACTAACAGCATTGACTGGCACAGAGCCTATGTTGCACACAACGATACAACGCTCTTTCTAGCCTACACTATGCATCAGCCAATCACATTGAATTGGGGATACAGCGTGTTCATAGACGCCGATAGCAATACCAGTACAGGCTTCACAGGTTTTGGTGGTGAACTGCCACTGGGAGCAGACTTTCTGATTGAAGCCGGGACACTGTATGCCTATGCCGGTGGTAGCAACGCTGAGTGGAACTGGCTGCAAAACGATACGCTGATTTTAAACACGGTAGGAAACAGCCTGGAGCTTTCGATACCACGCTCAGCGCTGAATAACCCTACTTCCATTGATTTCATCTTTTCCGGTGATAACAGTGCTGTAAACGGCAACACTATAGACCTGCTACCCGATTCAGGCGCACACAACTACGACCTGAATACACCAGCAACCCAACCCGAAGAACCATCACTGCCATTGCAGCCATCACTTGATGACCCGCTCGGCGATGATGCCAAGCAAGCCAGACTGAGTTCGTTGAACATGAGTGATGACAACTCCGGTAAGACCACTACTGGTAGCATGACACATTGGACTTTGGCATTGTTGGCAATCATATTTAGCGTACGGTTTCGTAGCCGCGTTAGATTATCAAAAAATAAAACCGGCTTGCTTGGCCTGCAGGTTTTGCTTAGCGTTCTGTTAGTTGGCTGTGACTCAGGTGCGAGTAATAACTCGATGGCTGGCGGACAAAACCAGCAGGGCCAGAATCAAGCTCCGAACGAAAACCAACAGGCAGAATCAACAAACCAGCCAAACAATCGGCCTGGATTTAACAATCCGGCTGATCTTGGAGCAGCGCTACCTGACTCACAACCGAGCAACGATGTATCGCTGTCTATCGGTGTTCAAGCAGACTTGTCAGGTGTGGAAGTTGTACCGGCAGTTGCAACAAACGCTGGCGGGAGCGTTAGAGTATCGTTTGATAACGACACCGGGATATTGCGTGGCCAGGTTCAGCATACCGCTGACAACGCAGTATCAGCTGCGATCTATCGCTCACCTGTTGGTCAAAACGGACAACTGATCGTCACGCTTGTTTCTGTTGACGATGACAACTATGTTTTCGAAATACCGGAAGGCACGGCACTTAACAGCAATCAGCAAGCCCAGTTTGAACAAGACCTGTTCTACGTTGTTGTCCACACCATTGACCAACCTTATGGTGAATTACGCGCGCAACTGCAAACCGAAGTCATCTCGGTTGAGTACCAGCCTGATCTAACCGACTTGCAAGCCAAAGTATTCTCACCTCGCTGTTCTACCTGCCATATTGGCGGTGGTACCAGCCTGCCATCAAGTATGGATTTGTCGAACGCGCAAGCGACTTACACAAGTCTGGTTGGCAGGGCTAGTCTCGAGGTGGACGGGCTGGAAAGAGTCATGGCTGGCATGGCCGACGAAAGCTATGTTGTACACAAAATTGAAGGCACCCAGCGAGTGGGGTCGCGCATGCCTTTTCGTGGTGAGCCATTATCAGATGAGGCAATTGCGGCAATTCGACAGTGGATTGATCAAGGTGCTTTGCCTTAGGACATTTGCATGCTAACAACCGGTTAATAGCTTACTGCAGATCAGCGCAGTAAGCTTATTCAACACGACCGTTAGCCCTCAGACCCATTTCGCATCAACCCTTCATACTTCAAACGCAGCTGGTCTTTAGTTTCAGGTTTTTCCTGGTCTACCAAAATACATTCAACCGGACAAACTATGACGCACTGCGATTCGTCGAAATGCCCAACGCACTCCGTACACAGATGCGCATGGATTTCATATATTTCCTCACCCTGATAGATAGCATCGTTAGGACACTCAGGTTCGCACACATCGCAGTTAATGCATTCGTCTGTTATCCATAAGGCCATTGAGTGAGTTTCCTGGTGCCGTTAACTTAGTGCTGTTAAGAATTTAATTTTCTTTCAAATTCACGAATGACCAGGGGGTGAACAAAGTCGCTGTAATCACCTTCGAGCTTCGCAATTTCCTTAACAATACTAGAAGATAAAAATGTGTAGTCTTGAGACGCTGCAATAAATACCGTTTCTACCGACGGAGACAAGTGTCGATTCACACCGGCGATTTGCACCTCATATTCAAAATCTGAAATAGCACGCAAACCTCTGACGATAACACCTGCATTCACCTCAGCTGCAAAATTGACCAACAACCCAGAGAAGGCGCGCACTTGCACGTTGGGCAAATCGGATAAAATTTCAGTTGCCATTTGTACACGCTCTTCAAGATCGAAAAACGGCGTTTTCCTGGCGCTGGGATCACCTGCAACACCGATGATCAGATCATCAAACATTTTGCTGGCGCGATTTGCAACGTCAATGTGTCCAACCGTCATGGGGTCGAACGTTCCAGGATAGATCGCAGTAACGCGCATGGCTACTTACTCAAAAGTTTATAGGAATCAAGTTTGCGCGAAATTGAAGTCTTTCGCAACGCCTGCCAACAGTTATGTCTACTTGTCGTACCGTAACAGGAATACTGTCACATCTCCGAATCGCTTCTCCTTTTCCAGCCCCAAGGCGTCGGGCAACTGACGTAACAGCTCAGATGCCGACGTTGGCAGCTCTATATACACAAGCGCCCCGGGCTTAAGAAAAGCGGGTACCAATCTGTTGACAATATTCTGGTGTATTTGCAGATCGAAAGGCGGGTCAACAAATACCAGATCAAAGGGTTGTGGCTGCGTGTCCAGATACTGCTCGGCGCTCATTTCATGCAGGGATACCCCGTCGCCCGCCTGCAACTGTGTCAGCGTATCGCGCAGTTGATTGGCCACAACAGCGGAAGACTCGACCAGAGCTACAGTGGCAGCTCCGCGTGATGCGGCTTCCAGACCCAGTGCCCCGCTGCCGGCGTACAGGTCAAGACAGCGTTTACCCGGAATATGCATCTGCAGCCAATTGAATAGTGTCTCGCGCACGCGATCGCCTGTCGGTCGAAGCCCGGCGGCCTGCACGACGTTAAGTTTTCTGCCTCGCCAAAGCCCGGCTACAATCCGTACCTGACCCGCAGGCTCAGATTTTTTTGCAACCGTTACCTTTGTACGCGGAGAAATCCTGCCAGATGAGCTACGTTTAGAGTGGTCTGCCATAAGCAATGATAGGATACTTGACTCGTCCAATCATGCACGTCATGTGGCGACGTTTTTTTTGGTCAATTCAGGCGACACCAGCACCCCATGGGTATTTTCAGTTTTCTCAAAAAGCAAAAAAATGATCGCGCGCAGTCTGACACAGAGTCCAATGCCACAACTGGCGATCAAGACCAGAACACAGCCTCACCAGCGCTGGACAAAAAGCTGCAACGTACTCGATCGCGTTTCAGCGAGAATTTACTCGGTTTCCTGAAGGGTAAAAAACCAGTTGACGATGATCTGCTGGAGGAACTTGAAACGCAGCTCATTATGGCTGATGTTGGCGTGGAGGCAACCCAGCGTGTCATGGATTCACTACAGGTTAAAGCCAAAAAGGAAAAGCTCAGTGATTCTGATGCGGTACGAGATGCTTTGCGCGAGGAGCTCATCAGCATTTTACAACCGGTTGAACAGCCACTGGAAATCCCTGACACCATCAAACCGTTTGTCATTCTGGTCGTTGGTGTCAACGGTGCCGGAAAAACCACAACGATTGGGAAGCTGGCGAAACAGCTTCAGGATGGTGGTAAAAGTGTCATGTTGGCTGCAGGGGATACTTTTCGCGCAGCAGCAATAGAACAGTTGCAAACCTGGGGTGAGCGCAACGAAGTCCCGGTAGTGGCGCAGGACATAGGTTCAGATTCTGCGTCTGTCATATTCGATGCACTGCAATCGGCAAACGCCCGAAACATCGATGTGCTCATTGCCGATACCGCCGGGCGCCTGCACACGCAGTCTGGCTTAATGGATGAGCTTCGTAAGGTTAAACGAGTACTGGCAAAGCTTGATGACACCGCACCTCATGAAACGCTTATCGTTCTCGATGGCGGCACTGGACAAAACGCACTAAGCCAGGCAGAACACTTTAATGATGCTATGGAACTGGACGGCATGGTCGTGACCAAGCTTGATGGTACTGCGAAAGGCGGTGTTGTTTTCGCTATTGCTCAAAAGACAGGCTTACCTATTCGCTTTATCGGTGTTGGCGAAAAAGTGTCTGACCTTGAAGTATTTGAGGCAACTCGCTTTGTCGACGCATTGGTCGATACCGGGGAAGCAGTTTGATTCAATTTGAGAACGTATCACTCGAGTATTCAACTGGTCAATTTGCGTTACACGACGTTAGTTTCTCCATGCCTGCTGGTGCGTTTGCTTTTCTTACGGGACATTCCGGCGCTGGGAAAAGCTCGCTACTAAAGCTGATTGCTCGACTGGAAAAACCCAGCAGTGGCGACATCATTATCGACAATATAGATCTGTCGACACTCAAACCACGTCAGGAACCCAAATTGCGACGACAAATGGGTCTGGTATTTCAAGACAACCAGCTACTACACGATCGTTCTGTGTTCGACAACGTTGCCCTGCCCCTGATCATTGGCGGCTACCGTTTTAAGGACATTAAAAAAAGGGTTAACGCAGCCCTTGAACGAGTGGGTTTGGCACTGCACGCTGCCGATCACCCAATGAGTCTGTCAGGCGGTGAGCAACAACGGGTTGGCATTGCCAGGGCGGTTGTTGCCAAACCTCGGTTACTGCTTGCCGATGAACCCACCGGAAATCTTGACGCTGAAATAAGCACCGACATTATGCGGCTACTTATGCAATTTTCAGCATCAGGTGTGACTGTGCTGGTGGCAACACACGACACCGGTTTACTCGATACCTTCGACTTCCCGCGGCTACAATTGCATCATGGCCAATTGGTGGATATTCAAGCAGGAACTGCAACACAACAAAGCGCAAGAGTGGCGCGCAATGAGTATGCTTAATGGCGATTGAACGAGGCAAATCGGCAACCAGGAAAAATCGCAGATCAGAACAACAAGGAGTCCAGCGTTCGAATATTGCAGATGCTCAGGGTTCTACGGGTGCCAAACGTACAGGTCACTCAAAACCGTGGACGTACACCAGCCGAGGCTATGCGCTGGCACAAGGATTCCGGCAGCTACGTTCTCGAAAAATGGCAAGCCTGGTTACGCTCCTGGTATTCGGCGTGACCCTCGCCTTACCCGCACTCATCTTGTTTACGGCAAGCTCCCTGGCTGAACTCGGTAATAAAAGTGTTGGTGAAGAAAGCGTAACGGCTTATCTGAATTTGCAAACCAGCGACCTCGATGGTGCGGCATTGGCTCAGCGGCTTCAATCTCAAGCCGGCGTAAAAGAAACTCGATATATCTCTCGCGATGAAGCACTGGCCATGTTCTACGAGCAGGCTGATATTGGTGATGCCGTTGATGTGCTCGGTGAAAATCCACTGCCCGGTGCGATCATTCTTTTTCCTGATACAAACTCACTCACCGAGACTGCCATGTCTGAAATGGCAGCCCGTATTGAAGCCATTGATGCAGTTGACAGAGTGCAGTTCGATTTGCGCTGGGTACAGCGTCTGCAAGCGGTGCTGAACCTGGCTCGAACCATCGGCTGGATATTGGCTGGTTTTCTGACCCTGACCGCGCTGCTTGTCATCGGCAACACCATCAGGCTCGAATTACTTCGCCGCCAATCCGAACGGGACGTATCCAGACTATTGGGGGCAAGCAAGTCTTTTCTGAACCGACCGCTTTTATACACGGGCGCGCTTTACGGGTTTCTGGGAGGTGTGATTGCCTGCGGCATTGCGCTGTTGACACTCTCGTGGCTGCGCGGACCGGCAGCCGAACTATCTACCCTGTACGCAAGTGCGTTTGAGCTGATTATGCCAACTGCGTCACAGTTACTACTGGTGGTCGGTACAGCCACAATTCTGGGCCTGATTGGCGCAATTGTGACCCTATACCAGCCTTCTCATCAATTCTTACAAAATCGTAGACTTAGGTCATAAATTCTATAAACTATTGTTTTACAACGTTATTTTTTAAATAAATAGCTCTTATTTAACGTAAAACCGTTTAACAATTGTGGAACTTGGCCGATTATTAGCACTCTATGTCCGTGAGTGCTAAAATTAAAACATCAGAAACAACGGGAGATTACAATGAGTAACGCCCTTACTGCTAAACAGAGCGCAATGTCGCTACCGGCTATTGCCGACGATCTGAATGGCTATTTATCAAAAATTTCTACCATCACTCTTTTGAGTGCTGAGGAAGAACAAGAACTGGCTCGTGACCTGCGGGAAAACGAGAGCCTCGATTCAGCGCGAGCGCTGGTCATGTCGCAGCTACGCTTTGTAGTGCACATTGCCCGAACCTATAAAGGCTATGGCCTGCCATTAGCTGACCTGGTTCAAGAGGGCAATATTGGCCTGATGAAGGCGGTCAAGCGATTCGACCCAGACAAGAAGGTTCGACTGATCTCTTTTGCGGTCCACTGGATTCGTGCTGAAATTCATGAATACGTGATTCGCAACTGGCGCATCGTAAAGGTTGCCACCACCAAGTCACAGCGCAAACTGTTTTTTAAATTGCGTAGTGCTAAAAAGCAACTCAACTGGCTAAGCCACGATGAGGTGCAAGCGGTGGCCAAAGACTTAGGCGTGGAACCAGAAGTTGTCATGGAAATGGAATCGCGAATGCACGGTCACGACAGTGCGTTTGATGCGCCTATTGGCAGCAATGAAGAACGCGCATTGTCACCTGCTGATATTTTGCACAGCGACGACATGGACCCTTCAGCTGTTGTTGAGAGACAAGACGGTGACAATCTAGCACTTGCCGGTTTGGCAAGTAGCATGGAAACACTGGATGATCGCAGTCGCATTATTTTGCAGCGCCGCTGGTTGAATGATGAGAAATCGACCTTGCACGAACTGGCAGACGAATTTAGCGTATCAGCTGAACGCATTCGCCAGATTGAAAAGGCCGCTATGAAGAAGCTTAAAGCACATATGCTTGCAGCGTAAACGCGAAAGTAACAGGACTGCGCAAACGAAGATTTGCCGGTAGATGAAATAAAAAAACCGCCTTCGGGCGGTTTTTTTTTCAAACTAATTTGATGCCAATACGTCTACACAGTCGATTCGAAAACTGTCGTCCAGCAAAATTGGCATGATTAGCGATGCCATCCCAATACGTTTAGATTCGAGACAAAGCCCAACAAAGCGTTGCAGATCGCCAACTGGCATTGTCGAATACTCTACGTGAAATACCGGTTTTCCAGCATCAATAAACGGTGCGTAGGCTTCGCATTCATCATATTGAAAACACTGCTCGTTAACCGCAAAATCAAACGTATCAACCAACTGTTCAATCAGCTCAACATTGTTTTTCAAACCAATAGCCAGACCGGCCTCATGTGCTGACAGGCCAAGCCAGCGAATAAAATCGAGCTGATCTGCGGCGGTGAGTGGGAAGCCGCTGTCATAGGTGTACCCGTCTATATTGTCTGGTTCAACGGCATCACAACCAATCTGTTTTGCCAGATCGAATCTATGGCGAATGACCTGCCTGACCAATTCGGAACGAACATCAAGCCAGCGCTCTGAAGGATAGTCCGGTAGCGGCGTGCCGATGGCTTCTGTGGGAAACAACGATGCATCAGTCCGCCAATTCTCAAATGTGCCGGCTGAGAAATAACAGATGACATGCTTACCCTGTGCCTGTAACAACTGAAAAGTCTGAGCCGGGGTATCAAATAAATCGATGTCGTATACATCAACATTATAGGAGGTGTTAATGGTGCCCTGCAGTTGCCATTGCCAGCGACTATCCAATGCAGGCGCCCATCGAGCAACCGCCTCCGGCTCATTTGCCGCACCAGTATTAACCGGGAGTTGAATAGAACCTGACTGGCTGCCTGCTTCGGTGATCGGTTCGTCAGTTGATCCGCTATCACACGCAGTAAGTAGTGTAGCTACGCACACCAACAGACAAGTTACGTTGACTACAGTTTGCTTAAACATAGTTCGCTTAAATATCAACAGGGCTTAGGCGAAGACGGCATTTAATTGACCAACTATCAGACCGTATTCATTGGACGAATATGGATTATTGCCCTTTCAGTAAAGTTATTATCGGCAGCATATGTTGCCGCTGTGTTGCTCAAACGATACGGAATAGCAGTAATTGTATATTGTTGTGAATAAGTGCACATCCCGTCGATCTTTCAGCTCAATTGCGGTATTCCTACCTAGCCGGACTCCGCACACCTCTGCTACGGTCTGTTTACTGAAAATTACACCGATCCAGATCTTATGAAACACTACTCGTCGTGGTCACGATTTACCCGACTGGCATCTCCACTTACGGCTTCAGCATTAGGATTTCTTGCTATCAGCCTGCCAGCATTTGCAACCCCACCGTCCCAACCAGGTTCGCCACAAGGCGCAATTACCGGAAGTACGGTCAGTTTGAGCTGGGCGCCTTCGGCAGATGATGTCAGTGTTGCCGGCTACAATGTTTATCGGAACAATCAATACATATCTACCGTTTCTGCAAACAGCTATTCGGGTCAGGCGAACACCAATGATACGAATGAGTACTACGTCATCGCATTCGATGCGCCAACGGGCAATCAGGGCCGACTGTTTTCAAGTCGCTCACAAACTCTGACGCTTCAAACTCAAACAGAGCCAGTCACCGGCACAACGCCTACGACACCAACATTACTAAACGCTGAGCGAACATCGCCAACCACGGTTTCACTAACCTGGGCACCATCATCAGATGACGTGCGTGTAGAGGGTTACAACGTTTATCGCGACAACCAGTATATTTCCACCGTATCAAACCCGCGGCTGAACGATATTCAGCTAGACCCCAATTCTGAATACACCTATTACGTCGTCGCTTTTGACGAGCCCCGAAATTTCTCAGACCGATCTGCAGAGGCCTCGACAAACAGCGAACCAGTAGTGGAGCCGCCTGTAGTAGAACCCCCGGTAGTTCAACCACCATCAATTGGTCCGGATATACAACGTCCGGACACTGTAACGGGCGTGCAAGCTATATCAACCTCAGGTGGTGTGGATGTCAGTTGGGTCGTTGGCACCGACAACGTTGGTGTTGATGGATATAACGTCTATCGCGACGGAAGTTATCTAACGACTGTATTTACGTCGACCTATCTCGACCCGGACCCATCCGTTGGGACCGAAACAAGTTATTCAGTGGTCGCGTTTGATGCTGCACGCAACTTCAGTTCAGTCTCTGCAAGCGCAACTATAAGTGATGATTCAATCGAGCCCGAGCCTCCCATCCCCGACACGGGCATTATTCCGACACTGCGCGACCCAAACGCCAGCGCAATTCCATCACCACCTGCTTCAGATCCATTCGGCTCTTTACTCGAACTGGATTCGGAAGCCAGTGTTGCTGGTGGCCCTCCAACACAACCAAAGAATCTCAGAGCCGAACTGGTTTCCAACGATTGGGCAGAGATTAACTGGGCACCAGCTAACGACGATGGTGAAGTCGTTGAGTATCGCATCTATAGAAGCGACGGCGTTGTGTATAGCGTTCGTGAAGACACTACCGACCCAAGCTCAGGCGCTCAAAATGAGATCGACCGGTTCTGGAAAGGCACCTTGTTTCTTGATTGCAACTACACCCGTTTTGACCAGCGTGTGCACAACTGCCGCGACAACGCACCCAAGCCTGGCGACGAATTTTTCTATGAAGTTTCCGCTATCGATGATGAAGGTCAGGAATCAGCACGCTCTGAACCTCTCGAAATTATTTATCACCTTGCCGAGAATGCACCTATTCCGTACTACAACGACTTTTACAAACCAGTGGACGATAAATTTGTTCAGGAGCATGACTTGAGTCGTGTACGTTATTTTATCGATGACTTTGAAACTGTTTTCGCTGATGAATTTGACGGTACTACTATAAATGAAAGTTACTGGAATACCGGACTGGTCTGGGGTGACACTCGCATCATCAATGGCGAGCAACAGTACTTCGTTAACCCCCAGAGAACACCGGAATTCAACTACGACCCGTTCAACCTTACTGGCGAAACATTGATTATCGAAGCAATTGCAACACCGCCGGAACTCGTTGAATCACTACCACCAATCTGTGCCATTGATGATCCTCTGGATAAAGAGCGATGCGCATTTCTGTCTGGCGCTTTATCGAGTCACGATAAATTTGGCATCACTTATGGTTACGTTGAAAGCCGCATGAAAGTCAGTGGTGCAGCCGGTGCTCTGTCAAGCTTCTATTTGTACAATCGATACCCCGGCACCGGAAGAAATTTACATGCACCAGAAATCGATATTATTGAATACCTGGGTGAAAACCCATTTGGTGACGAGCTGGCATTTCAAACCTATCACTACGCCAACGTGAATGATGGCACAACAAATTCGGCACCGACCATGTCTTATGCGAACCCGGACGGGTCGAAATACGATGAAAATTTTCATACTTTTGGCGCTCTGTGGGAACCACAGCTCGTCATTTGGTACATTGATGGTGTTGAGATTAAGCGCATGACTGGTCCACAGGTAGGTAGACAACAAATGAATATCGTTGCCTATCTTGTCGCTGGTAGCGCCTGGGCACCAACGCCCGATGTGGGAGCGGATATTTTTCCGCTACAATTTGAGATTGACTATATAAGGGCCTACCAACGACCGCCCTTTAATACCAATGGTTTGTATCCTGAGTAATTGATGCCCGGGTACTTCATTTGGTCAGTATCAAAACGGCGTATCAATCGGACCGGGCCCGGGTGCTGCCAACAACCCTATCGACGAAGTACTATGCCCCGGCCGTGTCGATATGGGTTCCACTGGAGGCGACATAAGATGTAAAAATCACTAATGCCGACAATGCAGCCTCATACAAAGCACGTGATGAGTTACTGCCAGAAACGGGCGACTAAAGGCACATAGTGATCGATCAGCATGACGCCAAACAACCACATTAAATAGTTTATCGAAAACACAAACGTCTTGATTGGTTGCTTCTCATTGTTCTCGTCAAACATTTTTATAACGTGGTACAGGAACATTGCACCGAGCACCACGGCAGCAACCAAATACAACAACCCACTCATTTGGATAAGATACGGAAAAATACTGATCATTAGCAGCAGTACCGTATACAACAATATTTGGATACGCGTAAAAGCGATACCGTGCGTCACCGGGAGCATCGGGATATCGACTTTCGCATAGTCATCGCGGCGATGAATAGCTAACGCCCAGAAATGCGGTGGCGTCCATATAAACACAATAAGAAAAAGCAGCAACGCACCCGCTGTTACCTCACCGGTAACAGCTGCCCAACCCAACACTGGGGGCATAGCACCTGCTGCCCCACCAATAACAATATTTTGCGGCGTCGCACGTTTCAGATATACCGTGTAAACCACGGCATAACCGATTAGAGATAAAAACGTTAATATTGCAGTTAGCGTATTCACCAGCACGACCAACATGACCATAGCAACAGCACCCAGTGAAAAGGCGAACATCAGGCATTGCGTGGTGTTCAAATGACCCTGTGGAATTGGCCTGTTCCTGGTGCGGCCCATCTGCGCATCGCTTCGCTGATCAATAACATGATTGATAGCTGCGGCAGACGATGAGGCTAAACCTATTCCAAGTAATCCAAAAAAAGCTTCCTGCAAAGGCGGCCACGCAGGTACTGCCAGCGCCATGCCAACCATTGCGGTAAATACCAGTAGCAACACCACTTTCGGTTTGGTGATTTCCAGGTAGTCTCGCCAATTGGCTGTAAGAGACAACTCCATCTATGCGAATGCCTTTGGTGTGCGCAACCAGGTTACACACATTGGTGACTCAAACTGAAATTGCTTTTTCTCACCGACTTCCATAAATTTTTTCTGTACCGAATCGGCTCGTATATCAGCTTCTGTATAGCCATTGTTGAACGTCTTTCCGACATAGCGCTGGGCGAAGTGCTCCCACGAATCATAGCTTTTCGGTGTGCTGTACTCGATCACATCGATTTGAGCAAAATGCGGTGCAGCCAAAGTCTCAATAGCGGTTTGCGCAGCAGCACGAACGGATGCTTCGTCATGAAACAGTCGCATGACCTCATTCAAATCACCGCTTGCGACGGGCTCTATAATGTACAGAAACCCATCGGGTTTGAGTACGCGCATGACTTCAGAAAATACAGCCGGGTAAAGCTCGTTTGGTATGTGATGCAGGGAATACGAAAACACAACACCGTCTACAGATTGATTCTCAACCGGTAAATGATCAGCACCGGTTTCGGCAAACCCGACATTGGCAATAATCTGTGCTGCCTGATTTTTTTTCGCCTGCTGCGCATCAGGATCAATTGCCAGCACATGTGCACCACGTTCAGCCAATGCTTTTGACAGGTGCATATTGCCGCAGCCAGCATCTATCAGAAATTGATCAGACACATTAAGGCAACGATCAATGGCATCAAGATCGGAGCAAACACCAAAGTTTTGCTTGTTAGCTTTCATCATGCTTACTAGCCTATTCGGGACACTTTAAGCAGATGTTTTAAATCTTTAAAAAGCGGCCTGGGAAGTTGGTCTGGTGTGTAGCGCATCATCAGGTTGCCCAGCGGGTCGATAAGGTAGATCATGTTGGTTTTAGGCTCCATGCCGGACTGAGCTGCACTCATCTGCTCAGCAAAGCCAGAGCTACCTTGCTGATCACCACCGACTATGCGCAAACCAAGCTGCGCATCTTGTATCTCAGTGCTGAAGGTTTGCTCCTCGTCTACGAGCAGCACTCGTTGTACGCGCTCCATGCGATGATTCAGTGCCAGCCGAGCCTGACGAATATCGTGCAGTGTTTTCTCGCATTCTCCATTACAAGCTGAACCCGGAACATAAAGTATGGTCCATTTGCCACGTACATCATCGAGATCAAACGCTTTATCCGCACCCACCTCTTGCAGAGCAAATTCGGTAAACGGTACAGCCGGTGCAATCAATTCTCCATTCGATTTGCTGCCCAGATTAATCACACCGGTTCTGACAACCTGAAACCACAAGGTGGCAAGCAGCAGAGGTAAAAAGAACAGGGTAAATATCCACACCAGTTTTTTTCGCGACGCCGCGCGCGCGTGCTCATCGATAACAATTTCGCCATCGGCGTCTCTGGATACGCCTGATTGTGAAGTTTTGTCTTGTTCTGCAGTACTCATTTATCTGACTCTTATACGTCTGGTGTTGTACACAATATACAAAACAGTTAGTGCTGCGGCCATTGCATACCATTGAAACGCATAACCGTAATGTCGCATTGGTCCAATCGCTGCGGCAGGTTCCCAGTTTGCTATGTAGAAGTCTGCTCTTCTATCAACTGTATTTTTAGCAACGTCGTCGGTGCGGCTTTTCTGTTGCGGCTGTATTACGCCCGCTAACACGGTTGTGCTGAGTGCTTCTTCAATTGCTTGATAATCGAAGTACTGCAGCACGCTGGGCCACCTTCCGCTTTTATCGAACGGCTCGCCACTGGCAAAACCTTTCGACGGCCTGGAAAATAAACCGGTTATCGTGATTTCGCGACCAACTAACTCATTGCTCATTGATACATCTGGTAAGTCTTGGCGAGTTCTACCCGGTGCAACCCATCCTCGGTTTACCAGCACTACGCCAGAATTGGTACGCACCGGAGTAATAACCTCAAAACCAGCCTGCCCTTTATGAACCCGATTATCCCACAGGAATTGCTTCTCGCCATAATAAGTGCCAGTGAATGTGACACGAGTATGCTCCGTGGCGGCAAGCTCTGTGTCTTTTATGTCAGCCGGGCTGATAGCTGCAGCACCTTGTGATTGAGCAGCAGCAGCCAAAATGGTCGTTTTTTCCTCCGCCCGCTTCATTTGCCAGGTGCCCAAAAGCAAAAGTGCGGCTGCAAACAGCAGAAATAGCAGCACGATTATGGCGCTTGGTTTATGCTCAAAATTGCCAATTCGCACTGCGACTGTTCCCTCTTACGGTTATTTCTTGAATGAAAATATACTCGCTGCAATAAGCAGTGTTAACCTACTGCACTTATGCTATTCGTAAAATTCATTGTACTGCTGCTACTGGGCTTTGTTGTCATTAGCCTTTTCGCGGGTCTCTACTTTCTGGTAAAAGACAAAGGCCAAACCAGGCGAACGGTGAACGCGCTTACCTTTCGCATAGGCCTGTCAGTACTTGCCATTGTCGTTATTCTGATTGCTGCAGCCACAGGTGTCATCGAATTCAACGCTAACCCGTTTCTTGGCGAGGCGGAACCCCGCACGGCTCAACCAGCTACGCAGTAGGACCAAGTTTGGGTATAAACGCGGGCTTAAAATCTATCAGGCGAGTCAGCAACTTATCGGGATCAGTTTCAGCAAGCAGTAATTCACGATGTTCCCGACGCATAAAACCCTCTTCATTGGCCGTGTCGAGAAAACGCAATAATTCATTGTAAAAGCCAGCAACGTTGAGCAATCCACAGGGCTTGCTGTGCATGCCAAGCTGTGCCCAGGTTAGCATTTCAAATGTTTCCTCCAACGTACCAAGTCCACCAGGCAGGGAGATGAAACCATCTGCTAACGCGGCCATTTTTGCCTTACGTTCGTGCATATCTTTAACGACATACAGCTCGGTTAATCCATTGTGGGCCACTTCCATGTCGACAAGCGCTTCGGGTATAACGCCGTATACGTTGCCACCGAGCCTCAATAACTCGTCAGCTATCGCGCCCATGATGCCAACCTGTGCACCGCCATAAACCAAAGCAAGCTTATTCCTGGCCATTGACTGCGCCAGCTGCTCACTTGCTGCAATATAGTCAGGCCTGGCCCCTCGGCTGGAGCCACAGTAAACACAGACAGATTTGAATTCAGACACGGTTTGGTGCATTCCCACAAAATGTTCACTGCTGAGTATACAGCCGAGCGCAACACCCTGCGTGGCTCGAGAAACGTTGTGTGGTGAGGAACGGGAACTAGATGGGAACAACCGGAGCCTGTTGCGGCCGGGAGAGATTACCCAGCCGCAACATTAAGTATTTACAACAGGTATACGAACACAAACAAGCCTAACCAAACCACATCAACAAAGTGCCAATACCATGCGGCAGCTTCAAATGCGAAGTGATTCTTAGCCGAAAAATGGCCTTTCATGCCTCGAAACATAACCACCAGTAGCATAATCGCCCCCATCGTCACGTGGAAGCCGTGAAAGCCTGTCAACATGAAAAAGGTCGAACCGTAAATACCACTGGTCATTTTGAGGTTCAAGTGAGCGTAGGCTTCATAGTATTCAAATGCCTGCAAGCACACAAACAGAAAACCCAGTGCGACAGTTGCAGCCAGCCAGCGAACCATCTTCTTACGATCGTCTTTCTGAATAGCATGGTGAGCAATGGTGCAGGTCACGCCACTGGTGAGCAATAACAATGTATTGATCAGTGGCAATCCAAACCAACCCATAGGGCTGTATCGACCGGCCAAATTGCCAGGGCCATCACTTGGCCACATGTAATCATGCCCCGACCACAACACGGCATTGGTTACATCAGCGCCACCGCCACCTTCACCACCAAGCCATGGGCCTGAGAAAGAACGTGCGTAAAACAACGCGCCAAAAAAGGCAGCGAAAAACATAACCTCGGAGAAAATAAACCACATCATGCACATGCGGAATGAGGTATCTACTTGTGGGTTGTAGGTGCCTGACTCACTTTCTTTTATGACGGTGCCAAACCAACCGAACATCATAAAAATCAGCACAAGACAACCGATTATAAAAAGTTCGCGACCTAAGGCTCGGCCATTCAACCAGTTGCCAAAGCCCATAAAAAATAAAAACAAGCCGATCGAACCGACAATCGGCCATTTGGCCTCATGTGGAACGTAGTAGTCAGTAGCACCACTCATGGGGTAGTCCTGTTAGCTAAAATTAAACGGTTAATCGCCGATCAAGTCTGATCTGGTGATTTGAAAAAAGTATACGACAAGGTAACCCGATCAACATTAATCGGTAAATCCGGGTCAATAATGAACGTTAGCGGCATATCTTTCGATCCCTTGGGCTCGAACGCTTGCCGGGTAAAACAAAAACACTCCGTTTTATTGAAGTACTTTGCCGCAGATTGCGGCGTCACACTGGGAGTGGCCTGCGCCACAACCGCTTTGTTGGACAAATTCTCTGCATAGTAAGTAGCGTGATACAACTCACCAGGCTTTACCTGCATTTCACGCACCTCAGGCTTGAATAACCAGGAACCACCCTGATTCACGCTGGCGACAAACTCAACCGTGACCATTCGATCTGTTGCCGCTTCAAGGTTGGCTTCAGCCAAAGTAACTCGGCCTGTCTTACCATTAAGTCCGGTAACTTCACAGATGATGTCGTAAATCGGCACCATCAAATAACCAAACCCGAACATGGCAACAGCCAGCAGCAAACTCTTGCCGGCTACCACACCGTGGCGTTTTATTGAATGTGATTCAGCATTACTCATATTAAATATCGCCAGCCAGAGCGCTAGACAACCTGCCCTCGTCCGTAGATCATCCACGCGATACTTCCAAGATAAAGCAGCACTGCGACAACACCAAGGATGATCGGCATACGATGACGCCTCCACACTGACACTTTGTTCACGGAAGGCTTATCGTTATCCGACATTAGCGAGTGACTCATGACCTATCGCGTAATGGTGTCCGGCGAAATTGCCGGCGCTACTTCAAACGTATGGTACGGGGCTGGTGACGCCACGGTCCACTCAAGACCACGCGCACCTTCCCAAACCTCGTCGGTCGCGGTCTCACCACCTTTGATACATTTCAGAATAATGTATACAAATAACAACTGCGAGAATCCAAATCCGAACGCACCGACCGTTGCGATGAAATTCCAGTCAGCAAACATATTGTTGTAATCAGGAATACGTCGAGGCATTCCAGCTAGTCCAACAAAATGCATTGGGAAGAACAGCACATTAACAAAGATGGTTGAAATCCAGAAGTGCAACTTGCCAAGCTTCTCGTCGTACATATTGCCGGTCCACTTCGGAATCCAGTAATAGGTGGCCGCCATTAGCGAGTAGATGGCTCCCGGTACTAACACATAGTGAAAGTGTGCAACAACAAAATAAGTATCGTGATACTGGATATCGGCGGGCGTGATTGCCAGCATCAAGCCTGACAAGCCGCCGATGGTGAACATGATGACAAAGCCAATAGCGAACAGCATGGGGGTTTCAAACGTCATCGAACCGCGCCACATGGTGGCTACCCAGTTGAATACTTTCACACCCGTTGGCACTGAGATCATCATGGTCGAGAACATGAAGAACAGCTCACCAGCCAGCGGCATGCCGGTGGTAAACATGTGGTGTGCCCAAACAATGAACGACAAAAATGCGATAGAGGCCGTTGCATAGACCATCGAGTCGTAGCCAAACAAAGGCTTTCTGGCAAACGTTGGAATAATTGACGATACGATGCCGAACGCCGGCAAGATAAGGATATAAACCTCGGGGTGTCCGAAAAACCAGAATATATGCTGGAACATAACCGGATCACCACCACCCGCAGCACTAAAGAAGCTGGTGCCAAAGTAGCGATCGGTCAGTAACATGGTTACCGCACCGGCGAATACCGGAATAGTGGCAATGAGTAGATACGCCGTGATGAGCCAGGTCCATACGAACATAGGCATTTTCATCATAGTCATGCCAGGTGGACGCATGTTGAATATGGTCGCCACGATATTGATCGAACCCATGACCGATGAAATACCCATGAAGTGTATGGCAAAGATAACGAATGCAAAGCTATCGCCCATTTGCAGAACCAGTGGCGGATAAAGCGTCCAGCCACCTGCCGGACCACCACTGTCCATAAACAAAGTTGAAAGCATAATGGTGAATGCAAACGGCATAATCCAGAACGACCAGTTGTTCAATCGCGGCAGTGCCATATCTGGCGCACCTATCATCATCGGAATCATCCAGTTGGCAAGCCCCACGAATGCAGGCATAACCACACCGAAGATCATCACGATGGCGTGCATGGTCGTCATCGAGTTGAAGAACATCGGATCAACGAACTGCAAGCCGGGAGAACCCAGCTCCGCCCGGATTATCAGTGCCATACCGCCACCGATAAAAAACATAAGTAGTGAAAACCAAAGATACAGCGTACCGATATCTTTGTGGTTGGTGGTTTTCACCCAACGCATCATGCCTTTTGCCGGGCCGTGATGATGATCATCGTGTCCGTCATGATCATGTGTGCTGTCTGAGTAACTCATTAGTTAACCCCCTGAAGATTATTCTGCGGCAGCTCGAGCGCACTTTGGCGCATGCCTTGTCTTAGTGAGCGCATCAGCGAAGGTTGCAGGATGTCACCGGCTGAATTACCAAACGCATTTCGTTGGTAGGTAATAACCGCCGCAAGATCAACGTCGCTCAAGCGACTACCGAATGCCTGCATTGGTGAATCAGCCACACCATTCATAACCGTACTAATGTGGATGCTTATATCGCCGGTGGCAATGTCACTGCCGGCAATCGGCGGGAACATACCAGGAATGCCCTGACCTTCTTTCTGGTGGCAGCTTGAACAGTTAGCTGAATAGACCTTTTCGCCAGTGGCAACCAACTCTGCTTGCGACCATTGCCGAATAGCATCAACATCTACCGCTGCCGTTTTCATCTTTTGCTCACTAACCCAAGTATCGTACTCTTCCTGAGGCAGTGCTTTGACTACAATTGGCATAAAGCCATGGTCGCGTCCACACAGCTCCGCACACTTCCCGCGATAAACACCAGGCTCTTCTATAAGCGCCCAGTTCTCGTTTATAAATCCGGGAATGGAATCTTTCTTGACGGCCAAATCCGGAACCCACCACGAATGGATAACGTCTGCCGCTGTGTGCAAAAAGCGGATTTTCTTTCCTACCGGAACAACCAGCGCGTTATCAACGTCTTTGAGATAGTGCTCGAACTGTTCTACATCGATGCCTGAGTCAGCCTGCCGGGCAACGTTGTGTGCCGGGTCGAGTTGGCTGTAGAAACTAATCCCTTCATCGAGGTATTCATATTGCCAGCGCCACTGGTAACCGGTGACTTTTATACTCATTTCGGAATCGCTGAAGTCTTCCATCTGAATGAGGACTCTGGCAGCCGGGATTGCCATGGCGATAAGGATGACCAGCGGCACTATGGTCCAGATAACCTCGACCGTGGTGCTCTCATGAAAATCAGCGGCAACTGCGCCCTTTGATTTGCGATGCTTGAAAATGGAATAGAACATGACGCCAAAAACCGCTGCGCCTATCCAACAACACCAAATGAATATGCGCATGTGCAAGTCGTATACCTTGCCACTGATTTCAGTCACGCCAACAGGCATGTTAACCGCTCCCCAATCAGCCAGACTCACTGACGGCAACGCCAGTGTGCAGACTATGAGAAGCATCCAACGATAGACGCCAGATGTCATAACCAGATCTCCAAAAATAAAATCAAAAAACAATTAGCTGTCGTGCAACGCACGGCAGCCTGAAACTTTTTTTATGTCCGTTTTAGCGCCGAGTTCAGCTCCGTGAACAGGGTTTTCTTCTCGGCTTTACCGAGGCTCTCGCCGAGCGCATAGTATTTGCCGTGCGCGCCGAGACTCAGATGCCCGACTTCAAATTCGCTTTCCGGGCTGTCGTACTTTAACCGCGCCCAGCGTCTGGGCAGATCTACCGACCGATCTGGCTGCTTATAACCCCATTCCAGCCGAACAGCATCGTCGTTGACCGTGATCACTTCCTTGCGACTTAACCGATGCAGTGTCCAATGCAGGCACACGACGATAAAAATCACCTCAGCACCGGCAAACGGAATAATCATCCAGAATCCGAATGCAGCCATGGCTACCGCTATTCCAAGACAGACAACACCCAAACTGGCCGCCAGCCACATATTGGCTTTCCAGGACATGGACTGATTCGCCTGAACGATCAGCCTGGTTGTCCGATTGACACTGTTCTGGACGTCGATCATAGCGTGTAGACACAAACCCCTAACTATAGCGTAGCTTTGCCGGTTCTCTCAATGAATTGATCAAAATATGTTGCACGAATGTTTGCCCGTCCAACACTCATTTTTCTGACCCGCGCAGTGATTGCCGTAAGCTGTCGAGTGATACTGAAAATTCATCAGCATTGTTTTTCCTGTTGGAAGCTAATGCACCTTTCCAACCATGCCCGTGGACGAGCTCCAGAGTTACCGAAAATCTACCTTCCGGGGCCATGTTACTTAGATTTTTACGCACGGTATTCGACATCAGACCAGTTCTGCGTCCACTAGCCACGTTACTCGCACCAACACCTCGCAGCTCGTGCTGTAATGCATTGATAGACGGGTAGTCTACTAGAATTGTCTCTCTGTCGAGCACGGGTGCGGAAAATCCTGCTGCCAGCATTTCATCACCGGCCTGGTGCATATCGACAAGACCAAAAACATGCAGTGAAGAGTCGATCTGCCGCCACAGGTCAGCATACTCCTGCAAGGTATCAGGTCCGGCGGATGTAAACATGAATGCCCCATTTTCTGCCAGTACACGGGCAGCCTCAGCGAAGACCTCGGCAGGATCATGACACCAGGGCAGTAGCATGTTGGAAACCAGTAAATCAAAACTACCATCGGCAAACGGCAGGCGATGTGGATCGGCAGGAACGATGCGCCCAATGGGCCGACGCTGCCACCATCGTCCGGTTGGCTGTTTAAGCGGGACTGCGGGATCGGTACCTAATACCTGCGCTTTGGGGAAGCGGGCTTGCAAGGCATCAAGCTGATAGCCATCTCGACAACCTAAATCCAGTATACGCACAGGCTCGATAGCCAATAAATCCAGCCGGGCCAGCATTCGCTCGCTCAGCTGCTGAAATACGGCATTGTGATCGTTAAAAGCGCCATTTGCGTCACCAAAATGTCGTCTAATCACATCAAATTGAGCTGGCTGCATTGGGGCTGGCATTAAGTTACGTCCAAATTCTGCGTTGTGCTTTATAGTGACTGACATTCCACAGCAGACAATACCGTGTTTAGCGCATCACTGTTAATACCAGCTGTCATTGCCAGCACCGCTGCCTATCTAATCGGGTCAGTGTCGGCTGCGATCCTCATTTGCCGATTGATGAATCTGCCCGACCCGCGTGAATCGGGTTCGGGCAATCCGGGCGCTACCAATGTGTTGCGCGTCGGTGGCAAGCTGCCAGCGGCACTGACCCTGCTCGGTGATGCTTTGAAGGGTCTATTGCCTGTCGCCGTTACCGGGCTTATTGTCCAGCACCCTCCGACCGTTGCCCTGGTGGCCATGGCGGCATTTCTTGGGCACCTGTACCCGATTTTCTTCGATTTTCGAGGTGGAAAGGGTGTGGCCACAGCGCTGGGCGCATTATTCGGGCTGAGTATGCAGATCGGCTTTATGGCAACGGTTAGCTGGCTGCTAATTTGTCTGGCTTTCCGGATTTCGTCATTGGCAGCGCTTGTCACTTTTACACTCGTGCCGTTGTTCCTGTTTAACTCCGGTCATATGGCATTTGCACTGGTGTACGTTGTCATTGCTGCATTTCTCTACTTCAGTCATCGTGAGAACATCAAACGCATTCTGGCGGGAACTGAACCAAAAGTTGGAAGAAGCAAAAAGTAGAATTCAACATACACTCTACTCTATGTTTCTATTTCATCATTCAGCCTCCCTGACCCGAATGGTCATTGCGGTAGCAGCGCTCACTCCCGGGCTAGTGCAAGCGGCATGTGAGCCATGGTCACAGGATGCAGCGGATACGCGCGTGCTGACCGTAGGCTCTATCCAGATAACCAACAAGGATGTGTTTGACGAAAAAATTGATAGCGAGAATCTTGGCATTCACCGGCTTGCAAACCGACTGCATATTAAATCCAGACGCGAGCTAATCGTTGCGCAGTTGTTATTTTCGCAGGGAGAAATTTTTGATCGGGATGCTCTGTCAGAAACTGCACGTAACCTGCGGGCTAACCGGTACTTACGCAGCGCAACAGTGACACCAATGCAAATATGCGACGGTGAAGTCGACATATTGGTGGAAACCGGCGACAACTGGTCACTGATTCCAAGTTTCAACTTTGCCCGTGCTGGTGGCGAGAATCAGTATGCATTCCGGTTGGCAGAACTAAACCTTTTCGGTCTGGGAAAAAGCCTGGAACTAGAGCTGGACTACACCCAGGTGCGAGATCAGCGAATAATGCGTTATCACGACCCAATGCTATTGGGTTCCAAAACACAATTCACCACACAACTTCAGGACAACACAGACGGCGAAGTACAGATACTGGAATTCGCACAACCATTCTATTCTCTGGACACGCGCACTAGCTGGCGGGTACGTGCCGGTAACACAGAATTTATTCAGAATATTTACAACGACGGGCGCGTGGAAGATCAACTCGCTGTCGATCGTGAATTTGCGTCTTTGGAATACGGTTTCTCCAGGGGCAAGCAAACAGTGCGAAAAACGCTAAACGGGAAAAATGTTAACCGTGTTATTCGCTGGCGAACCGGCTGGCAATTCGATCGTACAAGACTTAGCCCAACAACAGGCTTTCCTCAGAGTACACCGGTACCTGAGCGCCTGTTCAGCTATCCATTTTTTCAGTTGAGCCTGTTGCAACCTGAATTTATTGAACAAACCAATTTGCAATTAATGGAATCAGTTGAAGATATCGCTATAGGTCATCAGCTCAGAACGCGAATCGGCTGGGCATCAACAAAACTGGGCAGCACAAAAGATGCAGCCGTACTGGAAACGGCGTATTCAAAGGGCTGGCAACCGGGCACGCAACTGCTGGGCTTGATTAAAACCAGTGCCAGTGGTTTTGTCGATGATGATGGCATTGAAAATGGTATTGCCAGAGCCACACTGCAAGGTTTCTATTTCAAGAGCCGCAAGAATCGATTTTTCGCCTCGGCCAATCTCATTGCCGGCAATCGGCTATTCGAAGACAATCAGATTGTGCTAGGCGGTGAAACCGGGTTGCGCGGCTATCCACTGCGGTTTCAAACTGGCTCAAGACGTGCCCGCTTTACACTTGAACAACGTTACTTTCTGGACTGGTACCCGTTACGGCTAGCGCGGGTGGGTACAGCCATGTTTGCCGATGTTGGGTCCGCGTGGGATAAAGGTGAAGACCCTGACTGGTTAAAAGACGTTGGCTTTGGCTTACGAATAGTTGGAACACGCCAGGCCGATGCCAAAGTCATGCACATAGATTTCGCCTTTCCACTTGATGCAAAAGATCGCATTGACAGCTTTCAGCTTGTGGTTAGTGCAAAGACTCAGTTTTAGATACGGGAGGCGTTGAGTTGTTAATTAAACAGCGAGAAAATCGATATCATAAATTCTTCACCTGCGATTGCAGCTAGCGATAATAGCCACAATGGCACACCCAACAAAATCCAAAGATAGTTCCATCCGGTGAGTCGTCTGTTAGACACTCCTTGCGCATCGTTTTGAGTCACGTTGATTGCAGTTTGCGCCTTCAAGAGAACATAGAGACTTATAACCATACCTACAATGGACGCAATAGCATAAGCGGGGCTTAATTCGTCGAGAGGGTCATCAATAAGATCGACACCATAGGTAAGCAATACCGAGAAGATAAGTGCAATAGCCCAAGCACCCGAATACCAGCTAAAACTCTTTTTATCAATTTCATACTCCGCTGCTATTTTCTCAAAAAGACTGTATGCGAAGATAAAATAAAAGAAGGACCGTGCAATTGGCCAGCGCGTTACTTCGCCAACTTTTTTGTAGGCCAGCCAATTGGCGTAAAACCAATAATAAATGTACATCCCAAAGGTGGCGACGTATAGGATTGTTAGCTTTGATGCTGATACAACATACAGCCGCTGAGAAGTTACATCAACTTCTTCAGTTAACTGCGCTTTCGGTGCATTGTAAGGATTGCCAGGCACTACCTACCCCCTATACAAGCGTTATATATGAACCATCCTCAACTCACATACTAACCCAATGAACAAACCTTGATTGCTCACAAATAACTAGGTACCTTTAATAGCCCTTATTCACAGTGGTAACAATATGATGCGACCGTTCCGGAATTTCATTACAACGCTATTCTTGAGCTACATAACATTTGTAGCCCCCGCTCAAGCCGATAACAGAATTGATGGTCAACGACCAGATGCACCTGCACTTGCAGCATACGGTTCTTACGAAGTTGGTACACGGCCAGTGGAGATGATCAATGCTGCTCAAATCGATATCGTCGCTATTGACCCGAGTGCCGACAGACCAGCACAGTTTCCGACTTACGATCGACCACTCACCGTACAACTTTGGTACCCAGCCTTTCCTGGTGCAACAGGCTCTCAAGAGCTTCGTGCATTTATGCGCGACGGGCGAAACGAAGTTGGCTTGAACGGACAAGGTACTTTGTGGGCTGCACCAATTATCGGTGATGGCCCGTTTCCACTGGTTATTGTTTCGCACGGCTACCCGGGCAACCGATTTTTAATGTCGCATCTGGCTGAAAACATCGCATCGAAGGGCTATATCGTTGCATCCATTGACCATACCGATTCCACTTATCGAACGCTGTCGGCATTCGGGTCAACGCTGGTCAATCGCACACTCGATCAGTTGTTTGTACTCAATGAAATGGAACGAATCAATAACGATTCATCACATTTTTTACAAGGGCTGGTCGATACGTCCAATACCGCCGTAGTTGGTTATTCGATGGGTGGCTACGGTGCACTAATCACTGCCGGTGCCGGCGTAACACAAGCAGCTGTTGACTCACCGTTTGGCGCACCGTTTGGTTTACTCGATGTTCACTTGAGCGGTAGCGATTCTCATAACAACCAACCCGATAGCCGAATAAAAACCATCGTTGGTTTCGCACCATGGGGAAGACAAATCGGTTTTTTCTCTGACGATACAATGCAGGGTATTAGTATGCCGATGATGTTGCTGGGCGGCTCAGTCGATGACGTATCCGACTATGAAAACGGAATAAGAGCTGCATGGCAAGGCGCAACCAATAGCGATCGTGTACTGGTGACATTTGATAATGCTAACCATAACGCCGGAGCACCAATGCCATCCCCAGAAGAAGGTTATGAGTTTGACCCACTACTCGGCTTCGCACCATTTGAACACTATGCTGACGCTGTCTGGGACAACGTTCGAATGAATAACATCAGCCAACACTTTGTAACGGCATGGCTTGGTAAGCACCTTAAAAACGATGCCGCTATGGATGCGTATCTCGATCTGATACCCAATTCAGAAGACGGCGTTTTTTCCGTCGATGACGATGGCGCATTCACTGAAGACCATACTTACTGGACCGGGTTTGCCAACAGAACTGCAAAGGGATTGCACTTTGAGCGTTTGAATACCGGCGAGTAATACAACCTGTACAGAGGCTGCGCGTGCGCAGCCTCTGCTATACAGCGCCAAGCTCTTCCAATGACCACCTCGGCTTAATGTTTACTGCCAATTCTTCGAACTCGCCTGCATTTAACCGAAGCGCTCCCACTAAAGCGATCATTGCTCCGTTATCTGTGCAGAACTCAAGTCGAGGATAAAAAACCTGCCAACCAGCTGCTGCACTCATCGTTTCAGCCTGATCACGAAGTAGCTGGTTTGCCCCTACCCCACCAGAGATCACCATGGTGCTAATGCCCTGCTGTTTTAATGCGCGTTCGCACTTGGCCAGCAACGTATCAACCACTGCCGCTTGAAAAGACGCAGCCAGATCAGCCTTTGACAGGTGCGGATTATTGCGCAGCTCGGTAATGGCAGCCGTTTTCAATCCGCTGAAACTAAAATCCAGTCCGGGTCGATTCAACATTGGTCTGGGGAGCTTTACCGCCTTAGCATCTCCGTCCACAGCCAGTTTTGCCAAATGAGGCCCACCCGGATAGGGCAATCCCAGTACTTTTGCGGTTTTATCGAACGCCTCGCCCGCGGCATCGTCTAGCGATTCACCCAATACACGATACCGCCCAATCCCTTCAACCTGCACCAGCAAGGTATGCCCGCCCGACACCAGTAAACAGATAAACGGGAATGGTGGCGTCTCGTCTTCGAGCATCGGCGCCAGCAAATGACCTTCCATATGGTGCACGCCAATGGCGGGACAGCCCAGTGAGAACGCCAGAGAACGAGCCATAAGCGCGCCGGTCATCAGTGCACCAGCCAAACCTGGCCCGGAAGTATACGCAACGCCATCAATTTCGCCTCTTTGCAGGCCCGCGTTGTGCAGTATTTGGGTGGTTAACGGCACTAATCGGCGGATATGATCACGCGACGCCAATTCGGGTACAACCCCGCCATAGAGGGCGTGCAGGTCGATTTGCGAGTGAATTTCATGCGCTAGCAGGCCACGATCAGTGTCGTAGAGTGCCACGCCAGTTTCGTCACAGGACGATTCGATACCAAGAACGATCATTAGATGATTGAGTTTACCTACCAGAACCCGCTATACTAGGGAGCTTTTCACAGTTACGTTGAGAGAATACGACTTAAATGCCATCAGTACGAGTAAAAGAAAACGAGCCATTCGAAATGGCACTTCGCCGCTTCAAACGCTCTTGCGAAAAAGCCGGTGTCCTGACCGAAACCCGTCGACGGGAATTCTACGAGAAGCCGACCGCTGAAAGAAAGCGCAAAGCGGCTGCTGCGGTTAAACGCCACCAGAAGAAATTGTCGAAAGAAATCACTCGACGCGTTCGCCCTTACTAGGGTTTGCTCGTACACAAGACTGTACCAGAGCATTGATTCTGCTATGAGCGAGACGCGACAACGCATACTTGACGATATCAAGACTGCCATGAAAGCAGGCGATAAACCTCGGCTTGGTGTTTTGCGTCTAATGTCAGCGGCTATCAAGCAGATTGAAGTCGATGAGCGTATCGAGCTTGATGAACCTCGCACCATCTCGGTTCTTGACAAAATGCTCAAACAACGCCGCGAATCGATTGCACAATACGAAAAAGCCAACCGTGACGACTTAATCGCCGTTGAGCAATCCGAACTCGAGCAAATTCAGGAATACATGCCTGCCGCGCTCTCTGAAGATGAAATAGCCAGCGTCATTGATGATGCCGTTACCTCATCGGGAGCCAGCTCTATTAAAGACATGGGCAAAGTCATGGGTGTTGTTAAACCCATTTTGCAAGGCAAAGCCGACATGTCTGCCGTCAGTCAGATAATCAAACAACGCCTCAACGCCTGATTTTTCCGGCGAGTAGCAGGGCGATCAGTATTCAGCCCACTCGACAACCACTCTGGTCCGGTTGCGATTGTTTTTCGGTTAGTACCGGAAAAGGCGATAAGGTAATCCTTACTATGAGTAATAACAACTTCCAGTTTCTGGATTCACCGCGACAAGACCCTGATAAAACCGAGGTCGTTGTCCGTATAAAAGATTTCAAAGAAATTTATGGCCAGTTCGATGCCGAACAAGCCGCGGTGCAAGCTGATCGTTGTCTGGAATGCGGCAACCCGTACTGTGAATGGAAGTGCCCGGTTCACAACTACATTCCTAACTGGCTCAAACTCATATCAGAAGGCAATCTGCTCGAAGCTGCAGAAATGTCGCATCGCACAAATTCATTACCCGAAATGTGTGGTCGCGTTTGCCCGCAAGACAGACTCTGCGAAGGCGCCTGCACACTAAACGATGGCTTTGGCGCTGTATCCATTGGCTCCATTGAAAAGTACATTACCGATGAGGCACTCAAACAAGGCTGGCGTCCCGACCTGTCTTCGGTTGTGGCAACGGGTCAGCGTGTCGCGATTATCGGTGCCGGCCCCGCAGGATTGGGCTGTGCTGACATACTCGCCAGGAACGGTATTAAGCCAGTTGTATTCGACAAGTACAACGAAATTGGCGGACTACTCACGTTCGGAATCCCGCCGTTCAAGCTGGAAAAAGAGGTGGTGTTCACTCGCCGTGAAATTCTTGAAGGCATGGGAGTCGACTTTAAACTCAACACAGAAGTTGGTAAAGACGTTACTTTCCAATCACTCGTTGATGACTACGATGCTGTTTTTCTGGGCATGGGCACGTACACTTCCATGCGCGGTGGTTTTGCCGGAGAGAATTTAGCAGGCGTTCACGAAGCCCTGCCCTACCTTATCTCTAATGTTAACTACCAATATAAGTGGGACACGAATGTCGACAACTTCGTTGATCTCAAAGGCAAACGGGTCGTTGTGCTTGGTGGTGGTGATACTGCGATGGATTGCAACAGAACGGCAATTCGACAAGGCGCTGAAACAGTGATTTGTGCTTACCGTCGTGATGAAACCAATATGCCCGGTTCCAGACGAGAAGTAAAAAATGCAAAAGAAGAAGGTGTTGAGTTTTTGTGGAACCGGCAACCAGTTGAAATAATTGAAGGCAACGGCGCTGTAAAAGGCGTACGCGTAGTAACAACCCGACTTGGCGAACCAGATAAGCGTGGTCGTCAAATGCCCGAAGCAGTACCGGGTACCGAAGAGTTTTTGCCCTCTGATGCAGTGCTCATTGCGTTTGGTTTCAGACCAAATCCTGCGGACTGGTTTACTGATTTCAAAATCAACACTGATGAACGAGGCTGTGTCATCGCACCAGAAGCTGGTCAATTCAAGCATCAGACGACTAATCCAAAAGTATTTGCTGGTGGAGACATGGTTCGAGGCTCTGACCTTGTCGTGACAGCTGTGTTTGAAGGCCGTAATGCTGCAGAGGGTATACTCGGCTATTTAAAAGCAAAGACTGCTAGCGTCGGCTAAACATTCGAAACTAGTTAGTGCTTGCACCTTCTAAAGAATGCAATTGTATAAAGTCATATGAGCAAGCCACTGGAAAACGATTTGTATCTGCGCGCATTGTTGCGCGAACCGGTGGAGCGCACACCGGTCTGGGTTATGCGTCAGGCAGGTCGGTATTTGCCCGAGTATTTAGCGGTGCGAAAGCAGGCTGGCGACTTCATGAGTTTGTGCACTAATCCTGAGTTAGCCTGCCAGGTGACTCTTCAACCTATTGATCGGTTTAACCTCGACGCGGCTATTCTGTTCTCCGACATTCTAACCATTCCCGATGCAATGGGATTGGGTCTGCATTTTGTAGCAGGTGAAGGACCCAGGTTTTCGAACCCGGTTCGAAGTCGTAGCGACATCGACAAAATTCCGCAAATAGATCCGGGTACCGAATTGCGCTATGTTATGGATGCCGTCAGCCTGATAAGAAAAGAGTTAAATGGTCGAGTCCCGTTAATTGGTTTCTCTGGCAGTCCGTGGACCCTCGCCACGTACATGGTTGAAGGTGGCGGCAGCAAAGATTTTTCAAAAGTGAAAGGCATGATGTTCAGCGACCCGGTTTCAATGCATGCTTTGCTAGACAAAAATGCTATTGCCGTTACCCAGTACCTGAACGCACAAGTAGAAGCCGGTGCTCAGTCGTTAATGATATTCGACACATGGGGTGGTGTTCTGTCTCCTGAATGTTATCGCGAATTCTCGCTGCGCTATATGCAACAGATTGTCGATGGACTCACCCGCGAAGCAGACGGACGACGAGTTCCGGTGGTGTTGTTTACCAAAAATGGCGGCAGATGGTTATCGGAAATGGCAGACACGGGTTGTGATGGGCTCGGTGTTGACTGGACCATCGACCTTGCTGATGCAAAAAAAATGGTGAATGGTCGCGCTGCACTGCAAGGTAATCTTGACCCATCAGTGTTGTACGGCACACCCGAGAGTATTCGCAAAGAAGTCAGGAAAGTACTGGCAAGCTTTGGTGATGGACCCGGTCATGTATTTAATCTCGGTCACGGCATCCATCAGTTTGTTAATCCGG